>RCUS01000497.1_pt1 | contig 25862 bp, 19 predicted proteins | sample 2166221 | NCBI WGS metagenome assembly RCUS01 (sample SAMN09932758, study PRJNA488358) | compost metagenome | isolation source: compost soil in cyclohexanecarboxylic | place: Germany: Experimental Botanical Garden | reverse complement strand
CCAGGCCGATGTCTTCCCAGGCCATGCGCACGATGCGCCGCGACAAATAGCGCGGGTCGGCGCCGCCGTCGATCATGCGGCAAAACCAGTACAGGGCCGCATCGGGATTCGAGCCGCGCACGGACTTGTGCAGGGCGGAAATCTGGTCATAGAAATTATCGCCGCCCTTGTCGAAGCGCCGCGAGTTGAGGGTCAGCGCATTGTCGACAAAGGCCGCGTCGATGGTGGTCGTGCCCGTCGAGCTGGCGGCCGTCTCGGCCTGTTCCAGCAAGTTCAGAAAGCGCCGGGCATCGCCGTCCGCGTAGCCGATCAGGGTGTCGGCGGCCGCCTCGTCAAACGTCAAATGCGTCAGCGCAGCGCTTTGCGCCTTGGCCAGCAGCTGCTTCATCTCGTCTTCGTTCAGCGATTTCAGCACATACACTTGCGCGCGCGACAGCAGTGCCGAGTTCACTTCGAAGCTGGGGTTTTCCGTCGTCGCACCGATGAACGTCACCAGGCCCGATTCCACGAAGGGCAGCAAGGCGTCCTGCTGCGATTTGTTGAAGCGGTGGATTTCGTCGACAAACAATAAGGTGTGCTTGCCGAACTGGTCCAGGCTGTGACGGGCCTGGTCCATGGCCGCGCGGATATCTTTGACGCCCGCGAACACAGCTGACAGGGCGATGAATTCGCTGTCGAAGGCGTTGGCCATCAGGCGCGCCAGGGTGGTCTTGCCCACGCCGGGCGGGCCCCACAAAATCATCGAGTGGGCCTTGCCAGCCTCGAACGCGAGGCGCAGCGGCTTGCCTACGCCCAGCAGATGCGTCTGGCCGATGACTTCGTTCAGGGTCGCCGGCCGCAAGGCCTCGGCCAGCGGCTGGCGCGGTGCGGTGGAAAAGAGATCCGCCATAATATTTACCGGTTAAGAATGCAAAGGCCCCGCATCGCTGCGAGGCCGGTCAACAACCAGACGTCAACAATCAATTATTGATGACATCCGCGCCCTTGGGCATGACGAATTTAAAGTGATTGGCAGACAAGGCCGGGTTCTTCTGGAAATTCTTGAACGACAGCACCGACGTCTGGCCGAACGAATCGCGCAATTCCATCGCTTCGGGCACGCCGTTGCGCAAGCCGATGCTGATTTCGTCGAACGTCGTGTCCTTGGCTTTCGGCGTGGCTTTCAGCCATTCCAGGCCATCGCGCGTGCCCGCTTCGGCCAGGGTGAAATTCTTTTCCAGGTCGTTGCTGCCGAACAAAATCGCCGCTGGCGAGGAACCGAGCGCGTCGCCCAGTTTCTTCACCGTCACCTGGCTCAGGTCCTTGTCGTAGATATACAGCTGCTCGCCATCGGCTTGCAGCAGCTGCTCGTACGGCTTCAGGTAAGTCCAGATGAACTTGCCCGGACGGGCGAATTCAAAAGTGCCGCTGGCCGGTGTCGACACTTTCGCCTTGCCGCCCGCGTCCGCCTTCTTGACCTGGCGCTGCACGAATTCGCCCTTGGCCGACTTGGTACCGGCCGCAAAGCTCTTGAATTGCTCCAGGGCGCTGGCCGAGGCGCTGGCAGCGAACAGCAGGCTGCAAGCGATGCCTGCCGCGCCGATCACCATTTTTGCTGCGAAAGTCTGTTTCTTCATCATTCTTATTGCCCTTGTTCGCTACTTGCCGCCGGCACCAGGATTTCCCGGTTGCCATTGGATTGCATTGTTGAAACCACGCCGCTCTGCTCCATCTGCTCGAGCAGACGGGCCGCGCGGTTGTAGCCGATGCGCAAATGACGCTGCACCAGCGAAATCGAGGCACGGCGGTTTTTCAGCACCACCGCCACCGCCTGGTCGTACAGGGCATCGGCCTCGCCGCCGCCCTCGCCCGGCACGCCGCCTTCGGCGCCATCGCCTTCCAGAGTGCCGCCTTCGAGGATGCCCTCGATATAATTCGGTTCGCCCTGCAGCTTCAGATGGCTGACAACGCGATGGACTTCTTCATCGGACACGAACGCGCCGTGCACGCGCATCGGCAAACCGGTGCCGGGCGGCATGTACAGCATGTCGCCCATGCCCAGCAGGGTTTCCGCGCCCATCTGATCGAGAATGGTGCGCGAGTCGATCTTCGACGACACCTGGAAAGCGATACGTGTCGGAATGTTCGCCTTGATCAAGCCCGTGATCACGTCTACAGATGGGCGCTGCGTGGCCAGAATCAAGTGCAGGCCGGCGGCGCGGGCCTTTTGTGCGATACGCGCGATCAATTCCTCGACTTTTTTGCCCACCACCATCATCAGGTCGGCCAGCTCGTCGATGATGATGACGATGGTCGGCAGTTTTTCCAGCGGCTCGGGCGAATCCGGCGTCAGGCTGAATGGATTCGGGATATGTTCTTCGCGCTTTTTCGCGTCGGCGATCTTGGCGTTGTAGCCGGCCAGGTTACGCACGCCCATCTTGCTCATCAGCTTGTAGCGGCGTTCCATTTCGTTGACGGCCCAGTTCAGCGCGTGGCCGGCCTGGCGCATGTCCGTCACCACGGGCGCCAGCAAGTGCGGAATGCCTTCGTAGACGGACATTTCCAGCATCTTCGGATCGATCAGGATCAGGCGCACGTCGAGCGGGTCGGATTTGTACAGCAGCGACAGAATCGTCGCATTGATGCCCACGGATTTACCGGAACCGGTGGTACCGGCCACCAGCAAGTGGGGCATCTTGGCCAGGTCGGCCACGACGGGCTTGCCGGCGATATCCTTGCCCAGCGCAATCGTCAGGCTGGACACGCCATCGTTATACACCTTGGAGCCGAGGATTTCCGTCAGGCGCACGATCTGGCGCTTGCTGTTCGGCAGTTCCAGCGCCATGTAATTTTTGCCGGGGATGGTTTCCACCACGCGGATCGAGGTGAGCGACAGCGAACGGGCCAGGTCGCGCGCCAGGCCGACGATCTGGCTGCCCTTGACGCCCGTGGCCGGCTCGATTTCATAGCGCGTCACCACGGGGCCGGGGTAAGCGGCCACTACCTTGGCATCCACGCCAAAGTCCGACAATTTCTTTTCGATCAGGCGGCTCGTGAATTCCAGGGTTTCCACGGACACCGTTTCCACCACGGGCGGCGCTTCGTCGAGCAGGGACAGGGGCGGCAGCTTGCCGTCGCCCAGGTTCTCGAACAGATGGGCCTGGCGTTCCTTTTCCACGCGCTCGGATTTCACCACGGTGACCACTTGCGGCTCGATCTTCACGGGCGGCGCGGCCACGTGCTTTTCCACGTGCTTGGCGCGCTCGATGACCACCACTTCATCGCGGCGCACGGCAGCCACTTCGCCCTGGCGGCGGTCTTCGCGGTCCTGGTAGCGCAGCACGAACCAGTTGAATGCGTCTTCGATGGCGCCGCCGATGCGCTCGGCCACTTGCAGCCAGGACACATGGAAGAACAGCGAAAAGCCCAGGCCGAACAGCAGCAGCAGTAATAAAGTGGCGCCGGTAAAGCCGAAGGCCACGTGGGCCGAGTGGCCCACCAGCTGGCCCAGCACGCCGCCCGGGTCGCGCGGCAGCTGCACGTGCAGGCTTTTCGCCATGCGCAGGTATTCGAGGCCCATGCTGCCGATGAGCATGATGGAGAAGCCGACGATGCGGATCAGCATCTCGACATGGTGCTCGCGCTCGGCCTCCTCTTCTTCCAGCAGGAAGCGCTTACTCAGGCGGCGATAGCCATTCCATACGGTGCGCAGCAGCCAGACACACCACCACCAGGCCGAAAAACCGAAGATATACAGCAACAGGTCGGACAGGGTCGCGCCCAGCTTGCCGCCCAGATTGGCCACCTTCTCGACGGAGGTGGCGTGCGACCAGCCTGGGTCGAGCTTGTTGAAGCTGGCCAGGATGAGCACGAAGTACAAGGCAAACGCGGCCAGCGCGAACCAGCGCGCCTCGGACAGCAGCCGCACCAGCCGGTTGGGCAGGGGCCGGCGCTCGACCGGTTTACGGGTGTAACTATTCTGTGTGGCCTGGGCTGGTTTAGTCATTCTGGGAAGCGCTGCAAGGTGATAAATGTTACTGAAAGGGAATTTCCCATAATAAGGAGGTATTCTAAGCCATATATGGCGCCGACGGCCCCACGATTCGTCGCCACAGGCGGCTTGGTCTATAATCCGGGATTGCTTGCGCAAGCGCAATACGCCCTTGTTCTTCGCGCGTATGCCCCCAATTCGGATAGACCCCACTCATAGAGAAGCCCTATTATGACCACTACCAAACACGCCCGCGTCTTGATTCTCGGTTCCGGCCCCGCCGGCTACAGCGCCGCCGTTTATGCCGCGCGCGCCAACCTGAACCCGATGCTGGTTACCGGCGTGGAACAAGGCGGCCAGCTGATGACCACCACCGACGTGGAAAACTGGCCAGGCGACCCGATGGGCGTGCAAGGCCCGGACCTGATGCAGCGTCTGCTGCAGCACGCCGAGCGTTTCAATACGGAAATCGTGTTTGACCACATCCACACCACGTTCCTGAATGAAAAGCCGATCCGCCTGAAGGGCGACAGCCACGAATACACGTGCGACACCTTGATCATCGCCACGGGCGCGTCCGCGCAATACCTGGGCCTGCCATCGGAAGCGGAATTCATGGGCAAGGGCGTGTCCGCCTGCGCCACCTGCGATGGTTTCTTCTACCGCAACCAGGAAGTGGCCGTCGTCGGCGGCGGCAATACGGCCGTCGAAGAGGCGCTGTATCTGTCGAACATCGCCAACAAAGTCACCCTGATTCACCGCCGCGACAAGTTCCGCGCGGAAGCGATCCTGATCGACCGCCTGAACGCCAAGGTTGCCGAAGGCAAGATTGTGTTGAAATATAACCACACTCTGGATGAAGTGACGGGCAACGAAGGCGGCGTGACGGGCCTGAACATCAAGTCGACCATCGACGGCAAGGTTGAAGCGCTGTCCGTGCATGGCGTGTTCATCGCCATCGGCCACAAGCCGAACACGGGCATCTTCGAAGGCCAGCTGGACATGCACAACGGCTACATCAAGACGAAAACTGGCCTGGAAGGCATGGCCACGGCCACCAGTGCACCGGGCGTGTTTGCCGCCGGCGACGTGCAGGACCATATCTACCGCCAGGCCATCACCAGCGCCGGCACGGGTTGCATGGCAGCACTGGACGCCCAGCGCTACCTGGAAGGCCAGGAGTAATCGCCGCATGGCGTCGATGAAAGACTTTGCCGACCTGAAAGCGGTCAGCAAGCAGCTCAAGGAGCAGGCCGATGCGCGCGCTCAGGCTGAAGCGGAGCGCGCCAAGCAGGTCAAGGTGCAGGCCGTGGAGAGCAATCTGTTCAAGGCCAGCATCGGCGGCGTCAAGCGCCTGCCCGAGTCCGACCGCTACGTGCCCAGCCTGCCCAAGACGGGCGCCATGGCGCCCCAGCAGCCGGCGCGCAAGTTGTCGCCGGAAGAGGACGATGCGGCCGTGCTGCGCGAGTCGCTGTCGGACTTGTTTGAAGTCGACCATTACCTGGAAAACGATCCGGCCCTCAACTATGCCCGCCCCGGCGTGGGGACGGACGTGGTCAAGAAGATGCGCAAGGGCCACTGGCCTATCCAGGATGAGCTGGACTTGCACGGCTTGCGCCGCGACGAGGCGCGCGACGGCATCGGCGCCTTTTTGAACCAGGCCACGCGGCGCAAGCTGCGCTGCGTGCGCGTGATCCACGGCAAGGGTTTTGGCTCGAAAGGCCAGGAACCGGTCTTGAAATCCATGGTGCACAGCTGGCTCGTGCAAAAGGATGAAGTCATCGCCTTTTGCCAGGCGCGCCGCTCCGAAGGCGGCGATGGCGCGCTGGTGGTCTTGCTGTCCGCCGCCCTGCAGCCCATCCGCTAGGCTTGCCAACAAGAAAATACAATTCAGTCACACGTTCCACACTGCACACGGCCCCGTTTGTCACCATTCGGGGCCGTGTCATGTTAACCTGTGACAATTATTTCCTGTCCTCGCGCTCCGCCCATGATGCCACCCCAATTGCCGCCTGGCTCGCTGATCAAGATCATTGAGGTCATCGCTATCCTGGTGGGCGCCTTTTCCGGTTTCATCGAAGCGCGCCGCAAGCGCATGGACCTGGTGGGCGTGTTCGTCGTGGCCTTCATCACGGCGTTTGGCGGCGGCACCTTGCGCGACATCCTGCTCGACAAACGGCCCCTGTTCTGGGTCTCGCACCAGGAATACGCCATTCTGATCTTCGTGCTGGCCCTGACGGCCGCGCCATTGATCCAGCATTTGCGGCAAATCGTCTCGGAACGCCTGATCGTCGTGGCCGATGCCATCGGCCTGGGCATGTTCGCCATCGCCGGCGTGGCCGAAGCGACGCGCGCCGGCATGCCGCTCTTCATCGCCTCGATGATGGGGGTGATTACGGGAATCTTTGGCGGCGTGATGCGCGATATCGTCTGCAATGAAGTGCCGATGGTGTTTCGCGACGGCAAACCGTATGCCATCTGCGCGTTCTTCGGCTGCTGGGCTTATCTGCTACAGATGCACTTCGGCGCGGAGCACGACTTCGCGCTGTGGACCAGCGCCAGCGGCATCACCATCCTGCGCCTGATCTGCTGGAAATTCGACATGCGGCTGGGGCGCTGACAGGCCATCCGGCAATATTCTTGGTGGCGCATGTCGGCTTACGCGCTGGCGCGCTAAGCCGACCTACGATTGCTGGAAATTCCACATGCGGCTGGGGCGCTGACGGGCAATTCGGCGGCTTTATTGGCTCGGCAGCGTCGGCTTACGCGCTGGCGCGCCAAGCCGACCTACGGCCAGATGCGCGATACATCGCGTAGGTCGGATTAGGCTCGAAGAGCCGTAATCCGACAACATTGCTGGCCTGAACTTATACGGCGTCCGGGCCCGTCTCACCGGTACGAATACGGATCACCTGCTCCACGTCGCGCACGAAGATCTTGCCGTCGCCGATCTTGCCCGTGCGAGCCGCCTTGATGATGGCGTCGACCACCAGTTCCGACACGCTGTCATCGACCACCACTTCGACCTTGACCTTCGGCAGGAAGTCGACCACGTACTCGGCGCCACGGTACAGCTCGGTATGCCCCTTCTGGCGGCCAAAACCCTTCACTTCCGTCACGGTCAAGCCCGTCACGTTCACATCGGCCAAGGCTTCGCGTACTTCGTCGAGCTTGAATGGTTTGATGATGGCTGTAATCTGTTTCATGGCTTTCTCCTTATTGATAATCGACAATTCTTCACCAAGTGGCTTAACGGGACCCCGCAAAACCGTAGCGAGCAAGTTCAATACCGGGTTGAGTAGCGGAGCCGTACTTTAAGTACGGTGAGCAACGGATGCCCGGTAGTGAGCTGCGCAGTAGGTTTGGCGGGGTTCCCCTCGTTATTCGTAGAACTTCGAGGTAATCGGATAACGCCAGTCGCGGCCAAAGCCACGGTGCGTGACGCGGATGCCCACGGGCGACTGGCGCCGCTTGTATTCATTGATCTTGATCAGGCGCGTGATTTTCGCCACGTCAGCCGGCGGGTAGCCTGCCTCGATAATGTCGGCGATCGGCCGGTTTTCTTCCATATACATCTGCATGATGCCATCGAGTATTTCATACGCTGGCAAGGAATCCTGGTCCAGCTGGTCGGCGCGCAGTTCGGCCGACGGTCCGCGCGTCAGGATGCGCTCGGGTATCACGCTTGAGATGCTGTTGCGATACGCGCACAAACGGTACACCAGGGTCTTGGCAATATCCTTGATGACGGCAAAGCCGCCCGCCATGTCGCCATACAGGGTGCAATAGCCGACGGCCATCTCGCTCTTGTTGCCGGTCGTCAGCACAATGCTGCCGTGCTTGTTCGACAGGGCCATCAGCAAGGTGCCGCGGATGCGCGCCTGGATGTTTTCTTCCGTCGCGTCTTCCGCCAGTCCGGCGAATTCCCCGGCCAGGGTGGCGCGGAAGGCATCAAAAGTCTGCTTGATCGGAATTTCATCGTAGCGTACATCGAGGCGTTTTACCATGTCGCGCGAATCGATCCACGAGATATCGGCCGTAAATTGCGATGGCATCATGACGGCACGCACCTTGTCGGCGCCCAGCGCATCGACGGCAATGGCCAGGGTCAGGGCCGAATCAACGCCGCCCGACATGCCGATCAGCACGCCAGGGAAACCGTTCTTGCCGATATAGTCGCGCACGCCCAGCACCAGAGCCTGGTAGACCTGCGCTTCCGTCGCCAGCGGCGCGGCCAGCGCTTGCGGCACGGGCGTGGCGCCGTCGAAGTCGACCAGCTGCAAGTCTTCCTCGAAGTGGCGCAGCTGGGCGCAAATCGTGCCGGCCGCGTCCATGACGAAGGAATCGCCATCGAAAATCAGCTCATCCTGGCCGCCGACGAGGTTGGCATATACGAGCGCCATGCCTTGCGCGCTGACGTTCTTGCGCATGGTGTCATAGCGCAGGTGCTGCTTGTTCATGTGGTAGGGCGAGCCGTTCGGCACCAGCAGCACTTGCGCGCCGGCCGCGCGGGCGCGCATCGGCGCGTGCTCGAACCACGTGTCTTCGCAGATATTGATACCGAAACGCACGCCTTTCACGCCAAACACGAAAGCCTGGTCCGACGACGTGAAATAACGCTTTTCATCGAACACGGTGGTGTTCGGCAAGTCGTGCTTGCGGTAGGTGCCCAGCACTTCGCCGTTCAGCAGCACGGAGGCGGCATTGTGGCGCACGCCCTTCTCGTCCTGCAGGGGCAGGCCCACCACCACGTGCAAATCCTTGAACTGGGCCAGGTCGGCAGCCAGCCCCGCAAACGCTTCCTGCGTTTTTGCGTAGAATGCATTGCGCAGCAACAGGTCCTCGGGTGGATAGCCGACCAGCGACAGCTCCGGCGTGAGCACGATATCGGCGCCCGCTTCAAAGGCGCGGCGGGAAAGGTCGAAGATCTTGGCACGGTTGCCGGCCAGATCGCCGACCGTACTATTCATTTGAGCAATTGCGACTTTGACTGTCATGATGATGGATATTTCGCTTATTAAACAAGACGGTGGCGCACAGGCCGGTGGTGGCGCCCCGAGAGTGATGAATGCACACTACAACAATGAATTATCGCACGGCTATCGTCTCTACCCTGGCTGAAATTGGCGAAGCGGCCTGGTCGGACCTGCTGGCGCGCCAGTCGGACGCCAAGGCGGAGGCCAAGGCGGAGGCCAATCCCTTCCTCTCCTACGCTTTCCTGCACGCGCTGCACGAATCGGGCTGCGCCAGCGCGGACACGGGCTGGCAGCCGAATTACCTGGTGCTGTGGCAAGGCAATGTGCTGGCCGCCGCCCTGCCCCTGTACCTGAAGCTGCACTCGTATGGCGAGTACGTGTTCGACTGGGCCTGGGCCGATGCGTATCAGCAGCATGGCCTGGAATACTACCCGAAACTGTTGTCCGCGATACCGTTTACGCCCGTCAGCGGCCCGCGCCTGCTGGCCCGCGATGGCGAGGCGCGCGCCGCCCTGCTGGCCTTCCTGCAAGCTCAGCAGCAAGCGGCCGAAGTCTCGTCCACGCATATCCTGTTCCCGCCGGAAAACGAGGCGCGGCAACTGGCGGCGGCCGGCTATCTCTTGCGTAGCGGCGTGCAGTTTCACTGGCTCAATCCTGGCTACACGGACTTCGAACAATTCCTCGCCACCCTGGAGCACAAGAAGCGCAAGAACATCCGCGCCGAACGGCGCAAGGTGATTGAGGCGGGCGTGGCCATGCGCCAGGTGCGCGGCGTCGATGCGACGGATACCGACTGGCAGCTGTTCCACCGCTGCTACAGCAACACTTATGCGGAACACCGCTCGTCGCCGTATCTGTCGCTGGATTTCTTCCGCCGCATCGGCGCCAGCATGCCGGACAATATCCTGCTGGTGATCGCCGAACGCGAAGGCCGGGCGATTGCCGCCTCGCTGCTGATCCACACCAAGGACACTTTATATGGCCGCTACTGGGGCGCGCTGGAGCACGTGCCCTGTTTGCACTTCGAGACGGCGTATTACCAGCCGCTGGAGTTTTGCATCGCCAACGGCATCGCCACTTTCGAGGGCGGCGCGCAGGGCGAGCACAAGATGGCGCGCGGCTTCCTGCCGCAAAAGACCTGGTCCGCCCACTGGCTGGCGCACCCGGCCTTCGCCGATGCCGTGCAGCGCTTTTTAGAAAGGGAACGGGGCGGCATTGATGCCTATCTCGATGAGTTGAACGAGCACAGCCCGTTTCGCGCCCCATCGACCCCATAATGCAACAGCGCTCCCGGCCGGCTGGCGGGGAGCGCTGTCGGTCACGCGCACCTGAAGAGCATCAGGCGGCCGAGCGTCCCGCGCCGGAACCGAAGGCGCCGTCCTTCTTCAGTTTATAGGCGCGCCATGCCAGGCTCAGCAGCAAAATGCCTGTCAGCAAGGCATACACGCCGATCATCCACACGAGGGCGAACGTGCCTGCCGCAGGGAATGCCAGGATCAGGATGCCGAAGACGATGGAAATGATGGCATTGAGCACCAGCAGCCATTCGCCCTGGATGGCCTTGCGCAAACGGATGGCCAGCACGATATCGAACACGCCCGAGATCAGGGCATTGACGCCGATCATGACGATCAAGGCAAACGTCGTCAGCAGCGGGTAGATGATGGTCAATATGCCCACGGCCAGGCCGCAGATGCCCAGCAGCAGCAAGGCCCACCAGTCGCCGCCATGCTTGCGGTTGCTGAATGCACCGACGACAGAGGCACCGCCGCCGAGCAGCGCATACACGGCAAACACGGTCAGCAGGGACAGCACCGTCACGCCAGGCAAGACCAGGGTGATCACGCCAAAGGCAACGGCCGCCAGGCCACGCAGGGCCAGGACCCACCACGAGCGCATCAATAAATGCTCAGCATACATACCATCTCCCGTTCAAAATCATTGCAAAGTTGACTTTTCGATAATATTTTTGGCGTAGGCCTGCCGTGCCATCCATCGGAAAGAGTTATGTTGTGGCAATAAAAAAGCGCACCCGGCCATCATAGCAGGGTGCGCTTTTTACTTGCACACGACAGAAAACCGGCGGCTGGCCGCCGGCTCCGCGGGAAATGACTTGCTTAGGAAGCTGCTTTTGCGGCATCCGCCTTGTAAGCGGCGACGCCGCCAAGGATTTCTTCCTTGGCCACTTCAGGACCGTACCAGCCGTCGATCTTGACCCATTTGCCTTTTTCCAGATCTTTGTAGTGCTCGAAGAAATGCTGGATCTGGCGCAAGCGCAGTTCGTTCAAGTCTTCCGGCTTTTGCCAGTGGCTGTAGATCGACAGGACTTTATCGACTGGCACGGCCAGCACTTTCGCGTCTTCGCCCGACTCGTCGGTCATTTTCAGCACGCCGATAGGACGGCAGCGCACGACCACGCCAGGGATCAGCGGGAACGGGGTGATGACCAGCACGTCGACCGGGTCGCCGTCCGGCGACAGGGTGTTCGGCACGTAGCCGTAGTTGCACGGGTAGTGCATGGCGGTACCCATGAAGCGATCAACGAAAATCGCGCCGCTTTCCTTGTCGACTTCGTACTTGATCGGATCGGCGTTCATCGGGATTTCGATGACGACGTTGAAATCGTTCGGCAGGTCGCGGCCGGAAGAGACGTTATTCAAACTCATGGGATTCCTCATTAGCGGGTGGTGTTTTAACCGCGTAATTATAGCGAAGTACAGGCCGCTTGTGCGATGCAGCAGCAGCCTGCCCGCGTTTCGCGCAGCTAGCAAGCAACATTGCCACAGTGACACAACGGCACGCATGGCCATGCCAGGGTACGCTTTGGAAGAACTCTTCAATACAAGCGTGTTTCCCTTGCGCACCGGTTGCCGCCTGGCCGACAATCGCGGCATGCAACTAGCTCAAGACCAGTGGTACCCCGTCCTCGACAGCGTCGAACTCAAAAAACAGCCGTTGGGCGCGCAGCGCCTGGGTCGGCGCCTGGTATTCTGGCGCACGGCTGACGGCAAGCCGCATGCCCACCCGGACCGCTGCCCGCACCTGGGCACGGCCCTGAGCGCGGGCAGCATTCATGGCAACAGGCTGGTGTGTCCTTTTCACGGCTTTGCCTTCGATGGAGACGGGCGCTGCGGCCACATCCCCGCCAACGGCTGCGCGCGCAAGGTGCCGAAGGCGATGGCCGTCGACAGCTTTCCCCTTGCCGAGGCGCACGGCTTCATCTGGCTGTGGCTGGGCCAGGCGCGGGAAAGCTATCCGCCCCTGCCCTTCTTCGAACAGTTGCAGCAGGGCTGGCAGTACCGCACCGAAATCGTCGACTGGCCCGTGCACTACACGCGCGCCATCGAAAACCAGCTCGATGTGGCCCACCTGGCGTTCGTGCACCGCAGCACCATCGGGCGCGGCGGGCGCAGCTTTGTCGACGGCCCGTATGTGGAAGCGGATGCGCAAGGCATCCGCGTGTGGACCAGCAATGCGCCGGACCAGGGGCAGGAACACCGCAGCCAGGCCGAACTGGCGCAGGCAGCGCAAGGCAGGGAACCCAGCCTGCAGCTGCTGTTTCCCGGCACCTGGCTGCTCAACATCACGCCAGGATTAAAGAACTTCATCGCCTTCGTACCCATCAACGAGCACACGGTGCGCTATTACCTGCGCTTCTACCACCGCGTGCGCGTGCCCGGCCTGGCATGGCTGTTCGGACGCCTGATGGGCTGGAGCAACCGCATCGTCCTGAACCAGGACCGCCGCGTGGTGGTCACGCAAACGCCGGCCAACAGCCTCGATGCAATGGACGACCGCTTTATCGAAGCGGACCGCGCCATCATCGCTTACCGCAAACAGCTCGCCCGCCTGCTGCAAAATAAATAGGCGGCGCGCCGATATTATCTTGGCAGGCCGCGCAACAGATAATCGGCGAGCGATGAAATGAAATAAGTATAAACACGTAGGTAATATTACCGACTTCCTGCATTAATACCTGCCGCCTCGCCGCACGGCCATCCCGACATTACCATGTGATAAACATGGTTATTATTGAGCGCATTGCATTTCTTGCAGCCATTCATGGCAACTGTCTCAGCCCGCCGCTTCCCGTACCACCGCATCGCGGGGCGCCAAGCCCGGCAAACCCCGACAATCCGCGCGCTGGCGCGGCTGTGCTACCCCTTCCAGCATAATATTTGTTTTTATTTGAAGCATTTATTTCTTTAAATCGGGAAAGCGGCAAAAGCCGCCACTACCAGAAGACAATAATGAATTCTGATAAAATATTACATTCTGGTGTTTCCAAAACTTCGCATACTCTGCAAACAACGCCTTCGCTAGATTCAATATGGCGCACTTCGCGCCACCGATAAATCCTTGCAAAAAGGAATATGATGATTCCCTCTTACCGGCCCGGGCCTTTATTAAAGGTCACCGGCGTTATTTTCATTCTGTTTGGCCTCGCCCTGCTGGGCGGCGGCATCTGGCTCGCCACGCTCGGCGGCTCCTGGTACTACTTGCTGGCCGGCATAGGCATGCTGGTTGCCGGCGGCCTCGTCTTCAAGGGCCGCCGCAGCGCCCAGCCTTTTCTCGCCTTCCTGCTGTTCGCCACCCTGGTGTGGTCCGTCATTGAAGTGAAATTCGACTGGTGGCAATTGCTGCCGCGCCTGGATATCTGGTTCGCCGCCGCCGTCTGGCTGCTGCTGCCCTTCGTCAGCCGCCGCCTGAGCCCGCCAGCAGATGGCGCGGCGAAACAGGGGCAGGCGGGCAAGACCGCCCTTTCCGCCGCCGTGGCCCTGACCGTCGTCGCCGGTGTCATCGCCCTGTTCCAGGATTACCATGACCTGCATGGCGACGTGCCGGCCGAAAACATGGCCGCCACCGCCACGGGCGACCTGGCGCCCGGCGTCGAGCACAACGACTGGTCCGCGTATGGCCGCTCCGGCTATGGCGACCGCTATGCGCCCGCCGCGCAGATCACGCCGGCCAATATTTCCGGCCTGAAAGAAGCCTGGACCTATCACACGGGCGACTTCAAGGGCCCCAACGACCCGGGCGAGATCGCCAACGAAGTCACGCCGCTGAAGGTCAACGACATGCTGTACCTGTGCACGCCGCACAACATCGTCATCGCCCTGAACCCGGACACGGGCAAGGAAATCTGGCGCCACGATCCGAAGATCAACCGCGACGCCTCGACCTACCAGCACATGATCTGCCGCGGCGTCGCCTACTGGGACGTGAACGCGGGCCGCGCCAGGAACGACCCTGCGCCGCAGGCTGCCACCATGGAATGCCCGCGCCGCATCCTGGCGCCGACCATGGACGGCACCATGATCGCCGTCAATGCCGATACGGGCGAGTCGTGCAAGAGCTTTGGCAACAACGGCGTCGTCAACCTGTATAAAAACATGGCGATGATCAAGCGCGGTTTCCTGATGCCGACCTCGCCGCCAGCCGTGGCGCAAAACGTGGCCGTGATCGCCGCCAGCGTGACGGACAACCATTCCACGGAAGAGCCATCGGGCGTGATCCGCGGCTACGATCCCGTCACCGGCAAGCTGCTGTGGAACTGGGACCCGGCCACGCCGGAAGATACCGAGCCTTTCCCTGAAGGCAAGAACTACACCAACAACTCGCCGAACTCGTGGGGCGTGGCCAGCATCGATGAAAAGCTGGGCATGGTGTATATCCCGATGGGCAATGAAACCCCCGATACCTGGGGCGGCAACCGCAACAAGAATGGCGAGAAATACAATAGCGCCATCGTCGCGCTGGACCTGGCGACGGGCAAAGTGCGCTGGGCTTACCAGACCGTGCACCACGATATCTGGGACATGGACATCGGCGGCCAGCCGAGCCTGGTCGACATCGATACGCCAAAAGGCAAGGTGCCATCCGTGGTGGCCACGACAAAACGCGGCGACATCTACGTGATCGACCGCCGCGACGGCAGCCTGGTGGTGCCGGCACCGGAAAAACCCGTACCGACGAGCAATCCGGCCGCTGGCGACACCCTGTCGCCCACGCAGCCGTTCTCGGCCCTGACCTTCCTGCCAGAGCGCAATATCAGCGAAGCGGACATGTGGGGTACCACGCCGTTCGACCAGCTGGCCTGCCGCATCATCTTCAAGGAACGCCGCTATGAAGGCCCGTTCACGCCGCAAACGGCCGGCAAGGGCGCCGTCATTTCGCCTGGCCCGCTGGGCATCTTCGAATGGGGTGGCGCGGCCATCGACCCCGTGCGCCAGTTGTTGATCGTCAATCCCGACTACATGGGCTTCCTGGAAAAACTCGTGCCGCGCGCCGAGACGACGGCCAAGGGCGGCACGGGCGGCGAAATGGGCTTGCAGCCGCAGACGGGCGTACCGTTCGCCGTGGAAATCAAGGCCTTCCTGTCGCCGCTGGGCTTCCCATGCCAGGCACCGCCGTGGGGCTATGTGGCCGCCGTCGACCTGCGCACCATGAAGAAAGTCTGGATGCACAAGAACGGTACCACGCGCGACAGCGGTCCCGTGCCGATTCCATTGCCACTGGGCGTGCCCAGCCTGGGCGGCATGGTCACCACCGGCGGTGGCGTGACGTTCCTCAGCAGCACGCTCGACTATTACATCCGCGGCTACGATGTCAGCAACGGCAAAGTCATCTGGAAAGCCCGCCTGCCAGCCGGCGGCCAGGCCACCCCGATGAGCTATGTGTCGAACAAGTCGGGACGCCAGTTCGTCGTCGTCATGGCCGGCGGCCACGGTTCGCTGGGCACGAAGATGAGCGACACCCTGGTGGCGTATGCCTTGCCGGAAGGCACGGCCATCAAGAAAGCCGAAGCAAAAAAATAAGCTGAACGGCAGCCAAGTGCATGCCAGGCGGCCCGCTCGATGCATCATCGGGCGGGCCGTTTTTCATGTGGCACGCACTTCGGCAAGCAGATGGCGCCGGCAAACGGGCCTGCCTCCTTGCCGCAGACGTGGCTGGCCATGGCCCGTGGCCGCGCCACCAGGCCATGACATGCCAGTGCTTGCCCCGGCTCCGCCGCCAGCCAGCGCCCGCGTCGCGATGGCGATGGCGCAAAAAAAGCCGTTCAGTCTGCACTGAACGGCTTTTTTACGTCCGAAGAAACGGCTGGCCTACAGGATGGTGGCCAGCGCACATTGGCGGTAGTGGGCGGCGGCCTGTTCCGTCTGCTGCAAGGCGTCGTGCATCTGCGCCAGCTTCAGGTGCGCGTCGCGCACCATCCGCGGCTCGTTCGCGTCCGACAGCGCCTGCTCCAGGTGGCGCTGCGCCTTGCCCCATAGTTTCTGCTTGAGGCACAGCGAACCGAGGGTCAGCGCCAGTTCCGCGTCCAGCGGACGCTTTTTCAGCCACTGTTCGCAATGTTCGATCTGCAGCAGCAAGGCGGGCGTGCCGCCTGGGGCCGCCGCTTCGCGGTAGGCGCGCACCACGCGGTCGTCCCAGTCGGCGGCCAGCGACTCTTCGCACACCAGGCGCGCTTCATCGTGCAGGCCGCGCGCATTCAGGGCCGTGGCGGCGCGGCAGGCGATATACGGCTTGACCCGGTCGCTGCTGGGCACGGTGGACCAGACGCGCATCAGCGATTCGGCGTCGTGCGTGGGGTCGGACAGCAAATGGTCATAGGCCAGTTCACGCAGGCGCGACGACAGGGCCGGATGCAGGGCGCGGTGCTTGTCGAGCGAACGCACGAGGCGCAGCACTTCCGGCCAGTTCTTCGCCTGCTGCTCGGCTTTCAGCGACCATTGCAGCGCGTGGATGTGGCGCGTGCCGCTGGCGTTCAGTTCGCGCACGGCGGCCAGCGCCGCTTCCGGCTGGTGGTCGTCGACCAGCAATTCCGTCACCGTCATCAGGCGCGCCGTTTTCAGGCTGGCATCGCCTTCGACACGCGCCAGCCAGCTGTCGCGGCGTTCGGACTGGCGCATGCGGTGCGCGGCGCGCGCGCCGATCAGCGCGGCCAGGCCGGCGTTTTCTTCCAGCTCGGCGGCCCGCAGGGCAGCCTTTTCGGCATGGCCGAAACGGCCTTCGAACAGGGCTTTCAAGGCTTCGCGCAAGCCCTTGTTGCCATCGCGCTCACGCTTGCGCTGGCGGTAGGCGGCCACTTGCGCCGGCATGCGCACGGTGGCGCGCACGGCGCGCACCAGCAGGTACAGCAGCACGAACAGCACCACCTGCAGCAACAGGAAGAAGTTCAGCGACAAATCGATGCGGTATGGCGGATAGAACAGCACCACATTGCCAGGGTTGAAACGGGCCGTCACGGCGATACCGATCGCCGCGGCCATCAGGGCGAGTAACCAGAGAAATAGACGCATGGGCTCAGGACTTCGCTTTGTAGTTGCGCACAGCGGTCAGGCTGTCGGACAAGGTCGGCATTTCGATGGCCAGGTTGCTCGCCTGCACCTGGCGCAGCAGGGCTTGCGCCGTCTGCGTGCTCCTGGCGCGCGTGTCGAAATACTTGGCCAGCGCATCCTGGGTGGCAATCAGGTCATTGCGGAACGCCGTTTCATTGCGCGACAACAATGCCATGCGGGCATTGAGCAGGCGCAGCTTGACGTTTTCACGCAAGAAATATGTTTGCGTCGGCGACAGCATCAGCGCTTCCGGCGTGTCGACCCGGCGGATGCGGATCAGCTGGCGCACGTCGTTCCACATGTCGCTGCTCCAGGTATTCCAGCCTTCGCGCACCGTGTGCAGCAGCGGCTCGGGCGCCGGCGGGCCCACCAGCTTGCCGCTGGCATCGCGCGCATGCCTGGCGCCGGCCTTGCCCGGCTTTTCCGGCGCCGCCGGCAAGGCCGGCGTTTCATCGGACAGCATCGGCAAGGCGTCGATCTGGGCAATCACGGCATCGAGGCGCAGGGCCACGCCCGTCGAATCGACGCTGGGCAGGGCCTTGAGTTTTTCCATGTCGCGGGCGATGGCGCGGCGGATGGTGATGAACTGCGGCTTGTCCGAGCGCGACAGGCTGCGGTCGGCGTTTTGCAGGGCGATCAGCGCGCCGGGCACATTGCCGGCCAGTTGCAGCTGCTGGCTGGCCGTCGACAGCACTTGCTCGATTTCCGTCAGCGCCCACTCGTCGCGGTTCTTCGACAAGTCGTTATACAGTTGTTCCAGCGCCAGCTGCTGGCTCTGGGTTTCGCTCTGGCGGTTTTCCAGCGCGCCAACCTTGATTTGCAGCTCTTTCGTGCCTTCCTGCACGGTGCGCGCCAGCATGCCCGTTTCGGCATTGCTGACGTCGCCCTTTTGCAGGCGCTTGGCCACTTCTTCGCGCAGATTACGGATCTGCTTGCTGGTCGACCAGCTTTGCGCGGCCAGCAGCACCGCCAGCACGATGACGGCGATACTCATGGGCTTTTGCAGCTGCTCGATCAGGCTCGGCGCGCGGCCAGCGGATTGGTCGGCCGCCTGCGGCGCCGTCTTCACGGCGCTGCCAGGCGTTGCATTCGATTCGGGGATGGTAGGCATTTCGTTCATGGTCGTGATTGTAACGCGGCGAGCACTCCTGCGTCGCCTGATCCTGTCAAGGTGACCCGGGCAAAGCCCAGGGCGGCCGCCGTTTGTGCAATGCGGGCATGCGGTACGATCAGATGCTGCTGTTGCATTTTTGCAACAGCTGTCTTTTCACCACGGCTGTCGTCCAGCGCCGCCAGCAAGGCCAGCAAACCGCGCAGCGCTTCCGAGCTGGTGATGATCCAGTCATTATTATGCTGCAACAAGGTTTCCAGAGTCGCCCGCAAGGCGGCTGTCAGCGCTGGCACCTGGCGGCGGTAGGCCGTAACGAACTCGACGGAAGCTCCCGCCGCGCGCAAGCCGTCGGCCAGGAAGTCGCGCCCGCCATCGCCGCGCACGATCAGCGCGCGCTTGCCGCGCAGGGCCGGCAAATCGAGTGCCAGCAACAGGTGCTCGGAATCGCTGCGCGCCGTATCGAACGGGCTGGTGATGCTGGCGTTGGCATCCGTGACGCCATGCGCCGCCAATGCCATGCGGCTGCCCTCGCCCACCACGGCCAGCGGCACGCCGGCCGGCCAGGCTGGCAAATGCGCAAAGACGCAGTCGATGGCGTTCGGCGAAACAAACACCACCAGATCGAACTCAGGCAGGCGCGCCAGCATGCGCAGCAGCTGCCCGCGCTCGGCTGTGCCGTCGAGGGCATGGATTTCCAGCAGCGGCAGCAGTTGCACGGGCAAGCCCAGCGCCGCGACCTTGGCGGCCAGCGGCCCCGCTTGCGCCGCGGGCCGCGTGATCACCACGGTGTCAGGCATGCGGCGCCAGGCCTTCATGGTTGTCGGGTGTAACAGCGCACGAGGCGAGGATGCCGGCCGCGTCTTGCGCGCGCAACAGCTCGGCCACCTGTTCGCCCAGCAGTTCCGGCCCGCTGGCCGGGCCACTGACATCGGCGCAGGCCATGCGCGCGCCATCCGGCGTGGCAACCATGGCGCGCAAGCGCATCTGTTCGCCATCGACGGTGGCAAACGCGGCCAGCGGAATCTGGCAGCTGCCGCCAAAGATCTTCGACACCTTGCGCTCGGCCGTGACGGCTTGCGCCGTGGCCGTGTGGTTCAGCGGCGCCAGCAGGCGCACGAGGTCGGCACCGTCGGCGCGCCCGCTGCGGATCTCGATGGCCATGGCGCCCTGGCCGGCCGCCGGCAGGCTGTCTTCCTGCGCCAGCACGGCGCGGATGCGCGATGCCAGGCCCAGGCGTTTCAAGCCGGCGGCGGCCAGGATGATGGCGGCGTAGTCGCCACGGTCGAGCTTGCCCAAACGCGTATCGAGGTTGCCGCGCAGGGGCAGGATGGTCAGGTGCGGATAGCGCGCGGCAATCAGCGACTGGCGGCGCAGGCTGCTCGTGCCCACCACGGCGCCGTGCGGCAATTCGGCCAGGCTGGCGTAGTCGTTGGAGACGAAGGCGTCGCGCGGGTCCTCGCGCTCGAGGATGGCGGCCAGGGCAAAGCCCTCCGGCAATTCCATCGGCACGTCCTTGAGCGAATGCACGGCCAGGTCGGCGCGCCCTTCTTCCATCGCCACTTCCAGTTCCTTGACGAACAAGCCCTTGCCGCCTACCTTGGACAGGGCGCGGTCGAGAATCTGGTCGCCGCGTGTGGTCATGCCGAGAATTTCAACGCTACACTGCGGATACAGGGCGGCCAGGCGCGCGCGCACATGTTCCGCTTGCCACATGGCAAGACGGCTTTCGCGCGTGGCGATCACCAGGCGGGCGGGAATAGTCGGCGTCAATTCGTTCGGGGTCAATTCGGATGCTTTCAAAACAAGTTCTTTCGCTGTCGTTGTCATTGTGGTTGCGATTGTCGTTGAGATTCTCGTGGCCCATTCGCCCATCCGATCTCAATTTATACCGGCATGGCGCGTGGCGTCGCTATAATCGTTATCCCTTTGCCTACACGGCCAAGTCAGGCTGGCGTCCATGTTAAAGACCACAAATTTTATCATGCGCCCCCTCCCTCCTGCGGCCAAACGCCCGGTGCGATCCTCATTCCCTTGCTTTTACACTTACTTTGGTTCTTTATTATGCTCAATGACGCAGTAGCACCAGAAATAGTTCCAGCGGCCGGCTCCGACAAGGATGCGCCGCTGAAAGAAGATATCCGCCTGCTGGGCCGCCTGCTGGGCGACGTGCTGCGGGAACAGGAAGGCGACGCCGTCTTCAACGTGGTGGAAACCATCCGCCAGACGTCCGTGCGCTTCCGCCGCGAAGCGGATGCGGACGCCGCGCTGGAACTCGACGCCATGCTCAAGGAGCTGAGCCGCGAGCAGACCATTTCCGTCGTGCGCGCCTTTTCCTATTTTTCGCACCTGGCCAATATCGCGGAAGACCAGCACCATATCCGCCGCCGCCGCGCCCACTTGCTGGCAGGTTCCCCCGCGCAAAAAGGCAGCGTCAGCTTCGCGCTGAAAAAACTGCGCATGGCCGGCGTGCCGCGCAAGACCGTCGACACTTTCTTCCAGGAGGCGCTGATCGCGCCCGTGCTGACGGCCCACCCGACGGAAGTGCAGCGCAAGAGCATCCTCGACGCCGAGCACGACATCGCCCGCCTGCTGGCCGAGCGCGACCTGCCGCTGACACCGAAGGAGCGCCACGCCAACATGCAGCTGCTGCGCTCGCGCGTGGCCACCCTGTGGCAGACGCGCATGCTGCGCTACTCCAAGCTGACGGTGGCCGACGAGATCGAGAACGCCCTGTCCTACTACCGCATCACCTTCTTGCGCGAACTGCCGGGCCTGTACGACGACATCGAGGACGACATCGCCGCCGAATACCCGAATGGCGATGGCACGATCGAACCGATCAACGCGGCCTACGTGCAGATGGGCAGCTGGATTGGCGGCGACCGCGACGGCAATCCGAACGTCAACGCGGGCACCATGCAGCATGCGCTGGCGCGCCACGCCACCACCATCCTCGACTTTTACCTCGATGAAGTGCACGCGCTGGGCGCGGAACTGTCCGTCTCGACCCTGATGGTGGGCGTGAGCGCCGAACTGCAGGCGCTGGCCGAGCAGTCGCCGGACGCCTCGCCGCACCGCAGCGACGAACCGTACCGCCGCGCCCTGATCGGCATCTATGCGCGCCTGGCCGCCACCGCGCGCGCCCTGGGCGCCACCAATATCCTGCGCAAGGAAGTGGGCGCGGCGGCCGCCTACCCGGATGCGGCCGCCTTTGTGGCCGACCTGCGCACCATCGTTGCCTCGCTCGAAGCGCACCACGGCGCCGCCCTCGTGCGCCCGCGCCTGGCCACCCTGGCGCGCGCGGCCGACATCTTCGGCTTCCACCTGGCCTCGCTCGACATGCGCCAGACGTCCGACGTGCACGAGCGCGTGCTGGCCGACCTGTTCACCAAGAGCGGCGTGGCCGCCGATTACGCCGGCATGGCCGAGGAAGACAAGCAGGCCCTGCTGCTGAACGAACTGGCGCAGCCGCGCCTGCTGTATTCGCCCTACATCGCCTATGCCACCGAGACGGATGCGGAGCTGGCGATTTTGCGCGCGGCGCGCGACATCCGCCAGCGCTACGGCGCGCGGGCCATCCGCAACTACATCATCTCGCACACGGAAACCGTGTCCGACCTGCTGGAAGTATTGCTGCTGCAAAAAGAAACGGGCTTGCTGCGCACCGACTGGCATGCCGGTGGCGACGGCGACAGCACGTGCGAGCTGATGGTCATCCCCCTGTTTGAAACCATCCCCGACCTGCAGCGCGCGGCCGGCATCATGGGCCAGCTCATGGCCTTGCCATTGGTAAAACAGCTGATCGCCAAGCAGGGGCAATTGCAGGAAGTCATGCTTGGCTATTCGGACTCGAACAAGGATGGCGGCTTCCTCACCTCGAACTGGGAGCTGTACAAGGCGGAACTGGCTCTCGTGTCCGACTTCCAGAAGGCCGGCGTCAAGCTGCGCCTGTTCCATGGCCGGGGCGGCACGGTGGGCCGGGGCGGCGGCCCCAGCTACGAAGCCATCCTGGCGCAGCCGCCGGGCACCGTCAACGGCCAGATCCGCCTGACGGAACAGGGCGAAATCATCGCCTCGAAGTTTTCCAACGCGGAAATTGGCCGGCGCAACCTGGAATTGCTGGTCGCCGCCACCCTGGAAGCGAGCCTGGCGCCGCAGGAAGCCAATCCGGCCCGCAACAGCCAGCTGGCGCAGTTCGAAGCCGTGATGGCGCAGTTGTCGGACCTGGCCTACCACGCCTACCGCGACCTCGTGTATGAAACGCCGGGCTTCACGGAGTATTTCTTCTCCGCCACGCCAATCGCGGAAATCGCCGAACTGAACCTCGGTTCGCGCCCCGCCTCGCGCAAGGCCAACCAGCGCATCGAAGACTTGCGCGCCATTCCCTGGGGCTTCTCCTGGGGCCAGTGCCGCTTGCTGCTGCCCGGCTGGTTCGGCTTCGGCAGCGCCATCCACGCCTGGATCAACGGCGCCGATGGCGGCGCTAAAGACCAAAAAATCGCCACCCTGCGCGCCATGCATGCCGAATGGCCGTTCTTTGCCACCCTGCTGTCGAACATGGACATGGTGCTGGCCAAGACGGACCTGGCGATCGCCTCGCGCTACGCGGAACTGGTGGCCGACCAGGGCTTGCGCGAACGCATCTACAAGCGCATCACGGACGAGCATGGCAATACCCTGCAATGTCTGGAACTGATCACCGGCAATACGGAACGCCTGGCAGGCAACCCGCTGCTGGCCCGCTCGATCCAGAACCGTTTCGCCTATCTCGATCCGCTCAACCACTTGCAGGTGGAATTGATCAAGCGTAACCGCGCCCTGTCCAGCGCCAGCAAGATCGACGAGCGCGTCCATCGCGGCATCCAGCTGTCGATCAACGGCGTGGCGGCAGGCTTGCGCAACACGGGCTGACGCCGGATAAACGCCCTGCAGGCAAGGCCGGCGCCGCCAACGCCGGCCTTTTTATTTTCTGTAGGAAAATTATTCTCAAGAAAACAACAATTAAGCATTACACTGGCAGCGGGTAATCCTTCCTCCGGCGCCGGGCGCGCCGCAGCGGCCAACCAAGACGCCAGGAATACGGATGAGTAGATGGTCGATTGAAACGCTCAGCGCGGTCTGTGCCGCACTGCTCCTGGTCGCACTGGGCTGGCTCGCCGGGGTGGCCTGGCAGGAGCTCAATTTCTGGGAACATGTGTGGCTGAGCGTGCTATTGCTGACGGCCACCGGCATGGCCATCTGGCTGATGCGCAAGCTGCGCACCCGCCTGGTCTGCGCGCGCCAGCAGCTTGACGCCAGCACCATGCGCTACCGCGACCTGGCCGAAGCGGCGCAGGATGGCATGTGGCAAACGGATGCCGATGGCATGATCGTGCACGTCAACCAGCGCCTGGGCGACATGCTGGGCCTGCCCCTGGATCAGCTGCTGGGCCACTCCATGGCCGAATTCCATGACGATGCCACCTTGCAGCGCCTGTGCCCGCTGCGCCAGGAGGCGGGACAAAGCTGCATGGGCGAGCTGCGCTATATGCATGCGGACGGTTCGGAACGCTGGGCCATGCTCAGCGGGCGCCGCCTGTACGACCGCCTCGGCAGCCTGACGGGCGCCCTGGTGCTGGCCAGCGATATCACCGAGCACAAGCGGGCAGAGCAAGCGCTCAGCGTCGCCCATGCGGAGCTGGAAAACCGCGTGGCCCTGCGCACGGCGCAGTTACTGGATGTAAATACCCAGCTGTCCGCCGAGATCGCCATGCGCGCGCAGACGGAGGCGGCGCTGGCGCGCAGCGAGGAGCGGCTGCAGGACATCATTTCCATGATGCCGTTGTCGCTGTTCCTCAAGGATGCCGATTCCCACATCGTGCTGATGAACCAGGCTTGCGAACAGCAATGGGGCGTGCATTTCCAGGACATCGCCGAAGGACGCGACCGGCAGCACTTTCCGCCGCATCAGAATGCGGGCTTCCATGCCGCCGACCAGGAAGCGTTTGCCAGCCGCCAGGTGGTGATACGCGAAGAGCTGATATGGAATGCGCTGCTGCAGGAAAACCGCCTCGTGCAAACGCACAAGAAACCCATTTTCGATGCCGACGGCCAGCCGCAGATGCTCATCGCCATGGCCGTCGACATCACGGAAAGCAAGCGCAACGAGGAAAACCTGCAGCGTTCGCTGGCCCAGCTGCGCGAGCTGTCCGACCACCAGCAAACCATCAAGGAAGAGGAACGGCGCCGCATCGCGCTCGACATCCACGACGACCTGGGGCAGAACCTGATGGTGCTGCGCATCGATGTGTCGCTGCTGCACACGCGCACGGCCGGCGCCCACCCGCGCCTGCACCAGCATGCGCAACGCGTGCTCGACACCATCGACGCCACCATCCGCTCCGTGCGCACCATCATCAATGACTTGCATCCCAGCACCCTGGAGCTGGGCCTGGGGCCGGCGGCCGAATGGCTGATACGCCAGATGGAAGGACGCGGCTCGATCCGCTACCGCCTGCATATCGCCAGCGAAGCGCCCAACCTGGGCCTGGACCAGCGCCAGACGTCGGCCATCTTCCGCGTGCTGCAGGAATCGCTGTCGAACATCGTGCGCCATGCCCAGGCCAGCGAAGTGGAAGTGGCGCTGGCGCAAGACCAGGATGCCATCGTCGTGCGCATCAGCGACAACGGCATCGGCATGCAGCCGGGCGACGATGGCAAGCGCGCCGCCTTCGGCCTGAAAAGCATCCGCGAGCGCGTGCATGCGCTGGGCGGCGAACTGCGCATCGACAGCCAGGCGGGCCAGGGCACGGCGCTGGCAATCCACCTGCCGCAGGCCCGCCCCGTCGCAGCCCCGGGATGATGCCACGAAAGTTAGCAAAAATAGTAGTAAATAAAGTATGCAGCGGCGGCATAAAAACGTACTATAAGTTTTTTCTTTAAGGAAACTATCATGCCGCCACGGTGCTCCTGCTGGTCCGCCGCCCAACGCCTGACCTTGCTGCTGTTGCTGTCCGCGACACCGCTGGCCGGCGCCAGTATTTACGCTGAACATGGTTTCGGCGAAAAAGGCGGAGATGGCAGCATTGCCTCCGACCTGAACCCGGCGGGGCTGGTGGCCGGCATCATCACGGAAGAGGAAGGTCGGCGCCGCGCCGTGATCTACCAGCACGGCCGCATCCGCGAACTGGGCACGCTGGGCGGCAATGAAGGTTTTACCAAGGCCATCAATGCCCACGGCGTGGTGGTCGGCTCCGCGCAGACGGCCAGCGGCGCCTGGCACGCCTTCCGTTACGAGGAAGCGACCGGCATGCGCGACCTGGGCACCCTGGGCGGCAACAGCAGCTATGCCACGGCCATTACGCACGACGGCCGGGTGGCCGGCTACGCCGATACCAGCGGCGGCGATTTCCATGCGTTTGTGACGCAGGCCGACCACAGCCTGCAAGACCTGGGCACCCTGGGCGGCGCCAGCAGCTATGCCA
>RCUS01000496.1_pt1 | contig 25871 bp, 17 predicted proteins | sample 2166221 | NCBI WGS metagenome assembly RCUS01 (sample SAMN09932758, study PRJNA488358) | compost metagenome | isolation source: compost soil in cyclohexanecarboxylic | place: Germany: Experimental Botanical Garden | reverse complement strand
TCATATCCAATCGAAAATACTTCAGCCATGGCCGCAACGCCGGAATGATCGGCACCACGCGCATACGTAGTGTTTTAGTATTGCTGGCAGGGAAGGTGATCAAGTCCCTCCCTATATGCTCACGCTGAATCTGGAGCAGTTCGCCGCGGCGCGCGCCGGTCAGCAATGCTGCCCATATCGCGGCCTGCGCAATTGGCGTGCAAAAGGCAGCGATCTTCCTTACCTGATCAACCGTGAGAAATACCTCTCACTTGTTGTTCACGGTCATGTTGTCGATCCGAAACCAGAATTTTCAGGAATGAGGTGCTGGCGCGATGCCAGCTGTAACCCCTTCTTTGCACAGGCCAATGAGCTGTTCACCGTCGCTGGTACATATGCTGGTGCCAGTTTGCCAGTTTCTTTGTCTGGTATCAGCATGCTCATATCGCGAATGACGTGATCAGCAAACTCCTGGCGAGATCATCCTGGCGCTCGCACGGGACTGGTAGCAAGGCAGGAAGTATGAGGCAGATTTGGAAGCTGTGTTAGCTGGCTGTGTTTAGAAAGTAGGGGGTAACAGTCTTAACGTCGGGCTAGCAGAGCTGCCCAAGAGGCAGGGGGAACACGCGGTGGTGGTGGGGGCGCGGCTGCTGCCGCTGCCGCCGCTGCCGCAGCAGCAGTAGCTGCCGCTGCTGCTGCGGCAGCCTGTTGGACATTTAAATTTGCATTGCAGTTTGCAATTCTGGTTTGCAAAAAATTGATGGCATTTTGATGACCTGCATCCCTTGGGATGCCGAGTCTTGTCACGAGAGCTGTCGACGCCGTCCGGCCATTAATTGCTAATTGATAAAAATTCTTCGCTTGTTGATAGCGCGCCGCGCCGAAATGTACATCGCCTGTTGCTTCATCATCGTGATAACGCTGAACAAGCGCTGCATTCCTATCCGAATCGGCTTGGTCTTCTGGGCGTGGCATAACGTTGTCCTTTGGTGGCTTTTTTATCACGAGTTGTCATAAGTCAGTCATCGAAGTTCGCAGCCATCTTGAATGGAATTGCCTCCTCTGGCCTAAGTAAATAGTAGGTGAGGTTTTTCAAGTAACACAAGTAACAGTTGCAAGTGCAGCAGCGCAATTGCCCTGAATCGCCACGAGTCTGCTAGACACTCGCGAGCCGTTCAAAATGCCTTCGCTCAAATTCTGCTCGCGAAAGTCCGCATTTGTGCAAGCGCTGGACCTGTCACCCCGGCTGGTAGCCGTGGCGCCGAGGGAAGTGCTGCCGGTCCCTTCGCAGGACTACTTTCTGACGCGCTGGTGCGAAATATTCAAGCCTTGATCTTCCAGGCGGAAGAGGCCGCTGCGGCAGGGCGGGCATGCCTCGCGTTTGTATGGCGCGATTCGATCTAGCGCTTGTGCGTGGAGAGAGCAGGAATGGCGGCTGAACGAAAGAATGGATAAAACGCAAAATGGCGGCACGTCATTGAAGACGTGCCGCCGGGCTCATGCCAAACTGCCGCGATGAAGGTCAGGCACTGCAGCGTGCAGCGAGCTTAAGGGATGACGGGCGAATTTTTAGGATCGACGGCCAGTACGGTGGTGCCAGCCACGACACCTTTGCTGTCCAGCCATTGCACAGCGCCCAGATAGCGTTTGCCGGCGTCGAGTCCGGACCAGCTCAGGCCCACGGTCGCCTTGCCGGCCGGGTAAGTCTGGCCCGGTGTTCCCGCCTTCAGGTTGCCGCCCACATCGCCGCGCTTGACCATGGCCTGAGACAGAAACAGGTCGGTGGAGATGCGATTGGCAATGATGTTACCAACCACGCAAACGTTGTAGTTGCCTGGGGCTGGATTGCTCATCGTAACGTTTTGATTGCTGCCCGCCTTGCCACTGTAGCTTTGGCGCACGCCATTGCTGTCCAGAATAAATAGGTAGACGTTATTGCCAGAGCCGGTACCGGTATCGCGGTCAAACGTTTCAAAGCGCACAGCGGCCGTGCCCGCGTCGACGGTAAACGGCACCAGCAAGGTGCCCGCGCTTTTGGCGCTGCATTGCCCTACAATATCGACGACAGTCTTCAGCTTGTCCTGAGCCCCTTGAGCGAGCGTCAGGGGCGTGCGTTTAACTTCGCTGAATCCGGCAACCGCAGCCGTCATGGGGCCGCTGATGGCGCTCGTCACACCCAGCAGGCGAGTAGCCGCCGGCTTGTCCGAGTTGATCAGGGGCGCCACTTCCAGTAACTTCGAGCGGGCCACCAGGGGGCTGCGTACTTTGTGCTGGCCATCAGTCCACTCCAGTGCGCCGAACTGCCAGGTATCGGTTGGTGCACTGGTGCGTGTCAGAGTCACGTCGAAGGATTTGCTTTCGCCGGGCTGCAGGCTCAGGCTGGCCGGTGCAACGAGCACGTCGTAGCCATTCAGCGACGCGCTGGCGACATACGTCGCCGCGGCAGTGCCGACATTGCTCACCGTGCGCTTGACGGTTTGCCGAACATACACATTACTCACAGATATCGACGGCAGGTTCAGGTCCAAGCCTGCGTTGGCGACCGCTTTGCAACCTGTGCCGACTCCCATGTCGCAGACATACTTCTGATACTCGGCTGGCGTGATGTCGTACACCAGGCCAGGATCGGATGCCAGGTTGGGTGCGACGTGGCCGGCGCCCTGGCCGAATGGCAGGATGCCGCGCGCGTCGCGCTCCTGGATATCGGCATGCGTTGCACTTGCCGTGGTCATGAGCGCCGACTTGATGGCGGCAGCAGACCAGGTGGGGTGCTGCTGGCGCAGCAAGGCAGCCAGGCCGGCCACATGGGGACTGGACATGGAGGTGCCTTGCAAGAACTGCCAGCTGGCTGGCGGCACGGTGGTGCCGGCAATGATGGACGCGTGCTCGGCCTTCGTCATGCCCGGCGTGTAGCCGGCCAGCACATCGACGCCCGGGGCGGTGAGATCTGGCTTGAGCACATTGCCGTCGTACCTGTTGGGCCCGCGTGAGGAAAAGTCGGCGACGACAGGGGACGCAGCCGACTTTTTGCCGAAGCTGGCCGCCGACAGTGCCACAGCCGCGGTGGCGGTGCCTGCATAAGCACGGATCAGTGCGCCGTCTGCGGCAGTCACGTGCACCGTCGGGACTGCATGTATTTCCGCCACCAGTCCGACGCCATTGTCAACCATCACCATGCCCACGCCGCCGGCTTCCTTGACAGCAAAACTCTTGTCCACGCGGTCGTTTGCGCCACGCGTGCAGACGACTACCTTGCCCGCCGCCTTGGCTGGGTCGAGCAGGGCCACTCCGGCATTTGCCGTACTGCTATAGCACTTGCTCAGTTTGTCGGCATTTGCACCTGTCAGGCCTGCGTCTTCGGCGCGGATCAGCGGTTGCCGGGGCAGTGCGGCCACATTGCCGGAAGCGCCCTGATATTGTTTGCCATCGGCCAATAGCACGCTGGCAGTGCCAGGGCCCCGGTCATGCGTCGAGGCCGCGACGGTAGTCAGCCAGGGGCTGACATGCGCGACTTCATTGGACGGCCCGCTGTTGCCACCTGAGGCAGCGACAAACACGCCGGCGCTGGCCGCACTCAGGAATGCCTTCTCCACAACGTCATCGATTTTTTCGCCGCCACTGATCGAAAAGTTAAGTACATTCACACCGTCGATGATGGCTTGTTCGACTGCCTTGGCAGAGTCTGAGCCATAGCACGTATTTCTGCCTGCGCTCGCCGCCGTTGGAAAAGTCCAGCACACCTTGTAAACAGCGATCCGCGCGCGCGGCGCCATGCCTGAAATGTTGATAAGGCCGCTGCCGGCCAGGCTATTGCCAGCCGCGGTGCTTGCAGTGTGGGTGCCGTGGCCGCCTTGGCCGACCGAACCTCCCAGCGAATCTCGGGGCGACCGGAAGTCGCTCCAGTGCATGACAGGCTGCTGGGCGCGGAAGGTACTGTCGAAATAGCGCGCACCAATCAGCTTATTATTGCAGTGGTCAGATGTAAATCCTTCTCCCGTCTGGCAGATGCCTTTCCAGCTGGCTGGCGGCGGGCCGTAGGCCAGGGTAGCGCCCGGGTCGAAGGTCGGTGCGCCATTCGTGTCGATACGGTCGGCAAAGGCGGGATTTTCCGGCCAGACGCCGCTATCGATAATGCCGACAACGATATCCTCCCCCGCCTGCGTGCGCCCGCCCAGCTTGCTCCACAAGCCATCGGGCTGGTCCAGTCCCAGGAACGTGGGCGTGCTCACGGTTTGCGACGGTTGTTCCACATCGGCCTTGATGCTGGCCACGTCTTCGCTGGCCTTCAACTGCAGCACTTCGGCATCCGTCAGCATGGCGGCAAAGCCGTTCAGTACCGTCACATATTGATGCTGCACAGGTGCATCGGCCACGATGGCCTGGACTGCCTGGAGCTTGCTTTCCAGGTAGCCTGCATACTGCAGGGCATTGCCGCTGTTCACATCCAGGCGTTCGCCAGGAGCGGGTTTGGTGGCGGGGAAGCCATCGATGCCTCCGGTGTAAGTGGCGAGCGGTTCCGCTTTCAATTGCACGATATAAGGACGACGCACGTCATCGCCCCCCGAAGGGGCGGCGTGGACGCTGGAGATGCTGCAAAGCAGCACGGCGATGGCAAGGCAGATAGGGCGTAATTGCATGGGTTATCCTCGGTATGTGGGGTGTGCGGGGCAGGGAAAATCAGGCGCGGCGGCGGGAGACGGCAGCGATGCCTGCCAGGCCCAACAGAAGCATCGCGTAGGTCGATGGTTCCGGCACGGCGCTGATGCTGAAGTTGAGGTTGTCGAGGGCAAACTGTCCCTGGTTATTGCCGATGCCGCACACGCCCGCCGTGTTGCAACTGAGGGCGGATATCTGCATGCCGCTGAAGTCGAGCGCATTCATGGCGCTGTTGAAACTGTATTGATGGAAGGGAAAAGTCAGGGGACCAACCAAACTTTTGGGTGCTGGGAGATCGAAAGTTTGCGATAGCGATAAGCCATTCCCATAGAAACCCTGCACCAGCAGGCGCCCGGCCAGCGCATTAGCGTCGCTGATGATGAAACTGGCATCGAAGCTCTGTACTTTGAAGGTGCTGCCGCCTTGCACGCCATGGATGCTGAGTATGCCATCGTTCAAGCCGCCATAGTAGTTGCCGGTATTGCCGAGTGGACAAACGAGATTGCTGCAAAACCCGTTGTCGCTACCGTCGATGATGGCACCCACCAGCGATCCGCTGGCGCCATTGATATCTGAACCGCTGAGCTTCAAGCCACGCTGTTCGATGCTGCTACCGCTGAAAATCAAGTCATTGCCGAGTCCTTCGAAATCAATGACATCGGCGTGCACGGCGGGAGCCAGGGTGGTAAGCGAGCAAAATATAGCGCCGGCCAGACTTTTGTAAAGTGCGGAACCGGCATGGATGCCAGGTACGGTAAAACGGTTGGCAGAGTGATTCATGTTTATCCCTATGGAGATAGTTTTGATTGGTCATCCGCGCCGGGTCGGTGCGAATAACATGTCGTCCAGAAAATGTTGGACTAAGTAAACTATATCCATAATGATATTTAAGTGTAATTTTTTTAATGGTTGATGTGAAAAACAAAACTTGTCATTACTTGCATGTTAGTTATTTTCACTCTGCAAGTAACCAATAGTAGTTAAAAAATAAATGCAAACCGTTGAAAAAAAACGACACTTGTTTGTGCGCTGGCATTTCAAACAAGATATGTGCGTCAAGACAGGTCGATGCAGCGGGCATTACGCCGAAAACCAGCCATTTCCAGGGTGTTTTCGCATGTTTTTCAGAAAAAAAATAAATTAATTATCATAAAAGTCAAATTTACTTTTGAGTAATTTTTTAACTTTTATTTGGAAATTATGGCGTATGGATAAGTGAAATTTCAAATGTGTTAACGTATTTTGACTCCTAGTTATATTTCCATGCTGCAAGAAACCACACTGATGTCCAGGCATGTTCACGCTATGGTCCAGTTCGCTTGTTTTCAGCGGTGAAGGCCAGTCGTCTTGTTTGATGTGGAGCTGGACCGGTTCGGTCAGTGGACGCCATGGCTGCGTTGGTGCGCTGAATGAGGAGCGCCGCCGGCACATTGTGCATCTGGGGGCAGCGGGTCTGGTCAGGCGCTGGGCAATGCTGTCCAGGAATTGCACTCCACGATATAGGGTGCAGTTTGGAAGCGCGGGTCGGACAGCGTGGGCTGATCCATGCTTCGCTTCGAGTGTGGCTGGATGGCCGGTCTTGCTTTTGATAATGCCACTGCCTACATGGCAAGTTCAGAACTCGTCCTTTTCACTAAAAATTCGCAATACAATCAGGGGCTTGTAAAAAGCCGACAATGATGTAGACGGCATTCTTGTTGGGTGCAGATAAGGCTGACGGGCGGCTGACCATGCCGACCGCCCCCAACCATCAATGCGACAACACCGAATCGCGCGACCGGTGCCCCAGGTAAGGCAGCAGGCTGATCAGGCCGAGCAGGGCCAGCGCGACGCCGACCCACAGCGGTGAGCGCAAGCCGTAGCCGCCCGCGATGCCAAGGCCGCCTAGCCAGGAACCGGCGCCCAGGCCGATGTTGATGACGGAGGTGTGCACCGTGTTGACCAGCGGCCCCGGATGGGCGGTCTTCATCACGCGGGCGATGATGGCAGGATTCATCGACATGCCGACCAGGCCCGTGACGACCAGCAAGGCGACGCTGATGGTCTTGTCGTGCGCAAAGACGGCGAACAGCGCCAGGCTGATGCTCAGGATGACCATGCCCCAGACCATGATGAGGGTCGTGTAGCGGTCCGCATAACGGCCGACCACGCCATTGCCCACCACATTGGCGACGCCGTAGACGCCCAGCAGCCAGGGGATGTCGGACGCTTGAAATCCTGTAATGTCCGTCAGGATGGCCGCGAAGTAGCTGAAGGCTGCGAAAATCGCGCCGATGATGAGGCCGCTGCTGGCATACGCTGCCCACAGGTGGCGATTGCGGAACTCGCCCAGTTCATTGCCGAGGCTGACGACTTCCGACGGTTTGCTACGCGGCACCAGCATGGCGACGAGTGCCAGACACATCAGCGCCAGCAGCACCACCAGCCAGAAGCTGGCGCGCCATCCCAGGTGCTGGTCGATGAGCGTGGCGACCGGCACGCCCACGACTGATGCGAGCATGAGGCCGCCGATCACGACGGCGGCCGCGCGGCCGCGCGCATTGGGGCTGACGAGTTCGGCACAGATCGCCAGCGACAGGCCAAAGCAGGTGGCGGCGGCCACGCCCGTGACCACCCGCGCGACGGCCAGGATGTCATAGCTGGTGGCGGAGGCGGCAACGGATTGGGCCAGCACATAAAAGCCCAGCAGCCACAGCAGCCCCTGCTTGTTCGGCACGCGCAGCTTGAGCAGGACGATGGTGCTCAGCGGCCCGCCGATGACCATGCCCATGGCATACAGCGAGATCAGATAGCCGATGCGTGTCACCGGCTCGTTCATGGCCTCGGCCAGCGACGGCATCATGCCCGCCACCATGAATTCGGAGGTGGTTAACGAAAAGATCGTCAACCCCAGAATGTATACAACCAGCGGCATAGCAATATCCTTCGAGAGTAATATCAAAAATACTGGTCAGGCGTGGCGTGGCGTGGCGCGCGCGCCGCATGTGGCCCTGCGCGCGCCACGCCATGCTCAGGTGGCGCAAGACGCAAACACGCTGTCCGGAATATCGCCGACAGACAGATTGGGAAAGTCGCGTACGGAACGGTGCTGCGGGTCGTTGCCGGTGACCATGCGCAGCAGGCGGTTGCCACCGGCCTCCAGGTAAAAGACCGATGGCGGCTTGCCCGCTGGCTCGATTACCCAGGCGTCCGCCTCCCGGCCCAGCACGCTGTGGCGGCCGTCGTGACGGGCAGCGCCGTCGACCAGCACCGCCTGCGGCAGGAACAGCGCATGGAACGGCGTTACCTCGTCGGCCAGCGCCGTGCCCTGCAGCTGTTCGCCAGTTGGCGCCGCTTGCCTGGCGTAGGCCACTTTCTGCTTGCGGCTGTGCTCGCGCCTGGCGTCGCCGATTTCCGACATCCACAGCAGGTGTCCATGTTCCTTTTCCGACCAGGGGTTGAACAGGCCATCGATGCGGCAGATGTTGCGCGCATAGTCGAACCAGCAATAGCCGGACGTTACCTGGTCGTCCTCCTGCATCGGTGTCCAGTAGGAGATATAGGCGCTGCTCCATTGCAGCGGCAGCAGCGGCGGGGTGAGGGCGGCTGGCATGGCGTCTCCCTAGCGGCCCAGCGCGTAGCCGAGGCTGGCCATCAGCGCTTCCTGTAGCGACGGCAGGTCCTTGCGGCGGGCGTCGAAGCTGGCGGTCAGCTCTTCATTGCTCAGCTCGATACGTTCGCCCACGCTTTCAAACCACAGGCGGCTGGCGGTGGCGTGGTCCTTGAACAATTGCATCAGGGGCACGGCGCGGGCATTGAAGCTGTCCAGGGCGGCAGCCGTATTGGCTTCGGTATTGAGGGTCTTGACCAGCAGCAGGGCCGCCACCACCGCCATGGTGGTGCCATGGCCGATGGAAAAATGTCCCGACTGGAGCGCATCGCCGAGCAGGACGAACTTGCCGTCGCTGGCCCGGTCGCGGCTGAGGGTCATGAAGTTGCGCCAGCCCTGGCCCGGTTGGCTCTGCAGCACGTGTTCGCCGAGTTCGGCTTTGAACGTGCTGGCGACAGTCGCGGCGGCGTCGCGCTCGGGCAGCGCTTCCAGCCCGGCCCTGGCGTACGTCTCTTCGCTGCACTCGACGATAAACGTGCTCATCGTGTCCGAGTATTTATAGGCATGGCCGATGAAAATGCCGTGCTCATTGCTGCGGAACACCAGGTTCATCTGGTCGAACAGCTGGGTGGTGCCGTACCAGATGTATTTGTTGCGGCCGAAATCGATGTGCGGCGCCAGCGCCGGCGGCAAGTCCAGCGATTTGTAATTGACGCCGTTCGCTACCACCACCAGGTCGTATTGCGCTTCCAGCTGCGCCTTGTCCGCTGGCGGTGTTTCGTAACTGATCGTGATGCCGGCCGCCACGCACTTGGCGCGCAAGGCCTGTACCAGGGCCTGGCGTCCGACGCCGCACAGGGTCACGCCGGTGCTCATCAGATTGGGCTGCTCGTGATGCACGAGCTTGAATTCTTCCAGGAATTGCGCATTGAGCTGTTCCGGCTGCTCCAGGTAAGACAGGGGATTTGCCGGATGGCGCGGCGGGCGTCCCGGCAGCACCACGCCCCAGCCCAGCACTTCTTCCTGCGTGTTTTTTTCCGTAATGCGGATATTCCAGCCGGGCTGGGCTTGTTTCATCTGACTGGCGAAGAGCAGGCCTGCGGGGCCTGCGCCGATGACGAGAATGTTCATTAATTTACCCTTCCAAGTTTGTACCAAACGTTTTGTTTCTTCTGGATTTGCTGCAACTCATCGTAAGGAACCGATGTGAAGTACAGTTTCTCCGCCATGTCCGGCGGATAAACACGGGGGAATTTCTTGTGCATGTAGCGCGTGTAGCGCGTCTGCAGGAAGAAAATCAGGTTCGGATTGCTCAGCGCTTCATAGTTGGCGATCGCCATGTCCTGCATGGCGTCCGCCTGCACCTTGCGCTGCTGCGTGAACTCGGACAGGGCAGGGCCCAGGGCATTGCCGTGCTTTTCCAGCAGGGAAACGAAGACGTGGACGTCTTCCAGTGCCATGTTCATGCCTTGTCCCAGGAACGGGGCGGTGGCATGCGCCGCATCGCCGATCAGCAGGATATTGGCCTTGTAGTGGAAGGCGCTGGAACGGACATTGATGAGGTCGTTGCTGGGCAGCGCCATGAACTGGTCCAGCATGTCCTTGCGGCGGTCCGGCGGCAAGTTGCCGAAGTAGCGGCTGAAGAAGTCCGCCATGGCTTCCCGGTTGAGCGTGCCCAGGCTGGGCGTGCCCGTGTAGGGCAGGCACAGGGCAAAGCTGATGCTGCCGTCCGGAATGGTGGCCGCGCGCCCGGCAAACAGGCCCTTGGAATCCATGCCGAAAAAGTACAGCAAATCCTTCCGGAAACCCAGGTCGGCCGCATTCGGCAACACCAGCGTCTTGTAGCCGTGGCGGAAGTAGCTTTGCCTGAATTCGAAACGGCGCACGCCGCTTTGCATGGCGCGCCGCACGGCCGAGTGCGCGCCGTCGGCGCCAATGACCAGGTCGCCATGCAGCTGCTGCACGGCGCCGTCCGGGTCCTGTACCAGCACGATCTTTCTTTCCAGGTCGACATCCAGGCATTTATGCTCAAAGTAATATTTCACGGCGTGCTTGACGGCATGCCGGTTCAGCAGGCGCTGGAAGGCCGTGCGGTCCAGCGACAGGGGGAACAGGCCTTCGAGCGGGGTCAGCTCGCGTATCCTGTGCCGACCGCCCACGCAAAAGGCCATGCCGACGATGGGTTCGCCGCACAGGTCAAGCTCCTGTTTGCTGATGCCCGCTGCCAGCACGGCCTTGATGCCGCGCACCGTCATGCTCACGCCGATGGCGCGCGAATTGACCGGATCGGCGTTGGCGGCAGTGTCCAGCAGCGGATCGCCGCGTTTCTCGATAACGTGGACATCGTGTCCGCGCTGCGCCAGATAAATGGCACCGAGGCTGCCTGCCAGGCCTCCGCCGACGATAATGATTTTATGCATTTCAAGCCTCTCTTGACATCTTTCCCCGAGATAAATCGGTAAGTTGCTGATTAAAAAACTCCAACATTTCTATCGGCGCCATGCCGATGGCATCGCTCTCAAGGCTGCGCGCGTACTGCGCCAGTGCCAGGCATTTTTGCGCCAGCATGTCGCAGCCCTGGCTGTAGTCGCTGCTGACCCGGCTGCTGACCGGCTCGGGCACGGGCGGCCCCGCATGGCGGCCGGCCACGCCCGATGGCATGTTCATCAGGGCGGCTGACAGGGGACGCAACAGGCCCGTCATGATGTCGATGGACGCGTTCATCAGGCGCGAACGGCGCAGGCTGCCCAGCGGCTGCTGCGCGAAATGGTGTGCCATCATCAGGAAGGTCAGTTCGTAGCAGCCTTGATACAGCTGCATCAGCGCGCGCGCCTTCCGGTCGGTCACCACGGTGCAGTCCGCGCGTGCTTCCAGCACGGGATTCTTCAGCGCCGGCAGCGCCGGCTCGAACGGTTTGCCGCAGGCGGCGTACTTGCCTGCGACGCTGCGCAGGCGCTGGAAATGCGACGCGGCGAAATGCGGCGAATCGACGGCCACGCCTTCGCCCTGTTCCGTGACGAAGTCGATGGCGAACAGCGCGCTGTCGCGGTCGGATACTTCCAGCTGGTAGCCGGGGTAGGCGCGGTTGGTCAGTTCTTTCAGGAACAAATGGTGTTCGCCGCCGCGCTTGCCACCGCCGCTGTCAAACAGGCCGGGCAGATCGGCCAGGGCCTGGCGGATTGCGATATAGAAGGTGGCAATCGACTTGCCCGGCGTGGGAAGGTAGTCCGGCCATTCGAAACGCACGAAGCGCGCCAGCACGTGTTCGGAAAATGGCTCGAACGCAAATTCCGTGTCCAGGCCAAAACGCTGGCGCGCCTGCTGGCCCAGCAGCGGTGTGCCGCTGTAAAACCCTTCGCCCAGCGCCATCAGCACATTGTTGACCAATAAATAGTGAATCATTTCTTCATGCGCGATTTCCAGCAGCACGCCGCGCGTACCGCTGTCGCGGCGCCGGTCTTCGGTGCCGCAGGCCAGCGCCAGCTCGGCAGGCAGCCAGCGGCCGGCCTGCACCAGCGCCGCCCCCTGTGCATAGTTGGGAATCGAATACGCGGCATACAGGTATTGCAGCATCAGCGACAGTTCCAGGTCGATGGCCTTTTTCAGTTCCTCGATCAGCCCGGCCTTGCTGCCGATGACAGGCGGCGCCGCCGTGTCCGGCACCGCCGCCCTGGCCGCGGCCGTCGCCTCGACCTGGGTCAGGTATTTGAGGAACAGGCGCGACTTTGGCAGCGACAGTTCGCGGGTGCTGGGCATGTAGTAGCTCTTGTCGCGGTTGCGCGGATCGCACATCTGCCACATCAGGCGCGAATACGTTTCGCATTTGCACTGGTCCGCCAGGCTGAAGACCTTGTCCGACATGAAGGGATACACGAGCTCGTAATAGCTCATCACATGCCGGTAGAGGAAGGCATAGTCGACCTGTTCGGCCGGCACCTCGTCGAGGTCCCAGTCGTCGGGCAGCACGCGCACGCCGAGGTACTGTTTATCCTGGCCTGTGCCCAGCACGACCCTGGTCGCGCCCGGCTGGCGCCCCGTCAGGGTCAGCGTCGTGTAGCCAGGCCCCAGCGGTGATGGCTGTTGCTCCACGCCCAGCAGCACGCCGTCCTCGGCCTGCGCCGACAGGGGAGGCGGCGCCGCCAGCGCGCCGCGGTAGCGGCTTTGCACGGTGATGGTCTGCGGAAATTGCTCATGCTTGTTGCGGTTCGGCGCTTCCAGGTACAGCTGGTTGCTGTCCGATTGCAGCACCCAGTCCGCTTCTTCCCACTGCGCCTGCGCGCTGCCCAGGCTCAGCGAACCGGTGGCGTCGCCAGCGTGCTGCCGCGGCACGTCGAAAACGCCGTGATGGCGCCAGTGGTCGCGGTACAGCTGCTCGGGTATGCGCGCCAGCAAGGTGCCGGTGCCGTCGTGCAGCAGCAGGTCGCCGAGCGCCTGCTTGCCGCCCAGCGCGTGCGTGGGATGCTGTTCCGAAACGGCGCCCGCGCCGCGCGTGGTGAAGGCAATGGCGGTCGGCATGTTGAACGCGACCCGGTCCGCGTGCACTTGCACCAGCACCGGCCCCAGGCTCTGCTGGCGCGGCTGCAGCAGGCGGCCGGCCGGATAGGTGGCCAGCTCGCCGCGCCGCCACAGGCCGATGCTGCCGGCCAGGTCGTAGAACACGGGCGAGTCCGGTTTGAGCGGCGTCGACATATTGAACAAGGCATACTGCACCGTCAGGCCCAGCACGTCGTCGTCGGCCAGGGCGTGCCGCAAGGCCTGCATGCTGGCCGGCAGCGGCAGGTCCGCATTGAACAGGAAATGCGGGTCCTGCTTGGCCACCGAAAACTGGAACAGCCTGGCGCGGCCGAATTCCTCCTCCAGGAAATGCCCGCTGCGTTCCATGATATGGCCGCTGCCGAGCCAGCGCACCGAGTGCGCCTGCGCGATGTCGGCCGTGAACAAGGTGGGCGTGTTGGGCGTGGCCAGCTTGTCGCTCAAGGTGAACTGGCCGGCGTAGATCAGCGTGGTGTCGGGCGCGGCGGGGTTGTTGTCGATCCACCTGGCGCGGTTGAACGTGGTGCGCAGGTATTCGTTGTAGTGGCCCCACAGGCCCAGCCTGGCGCCCACCAGTGCATCCTGCGTGTCGACCTCGCCAGCGCCAAGCTGGACGCCCGTGATCCGCGCGTTCTCCCACGAGAAATGATTATTGCCGCCAAAATTGTAGCCTGCCGCCTGGCTGAAGATGCCGTCCGGATCGGGCTTGCCCTCGGCATTGAAGCGGGGGGCAAGCTGTTTCAGGTGTGCATGGAATTCGGCTGGCGGCCTGCTCAGGTCGACAGCATTGCCCTCCATCGATAGCGCATTCGTGGCGATATCGATGTTGCCGTGCGTATTGCGATTCCCCGTGGGCACATTGGCGCGGGCAAAACCCCGGAAATGCAGGCGGGGGAAGTCAAGTAGGCTCATGCGCGCTCGGTCGACGAAGTAATGAAGGTATCGTTGGCGGCGGCGCTGCCTTCGAGCTGATCGAGCCGTTGCAGCAGCAGGCCGCTGGCGTGCCGGGCGCTGATCAGGCTGCCTTCCATCCAGCCGCAGTGCGCCGTATAGGCATCCGAACAGGAGATGATGCCGTCCCGGTGCAGCAGCACGGCCGGGTGCTCGGCTTCCGGCTCCACGCAAAACTCGACGCCATGCGGCCAGAACTTGTGGAAGTGCGCCTTGATGCGCGGCAGCGGCTGGCCATCGAGGGGCAGGACTTCTTCCAGGTGGCTGCGGACACGTTCCAGGTACACGTCTTCGCCGAGTTCCAGGCTGTCGCGCCAGTAGGTGGCGCTTTTGCTGTCGGTATAGAACAGCACGTATTTATCCCCCTTGAAGTAGATCTTGCGCAGCGGGTTTGCCGCCATCAGCACCTTGTCGGTCAGCCCCAGCCCGTCCCACCAGGCCGTGTCGAAGGTGAGGAAGCCCTTGAACAGGGGCAGCGAGTCATACTGGAACGGACTCCAGGCGTGCGGGAAATCCAGGTTCAGGCGCGGCATGGCGGACGGCGGGATGGCCATCACCAGGTGGCGTGTCCGGTGCATCTGCGTGTCGCCCAGGTGGCTGAAGGCGAGCACGTGGTCGGCGCCCGATTTTTTCACGGACAGCAGACAATGTTCGAGCTGGAATTCCACGCCGGCGGCCTGTGCCTGGTGCTGCAAGCGGCACAGCAGCTCGTGATAGCCGTCGGTGGCATAGCGCCACTGGTTGGCGGCGTTTTCCGTGAAGTGCTGCGTTTCCGGGTGCTTCTTGATGATGTCGTAGGCCATGGCAGCCGACACCATCGGCAGCAGCAAGGCGTCATAGCCGGTGGCCTTGATGATGTGGGCCGCCTTGTCGGCGCCCAGGTAATGGCTGACGAACTCGAGGAAAGAGTGGTTCGGATGGGCTTTCAGCATCGGGTTCAGCTCGTCCAGCGTGGCCTTCAGCTCTGCCAGCACGCTATCGTGGGAAACCACCTCGGTGAACGGGTAGACCGCATGCGGCAGGCCGCTGCCCTGCATCAGTTGCTGGAAATGCGGATGCAGTTGCGGCGAGTAGCGGGCGGCGCCGAGTTCGGCGATTTCCTCGCCATCTATTTTGCGCGACTGGATGCGGCCGCCGACAGAGGGATTGAGGTCGAATACGCGGATGCGCAGCTTCCTGTTGCCGGCGGGATGGATCAGGTGGTTGGCGCAGGTCAGGCCGCCGATGCCGGCACCAACGATGCAAATGTCTGAATACGTGCTCATACGAAATTCCTTTTTAACGTTCATTGATCAAAAAGCTGCAAAATCGCTAGCAAAAGTCTCCCCTGCACCGCTGGGCGAGGGGGGAGGGACGCTGCATGTCACCGTACTTGGCGAGCGTTATCGGCTGGGGAATGAAGAGCCTGGCGAGAACTGGCGTTGGGTCTGGAATGGTCGATACTTGGCAGCGGAGTTTTTGTTTCAAACCAAAGATGGCACCGACAGTAGCCCAGGGATCGCGCGGTCAATTTGAGAAATATCAATGTAGTTGTCGTTCGGACAGCCGCAGCTGTTGATGCGGCGAGGCGCGCCCGCAGCTGGTGCCTGCCTGCCGAATCGCCGTGCCTGCCTGCGGCGCCAGCGTGACGGCGCGCCTGGGATATGGCGGAAAAGCGGGCTGGCGGCCGGCAGCGTGCCGGGCCTTGGCAGCCATAATCTGGCTGCGGCGCGGGTTCTCCTGGCACTGCGCTGCGTCCCTGAGCCGCGGTCAGCTTTGCGCTTGCTGGCTTGCTGCCTGCCGCCAGGCGGGCGCTGATAAAACGGCAATGTTGCTAAAATTTTCCGTACTGAAGTTCTTCGCAAACGGGAGGCACCATGACCGACATCATCGAACTTTTGCAATGGCCAGCCATGGCCGCTTCGCTGCTGGCAGCCTGGCTGGTGGGTTCGCGCGCGGCCGCGCGGCGTTATGCCGGCTTCTGGGTTTTCCTGTTCAGCAATGTGCTGTGGGTATGCTGGGGCTGGCAAGACGAGGCCTGGGCCCTCATCGTTCTGAACCTCTGCCTGGCGCTGACGAATGTGCGCGGCATCGTGAAAAACGAGCGCGCGTGATTCTGTTTGCGCGAATATATTTCCAATACGACACTAGTTTTCGCTATCTCAAACATGGCTTGCCAGCTCGCCTGCACCTATTTCCCGGCGGAAAACCGTGATATCGGCCAGTTGCTCCGGCATATTTGCTGTCTTATATAAGATTCCTCGCCATCTGATACACAAACACCTTCAGGACAGTCTAAAATACGTGGTGGGCAAGCACGGCGTCACCGCCGGCACACTAGCCGTCCAAAGCAAGGCTAACCGTCCTGTGTTTGGAATGAAGAAAGTTAACCACCAGGCATCACCGCATACAAGGGAATGAACATGGCAACACAAAAATCCAAAATCATCTACACGCTGACTGACGAGGCGCCGCTGCTCGCGACGTATTCCCTGCTGCCAATTATCAAAAAATTCACCGCGCCGGCCGGCGTGGACGTGGTGTCCAGCGATATTTCGGTGGCGGCGCGTGTACTGGCTGAATTTCCGGAATTCCTGACGGACGCGCAAAAAGTCCCGAATACCCTGGCTGAACTGGGCAAGCTGACCCAGCTGGCTGACACCAACATCATCAAACTGCCGAACATCAGTGCCTCGCAAGGCCAGCTGATCGCCTGCGTGCGCGAATTGCAAAGCCGTGGCTACAAGCTGCCGGACTACCCGGAAGATGCGAAAACGGACGAAGACAAAGCCCTGAAAGCCCGCTACGGCAAGTGCATCGGCAGCTCGGTCAACCCGGTCCTGCGTGAAGGCAACTCCGACCGCCGCGCACCGAAGGCTGTCAAGGAATACGCGCGCAAGCACCCGCATTCGATGGGCGAGTGGAGCCAGGCTTCGCAAACCCACGTGTCGCACATGCACCATGGCGACTTCTACCACGGCGAAAAATCGCTGACCCTGGAAAAAGCGCGCGACGTCAAGATGGAACTGGTCACGGCCTCGGGCAAGACCATCGTGCTGAAACCGAAGGTTTCCCTGCAAGCCGGTGAAATCATCGACAGCATGTTCATGAGCAAGAAAGCGTTGCTGGAGTTCTACGAGAAGGAAATCGACGACGCCTTCAAGACGGGCGTGATGTTCTCGCTGCACGTCAAGGCCACCATGATGAAAGTGTCGCACCCGATCGTCTTCGGCCACTGCGTGCGCATTTTCTACAAAGACGCGTTCGCCAAGCACGCCGCGCTGTTCGACAAGCTGGGCGTGAATGTCAACAACGGCATGAGCAACCTGTACGACAAGATCGAAACCCTGCCGGCGTCGCAGAAGGATGAAATCCTCAAAGACCTGCACGCCTGCCACGCCAACCGTCCTGAGCTGGCCATGGTCGATTCGGCCAAGGGCATTACCAATTTCCATTCGCCGAACGACATCATCGTCGACGCGTCGATGCCAGCCATGATCCGTATCGGCGGCAAGATGTGGGGCGCCGATGGCCGTCCGAAGGACGTCAAGGCCGTGATGCCGGAATCGACGTTCGCACGCATCTACCAGGAAATGATCGGCTTCTGCAAATGGCATGGCAACTTCGATCCGAAGACCATGGGCACCGTGCCGAACGTGGGCCTGATGGCGCAGCAAGCGGAAGAATACGGTTCGCACGACAAGACGTTTGAAGTGCCGGAAGGCGGCATCGCCAACATCACCGACCTGGAAACGGGCGAAGTGCTGCTGACGCAAACGGTGGAAGAGGGCGACATCTGGCGCATGTGCCAGGTCAAGGACGCGCCGATCCGCGACTGGGTCAAGCTGGCCGTCACGCGCGCGCGCAACTCGGGCATGCCTGCCGTGTTCTGGCTGGACAGCTATCGTCCGCACGAAAACGAAGTCATCAAGAAGGTACAGGTTTACCTGAAGGATCACGACACCAGCGGCCTGGACATCCAGATCATGTCGCAGACGCGCGCCATGCGCTACACCCTGGAACGCGCTTTCCGCGGCCTGGACACCATCTCGGTGACCGGCAACATCCTGCGCGACTACCTGACCGACCTGTTCCCGATCCTGGAACTGGGCACCTCCGCCAAGATGCTGTCGATCGTGCCGCTGATGGCCGGTGGCGGCATGTACGAAACGGGCGCCGGCGGTTCGGCACCGAAGCACGTCAAACAGCTGGTGGAAGAAAACCATCTGCGCTGGGATTCGCTGGGCGAGTTCCTGGCACTGGCCGTGTCGCTGGAAGACATGGGCATCAAGACGGGCAACGCGAAGGCGAAAATCCTGGCGAAGACCCTGGATGAAGCCACCGGCAAGCTGCTGGACAACAACAAGTCGCCATCGCCACGCACCGGCGAGCTGGACAACCGCGGCAGCCATTTCTACCTGGCCATGTACTGGGCACAAGCGCTGGCAGCACAGAAGGACGACGCCGAACTGGCGGCGCACTTCGCACCAGTGGCCAAGGCCCTGGCCGACAACGAAGAAAAGATCGTTGCCGAACTGAAAGCGGTACAAGGCAAGGAAACGGATATCGGCGGCTACTACCTGCCGGATCCGGCGAAAACGGAAGCGGTCATGCGTCCGAGCGCCAGCCTGAACGCAGTGCTGGACAGCATCTGATGCCATCCTGATCGGCAGCGGCTTGTTTTCCGCTGACTGACAAAAAAACGCCGCCGGAAGCGATTCCGGCGGCGTTTTTCATTTCCCCGCAGTCTTACTTGTAGTGCTTGTAGACCTTGGTGCTGCCATTGTTTTCCACCAGCAGCACATCGTAGGCGTCCTTGCGCGGGCCTTCCATGCCGGGCGAACCCATGGGCATGGCGGGCACGGCCAGTCCCCTGGCCTTGGGCTTGTCACGCAGCAGCTGCTTGATGTCGCTGGCCGGCACGTGGCCTTCGATGGCGTAGCCGTTGACCATGCCCGTGTGGCAGGAGCCGAGCGCGTCGGGAATGCCGGCCAGCTTGCGGTATTGCGCCGGCATTTCCACGTTTTTCGCGCGCACCGTAAAGCCGTTCGCTTCCAGGTGCTTGATCCATTCGGAGCAGCAGCCGCAGGAAGCGGTTTTGAAGACTTCGATGACGGGCGCGGCCGCCATGGCGAGTACGGGCAAGCCCAGCATGCCGGCGAAGGCGCCGCGCAGTAACAGATGTTTGATCATGGTTTTACCTGGTCATTAAGAGAAATACAAAATCGATGTGTAGGGATAAAGCGTGCCGCGCCGCATGCGCTGCTGGCGTGCCGCGTTGGTGACAGCGGCAGCATGCAGGCGGCAAACATGGGACGGGCAGGGAGCGCTGCGCTGGCGCAGTCTTAAGCGCGCAGGTGCCGGGGAGGCCGGCGCAAGCCGTCGGGGATGATGCCCGCGAGCAAAGGCATGGCGGCGATGTGGACGTTTTCCGCGCCAGCCAGAAGGCACAGGGCGCCCGGCACGGGCGGCGGCATGAAAGCGCCCAGGCACGCGGCGGAGCAGGCACTGCAGGCGGCGTGCTGGCTTTGCGTGCCGCTGTCGCCAGCCTGCGCGGCGGTTTCATCCGCTGCGGTGAGCGCCGGCATGGCGGCATGGCCGTGGCACGGGGCCATCGGCATGGCGGCGGGCGCCGAAGCGGTCAGGTTGGGCGTAGCAGAAGAGGCGGGGGTGGATGCGCACGCCAGGCCGATGCCGGCCGTGGCCGCGTGCAGCGGGACCGCCGTGATCAGTAGCAGGATCAACCAGGTTTTGAAGAGTCTGAGCATCGGCGTGCAGTATACCATGGGCGATGGCGGCTTTTTCCTGCTGGCGTCCCGTGCTTCAGCTGGCCGCGTGCCGGGATTTGGCGTCATACATGGCGCGGTCGGCGTGGCGCAGCAGCTGCTGCATGGTTTCGCCGTGTTCCGGATAATGCGCGATGCCGACACTGACGGCGACCGGTAGTTGCTGGCCATCGCCAAGTTGGATCGGCGCTGCCAGCGCCACGTGGATTTTCTGCGCGATGCACACGACGTCGCTGTCGGGCGTATGGTGCTCGACGAGGATGACGAATTCATCGCCGCCAAGACGGGCCAGGGTGTCGCTTTCGCGCAGGCAATCCTTGAACTTGCCCGCCACGGCTTGCAACAGCAAATCGCCGCAGGCATGGCCATGCTGGTCGTTGACCAGCTTGAAGTGGTCCAGGTCGAGGAAGAGCAGCGACAAACGGCCTTGCTGGCGCTGCGCGCGGGCAAACGCCGTGCGCAGGCGGTCATGGAACAGGCGGCGGTTCGGCAAGCGGGTCAGTTCATCGTGCATGGCCATGAAGTGCATCCGCTGCTGCAGTTGCTGGCGTTCGATGGCGGTGGCCAGCTGCTTGGCGACGAATTGCAGCAAATCCTGGTCTTGCGCCGTGCAGGCGGCGCCGTCCTGCGAGCACTGCAGGGCCAGCGCGCCGATACAGCCGTGCGATGCCAGCAGCGGCACGGCAAGGCAGCTGGACGCTGTGGTGCCGGCGGCGTCCCGCAATGCCGCTGGCAGCCAGGCCATGCGCTCGGCAGGCAGCTGCAGCGCGGTGCCGCTACGCAGCACTTCCTCGCACAGCAAACCGGCCAGCGGCGTGGGTGGCGGCACCGCAGGGGCATCAGCATCCGCCTGGCTGGACTGCCTGGCCGGCTGGCCGTCTTCCTCCCGCAACGCCAGGCGCAGCGTCCCGGCAGGCAAATGTTCGCCGATGATGTGCTGCAGGCCAGAGAGCAAATCGGGCAGCGCCTGCGCGGCATGCACGGCCTCCGAGATGGCGTACAGCGCAGCCTGTTTCGCCTGCGCCTGTTTCAGCGCGCTCACATCGCGTGCCACGGCCACGCGCAGCTGGTCGGCGGCGGACCAGCGGGCGGACCACATGATATGCACGAGCCGGCCATCCTTGCGCAGGTAGCGGTTTTCAAAGTGCGTCTGGGCATGACCATCCATGATGGCCCGGGCCGCTGCCAGGGTGCGCGCGCGGTCGGCGGGGGCGACCAGGTCAAGCATCTGCATCCCCACCATTTCCTGCTGCGTATAGCCGAAGATGCGTTCGCATGCGGCGCTGACAAAAACAAAGCGTCCATCCACGTCGACCATGCACACGGCGTCGAGCAACAAGTCGGTAAAGCTGGCCAGCGGCGCGCGCAAAATCTTGTGTTCCATAGACTTTGATTCTGGGACATTCCCGGCCGTGGCGCAACTTCTTCGGGGCCGATGGGCCCGCCATCGTGAAAATGTTTCATTTCCCCGACGCTCATGTTTTACAGTTTGTTGCCGTTAATACAGTATTGCCATGCAGCGCAGGCCGCCATGCCGTACCACGGGGTGGATGATCTGCTTGCCGCCAGTTAATTACAAAATACTTAACGATATCGATATGTCATTCATGCACCCTCTCTTCCCTTGCAAGGCGACCGCGCCATGACCTCCATTTCCCCGCTCAACAGCTGGAATAGCCCTGCGGCGCGCGCTTCCGCCACCGCTACCCACCGTGCCGATGCGCCGGCGGCGACAGCCAGGTCCGCTACATCGTCCATCGTTGCCCTCAGTCCGGAAAGCACGAAAGGCGAGGGCGCGTCCGCAGTGCAGCCATCGCCGCTGGTGTGGGAAAGCGGCACGCGCGACAAGGTGAGCGAGGCGATGACGAAAAGTTTTTCCTCATATGCGTTCGGCGGCCGCTTCAGCGGCGTGGGCGCGGCCATGCTGGGACAGGCCAAGCTGGGCAACTACAACTTTTCGCAGGCGATGCGCCAGCCACCACCGAGCACGACGGCGAATGTCTACGCGGCGTCCGCCATCGCTCCGGGCGACCTGCATGGCTTTGGCGAAGATAATGTGTCCCTCAGCATCACCACCATCAGCGGCGTGGAAGTCAAGCTGTCGCTCGACAGCCAGGGCGACGGCCTGGCTGTGCGCATGACGGCCAGCGGCGAGCTCAGCGATGCTGAAACGCGCGCGCTGGGCGAGCTGGCTGAGGGCTTCCAGGACGCCATCGACGGCATGGGACAGAGCACGCCGAAAATCAAGCTGGATGGCTTGATGCAGTTCGACCAGAAGGTGCTGGCGTCCGTCAAGCTGCATGCGGAAGTGAAGGTGCGCGGCGAGCCGGAAAGCGTGCAAACCCTGGATTTCCAAGCCGATGGCACGCAGCGCTCCGTCAGTTTCAGCGGCGTGGCCGGCAGCCTGGACCTGAAGGTCGATGCCAGCGCGCTCAACACCCTGGGCAGCAAGGAGCGCCAGGCCAAGGCGCTGGGCAGTTATATGCAGCAGTTCGACCAGGCTGCCTCGCGCGGCCATGGCGACGCGGGCCTGGTGGCCATGCTGAAGGACAGCTTTACGGCCTTGCACAGCAACACCAGCGCGCCTCAGGCGGCGGATGCCCCGCCCGGGACGGGCAAGTGGCGCCTGGCGCCCGAAGACAAGGCCATTTTGTCGGGACTGGCCGATTTCACGGCCAGCGTGTCGCAAGCCGTCAACTTCAGCAATCCCATGCGCGGTTCGGAAAAGGATAGCTTCAGCTATGAGGTGTCGCAGAAAACGGCACAGGCCGGTGCCAGCCAGGACGACCGGTCGGTCAGGCAGCAGCAGCAATCGAAGCTGAGCGCCAGCTTCCATGAGTCGCTGGTCGCCGGCGTGCCGCTGCGCCTGACGACCAACACGGAATCGCAGAACTACACGTATCACCAGATCGAGGACTCGGCCAGCAGCGATGCGCAGGTGGGCTACAAGGACGGCAAGCTGGTGAGGGCCAGCCTGCAGCAGGAGGCCAGCCAGTCCACGCGCGTCATGAAGTATTTCCTGGGCAAGCTGGAATCGGACAAGAGCACGCCGGGCAATTACTCCGTGCTGCGCGACCTGCTGCCCGTGCTGGGGCCGTACCAGACGGGCGCGAAAGAAACGACGCCCGAGGCGCGCATCGAACAGCGCAAGCAGGCGCTGGCGGCGCTGGGCGACGACGTGCTGCTGCGGTCGTATCCGGGCCAGACCATCAGCCTGTGGCAGGCCGAGGTGCTGCCGGCCGAAGAGGTATCCAGCTAAGTGCCTGCCGGCTCACGGCCATGAAAAAGCCCGTCTTCCTTTGCGAAGACGGGCTTTATTTTTGATGCGGGGCGAACGGTTTACGCCTTGGCCTTGCTTTGCTTGATCCAGTAGCCGATGCCCAGCGCGGCCAGCCATACGGGGATCAGGTAGACGGAGATGCGCAGGCCCGGGGTCAGGAACATGATCACCAGGATGCCGGCCAGGAACACCAGGCACAGGTAGTTCGTGAATGGATAGCCCAGGCTCTGGAACAGGGTGGTCTTGCCTTCGAGTTTCTTTTGCGCGCGGAAGCGCAGGTGGATCCAGCTGATCATGGCCCAGTTGATGATCAGCGCCGACACCACGAGTCCCATCAGCACTTCGAACGCTTCGCCCGGCATGAAGTAATTGACCACCACGCAGGCACCCGTCGCCAGGGCCGACACGCCCAGCGCCACCAGCGGCACGCCGCGGCGGTTCAGGTGCAGCAGCGCGCGCGGCGCATTGCCTTGCTTGGCCAGGCCGAACAGCATGCGCGTGTTGCAGTACACGCCGCTGTTATACACGGACAGGGCGGCCGTCAGCACCACCACGTTCAGGGCCGTGGCCACCAGGTTGCTGTCGAGCGCGTGGAAGATCAGCACGAAGGGGCTGCCGCCGGTGACGACGTTCTGCCATGGATACAGCGACAGCAAAATGCCCAGCGCGCCAATGTAAAAGATCAGGATGCGGTAGATGGCCTGGTTGGTGGCGCGGGGAATCGTCGTGCTGGGGTCGTCCGCCTCGGCCGCCGTGATGCCCACCAGTTCCAGGCCGCCGAACGAGAACATGATGACGGCCATGGCCATCACCAGCCCTTGCCAGCCATTCGGGAAGAAGCCGCCGTGCTGCCACAGGTTGGCGACGGAGGCTTGCGGACCGGCGTCGCCGGAAGCGAGCAGGTACGCGCCGAAGACGATCATGCCGATGATGGCGACCACCTTGATGATGGCGAACCAGAATTCCATCTCGCCAAACGCCTTCACGTTCAGCAGGCTGATGGCGTTGATGGCGCAAAAGAAGATGAGCGCTGAAACCCAGGTGGGCACGCCCGGCCACCAGTACTGCACGTAGATGCCGACGGCCGTCAGTTCGGCCATGCTGACCAGTACATACAGCACCCAGTAATTCCAGCCCGACAAAAAGCCGGGCAGGTGGCCGCAGTATTTGTCGGCAAAATAGCTGAAGGAGCCGGCGACGGGTTCATCGACCACCATTTCGCCCAGCTGGCGCATGATCAGGAAGGCGATGACGCCGGCGATGCCATAGCCGAGCAGCACCGAGGGGCCGGCCATCTTGATGGTTTGCGCGATGCCCAGAAACAGGCCGGTGCCGATGGCGCCGCCCAGGGCGATGAGCTGGATGTGGCGGCTCTTCAGGCCGCGCTTGAGCTCTTGTGGCTCGGTGTGTCCAACTGCCGTCATAGTGTGTGATCCTGATGTGCGGGGATAAAGTCGCTGATTCTAATGCATGGTTGCGCAAAGCAGGAGCTAAATGCATGTTGCACTGCGGGGGCGCAAACAGCGGGCGGGCCTTCCTGCCCGCGCTGGCGCTGCCGGCGGCCGGCGCGGCGCGGTATGATGGCGGCTCATTCTCGAGGAGACCCCATGAACCTGGCGCAGCGCAGCCGCATGCACGGCATCAGCCTGGGCTTTTTGGCCGGCTATGTCGATACCCTGGGCTTTGTCGCCCTGTTTGGCCTGTTTACGGCCCACGTGACGGGCAACTTCGTGCTAATCGGCGCGGCGCTGGCGAATGCCACGCATGCGTCGATCGTCCTCAAGCTGCTGGCCTTTCCCGCTTTTATCCTGGGCGTGGCCGCGGCGCGATTGCTGAGCGTGGCGGCCGAACGGCGCGGCGGCCCGGCCCTGCGCCTGGCGCTGCTGCTGGAACTGGCGCTGCTGCTCGGCTTCATGGTGTGCGGCATGCTGGCCGAGCCGCTGACGGCGGAGCCGGGCGCGCTGGCCATGGCGGCCGGCCTGTTCGGCGCAGCCGGCATGGGCGCGCACAGCGCCATCAGCCGGTTGCTGCTGGCGCACCTGGCGCCCACGTCCATGATGACGGGCAATGTCACGCAAGTCGTCATCGACACGGTCGACGTGCTGCGCGGCGCGGCCGACGGCGCCACGCGCGAGCGCTGCGTGAAATTCTTCTGGCCGCTGCTGGGGTTTGCCGCGGGCGCCATCCTCGCCGCCTTTGCCTATCTGGCCGTCGGTTTCGCCGCGCTGGCCGTGCCGCTGGCAATTTTGCTGGTACTGATCGCGCTGGAACCGGCGCGCCTGCCAGCCTAGATCTTCGCGACGATGGCCGGTTCGTACACGGCCAGGAATTCCGGTGGCAGGCGGCGCGCGCGGCCGCTGCTCAATTCGATGCAGATCAATTCCCAGCGCCCGCGTACGACGGTGGCGCCGTCGCTGTCGCGCACCAGCTGGAAGCGCCGCTCCATGCTGGAGCGGCCGTCGCTGGCGCACAGCCAGGTGGCCAGGGTGAGCGCCTCGCCGGCCCGGGTGGGCAGCAGGTAGTCGTACTCGCCGCGGCGTATCGCCATGGCCCGGTCCAGGCGCCGGTAGTCGTCCAGGTCCAGTCCCAGGGTCGCCGAATGGTGCCAGGCGATATGCTCGCACCAGCGCACATACACGGCGTTGTTCGTATGCTGCAAGCCGTCGATGTCACCCGGCTCGGGCGTGACGGGCAGGGTGCAGGCGTGTGGATAATCCCAGTTCAATTGGCGTCCTTTCGGTAGACAAGCGGCAGATTGTACGTGCTGGCGGCCATTCCTGCCGTGGCCGCACTGCTGGCAAAACACTGCTTTTCCTCTTGATGTATGATGCATCATAAATTGAAGATCCCACGCCACGCATGAATACTCCATTGGAAAGCCTCTCGCACGTCAACCTGGGCAAGTCCGTGTATGCCATGCTGCGCGAGGCGCTGGCGGCAGGGCGCTTCAGGCCGAATGACCGCTTGCGCATCCGCGAACTGGCGCTGCAACTGGGCACCAGCGTCACGCCCGTGCGCGACGCCATGCTGCAGCTGGTGCAGGAAGAAGCGCTGGTGCTGCGGTCGCCGCGCGACTTCCGCGTGCCCGTGCTGAGCGTGGCGCGCTACCTGGAAATCC
>RCUS01000495.1_pt1 | contig 25872 bp, 18 predicted proteins | sample 2166221 | NCBI WGS metagenome assembly RCUS01 (sample SAMN09932758, study PRJNA488358) | compost metagenome | isolation source: compost soil in cyclohexanecarboxylic | place: Germany: Experimental Botanical Garden | reverse complement strand
TATCGCCATTTTGTTTCCTCGTCAACAAAAAACAGCAATAAAAAAGCAGCCCGTTCTCAATAGAGCCCGGCTGCCTGCGGTTTGATTCCCATTATTCACCTTTACTCCGACTTCGTATCTAAACCCTGTTTCTTGATTTCTGCATCCAAATGCCTGCTATACCGATCCATGAAGCGAAGCATACTGTCAAATTGCTCCTCGGTTACCTGCTCAAATACGGCTTTATCCCGCTCTTGAAATTCCTTGTGCAGCTCCTCATGGACTTTGTTAACTACTTCCCCCTGCTCCGTAAGCCTAAAATAGATTTCTTTCTTGTTATCCGGCTTCTGGTAGCTTTCGATCAAGCCTTTTTCCATGAGCTTCTTCGTTATTTTACTTATGGCGCTTCTCGTCATATAAAAAGATTCCGCCAGTTTGGTCACGTTGGAATCTGCATTTCGTCCAATGTATTCGATGCAATGTACTTCAGAAGGCTTATACCCCTTAAGACTGTCTTCCATCTTGATTTTATTAAGCCAAACCATCTTGTTGAATAAGTCCCTGAAGCCCGATATGACCTGATCTTCTTTGTTCATGGCCTGTCCTCCCGCACGGAAAAAGAGATTACGTTAATTATCCCTAGTATATTCATTATAAGCAACATGGAAAAATAAACCATCACCACTCCTGATCGGAGTCTTCCCGAAGCTATTGCCGAATCTAATCTCATCAAAAAAGCCGTCCCCCGCAGGCAGGGAGACGGCTTGAAGATGTTCATGCTGAACGAGCGGCATCCGGCCTCCCGCCTGTTGACAGGACAGCAATCCGTTGATGCCAAGGAAGCCCGTCAGTCTGCCGACAGCCTGCCATACAGGGCGGGATTTACCCGGACCTCGGCTGTAGCCGCCTCCCCTTCCAGCCATGCCTCATAGCGGCCTTCGTTCAGCAGCTTGCCGGAGGAGTCCCCTTCGTCCCGGGCTAACCGCTCCCGCAGCGCGAGCTCCAGATTGGCGAGCATATACCGGTAATAGATCCGCTCGCTGTACTGCTGCGGGCCGTAGATCGGCTCGCCGCTGCGGAGACGGCTGCTCCGCAGCCTGTTCTCCGCGTCAAGGCGCGACAGGAACGCCTCGTAGCCGATGTCCTGCACAATGCCGGCCTTCCTGGCGGCAATCTCCTGAACCTTGACCCGTACCAGAAGATGCAGCGTCTTCTCCTTCAACAGGTCAAGCGGTGTCCGGCCTCCAATATCGGAAGCCCAGAAATTCCGGGCCGCCGGGTCAGCCCCCTTCTCCGCCGCTTCGGCGACAGCCTCGCCCCGCAGCTCCAGCATGCGGGTCTTGAACTCCCCGTACGCCACCGGCTCACCGTTCACCCAGGCGACGGGTGTGAACATTTCGGCCTCCCGCATAACACCAACACCGCCGTTGACGGCAGCCTGATCCGGGGCAGCGCGGCCCGTGACTGACCAATCCGCAGAATGCTCGGACGCCGAACAAGCAGATAGCGGTATCGACAGCATTAATAATAATATAATCGTTGTTAGAGGAACTCTTATATACGTATTCCGTTTCAGGCGAAGAAGAAGGAATTTGCGGATTCTGCCAGAGCGGACCGGCTTGCGTCCGTCATTCGCCGAAGTTCCGGCACACATGATTCATCCCTCCCTTTAGGGCCTGCTGCAGCTTGCCGCGCGTTGCATGACGATGCTCCAGCAATCAGGCGTTGAAGGCGTTGAACTGTCTCTCGGCATCAATTCGGAACTATTCGGGATCTATATGGTGTCTATTCGGCATCCATACGGCATCAATAAGCCAACTGTCAGGCCGCTACTGCGTCACCCGCACATTATCGAACGACGCCATCCCGGAGTGAACGCGCAGGCCTATTTTGCCGGACGCCAGCTCCGTACCGCTTCCAGTCCAGGACAGCACCTCTGTGCCATTCACCGATCCCGTGATGGACGCCCCCTGTACCTTCGCCTTCAGTCTGTACACCTGATTGGGGTCAACCGTGACAGGCGTACTGGCAAGCAGCTGGAGCTGGCCTCCTGTCTTCTTGTACAGATCGGCCGTGCTGCCCGTGTCGTTCAGCCGGAACATATAGAAGTTGTTGGCATCCTGATAGCGGAACAAAATGCCGCCGTTGCCCCCAAGCTTCTTGATCTTCACGTCAGCCTCAAGCGTGTAGTCAGTCCAGGTTGTATTTCCGGCCGACGCAATGGATTCGCCATAAAGGGCGTTCTGGGCGAAGACGAGCGACTCTTCGGACGCAACGGTCCAGGTCCCTCCGGTTACCGCCCAGTCATTCGCATTGCCGTCCTCGAAGTCGTCCTGGAACAGCGCCGCCGAGCCGTTTGGATCGCTTCCGGCTCCTCCCGGCGCTTCATACACACCGATATCGGGCGAGCCGCTGTACAGCGGATTGCCGAAGAAGTCCACGCCGCCATTCCCTTCAACTGCGGCTCCCGCGTTAATGGCCGGCGAGTTATTGGCCACCTTGTAGGCCTGGGCGGTGTCCAGGCCGGACGCGCCGCCGCCGTTCTCGAACAGCGGATCGCCCACAACCTTGCCGGGATCATTCGGCACATTCGAGTTAGCGCCGTAGAACAGATTGTTTCTGTACGTCGTAAAGGAACTGTTCGCATAGGTCCCACCGGACGCATTATAGAAAATATTGTTGCTGTAATAGGTCATCCCGGATGTGCTGGTCCCGGTCAGGCTCGACGTGCCCCCGCTGTCGCGGTAGATGACATTGTTGTAGATATACAGACTGCCGCCGCCCGGCCGCAAATGAAAGGCGCCGAAGGCGTCATAATCGTTCTGGCTGATATTATAGCGGAACGTGTTGTTGTTCGTGCTGTCCATAACGAGCAAGGCCCCGCCTTCATTGTGATGGCTGAAGTTGTATTGATAGATGCTGTCCGTAACCCGGATATCGAAGTCCCAGGCTTGACCGTCCCCCTGCAGAACCTTGGTGTTGAACGCTTCATTATGCTGGAAGACAGCTCCGCTGGTGTAATAGGCCCACTGTGCCGCAACATAGCCGATATGATCCAGGTAATTAACCACCGAGGTATTCACATCGCAGCTGACACCGATTTCGTTCGTCGTATTATATTCAATCAGCGGCGAGACACTGGCACGGACGAGAATGCCGTCCCGGTGAATCTTCTCCACGTAGTTGCCGCGAATGATCAAATTAGTGAATGCATTGAATTTATGGGTCCAGGAGCTGTTCGCGAAGGCATCCGTCATCACCTGAATGCCGGTATCCGCTACATTGATTACCGTGTTGTTCTCAATCAGGACATCGTCCCAGGTGCTCTCGGGATCGGTGTTTGCCCCGCGCGCATGAAAGTTGATGCCGCCGGTTCTCCGGTCTGTGCCGAATACGTCATGGATGTCGTTGCCTTTGATGTAGATATGCTTGAACGCCCCCGCTCCCGCCCCTTCGCCGACGACCAGAATGCCGCTGCGGCGCATGTCAGTCGGGAACTGTCCGCTTGTAATTTCCAGGTTGTTGATTTCCCAGTACGATACATTTTTGAGCCGGACACCGAACCCCTCGCCGCCCACAGCTGTATTGCCGAAGTTAATTAGCGGCTTGGGCCCCGCTCCGTATTGGTCGACAACGATCGGGCTCCCCTCCGCACCCGAGCCCTTCAGATCCAGATAGGCGTTGTTCCACACCCCTCCCGCTTTTAGCAGAATGCGGTCGCCGGGCTGAAATTCCACGGAATTCACCTTGGTCAGCGAATTCCAGGGACTGGCTTCGCTGGTGCCGCTGTTCGAGTCGCTGCCCGCAGTGGAATCCACATAATAAGTCGTGCCCGCCGCCTCCGCACGCCCTGCCGGCATTAAGCCGAATGGAGCGAGAATCAGCGCAAACATAAGCGGCAGAAGCATAAACTTCTTAATATGCAGAAGCATAAACCACTTTATAGTAAACGCTTTCATTTTTATTCCTCCTGTTAGCCTCGTGCTTGAGGAACGGGCAGTCCGGTCCTGTTAAGTGCCGGTACCTTATGTCTTCCGCGGAACTGCCTTTCGCTTCTCAAGTTCGGGCTTATTCTGTGGAGCCCCATTCTACGCGTTCTTGAATTCGCTGGGGCTCTTGCCGCTGTATTTCTTGAAGACTTTGGAGAAATAGGCCCGGTCCGAGAAACCGAGCGTATAGGCCACATTCTCGACAGTCTCATTCTCCCGCCGGAGCATGGAGATGGCCATGTCGACTTTGAAGCGGTTCACATAATCCGTAAATTTCATGCCGGACAGCCGTTTGAAATAACGGGAGAAATAGCTGGGGTTCAAATACAGATGCTCCGCCATATCGACCGAAGTAATCATCCGGTCGGCATGCTGTCTCAAGTAATCGTCGATCGCCTGCAGCCGGGTGTCCTTCTCCCGTTCGCTGATCGGCGTGAGCGACTGCCGCCGCCACAGCTTCCGCAGCTCCCGCTTCGTCAGCTGCGCTGCTTCTTCCACATGGAGAGCCCGGCTTAAGTGATGGAAGAACGCTTCCTCCGCCGCGCCGTTCGTCTCCGAGGCCATACTGCGGACGCAGTCGGCGCAGGCTTCCTTGAGCAGCCGGGGCGACCATCTCTCGTCCCCCGCATGCTGCTGCAGCTTGCCGACGGCAAGATCAATCCATGCGGCGTTCTCCTCCTCAAGCGCCAGCGTAAGCATGGATTTCTCCTTCCCCGGCTTCGATTCCGGAGCTGTGCGATAATCCTGATCGGGCTTCAGCATGACTGCCGGCCCGGGCGGGTCATAGAAGCCGTGGTCGCGCCGCTCGGCCAACTGCTTATAAGCGCGGGCGAAATCACGAACCGGGAACGCCTCCGGGGCGTAGAAGCCGCGAACGGTGACCTTCAGATACTGCTCCGCTTTCTCGCATACCGTCTCCATGTAGCGGATCAGCCCGTCTCTCGGAGCGGCCGGATCTTCGGCATTCCACAGCAGATAGATGCCGTTCTCCCCATCCATCAGCGCAGTGATCGGCTCGGGACCTGCGGACAGCTCGGACGCAATATTCCCGGCGGCGAAATGAAGCAGCGGCGCATCCTCATACCGGTACCTTGACAGCAGAGAAGCGGCGTCGATATGGAGAAAGCCGTGAACCAGAAACGGCTTCCTCCAGGATATGCCAAGCCGTTCGCCGAGCAGCCGAATATGATCCCATTTTCCGCTGCCCGAGAGCAATTGATTCAGGAAATTTCGCTTGAGCACCCCCCGGTTGCGCTCAATCGCCTGCTGGAACGAATAGCGCTCCAGCAGCGCCCGGCGTTCACCGAACCGATCCATCGCCTTAAGGATGCTGGTCTTCAGCTGCTCCGGAGTGAGCTCATCCTTGATGAGATAATCGTCGGCTTCCAGTTGAATCGCCCGCTTCGAATAATGAAAGTCCTCATAGCAGGTCAGGAAGATCAGCCGCACCTCCGGCTTCATCAGCCGGAACGCCTCCGCCAGCTCCAGGCCGTCCATACCGGGCAGCCCGATATCGACGATGGCCAAATCAGGCAGATGTTCATGGAACAGCTCCAGCGCCGCCCCGCTGCCGGAAGCGGACGCGACATGCTCCAGTTCCAGACCCGGCTGTTCCAGCAGAAACTTCACATAGTCGAGCATAGGCACGTCGTCATCAATCAGCATGACCGTCATCATGCGAAGAACCCTCCTTGCTGTTGGTCACCGGAATGCAGAAGGTAAAGATCATCCCGCCGCCCGGATTGGCGGCCGCCGTCAAGCGCGACCGGAAGCCGTACAGCACCTGAAGCCGCCGCGCGGTATTCACGAGCCCTACGCCTTTTTCGGGCTGCGGCGCTTCCTGCTCCGCGCCCAGGAGACGGCGGTTCAGCCGCTTGACGGCCTCTTCGTCCATTCCCCGGCCGTTGTCGGTTATGCTGATTTCGAGCATACCGCCGCTTACAGAAGAGCTGAGCCCGATCCAGGGGCGCTCGGGTCTTGCCGAGAAGCCGTGGGCGATCGCATTCTCGACCACGGGCTGCAGCAGGAGCCTTGGCAGCTCAAGCTCCTCTGTCCCCGGCTCAAGGAAGTACTCGAAAGCGATATCCAGCCGGTTGCGGATCTGCATGACCTGCACATAGCTGCCGAGAAAGGCGCATTCTTCGGACAGCTTCAGCGGCTTGTCGGCATGGACGTAAGCACGCTGCAGCTTCATCAGCGCGTCGAGCATCGCGCTGTGGACCGAATCGCCGGACATGAGCAGATTGACCTTGATCGAATTCAGCGTGTTGAGCAGAAAATGCGGGCGGATCTGTGCCGACAGCGCCCGAAGCTCAAGCCTCCGCCGCTCTTCCTGCTCGCTCTCCACCCGGTGAAGCAGCTCGTCGATATCCTCCAGCATCTGGTTGAAGACGAGCGAGAGAACGGCCACTTCATCCTTGCCCTTCACCGGAATCCGCACATCCCGGTTGCCGCCGACATACTGCTTGACGCTGGCGCGCAGCAGGCGGATCGGCTCGTTCATATATCTCGCCCAGAACATGGACAGCACCAGAAACGCCACGAAGAAGACAATGACGATCGAGAGCGACACGAGGAACTCCCGGTTGATCTGACCGTCGATCGAGCTTCGCGGAAGCTCGCTGGCCAGCAGCCAGCCGGTTCTTGCAATCCGCACCTCGCTGCGTAGCGGCTTGCCCGATACGGCTGCCTCGCTTCCCCGGCTTACGGCGATCATGTCCCCGGAGGAGTTCTCCAGGGACAGGACGATGGAGGCATTGCCCGTATCCAGCAAATGCTCGAAATAATGCCGGGGGATGCCGATGAACAGCGTACCCAGCTTCTCGTGATTTCGCGGATCGATAATGAAGCGTGCGGCATAGCAGTACTCCGGAACGGGGCCGCTCTCCCGGTACAGAAACCACTGAAGCACAGTCTCTTCGCCGGGGTCCAGCTTGCCGGTTTCCTGAAGGAAGCGGTCCGAGACCCTGGAGAAGACCGGACGGTTCAGACTGCTCATGATAATCCGGTCTTTCCGGTTGACAATCATAATCTCAAGGTCTGCGTCAAGCGCTTGAACGGTGAGTATGCCGCTGATTGATTTCAATTTGGCTTGGTGGATGTAGGACCCGTAATCCCCGAAGCTCTCGGCGGTCGTCAGGTAACGCAGGCTGTTCAGAACTTCGGGATCATAGGTTTCGGAGAGATAGAGGGATGCGAAGGAGATGGTGTCGATCGTTTTTTCAATCTGATTGGCGATGACGGTGATCGTCTCTTCATTGGTTCGAAGAATCTTGTCGCTTACGTTCTGCCTGACGGATTGATAAGACCACAGGGTAACCGCGGTGAAGGGCAGCAGAATCAGGGCGAGGAACGAGAACTGCAGCCTTCGGTAATAAGAGAAACGGCTCAGCCATTGCATAGCGGGTCATCCTTATCCCAGTAATCGTCCGGATAGAGTAATTGTTCGGGTATCCTAGTTGTTAGGATATGAAGTAGATCAGCTTATATATACTCCATATAAACCGTTATGGTCATCATGATTGATGATCCGTATAAAATGTTTCCCATGATAAGCGCCCGGCTTATACATGCTTACATTTGCAAACAGCCGGCTTAGCCGCTCTCCTCAGGCAGCAAATTCAGCATTTACGGCTGGCGCCGCCCTCCATTTGCCTGATCTTGCCCGGTACAGAAATCCGGCCATCTCCGCAGCCCTTCAGCATTTATGGCTGCGCCGCCTTCCCTTTGCCTGATCTCACCCGGTACAGAAATCCGGCCATCTCCGCAGCCCTTCAGCTTTTTTTGCAAAAGCCCCATGATCGCCTGTTCAAATCATCCGTCTACTTGTTGTTGGCCGCAACCACTTTCTCGGTTTCCGCCGTCATTTCCGCCTTGACCTGATCGAAGTCCCGATTGTCCAGCATATAGCTTGCGAAGCCATTCTCGACGATCGTCTTCAACTGGCTGCCGTACGGTACGGTGAAGCTGCCCTCCGGCATTTTGTTGCGGCTGTCAAAGAGAGTGTTCGCGAGCGAATCGATGTCGATCAGATTCTGGTTCTCGCTGAAGAACTCTTGCAGGAGCGCTTTGCCGTCGACTTTTTTCAGGGATGGAATCTCCTTCGTGTATTTGTAGGCTTCCTTCGTCATCCAGCGGATGAAATCGTAAGCCGCCTGCTTGTGCTGCGATTTGGCGCCAACCGCCAGGCCGCCGCCGGAAATGTTCGTCATCCCGACATCCTTGGCATCCACGGAACGGGGAAGCGGTGCATACACCATCTGGAAGTCATGCGGGAACTTCTCGAGATTGAGGCCTGCCCGGACTGCATAGCTCGGAACGGCCAGCATGCTGGCTTTGCCGGCAAAAAACTGCTGAAGCACATGATAGTTCGAGGCCAGCACGTCGGCGTAAGGCTCTACGCTTTTGTCTTCTTTTTCCATCGCGCGGCGGAGATTGAAGAAGTAACGGAAGGACGGATCGTCATAGATCGGCTTGAGGCTTGCGTCCAGCTGCGGGTTCGGATGCTCGGAGTAGGCGATAATATTCGCGTATTCGCCCCAAGTGTGGAAATAGGTGCCGTAATGGTCCTTGGTCGTCAGCTTTTTGGCATATTCGCGGAAATCATCCCAGGTCCAGCCCATCTCCGGCAGCTTCAGTCCGGCCTCGTCGAGCTGCTGCTTGTTGAAGACCGTGAACCACAGCGTGGAGGAGTTCATCAGTCCGTACACTTTGTCATCCAGCTTGAGGACCTTGAAGTATTCGTCCTCCGGTTTGACGCCCTCTGCTTCAAAGTACGGATTCAGCGGCTCCACAACGCCCCGCGAGGCCCGTTCCAGCAGTTCTTCCTCATTCCCTGTCATGAAAGCGTCTACAACTTCACCCCCGGCAACGAGCACATCGAGCTTCTTCAGGAACTCCGTACTGTCGCTGTTCTGGACAAGCGAGACGTATTCCACTTCCACTTTGTCCTGAGACTTGTTGTACGCCTCAACGGCCTGGAATGTCGGTTCCTCGGGCTTGCTTGACTTGAAGGTGTAAAATTTGATCTTCTCTTTCTCCGCAGGCGCTTTGGTTTGGCTGGCTGCCGTTGGTTCGGCGTCTTTGCCGCCATTCGCGGCTGGCGCGCTCCCGTTATTGCCACATGCGCTGACTGTGAACATCAGCAGCAGGCCGGCCATCCATAATGCAGGCTTCTTCATGCGACTTCCCCCTCCCAATTGGTGGATACGCTTTCATTATACAGCCGGAGTACCGCCCTCACCGTGTACAGTCTTGACGATGATGGCGTAGATATTTTTGACTTTGCACCCGAGCAGCAGATGTTCAAGACGTGCTTTTTTGACACATGGCTCCTTCATCCCTTGACCCCCCCGATGGAAATGCCTTTGATGACCTGCTTCTGAAGCACCAGGAACAGCACAAGCAGCGGAATAATCGCCGCGAGCGAAGCCATCATCATCACCGAAATCGTAGTCCCGAATTCCTCCTTGAAGAACTGCATGCCGAGCGGAATCGTATACAGGTTGGTGGAATTCAGCATGATCAGCGGCCCCTGGTAATCGTTCCAGGTCCAGATGAATTTGATGATTCCGACAGTGGCCAGGATAGGACGGCTGAGCGGCAGCATGACGCTCCAGAAGATCCGGAAGAATCCCGCACCATCGAGTTCGGCCGCTTCCAGCAGGTCGTTATGCACCCCGAGCATGAACTGCCGCAGCAGGAAGGTGAAGTAGCTGGAGAACATGCCCATCAGAATGAGCGCTGCATGTGTGTCGTACAGGCCGAACTCCTTGATCATGATATAGCGGGGAACGAGCGTCGCCTGCTCCGGGATCATCATGAAGGCCATCATCGCGCCGAAGACGAGCCCTTTGCCCTTGAACTCCAGCTTGGACAGCGCATAGCCCGCCATGGCGGAAATGAGCAGCGTTGCCAGCGTGGAGATCAGGGCGATTTTGATCGAGTTCCAGTAGAAGAGGCCAAAAGAGACATCCCCCATCCAGATCGTCTTGAAATTTTGCACAAAATGCCATTCTTTCGGAATCCATTGGATCGGGAACGTCCAGACCTCCTTCTCCGTCTTCGACGCCGCAGAGATCATCCAGACGAGCGGCAGCAGGAAGAAGATCGAGATGATGCCAAACAGTGCGGTCAGCACCGCATTGCCCAGCTTGAATGTTCGTGTCGTCATGGGCGCCAAGTCCTTTCTTGTGCTGTAGTTGGCTGTATTGGGCTGTATTTGCCTTTAATAGTGGACCTTCCGGCTCTGCGTTATCCAGGTCACGGAGGTCACGAGCATGATAAGCAGGAACAGAATCCAGCTCATGGCGGAAGCATAGCCCATCCTGAAGTTCTGAAACCCCTCCTCGTAAATCTGGTAGACGATAACCGTGCTGGAGTAATTGGGCCCGCCGTCCGTCAGAAACTTGATCATATCGAACACCTTGAAGGATGAAATCGTGCTTGTAATCGCCAGGAAAAAAGTCGTCGGTCCCAGCAGCGGCAGCGTAATCCGCCGGAACTGCTGAATGCCGCTCGCCCCGTCAATTCTCGCGGCCTCGTACAGCTCATCCGGAATATTGGACATTCCCGCCAGAAAAATGATGATCTGATAGCCGAGCAGCTGCCAAATATAGATGATCATGATGGCAACCAGCGACCAGCTCGTGTCCACGAGCCAGCGCGGCGGCTCTGAAATGCCCAGATGGATCAGCATCTGGTTGAGCGGGCCTTTCGAGGGATGATAGAGCGCCGACCATACCGCCGCGACCGCGACCGTCGAGCAAATATACGGAACGAAGAAGGCCGCTTTGAAATAATCCTTGAAGTACAGTTTCTTGTGGATGACCGCCGCCAGGACGACGCCGATCAGCATCGTCGCCGGCACGGTCCCGGCTGTGAAGCCGATGTTGTTCTTCAGCGCATGTAGGAAACGGTTATCCTGAAACAGCTCGGCGAAGTTATCCAGTCCGACGAAATGGATGGCGGACAACCCGCCGACCAGATTCCATTCCGTCAGGCTGAGCCCCAGGCTGAAGAGAAGCGGGAATACGGCAAGGACGAGCATGCCGAGCACTTCGGGCGCGATGAACAGCCAGCCGGCCAGCTGTTCGCGCCGCCGGCGCGTCCAGTACGTCCGCTTCTCCTTACGTGACGCAAGCCGCTTCTGAATCGTTGCATGCTGGCTCATCGTCCTCCCCCCTGTTCGTTCACGGCTGCGGACAGCTCCGGCAGGTAGGCGCCCTCCTCACGCAGGCGCCGCCGCAGCCGGGAGACGTCGACCCGATGCACGTCGCCGCCCCCAGAGGCGGCATGCGACGCAGCCATGCCGGCGGCTTCGCCCATAGCGAGGCAGACCGGCATCACGCGGACGCTGCCGAGCACCTGGCGCTCGCAGGAGATGGAGCGGCCGGCCACAAGCACGTTGCGAAGGCCCCGGGGCGTCAGGCAGCGGTACGGGATGCCGTGCGATTCGCCCGGGCCGTAGAGCGTGACCGTCTGCGAGGAGCCCGCCTCGCTCTTCTCCTCCTTCTCGGTGCCGTGCACATCGATGAAGTAGCTGTTGCGGCAGATTTCGTCCTCGAAGCTGCGCCGGGAGACGTAGTCGTCCACCGTCAGCACATAGTCGCCGATAATCCGCCGGGACTCGCGGGTGCCCATCAAGGTGCCGGTGCTGGCGACATAAGCGCCCGCAAAGGCCGCCGGGTGAATCTCGCCCAGCATGTCCAGATAGTCCGAGGCCATCTTCCGGCCCCGGATCAGCGCCTTGGAGACGGAACGGGGGTCCGTATTGTCCACGCCCCATAGATGACCGGCATTGAAGCCGACAGCGCGCGGCGCAATCTGATTGTTGCACAGATGCGTGTCCGGTACGCCCGGATACCGGCCGGAAGCCACCGCTTCATGAATCGGGCTGTGCAGATTTTCCTTGTGCAGGAGCGGCCCGTTCAAATACGCGTAATCATCGACATTGCCGAGGATGAAGCAGTGGGTCGCCGGCTGAAGATCGCCGCTAGCGCCATCTCCCTTCCGGACTTCGGCCCCCGCCCAGGCGGCCAGGTCGCCGTCGCCCGTGCAGTCCACATAGACCTGTGCCCGGTACGCCTGCAGCCCGCCTTTATTCAGAACGACAATGGCCGTGATATTCCCCTGTTCATCGGTCTCCACATCAGCCAGCGAAGTCAGAAACAGCACATCCGCTCCGGCCTCCGTAACGAGCTCGTCGTAGACCACCTTCAGCTTCTCCGGCTCGATCGGCACCCAATCCATCGCATCCGGTTTCACATGGGGCATCCGAGACTTCAGCGTCTCGAACACCTTCTGCGCCAATCCGCGGTAGACCAGCTTCTCCTTGTCCGAGAAGGGGCACCAGGCGGGAACAAGCGCCGATGTCCCCATTCCGCCGAGGCCGGAAGTTCCTTCGATCAGCAGCGTCTTCGCCCCCTCCCGCGCGGCCGATGCCGCTGCGGTGCAGCCCGCCGGTCCGCCTCCGACGACGATCACATCATAGGAAGCGTCCAGCAGAATTTCTCTGCTCTTCAATCTGTAGCTCTCCATGTCAGCCCTCGCTTTCCCGGCGGGTCCGCCGCGCCCTGACGCAGTCCGCCGCTTGATTTCGACCTCATTATAGCAACTGGAGGCGCGAAATACGGTATAGGTCTCATACCGGTTGGCGTGTATTATTTTGACATTGGCCGCAGCGTGGGGGGGGCCGAGGGCTGTTGCGCGGCGACCTTATTCGAGCGAATTTCGAGCGTAGAACAGCGGCATAATCCAGGGAGTCTGAATCTGTGCTGCCCCCAGTCTGTGTTCTCAATTGGCGATATCGACACAAAAGATGCGAAAAATCCAAGGCTAAACGCCTGACGGCGTCCTTAGACGCCATGCGTTTACCGAGAAATAGAAGACTCATTGTAAGCAACAACTATAAAGTCTTATATTCCAAAAAAAGCCGCGGCTGGCTGCTGTTCGCAACCAAACCGCGACTTTCTCCATGTTCTCCCGCAAGGGCCTGCATATCCGGTCAGAATCCGATCATCCATCGCTGACGCTGCTCGCCGTCCTGCTCGGCCTCAAGCACAAGCCTGGACCCATCCTCGGACACCGCCAAAGCCAGCCGGTTGTAGATCGAGAGGATGGAAGCCGTGCCGTCTTCATGTCGCTGGATGATCCAGCGCTGATTGTCGTAGCCCAGGTAGTCATACAGCTGGATTTTACTCTGGCCGGTATCGAGATCGAGCGCCTGGCCGGAGATCGTGCGGATCGAGCAAGAACCGGCTTCGTCACCGGTCGGCACGAACACCCACTTCTGATCCGGGGTTCCGCCGGAATCCTGAAGCGTGACGGCTTCGCCGTTCGTCAGGCTGGCCGTGTACAGAGACTTCGGAAGGGCCGCATTCACGATGCTTCCTGTTGGCAGGTTCGCTGGCGCTTCCCCGCTCAGCCTGACGTTCTGGAAGGAAGCGGAGCCTCCGAATACATGAAGCCCGAACTGTCCTTCCGCAAAAGTGCCGTCCTTGAGATCAATCACTTTCCGCCCATCGACATTTACAGTGATGTGTGGGCCGTCCGCCTCAATGCGGATGGAATAGGTCTGACCCGGGCGAATGAAATCCGGAACCCTTGCGAGCACCTGTCTCTCCTCAAACCGCCCGGCAATCTTGTAGAACAGGCGGATCGCTTTCATGTTGGGGTCAAGGTTCAGGTAATAGCCGCTGCGCCCGTCCTCGCTTGCCCGGAACAGCAGCGATCCCGCTCCGCCCGATTCGCTCAGGGTCAGGTCGGCGGTATATACAAAGTTCCCCGCCTTCTCCTGAGCCATGTAGGCCGCATCGCTGAAATAGCTGCCGCGCATGCCGTCCGGGCTTACCATCCACGAGGCTCCGGCCGGAGTACTTGACCAGCCGCCAAGATTGGTCTGGAACGTCCCGGCGAAGACGCTGACCCGAACACTAGCCTTGGCCTTGCCGTTCGGGGTCGATGCCGTGATGACGGCTTCGCCTTCACCAGTCGCATCCAGGATCGCTTCCGACCCCTTCGCTGTCCGGAGGCTTATCACTGCATCGTTGCTGGAGCTCCACTTCAACGGCTGGGCCCCCTTGCCGGGTCCGTTCTCTACGGCTGCCCGCAGCGCGGCACTCTGCAGGGTCCCCAGCTCACGGTCGCTCGTATCCATGACAATCCGTTCCGCCGAGCCGGCATCCGGATTATATACCGGCTGCAGCCGGTTGACCGCAAGCGATACGATCCGGACGCTGCCGTCCTTCGTATAGAAGCTCATGTCACGGCTGGACGGATCAGGGAAGATCACGTCGGAGAACACGGCGCGCCCGTCTCCGGCGAATACCTCAACCGAAGATTCATCGACCAGAATCGTCAGCTTGACCCTGCGGTTCTCCGCCGCAAGCGAAGTCTCCTGCCTCGTGCTGAACAGGCTGGAGAAATCTCTCTCCCCCGATGCGGAGCGGTCCACGAACAGCCGGCTTTCACCGGGTCTGTAGCCGATAACCGTCTTCTGCCCGGCTCCCTCCCGCACGTTGAAGCCGAATTCCGAGACGCTGGACCCTGCCGGGATCTCCACCTCGGCCTTGATTTCATAGGTCCCGGAGACGATGCCCTTCAGAAGATTGGACGACGACGGGTTCACCGTCTTGCTCGCCGTGCTGTACAGCTTGCTCTTCAGGTCATCCAGCTCCCTGACCGGCTGCTGAGTAAGGAGCGGGCCTTCCTCCGTCATGACGAGCGACAATTCCCGGGGAACGGTCAGCTCGCCCTTCCAGCCCGAAGTCGGGAAGGCGAACGGGTAATCCCAGTTGGACATCCAGGCCATCACAATTCGGCGGCCATCCGGTACATCCGAGAACGACATGGAAGCGTAGAATTCCTTGCCGAAATCGGTACGCAGCACAGTTCCCGCCGGGTTGTCGTTCACGAATTTGCCTTCCGCCGTCAAATTCCCCACAAAATACTCCGCATCCGAGCCGCCCGTGTTCGCGTTCGCGCCCGTGCTGATCATGAGCACCCATTTCTTCTCCCCGGTTCCCTGGACGGTCATCGGGAACAGGTCGGGGCATTCCCAGACGCCGCCCCGGATGTAGCTGCCATAGCCCCAGTTGTCGGTCAACGTCCAGTCGAGCAGATTGGAGGAAGTGAAGAAGCGGATATGGTCTCCGCCGGATACGACCATGACCCAGCGGTTATGGGCCTCGTCGCGGACCACCTTGGGGTCCCGGAAATCCCAGCCGCCCGGGTCTTCTCCGTTCTTCCCGGGATTCTCGATGACGATTCCCCGGTCATCCGGATACACCCAGGTCCGGCCCCGGTCCTTGCTGTAGGCGATGCCGATGCGCTGATTGCCGTTCGGTCCGTCCGGATTGAAGGACGTGTAATAGGCGATCAGCCCCTTGCCGCCGGAATCGGCGAACAGCCCCGATGTGTTGTCTGAGTCGACGACCGCCGAGCCGGACCACACATGCCCGAGGTCGTTCCAGGGCAGGGCGATCGGCAGGCGCTTCCAGTGCAGCAGATCGGTGCTGACGGCATGCGCCCAGGTGCCGCCGTCCTGGTGAAAGAGATGATATTCGCCATCGAAGTAGACCAGTCCGTTCGGATCGCTGGCGGAACCGCGAATCGGCGAATAATGATAGGCGGGACGGTAGGTCTCGGTGTAATAGTCCTCTGCATCCGTCACATAAGCATCCTGAAAGACCGCTGTTCCCTTGCTCACGGCAAATCCCGCATACCCGCCAGAATAAGAGCTGTCGGTCACATCAACGGCAGCAGACTCATAGCCGTCCACGAAGACTTGAATCCGGCTGCCTTTCGCCTCGATTTCGACGAAATGACGGGCGCCGTCCACGCTCGGATACGTCCGGCCGGAGGAAGCCAGCACCGTGCCGTCCGCCTTCGTCAGCTCCACGCCGAGCTGGTCGCCTTTCTTCTTCAGAAGGGCTTCATAACCCCTCGTTCCATCCGAAGAGGCACGGAAGACCAGGGACGCAGCGGACCCGGAAGACAGCGAGACACTTCCCTCATAGACAAAATCGGCACTCTGGCGATCATAGAGCCTGAGCGCCCGGCTCTCCCCGGCGGCGCTGCCCTTCCTGCCCCGGAGATCGGGCTGCCACTTTCCGCTGCTCAGCAGAACCGTTCCCAGATTCCCGTTCAAATCGCTGACGGTGATATTCTGAAAGAGAGCGGAGCCGTCAAAGACATGAAGTCCGAGCCGTCCCGAGCGGTGGGCGCTGTCTTTTACCTCAATTACAGGCTTATAGCCATTGCCCCAATAGACTTTAAGTGATTCGCCTTCCGCCCGGACCTTCAGGTGATAGATCTCACCGGCTCTAAGAGTAACGGGACGTTCTTCATAGAGCTTATCCCCTCCTCCGGCGGCGTCCTTAAGGCGAAGAAGTCCGGCACCCGGCGCAATCTGCAGCATATAGGAGCTCCAGCCGTCATCGCCTGAACGGAAGACCAGCGAGCTGTCCGCCTTGTCATCCTGGATCATCACGTCAGCCTCATAAATGAAATCCTCCGCAGCCGTTTCCGACAAGGCGATCACATTTTCCCGGGACTCCGAGTTCAGCAGCAGCCCTTCCGTCGTTTCCTCTATCCGCCCCTTGCCGAGAGTCTGCCAGCCGCTCAGATTCGTGTTAATGTTGTTAGCGTTTTCAAAAATAGAAATTCCCTCCTTGTTACCTCCGGCCGGCTCTGCACTCTGCGGCGCTGCCCATCCTGTATCCGGCTTGAGACCGGAAACTCCGGTAGACGTTGAAGCCATCAGGATTGCGGCAGACAGCAGAACAATGCGAACAGCTTTCAGCTTATGTGTCATTCGTTCCCCTCTTTCCTCATGAATGAATGAATTCCCGCGCGGACAGAAAAAAGGCGGCCAGCAACTGCTTCCTGACCGGCCGCCTGCACCTGCCCTAACTCAAACGGACGAGGTCTGATTCTTCCACGCTTCTACTCCCAGAGCCAATGCCCCGCATAATCCCGCCTGCTGGCCGAGACCCGGAGGAACAATGTAGCTCCCGATATCATCCGTAATAACGCCGGACTGCACATACCCGTTCAGGTTCCGCCGCACACCCTCCCGGATGAGCGGGAACAGCTGGGACTGCTGCATGACGCCTCCGCCGAGAATGACCTTCTCCGGGGACAGCAGCAGAACGGCATTCGAAATCGACTGTGCGAGGTAAAAGGATTCGATCTCCCATGCCGCATGGTTCTCCGGCAGCTCATGACCCTTCGCGCCCCATCTCGCTTGCAGGGCGGGGCCTGCCGCCATTCCCTCCAGGCAGTCACCGTGATACGGGCAAATACCGTCAAAATCGTCATCAGAATGGCGTCTGACCAAGGTATGCCCGCCTTCCGGATGCACCAGGCCATGAACTGTCCGGCCTTCCGAATACACGCCGATGCCGATTCCGGTACCGACGGTATAATACAGGCAGCTGGACAGACCCTGTGCGGCGCCCCATTTGGCTTCGCCCAGAGCAGCGGCGTTCACATCGGTATCCCAGCCGAATGGCACCGGGAACTCCCGCCGCAGGATGCCGAGCAGATCGTACTGCGCCCAGCCTGGCTTGGGCGTCGTCGTCACGAACCCGTAGGTTGGGCTCTTCGGCGTAACATCTATCGGGCCGAATGACCCGATGCCGATGGCGTCCACGGACTTGTCTTTGAAATATTCAATGACCCTGGGCACGGTCTCATCCGGATGCCCGGTCGGGAAGCTGATCTTATCCTCAATGATTCCATGCTCGTTCCCGATTCCGCAGACGAATTTCGTGCCCCCCGCTTCAACCGCTCCGATTCTCATGGTTTAACCCTCCGCTTTCTGTATGCCGCTTGCCGCAGACTGCGGGTCCATCCAGTAAATCTCAAGCGAGAGGAAGGCCATCTCTTCATCCGCGAAGACATCGACGCCGGTGGAATCAGGCTCCGGGAAGATCAGATCCGTGATGACGGCCTGCCCTCCCCCTGCGAACGCCTCGACCGAAGAACGGTCCACGAAGATGCGAAGTTCCGTCGCCGTCTCGCTGCCGACTTCAAGCTTCGCCGTATGACGTCCCGGGAAGTTCGGATGAATGGAATGTCTTCCCGATGCCTTCCGGTCCACATACAGCAATTGAGCTTCTCCGTCGATGCCGATCAGCGTCTCCGTATCCGCTCCCGCCCGAACCTTGAATCCAGCTGATGCTCCGGCGGCGATCTCTGCCTTGATTTCGAAGCTTTCCAGCCGAAGGCCGTCAAGCAGCTTGCGAAGCTTGCCGAGTGAAGCTCCTTTCAGACTGTGAACCGGCTTGCGGACGGCTTCCAGCTCCCGGGCCGGCCGCTGTACGAGAACGGTCACGCCTGCTCTGGTCTCCAGTGCAAGCTCGCGCGGAATGGTCATGGCTCCCCGGAACCCTTCCGCCGGGGTCAAGCCCGCATACATCCAATTGCTCATCCAGCCGATGAACAGCCGTCTTCCGTCTTCCTCCGGCACATCGGACCAGCTAACGCCGGCGTAGTTGTCGCGGCCGTAATCGAGCCAGCGAACAGTCCGGGAAGCTTCGTCCGGCGTGAAGACGGCTCCGTCGAAATCCCCCGTAAAATACTGCGTTCTCGATCCTTCCGCCAGAGCGGGGTTCGCCCCGATGCTAACCAGCATCACCCATTTCATGTTGGATGCCTCACCGTCCACAGCCAGCGGGAACAGGTCGGGGCACTCCCATACCCCGTCATGCGAACCGATGCCTTCTCCGAACCGGCTTCCCGCGCTCCAGTGAATCAGATCGGGGGAATGGTAGAGCCCTGCCGTCTGGCCGCAGGCGACGATCATAACCCAGCGGCTCGTTGCTGCATGCCAGAACACCTTGGGATCGCGGAAGTCGATGCCGTTCTCATCTTCCAGCACGGGGTTGCCTTCATACTTGATCCAGGTTCTCCCTTTGTCCCGGCTGTAGGCCAGACTCTGCCGCTCGATGTTGGGCGCACCATCCTTTCCGTCAAGATGATGGGTGAAGATGGCGACAAGCCCCGGCTCTCCGTCAAAAAAGCCGGTCGTATCGTTCCAATCCACCACGGCGCTTCCCGAAAAAATCATGCCAAAGTGATCCGGAGCCAGCGCGATCGGCAGCTCCTCCCACGTTGCCAGGTCCCGGCTGACCGCATGGCCCCAATGCATATCGCCCATTCCCATGCCGTGCGGATGATGCTGGAAGAACAGATGGTACTCGCCTTCAAAATAGACCAGCCCGTTCGGGTCGTTCATCCACATTGCCTTGGGCGAGAAATGGTAGGCGCTGCGGTAATCGGTTTTTACAATGGCGGACATATGGATCTCTCCTTTATCTCTGTCTTATTTTTGTGTCGCCCGGTCATAGCCGGTCTGCTTGATCTTCGTCCATTCCTGCAGTCCGAGACGGTCCAGCTCCTTCAAGTAGCTGCTCCACTGCTCGTCGACCTTGCCGTTCTCATACCACTCCGAGCGCATCCGGAGCACATAGGCGAACAGGTCGGTCTCGATCGTGGTCAGCCGATCCAGCTCCTCGATCGAATTGAAGACGCTCGGCATGACGTTGTCCGCCTGCATATGCGGCGCCATGATGTTCTTGACGATGTCCATTCTCTCCTTGGCGTCATCCGGCACTGTCGTGTATTTTCCGTAATAGGAGTCAAGCACGGCCAGCGGCCCGCCCAGACTCGTCTTCTCCCGCAGCTCGACAGGAGCGGCGCCATTCAGCGGCAGATGCTTCAGCGTGTTCTTGGTCTCGTCGTATTCGAAAATGTTCTGCTGCGTCGTATCGCCATAGGTGCCCCAGTTGTCCTGTACGGACTGGACCGGATCATAAAGTTGATCCACCCATTTCGCCGTCGCTTCGAGCTGCTTGTCGGCGCTTGTAATGACCATTTTGCCGCGTCCTAGTCCGAGCGCATTGGTCCGGGTCACATTGACCTGTCCGTCCGGTCCGGCGAGCGGAGGCATCACTTCATAATCATCGTTGTCTCCCGAGATGTTAGCCTTATCCCAAGTGAAGAACAGGCCGTACTTCTGGTCTTTGCCCTTGGCTACGTATGTGCTCCAGTCTTGCGTAAAGGCTTCGACATCGACAAGCCCGTCTTTGTACAGGCCGTGTATATAGGATATGGCGTTCTTGTAGCCTTCTTCGGCAGGCGTGAAGATGACCTTGCCGTCATTGCTGACCACCAGATGATCGGGATTCTCGCCGAGTCCGAAGGAGGCGAACAGGAAGGCCAGATCCTCCGCGCCCGGCTTGTTGATGAAGGACAGCGGAATTTCATCCGCCTGGCCGTTGCCGTTCGGGTCCTGCGTCTTGAAGGCAGTCAGCACCTTCTTCAGATCGTCTGTCGTCTTCGGCATGTCGAGACCCAGCTTCTTCAGCCAGGTCACATTGATCCACGGCATGCTGTCCACCGCCTGAATGCGTTCCTTGCCCTGTCCCAGCTCCTCGATCCACGGAAAAGCGTAAATATTGCCGTCTGGCGCGGTAATCATATTCTTGTAGTCCGGAGCTTCCTCCAGCACTTTTTTGAAATTCGGCATATATTTATCGATCAGATCATTCAGCGGGATAATGGTGCCATCCTTGGCGAGCTTCAGCAGCTCGTAGTCGGAATAGTCCGCGTTGAAGATCGCGTCGGGCAAGTCGCCGCTTGCGACTGCGAGGTTGCGTTTCTCGACGAACACATCCTTGGTGAAATTCTTCCAGTTGATATGGACACCGGTCTTCTCTTCCAGGCGCTTCGAGATCAGCTTGTCGTTCGGATCGGCTGGAGCCAGCGGCGAGCTCTGAGTGATCATGTTCAGCGTGACCTTTCCGCTTGCGCTCGGGTCCGCTTCGGCCGACTTGCCGCTTTCCCCGCTGCCGCCGCAGGCGGACAGGAACAAGAGTGAAGCCAGCGCAGCTGCAGATGCCATCTTAGTCGTTGCTTGTGAACGCGTGAATCTTCCCATGGTTATGACCTCCAAAATAGGATGAATGCATGACTCTTTCTATGTGCAGCCCGTTCCTATTTGAGGGAACCGAGCATAACACCTTTCTCGAAGTACTTCTGGAAGAACGGATACATGATGATGAGCGGCAGACTCGATACGACAATCGCGGCATATTTGATAATTTCAGACAGCCGCTTCATCTCCGCCATGGCGAGCTGGTCGCTGATCATGCCCGGATCGACCTGGTTCTGGATCAGGATGGAGCGCAGCACGAGCTGAAGGGGATGCAGGTTCGGATTGTCCAGATAGATCATAGCGTCGAAATAGGAGTTCCACTGGCCGACAAAAGCGTACAGCGCAAGCACGAATATAATCGGTTTGGACAGCGGGAGCACAATGCCGAAGAAAATCCGCATTTCCGACGCCCCGTCCACATTGGCGGCTTCCTTTAGTTCATTGGGAACGCTCTTGAAGAATGTCCTGGACAAAATGATATTCCAGACGTTGATGCAACCGGGAATGATAACGGCCCAAATCGTATTGAGCATGCCCAGATTCTTCACCAGCAGGTAGGTCGGAACGAGCCCGCCGCCAAAGAACATCGTGATGATAAACAGGGTCATGAAGAGGCCTCTTCCTCTCAGCCGGTCGTCCGACAGCGCATAGCCTGCGCAGACCGAGACGCTGACGGTAAGGAGGGCGAAGCAGACCGAATACAAGACAGCGTTTCCAAATCCGCGAATCATGGCCGGATTGGTCAGGATTTTCTCATAGCCGTCCAGCGACCAGTCCTTGAGATGAAACGATAGACCCCGGCTGAGCAGCACCGACGGGTCCATGAAGGAAGCGATCACCACATAGACGAGCGGGATTACGACAAGCAGGACGGCCAGGGTCAGCAGGACGGCATTCAGCGTAAGCATGAAGCGGTCCATCCGGGTATGCTTGATGAACATGAGCGGTTGCTCCTTTCTCTAGTACAGGCCTTCGCCTTCATTCAGTTTCTTGACAATCGTGTTCACCACAACGAGCAAAATGACGTTGATCAGGGAGTTGAACAGCCCCACAGCAGCCGAGTAGGCGTAGTCGCCGGATTGCAGGCCGATTTTATACACATAGGTCGGGATGATTTCGGATGTCGGCAGGTTCGTCGCCGTCTGCAAGAGATAGGCCTTCTCGAATCCGATCGACATGATGCCGCCGGCCGCAAGAATGAAGACGATTGCCATAATGGGCTTGATTGTCGGCAGATCGATGTGCCGGATACGCTGCAGCAGGTTGGCTCCATCCAGATTGGCCGCGTTGTGCAGTTCTGGATCAACATTCGCGAGCGCCGCCACATAGATAATCGAAGCCCAGCCCGCTCCCGTCCAAATATCCGAAAGGATATAAATCCAGCGGAAGTACTCCGGCCGGGACAGGAACATCACCGGTTCGCCGGTTATCCAGGTCACAAGCTGGTTAATCGGGCCTGTAGGCGACAGGAAGATGAACAGCATGCCGACCACGACGACGACGGAAATGAAATTGGGCGCGTACAGGAACAATTGAATGTTCTTTTTGACGCCGGACCGCCGGACCTGATTCAGCATCAAGGCCAGCAGGATCGGAACGGGAAAGCTCAGAATCAGTCCGAACAGGCTGAGTTTAAGCGTATTCATAAATATCACTTCAAAGTTGGGGGAAGACAGGAACTTCTCGAAGTTATACAAGCCTACCCAATCGCTGCCGAGAATGCCCTTGACCGGGCTGAAATCCTTAAAGGCGATGATGGCGCCGTACATCGGCCCGTACTTGAATATAAGGGTCAGAATCAAAGCCGGCGACAGCAGCAGATACAAAAAATAGTGCTTTCGGACAAACTCCCATAAGGAGCTTTTCCGCCTCGTCACCGTCTTGCCGTGATTCGCTTCCAGAGTGTTTTGCAAAGCCTTAGCCTCCATTCTTCAACTGGTGTGAGGGCTTACAATTGGTCATTTTGCCCTTCCGCATTTACAATTTACCAAAGCATTCGGCATACGTCAATACATTTTGTAAATATATTTTTGTTCATTTGACAACTAAATTCTGCAAGATTGCGGTTACATTTTGTAAAAAGACCAAAAATACAGATGAAATTTTGATTTTCACCTAATTTGTCGATCAATAATGTAAATGAAATTGTGCATTTGTAAAGTTTATGTTGCTATTTTGGAAAAACTAGTATACATTTAAGAAAGAATAAGCGGGATATTCCCTGCTGACAGCGAACACCAGAATTCGAATATATAGAGGTGACAGGATATACATGGCCAGGGATAAAGTGACCATACAAGATATCGCCGATGCACTGGGAATCTCCAGAAATACGGCCTCCAAAGCCTTGAACGGCACCGGGGGAATCCCCGAAGAAACCCGTAACAAAGTCATCAAGAAAGCAATTGAACTGAAATACAAGCAGTTCTCCCTGATGGAAAGCGAAAGCCTTCTGTCAGCCAAAACGCCGAAGAATATCGCCCTGCTGACGGAGAATCTGCCCAACACCTCCCATTTCGGCTCCGCGCTTATTAGCGGCCTGGAGAAGCGGATTAGTGCGGAAGGCTATAATCTGTCCATTCATATCATCCGTGATATTGAAAAGAAAACGCTGTCGCTCCCCAATAACTTCGACGCGGCCGCCGTGGACGGCATTATCTGCATTGAACTCTTCGATCTGGAGTACAGCAAGATGATCACTGGCCTTGAGATTCCGGCCATCTTCATCGACTGCTCCGCATTTGTCTGCTACCCGGACTTTCAGGCCGACGTCCTGCTCATGGAGAACGAGCACAGTACGTACCAGCTTACCAAACGGCTGATTGACGGCGGTTACAAGACCTTCGGCTTCATCGGGGACCGCAATCACTGCCGCAGCTTCCAGGAACGCTGGGTCGGCTTCAATCGCGCCCTGAGCGAAGCCGGCATTCAGCTTGATCCTTCGCAGAGCGTGCTGGACGACGACGGGCTGTTCTTCTCAAGCCCCGGCTGGGCCGATCACAAGCTCAAGGAAATGGCCGAGCTTCCCTCCGCTTTCATCTGCGCCAACGATTTTATCGCCGTCAGCTTCATGACCTCCTTGAAGAACCTGAATTTGTCGATACCGAAGGATATCGTCGTCTGCGGCTTCGACAACGCGCCGGAGTCGCGAATTATCGAGCCGAAGCTGACGACCGTGCACATCTACAGCAATGAAATGGGCGTGTCGGCCGCCGAAATGCTGCTGTCCCGCATCGATCATCCGGACCAGCCCTATCAGGTCTCGCATATTTACACGAAGCCTGTCATTCGGGAATCCACGCCGCAGATCGGGTAGCGGGCTCGCAGCCCGAAACCGTGATTAGGCAAGCGGCGGCTGTGATCGGGTGAAGCTATGACCGAGCGAACCGGTCCGGCCTTTGGCTGCAAATCGGGCCTTTGTGCCAGAAGCCGCCGAGCGATCCCCTGAAATTGAAACAGCGACTGCCATGGACGAGGAAATTAAGTCCAAGACTGTCGCTGTTTTTCATTTAATTAGGCTGTGTTAGCGTAAGAAGTTTAAATGCTGAGATAGACAATCTCAATAACTCTCAGTTGGAACAATTGTTTAACTTCATAGGAGAGATGTTAACTGTAAGTTCGTTAAAGAATCAAGATTTTCAAAGGCGGAAGTATGCCCTCATTGTCAATCTACTTATGTTGTTAAGAACGGTAAAGGTAAGGTAACTTCTGATGCCCTTGAAGCACTTTATAATTCATAGTGTAGTTCCTTTTGTTGATACTCGAATTTGTAGTTATCATGGGAGAGAGGCTGTTTTCATTTAACATGAAAAATATTACATTTATTCGAAAATAAGTGATAATATATATCAAGTAAATCACAATGGTATTAAAGTATTCAATAGTCAGCAATAAATAGGAATTTGTAGTGGAGATTATTTATATAACAGGAAGGGCGAAAAAATGAGTGCAATTGGTAGAATGTCCGAAATTATCGGTCTTGCAAAAATAACGGATAGAATAGAATTTATTTGCAATTCAGTTATTGATTGCGATACTTATATAAGAAATAAAATTGAATATGAAGTAAACGGTCGTATCATACCTGCCTTCCTGCTTATTCCAAAAGGTGAAGCACCGTTTCCAGCAGTTTTGGTTAATCATCAACACCATAGTCAACGAAATTGGGGCAAAAGTGAAGTTTGCGGATTGGTTGGTGACCCATTACAAGATTTTGGAAGCAAGCTTGCTTGTGCAGGTTTTGTTGTAATTGCGCCAGATGCAATATGTTTCGAGGAACGAAGAGTAAATGCGAGCGGCACTGAAGAAAAACACACAGAAGATGAATGGAATCATTTCCTTGCACTATGTCATGGTATTTTGACAGGGGAAACATTGGCGAAAATTTCCATAGAAGATGCTATAGGTGCAGTAAGTGTTCTTAATGGTTTGGATATTGTGGACAAAACAAAAATTGGTTGCTTAGGACATTCTTATGGTGGGAACACTACATATTTCGCAACTGCTTTTGACAAAAGAATAAGCTATGCCATGTCAAGCGGAAGCGTTGTCAGTTATAAACATCGTATGGATAACTCAATAGGAATAGAAATGTCTAGTATTATACCTGGATTTCTCAAAGAATTTGAAATTGTTGATGTAATAAAAGAAATAGCACCGAGAGATTTCTTAATTATTTGTTCTGATGAAGATAAGTATTCAAAGGATGCACCGCAAATTTATGAAATTGTAAGAAAACACTATATCTCAAGAAATGCAGAAAGGAATTTGCAGATAAAACAATATAAAGGTGGTCATCAATTGACACAAGAACGCTTTGACTATATTTTAGAATGGATTACCAGCCACGCCTAATGAGCATAATACGACGTTCGACATATTAGTATTGTACGAACTATGTTAAAATGACCCATGAAATAAATGGAAGGGGAGTCTCTTCCATTTATTTTTTACCATATCAAC
>RCUS01000494.1_pt1 | contig 25938 bp, 23 predicted proteins | sample 2166221 | NCBI WGS metagenome assembly RCUS01 (sample SAMN09932758, study PRJNA488358) | compost metagenome | isolation source: compost soil in cyclohexanecarboxylic | place: Germany: Experimental Botanical Garden | reverse complement strand
GGCGAACAGCTTCAGGAGGAAGCGGTGGATGGTACGAAAATCACCGCCCGCGCCATCCAGTCCCATCATCTGGAAGAAGGCAGCGTCCAGGATTATCATTTGGCCGAAGGGGCGGTTGGCAGCCAGCATCTGACTGCGGATTCGGTCTTAGGCAGTCACCTGGCAGATGGCGCTGTCGACAGCCGCCATCTGGCGGCAGGCGGCATCCGGCTGGAGCATCTGTCCGCAGAGGTCCGGTCGCCGGAACTGCTGCCGGACGAATCGATCTCCGGCGGCAAGCTGGTGCCGAAGAGCATCGGCGGCGACCGGCTGGCAGATGGCTCGGTCGGCCCGTCGGAGCTGCAGGAAGGTGCGGTAGACGGCACGAAGATCGCACCTTCCTCGATCCAGTCCCGCCACCTGGAAGAAGAGATCGTACAGAGCTGCCATCTGGCTCCCGCTTCGGTCGGCCAGGAGCATCTTATGCGGGGGGCCGTAACGCCTCAGCATTTGTCCTTTAATCCGGTACGGGGCGCCGGCGACCGCACCACGCTTCAGCAGTTCGGGATGTCAGCCTTTATGTTCGCAGCCGGGTCCGACGACGTTGATGTGACGGTGACCTTCGATGAGCCGTTCGGTCATTCGGGATATGTTCTGGTTGCCATGACCAATCAGCCCTTCTTCCATGCTTCATTAAAAAGCAGAGGGGATGCCGACGCCATCATCCATATCACCCGGCTAAAAGATACTTCGCATTTCTTCGGAGTTCTCTCCTGGATCGCCATCGGTTCTCCCGCAGCGAAGCCGGCCTCGATCGACCGGCTGTACGATTAAACCTGCAGATCGGGAGAAGTTCTGCTGGTTCACGATTCTGCATACCCAACTCAAGCGCAGCCTCGGGGCTGCGCTTTGCTGTGTGTGCGGAGCGCTTATCGGCTTCACGAAGCGGAGCGGGCGTACGGCCGAAGCTTTCGGCGGAGATAGGTGTACAGGTAGACATCAGCCGTTGCCCCGTCCGTCCTGTGGCATACACTGTGATGAACCCCGCCCGGGGAATGCTCTGCAGGGGAGGAAGTGATGAGCATGAAATCAGCCAAGCGAACGCGCAGCCCGAGACATAAGGCTGCACCTGTCCGCCGTACGCCAGCCAAATCGACCGCTCTCCGTACCTTGAGCCGCAGACCAAGGCAGTCCGGAGCCAAGCGCGCAGCCAAGAGCAGGTCCCCGCATGCTTCTGTTCCTGCCGATCTCTTGACGGGTGCACCGGATGAGAGGGAACCCTTGGTGTCGGTCATTATTCCGGCTATGAACGAGGAGAGCACAATAGCCAAGGTCATCGCTGAAGCGCGAAGAACTGCCGCGCGATGCGAGGTGATTGTCGTTGTCAACGGTTCCTCTGACCGTACGGCGGATATTGCGGCAGCTTCCGGCGCGCGCGTGCTTGTCTACCCGGAGCCGCTCGGTCACGATGTCGGACGGAGCGTAGGAGCGGGGGCGGCGAAAGGCGACATACTGCTCTTCACGGATGGAGATATTGTTATATCCGCCAAACGGCTGTTTCCGTTCGTCAAAGCGGTCGGCAGCGGCGTTGATGTTGCATTGAACCGCTATTCGGGAGCGGTAAAGAAGCGGCGTCCCCATCCTGTTGTACTATCCAAACATACGCTCAATCTTCTGCTCGGACGCCCCGATCTCCGCGGCTGCTCCATGACGACTGTGCCGCATGCGCTGAGCCGAAAAGCGCTTGAGACACTTGGCGGGGAGATACTGTCCTGTCCGCCGGCGGCTCAGGCCCGGGCGGTGCTGCACGGGCTTCGGGTCGAGGCGGTTCACCTGGTCCCGGTCGGGCGGATGAATGTCATACGGCGCAAAAGGGGCGGCCGCGATCCGCTGGCGGACATCGTCGTCTCGGATCATTTGCAGGCGGCTGCGATTATGCTCGAGCGGCTCGGAGAGCGGGCCGGCTATTCGGATGGCAGCCGTCGGCGGGAGATGGTGAGGTGACAGAGGATGAATACGATGAGAAGATCGCATGCGGCGGAAGGCCGCCACAGAGGTTACGGAACCGGCGGCGTTGGAACGCGCAGGACCGGAAGAAAGCGTAAAGCTCCGAAAGCGGCGGCTCTACATGCGCCGGTTATCTCTCCCGGTACAGATGAGAGAACCAAGCTGGAATCTGGGACCATGAAAGCAGCGAGCCCCGCCCAAAGCAAAGGCGCCCGCTGGCGTCCCCCCGCGCGCCGGGGAACGCTGTCGGTCATCGTTTCGGCGCAGAACGAGGAAGCGACTCTTCCTGCCGTGCTCCGTGAAGCGGAAAGACTGCTGCCGGAGGAGCTGATCGTCGTGCTGAACGGTTGCTCTGACGAGAGCTATTTGCAGGCCCGCCAGTCGGCCGTGGCCATGGTGGTCCATTATCCTGATGCGGCAGGGCATGATGTGGGACGCGCGATCGGCGCCAGACTCAGCCGGGGCGACATTCTGCTGTTCCTGGACGGAGATATGGCGATTCCCGCTCCGGCGCTGGCCCCTTTCGTTACCGCCGTCGATGAAGGAGCCGACGTGGCGCTCAACGATCTGAATCCACTGCTTCCTTCCTTCGAACATACTGATCCGGTCACGCGCTGCAAGCTGTTTCTCAATCTTGCAGTCGGGCGGGAGGATTTGGGAGCTTCCTCCATGACAGCCGTCCCTCATGCGCTGTCCCGGAGGGCGCTGAGCATCATCGGACCTAAGACATTGATGGTTCCTCCCAAGGCGCAGGCAGCGGCTGTACTGAACGGACTGATCGTGAAGAATGCCTCGTCTGTCAACGTAATCGGACGCAACCGGGTGCGCAGAAGCAACACGGGAGCGGGGAATGCCGTGGAGCAGATGATTCTCGGCGATCACGCCGAGGCGCTGGCCGAAATTCTGGCCCGGGGCGGGGTCCGGAAATTCCGCGAGGCGGGAGGACCTGGCTTCCGGAGCCGACTGGCCGCATGGAGGAACCAGCCATGACTACAAGCATTATTATCCCGACCTATAACGGACTCGGCCTCTTGAAGGCCTGTGTGGAGTCGATCCGTTTCTATACAGAGGAGCCTTATGAACTGATTGTTGTAGATAACGCCTCGGTTGACGGAACGGCGGAATACTGCCGGGAGGAGCGGATACCTTTTCTGTCCCTGCCGTTCAATGCCGGATTTCCGGCGGCGTGCAACAGGGGGCTGCTTCTCGCTTCCGGCGAGGAGCTGCTGCTGCTGAACAATGATGTCATGGTCGCGAAGGGCTGGCTGTCCAACTTGAAATCCGCGCTGTACAGCGCGGCTGATGTCGGTATGGTCGGACCTGTAACGAATTTTGCAAGCGGAAGGCAGCGGGTGGAGGTCCGTTATACCGACAGGGCCGGATTCTTTGCCGCTGCAGAGGAGGCGAACCGGCCCGACCCGTCCAAATGGCGGGAGACACGCCGGTTGGTCGGATTATGTCTGCTGTTCAAGAGAGAAGTGCTGGACCGGGTAGGGCTGCTGGACGAAAGGTTCTCCCCGGGACATTTTGAAGATGATGATTTCTGCCTGCGCGTACGGCTTCAGAGTTACCGGATGCTGATCGCCGGAGATTGTCTCGTGCATCATGAGGGAAGCGCAAGCTTCCGTGAGGTCTACAGCGGCGGCTGGCAGGAATTGATCGAGCAGGGCCGCAGACGGTATATCGACAAGTGGGGATTGGACCCTGCGCTGTTCATCTAACGGCGCCGCCGGTCGTTCCCGGCATCATAGATAGGGAGGAATGGCTTATGAAAGGAGTCATCTTGGCAGGCGGAACCGGAACGCGGCTATATCCGCTGACCCGGCTCATGAACAAGCATTTGCTTCCGGTCGGCAGATATCCGATGATATGCTACGGGATTGACCGGCTGCGCAAGGCGGGGATCACCGACATTCTGCTGGTCATCAGCAAACAATCCGCCGGGATGTACACGGATTTTCTGGGAAGCGGAGCCGCCTTCGGCGTGTCCCTGACCTACAAAATCCAGGAAGCGGCCGGCGGAATCGCTGAGGCTCTAGAGCTGGCGAAGGGCTTTATCCCGTCAGGAGAACGGTTCGTTGTCCTGCTCGGCGACAATCTGTTCACCGAGGATCTCGCACCGTATGTGGAAGGCTATCTGCGCCAGCCTGAGGGAACTGCCAAAGTGCTGCTCAAGCCGGTGAGTGACGCCCGCCGTTATGGCGTGCCGGTCTTTGACAGCTCGGATGCCGGCTGGATTGCGCGGATCGAAGAGAAGCCTAAGCAGCCGAAGAGCGAATACTGCGTGACCGGCATTTACATGTATGACGAAGCCGTATTCGACATTATCCAGCGCATCTCGCCCTCTCAACGGGGGGAGCTGGAGATTACGGATGTCAACAACCTGTATGCCGCAGACCGCAAGCTAAGCTATGATGTGCTCAAGGAATGGTGGAGCGATGCGGGGACATTTGATTCCCTTCGCGAAGCCGGGGATAAGCTGAAGGACGCGCTGCCGTAAAGGCGGCGCGTTTTTCAATATTTCCCCAAATTAGGTATTGACTTGTCTGAATGAGGAATGGTATTTTGTAGAAGGAAACCGGTTTCTTTGGAATTAGTAAGAAAAGCTTCAAGTTAGCCCTTTCATGAAGGGCAGGGGCAACACGGCGGCTTGGAAAATTCCGGACGATCGTAATGGACAACCTTGTCCTGGAATTCACAAGACGGCAAAGCTCTCGGATTCATGCAAGCGTTTGTCTTCCGGAAATCAAATTTGAGAGGAGAGTCATGTATGAAAACGTATTCAAAGATGTTGACGACTTTATCATTATCCATTAGTATGGCTCTGGTTGCCGCACTGCCTGCATGGGCGTCTCCGGATACCAGCGTGAGCAACAAACTGGACTACAGCACGGATGTCATTTATCAAATCGTAACCGACCGCTTCTCGGATGGGGATTCATCTAACAACCCGACAGGCTCGGCATTCAGCAGCGATCACTCCAATCTGAAGCTCTACTTCGGAGGAGACTGGAAGGGAATCACCAACAAGATCAATGACGGTTATCTGACCGACATGGGGGTTACGGCCATCTGGATTTCCCAGCCGGTCGAGAATATCACCTCCGTCATCAACTATTCCGGCGTTAACAACACCGCTTACCACGGTTATTGGGCCCGGGATTTCAAGAAGACCAATTCGGCCTTCGGCAGCTTCACCGATTTTCAGACCTTGCTTGACACGGCCCATGCTCATAATTTGAAGGTGATCATCGACTTTGCGCCGAATCACACAAGCCCGGCTTCAACGACGGACGCCAGCTTCGCGGAGAACGGCGCTCTCTACGATAACGGTACACTGCTCGCCAAATATGGCAGCGATCCGAACGGTCTGTTCCATCACAACGGCGGCACCGATTTCTCCACAATTGAAAGTGGTATCTACAAAAATCTGTACGATCTTGCAGACATTAATCAGAACAACAGCACAATCGACGCCTACTTTAAGGATGCCATCCAGCTGTGGCTCGGTATGGGGGTAGACGGCATCCGGTTTGACGCGGTGAAGCATATGCCGTTCGGCTGGCAAAAGAGCTTCGTCTCCTCGATCTACAGCAGCAGCCATCCGGTCTTCACCTTCGGCGAATGGTTCCTGGGCGCTGACGAGACCAGCTCGGACAATGTCAATTTCGCCAACAACAGCGGCATGAATCTGCTTGACTTCGCGTACGCCCAGGAGGTACGGGAAGTATTCAAGGATAAATCGGAAACGATGACTGAGCTGAACACCGTCCTGAACAGCACTGCATCCAGCTATAACTACATCAATAACATGGTTACCTTTATCGACAATCATGATATGGACCGCTTCCAGGCTGCAGGAGCCAGCACCCGGCCGACCGAGCAGGCGCTTGCGCTCACGTTGACCTCTCGCGGGGTTCCGGCGATCTACTACGGCACGGAGCAGTATATGACCGGTGTCGGCGATCCGAACAACCGGGCGATGATGACGTCGTTTGACAACACAACAACGGCTTACAAGGTAATCAAGGCTCTTGCCCCGCTGCGGAAGTCCAATCCGGCTATCGCTTACGGTACATCCACCCAACGCTGGGTGAACGATGATGTATACATTTATGAGCGGAAATTCGGCAGCAGCGTCGCTCTGGTCGCCATCAACCGCAACACGACGACGTCTTATCCGATCTCGGGTCTGCTCAGCTCGCTCCCAGCGGGCAACTACTCGGATGTCCTTAACGGACTGCTGAACGGTAACTCCATTACTGTCAGCGGCGGCGCGGTCAGCAACTTCACACTTGCGGCTGGCGGAACGGCGGTATGGCAGTACAGCACCTCCGAGACGACACCGACTATTGCCAATGTCGGCCCGACCATGGGCAAACCGGGCAACACGGTCACCATTGACGGACGCGGATTCGGCAGCACGGCCGGTACTGTCTACTTCGGCACGACAGCTGTTACCGGTTCGAACATCGTAAGCTGGGAAGACAGCGAAATCAAAGTGAAGATTCCAAGCGTGGCCGCAGGTAAAACGGCCGTTAAAGTAGCGAATGCTTCCGGCACGCAGAGCAGCGCATTCAACAACTTCAACGTGCTGACCGCAGATCAGGTTACCGTGCGCTTTAAAGTCAACAATGCCACCACTGCCCTTGGAACCAGTGTTTATCTGGTCGGCAGTGCCGCCGAGCTTGGCTCCTGGAGCACAGCCAATGCGATCGGCCCGATGTACAATGTGGTTGAAGCATCTTACCCGACCTGGTATTTCGACGTCAGCGTTCCGGCGGGTACGGCACTGCAGTTCAAGTTCATTAAGTCCAACGGCACCACAGTAACATGGGAAGGCGGCAGCAATCATACGTATACCTCGCCGACCAGCGGTGTTGGAACGATATCGGTTGATTGGCAAAATTAATAACAAATACTTGTAATACCGATTCAGAGCACGGAATCTGGCGCTGTCCTTCCCCGGGGAGAGCCGGGATTCCGTGCTTTTTGGCGTTCTGACCGGAAATCGCGGCTTTCCGCCTTCCCTTCCGATCAAGTATAATTGGATTTAACTGGAATGTTGGAGGGCCCAATCCGATGAGAGTAACGATTAACGATATCGCCAGAGCGGCGAATGTAGCCAAATCAACCGTATCCAAGGTCCTGAACGATTCACCGACCATCTCGGAGGCTACCAAGGAAAAAGTCCGGGCCATCATGCTGGAGATGAATTATGAGCCGAGCAGCTTCGCCACACGGCTGGCCAAACAGAAATGCTATAACATCGGACTCATCATCGACCTTTCACGCAAAAGCGATTTCCTGAATTATTCGTTCTACGATATTATCGGCGGTGTTGAGAGCGTTATCGGACCGCTCGATTACGAGCTGACGATCTGCAATATCGAACATATCGGACGGGACCGGTTCGTAAGCCGCTTCGTGCTCGGCCGCAAAGTGGACGGAATTATTTTGGACAACTCCATCCTGACCCCAATGCTGGCGCAAGAGCTTAACGAACGGAGTTTTCCTTACATCGTTATTGGAGAGCTCCCGGGAGTCCGGCCCTTGAGATGGGTCGATATCGACAATCGCAGCGGAGCCGCGATTCTGACGCAGCATCTGCTCGCCCAAGGGTACCGGAACCCGGCGTTTATCGGCGGTGAAGAGTGCGACCCGCTGTTCGGAGCGAGAGTGGCGGGATTCCGGGATGCGCTGCCGCATACGTCATTGCCGCCTGTGCTTCCCGGCTACTCGAACGAGGCCAACGGGCGCAGGCTTACTTGTGAGCTGCTCTCCCTCAGCCAAGCTCCGGATTCGATTGTGTGCATGAGCAACCTCGTGGCTTTCGGTGCGCTTCAGGAGCTCGGCGAGCGGGGGATCTCAATACCGGAAAAAATCGGAATCGCCACCTTTGACAATAGACCGCTTGCTCCATATACGACGCCCCCGTTGACCTGTCTTGATATGGACACGTTCGCGCTGGGAGCCGCGGCAGGGGACATGCTGATGGCACAGATTAACGAGCCGAATGCCATTCAGGCGGAGGAGCACCGCTGGGTGGAGCCGAAGCTGGTTGTCCGCCAGTCCACTGCATTAATGAAAGGAATTGACTAAGCCCAAGACTTTTGCCGGTTCCATCCCCGATCTATCAAGGCAGTAATGTTAATCGCTGTCTGTTCATTTCGAAAAAGTCCGTTTACAATAGAAATAATTTACAACGGAGGTGCTTGATTATGTTAAAAGTCCGTCAGCAAAGCGGAGCTAGTACGTTATCTTATTCACAGCTTGGAAACGCAAAAATAGGTGATGAAGCGGCAGCGCGGTCCGGACAGCTTGGCTGATTAGAGGCATTCATTTAATCATTCGACACTATTGTCAAAGGTCCGCCTGCCAAGACAGAGAGGCGGAATATAGATGCTGCATTCGCATGGAGCGGCCCGGGTATATACCCGAATGAAGTTTTTGACTTCCCTGGCGGGAAGCACGATGTTTACAACCTATACGATTTATTATGTCAAAGAGCTCGGGTTTACGCCCCTTCAGCTCATGCTGATCGGGACGGTGCTGGAGCTTACGGTGCTGATTTTTGAAGGAATTACGGGCGTTGTTGCCGATACCTACGGACGCAGACGGTCGGTTATTATCGGCATGTTCATTCTCGGCGGAGGCTTCACCCTTGAAGGAACCGCCGTCTGGCTGTCCGCCGGGTCTGCCATGCTTCCGGCTTTTGGCATTATTCTGGCGGCCCAGCTGCTGTTCGGGATAGGCTGGACGTTCATCAGCGGAGCGGATACGGCCTGGATCGTGGACGAAGTCGGTGAGCAGGAGGCCGGCGGGCTCTTCATGAGCGCTCAGAAAATAACTCTCGCCGCTTCCCTCGCCGGCATAGGCATCAGTGTCGGTCTGTCAACGCTGATGCCCAATCTGCCTTACCTGGCCGGCGGGATGATGTATTGGATTCTTGGCGTCTATCTGCTCGCCAGGATGCAAGAGACGGGCTTCGTTCCGCGAACCGAAGGCCGGGTAGAATCGCCAATCCGCGAGATGCGGAAGGCCTGGCTGGACGGCGCTGGCGTGGTGCGCCGCAGCCCGCTGCTGATCGCCATGGTGCTGATAACCGTCTTCACGGGCGCCGCCTCGGAAGGGTATGACCGGCTGTGGGAAGCCTATATGATGAACGGCATCGGCTTTCCGGCGGGGCCGATCTCGCCGGCGCTCTGGTTCGGCATCTTCAGCGCAGCTGCCACGCTGCTCGGTATGGCGGCCGTTCATGCCGCAGAGCGCAGAATCAACATGAACAGCGGGCGTACGCTCTCCCTCAGCTTATTGCTGCTGACGTCGATCCGCGCGCTTGGCATTTTAGGGCTTGCGCTGTCGCCATCGTTCGGCGGCGCGGCCGCGGCGGTGCTGATGGTCAGCATCGCTTCTGCGGTGGCCGAGCCGGTGTACGCCACCTGGCTCAACCGGAATCTGGAGAGCCGCACACGGGCGACCGTCTTGTCGATGGTCAGCCAGGCTGATGCCTTCGGACAGAGCGCGGGAGGTCCGGCGGTCGGATGGATCGGAAGCCGGTTCTCCATTCGGGCTTCGCTGCTGGCGGCGGGCGTGCTGCTGCTTCCCGTGCTCGGTGTATTCGGCCGGGGAATCAAGGACGCCGGAGACGACGCCTTGAACCGTAAGGCGGGCTGATCCCCAGGCAGCGAGCTGCAAGAGGATAGCAACACGAGACTAAATTCAGATGCCTCCAAGAGAAAATTGCTTTGCCCAGATGAGAGGGCGGCGATCTTGGAGGCTTTTTTTGCGTGACGAATAATTAAAATTTAAACTTTGTGATTGCAATCACAACCCGGGATGAATGCCCGTGCTACTCTGTTGTTGAGAATAGTTATCAGTTGATTAGGACCAAGGATTAGAGACGGCAAGGGAGCGTGGGAATCATGGACAAAACGATGCGCATGGATGAAACGGTGTATGACCTGGCCACCCGCTGGCCGGAAACGGTGGATATCATGGTTGAGCTGGGCTTCAAGGATATCGCCAAGCCGGGCATGCTGCAGACAGCAGGACGGTTCATGACTCTGGAGAAGGGAATCAAGCTGAAGCGGATGGATGCGGACACCGTCAAGGAGGCCTTCCGGAGCCGCGGGTTCAGCATTTTAGCATAGAAAACTAGAGAAGGAGTGTGTAATCATGAGCGAACTCATTAACAACCGCGAGGCGCAAGCGCCGGAGCGCAGCGAACGCCAGCAGATGCTGATGGACATCATCAAGGAGCTGCATGCGGGCAAGGATGTAGAAGAGGTCAAAGCGCGCTTCCAGGAAGCGACCCTCAATGTGTCGGTGTCGGAAATTTCGGAGCTGGAGCATGCGCTGATGACCGAGGAAGGCATTCCGGTATCCGAAGTTCAGCGTCTGTGCTCCGTCCATACGGCCGTGTTCAAGGGCTCGATCGAGGAGATTCACCGTTCGTCGAAACCCGAGGAACAGCCCGGACATCCCGTGCATACGTTCAAACAAGAGAACCGGGAGCTGGAGAAGCTGACGGGCTTCACTCTGGAGCTGCACAAGGACAAGTTCGCCAAGGATGACAGTCCGGCGGTAATCTACAAGCTGCTGGAGGATTTGAATCTTCTGATGGACATCGACAAGCATTACAGCCGCAAGGAGAATCTCCTCTTTCCTTATCTTGAAAAATACGGCGTGTACGGTCCGACAAAGGTCATGTGGGGCGTCGACGACGGTATCCGGAGCATGATCAAGGAAGCCAAGGCGCTGCTGTCCGCTTATGAGGGCGGGCGGGAAGAAGTTCTGAACGCGCTGGAGCTGATCATCAAGGAAGTTAACGAGATGATCTTTAAGGAAGAAAATATTTTGCTGCCGATGGCGCTGGAGAAGCTGACCGAGGACGAATGGGTCAAAATCGCCGGGGAGAGCGAGAGCATTGGCTTCTGCCTGACTGCGCCGGAGAAGGAGTGGATTCCGGAACGCGCGCCGGAGCCGACGGTCGCTGCGGATTCGGAAGCCGGCGGTGGAGCCGAAGCGCCTCAGGGCTTCATCCGCTTTGAGACGGGAATCGTGTCCGTACAGCAGCTTGAGCTGATCATGAACCATCTCCCGGTCGATCTTACCTTCATCGACGAGAACGATGTGGTCCGGTATTTCTCTCACGGCAAGGAGCGGATCTTCGCCCGTACGAAAGCAGTAATCGGCCGCACCGTGCAGAACTGCCATCCGCCGCAAAGCGTGCATGTGGTGGAGAAGCTGCTGGAAGACTTCAAATCCGGACGCAAGGATGCCGAAGACTTCTGGATTCAAATCAAGGATAAATTCGTCTACATCCGCTATTTCGCCATCCGGGACGAAGAGGGGCGTTACATGGGAACTCTGGAGTTTACGCAAAATATCGCGCCGATCCGGGCCCTGGAAGGCCAGAAGCGCATTATGTCGGAGTAACCGTGTCAAAAAGAAGTACCGGCCGGCCGCTATGCGAGCGATGGGAATCGCTTGCGGGCGGCCTTTTGCGTGCTCCGGGAAGGGAACTCTGTGCTGCGGATATTTTTCAGGCAGATTGTCTCTAGCCCAAAAGGTGAACGCCCGTTTCGTTACGCGCTTAAGATTCGGAGCTTATCTGTAACCGGCCGGGCTTTCGGCGCATATGCTGATGCAGGGCGCCTAAAGCAAAGGAGACATGACCATGCAGAACCAAATCACCAAAATACTGGAGCACATGGCCCATTCCCACGAACAGATGGCGCGCATCCTTGACGCCGAGCGCCATGTAGCTGTCCGCATGGCTCAAATCGTTCATGACCTGCCGGATGCGGAGCCCGACTTCGGCGGGACTGAAGGCGTCATCGAAAGCGCGGGCCGTGTGAACAAGATCATCATCTCCTATCTTAATGCTTTCGCGGATTTGCAGGAGGCGATGGCCGAACAGGTAGGGAGAGTAATTAAGGAAATGCAGGGCCAGGAAGAAGAGTAGCGGGAGGCGGATGATGAGCAGAGAAGAATCGTATTTGAAGATGCTGGAGTCTACCGCCGCGATCCAGTGGAACATCGCGATCATCCTGGAAGCCAAAGCGGTGGAGGCAGAGAAGGTCAAGCATTGGGCGCATCATCACATGCATCCCAGGGCCTTCGATACGCATGAGGACCAGCTGAAGGAGTCTCTTGCCATGCATGAAGCTATTGTAGAGCTGGTTGAAGGTCTGACCAAGCTGGAGAACGGCCTTTGCAGCAATCTGAAGGCCATGCTTGACACGGGCGAGGAAGACGGCGGAGACGACGGCTTGGGCGGATTGTCCGACGGCTTCAGCTTGGGAGACAGCGACAAATGAGCGCGCCGCAGCTCTCGGAACAGGCCGTGAAGCTGGAAATGATCCGCTCGATCGCCAGGAGCCAGGCTGCGCTCGCGGCCATTCTGGAATCCGTGGCGGAGGTGACCGGCCATTCGGAGCTTGCGGCCCGCAGGCTGTGCGAGAATGTCAGGGTGCTCAGCGAATACCAGAGCGCCATGTGCCGGATGATGTCCGGTATTTCGCTGCCGAGACCCAGGGAAGGGGAGCCTTCTTCCCCGTGGCTGGCTCAGGCCACCCGGATCGGTCCTACGCGGCAGCTTGACGTACAGAAGGGGTGACAGGAGATGAAGACTAAAAGAACAAGCCGGAAGAAGCCGCTGAAGGGAAAGAGAACCGGCTCACGCCGGGTATTGCTCGCGCGCAAGACCAAATTGCGCAAAACCCGCAAAGGGGCTGCGCCGAAGGCGCGCAAAGGAGCGGTCAGGAAGCGCTCGGGCATCCGGCTGCGGAAGAAGGGGCTGAAGCTGCGCCGCGGCAGACATCGCCGCCGGATCGCGGCTGTCGTGACGCCGCCGAATCCGCCTGCCCCACCCGCGCCGCCGGCTCCGCCCGAAACGGTGCTGGTGCCGCTTCCCGCCGATCCCGGCGTCCCTCCGGAGACTCCGCCGGCCGACGCCTACCAGCAGGGCTACAATGAAGCCTATGACGTTGGCTTCGATACCGGCTTTGCGAAAGGTTTCGAGGACGGGCATAAACTGGAGTTCGGATAAAGTCGAACGGCGGCAAAGAGCCTGTCTTTGCCGCCGCGTTCCCCTGCCGTAGGCTTCATCTTGCGCCGCCTTATATGATAGACTGTCAGAAGCAGAGTCATTGACTCAGGCACCCGGCAGAAAGGCGGTTGAAGACCTAAATGGAGAACGTCATCAGACAAGGAAGAATGGATGATCTGGAGCGGATCATGGCTTTGATTGCCGAATGCGTGCGTGTGATGCAAGAGGGCGGCAGCGACCAATGGAATGAAAGCTATCCGAACCGTGAGGTCATCGCGGAGGACATCGAACAGGGAACGCTCTATGTGTTCGAGGATGACGGTACGCCTGCCGGCATTATTGTTCTGGACGAGAACGAAGCCGAAGAATACCTGTCGATCGACTGGGTGCAGAAGGAAGGGCGTCATCTGGTCATGCACCGGCTGGCGGTTCACCCGGAAATTCAGGGCAAAGGCATTGCCCGCCGCCTGCTCGCGTTCGCCGAAGATCAGGCGGCCCGCGAAGGTTATTCCAGCATCCGCATGGATACATACGCCAAGAACGACAGAGCGCTCAGCCTGTATCTCCGCCTTGGCTACGAGGTTCGGGGCGAGGTCCGGTTCCCGGGCCGGATCGCCAATTTTCCGGTTATGGAGAAGCTGCTGAAGCCAGCGGAGAGCTAATATTTTGGCAATGTAAGCAGTTGCACTGAAAACGGGAGCAAATTGTTAAATTTGCGTAAAAACGTAAGAACGAATGGGCTGATTCCCGCTATTATTCGTAAACAGGAAAATAGCGCGATTCAGCCCGTTTCTGCGCGTTTTCCATATTCAAGGGCATGAACTATAATGATGACATCACCAGATGAGCTGGCCTAAAAAAAGAAGCCGGATGGATAACGCTCTGAAGCGAAGGTTTCATTTAAATTCAGCGGCTAATCGATTTTTCGGTAAGCGCGGAAGGTGATACTCCAAACTTCTTAACCAAAAAGGAAGGGAGAGAGTTCCGATGGGCTAGACAAGCGGTGCATACCTCATCCGAAGGATTTTAAGCCACGCGGATGGACGGCCTTTAAGAAGACCGGAAGGTATGGATCGGACCCAAAGGTAACCTGAAAAAGGAAGAAGGCTATTTCAAAGCAGGACCAAAGTCCCTGCGAGAAAGGAGCAGGATTCCATTGGAAAAGGTTAGCGAAGCGTACAATGTACGGTAGTCGCATATAAGGAAAACGGACGTGACAACGTTTTTCGCGAATATCGTGTACGCGGGGAGAACAAGCAACCCAATTGGGCATGGAAATTTCGGTGAACGTACTCCGGAATCGGAGTATCAGGCAAGTGAAAATTTAGGAACAATCTGAGCAACATGGAATCATCGGAATGTGTGCCATGTCAAGGGTATGGATTGTTGCAGGAGGAAATGAATAAAATTGAATAGCAATAAGGAGACTTAAAACCCCGTTGCCATAGTGAGGCAGTCGGGGTTTTAAGTGTTTAAGGAGCTGTATGGAGCTGTGCGGGCGGATCACTCTTAAATCAGCTCCGGCGCATATCCTTGAGCTGCTGCACGATGGCGGCCATATCCAGCTCTCCCCTGCCTTCACGGTCAGCTGCTGCATACGTCTTGCCGGCAGCTTCCGCAAGCGGCAGCGTAAGACCGGCCAGCTTCGCTTCATCCTGGACCAGTCCCAGATCCTTCGCCACAAGGCTGATCATGAATGCAGCCGGGAATTCCTCTTTTACATACATCATCTTCTTGGCCTCGAACAGCTTCGTCGAGACGGCTGATTCGTCGATCATCTGCAGCACCTGCTCCCGCTTCAGGCCAGAGCTTTCGCCGAAGAGCAGCGCTTCCCCGATGCCCTGGGCGACGACGCCGAGAAGCAGATTGATCGCAAGCTTCGCGGAGCTGCCTGCGCCGACATCGCCGAAGTGAATCGTCGATTTGCCCAGCCGGTCAAAGAACGGGGCGCAGTATTCAAGCGCTTCGGGCGAGCAGCCGGCAAGAATGACAAGCTGGCCCTTGGTCGCCGGTCCCACGGAGCCGGATACAGGGGCGTCCACATAAATGCCCCCGGCTTGTTCCGTAAGCCGCGCGAAAGCCTTCGCTTCCTCAGTCAGAATCGTGCTCATATTGACGATGTACGCGCCTTCCCGCAGATGGGAGAGAACGCCGTTCTCGCCTTCCAGCACCTCCCGGACCGCTTCGCCCTTCGTCAGCATCAGGAAGATAACATCGGCTTCATCCGCAGCCTCGGCAGGAGTCTTGCGGAGAACCGCCCCCTCTCTTCCAAGCGGCTGCGCTCTTTCCGCTGTCCGGTTATACACATGCAGGCCATATCCGGCTTGAATCAAATTTCGGGCCATCGGTACGCCCATATGTCCTGTTCCGATCCATGCGATCTTTTTCAATGGAATCCACTCCTTCTTCAAGCTTTCTCTGTCCATTCTAAACCCTAAACCGGACAGGGACAACCTGGCCTGGACCTTCTCCTGCTCTTGATGTCATTTAACATGACTCTTATTGACAAATAACCTGTCCCTGAATTATGATGAGCCTAAACCTATTTTAAATTTTTCGTATATCCTTAATGATTGGATTAAGGGTTTCTACCGGGAACCGTAAATTTCTGGCTACGAGAATGTGCCTAGGCATGTTTTCGTAGCCTTTTTGCTTGGATATGGGCATGAATCGGAGAGGGGAGAACGCCATGAGCGGTATTTTGATCAAAAATGCGCAGATTGTCACAATGAATGAACGGGAGGAAATCTTACACGGGGATATCCGGATCAAGGATGACCGGATCGCCGAAATCGGAGCCGGTCTCACGCCGCTGCAGGGCGAGCAGGTGATGGATGCCGCAGGCCGCACGGTGATTCCAGGCTTCGTTCAGACGCATATCCATCTGTGCCAGACACTCTTCCGGGGGAAGGCGGACGATCTGGAGCTGATGGACTGGCTGCGCAAACGCATCTGGCCGCTGGAAGCAGCGCATGACGGCGAATCGCTCTATTACTCGGCCATGCTCGGACTCGGCGAACTGATATCTAGCGGCACGACGACGATCGTCGATATGGAGACGGTGCACCACACCGATTACGCGTTTCAGGCCATTGCGAAGAGCGGTATTCGCGCCCTCTCCGGCAAGGTGATGATGGATCAGAAAGGAGACGACATCCCCGCCGCGCTTCAGGAGGATACGGCATCTTCGCTGCAGGAGAGCGTGGATCTGCTGGAGAAATGGAACGGCTATGACGGGGGACGTATCCGGTACGCTTTTTCCCCGAGATTCGTCATCTCATGCACCGAGCCGCTGCTAAAGGAGGTCCGTGATCTGTCGGCACGCTATGGGGTCAATGTGCATACTCACGCGTCCGAGAATCTGGGTGAGATCGAGATTGTGCAGGCGATGACCGGCATGCGCAATATCGTGTACCTCGATCATATTGGCCTGGCGAACGAGCGGCTCATTCTGGCTCACTGCGTCTGGCTTGATGAGGAGGAACGGCGGATTCTGCGCGATCGCGGCGTTCATGTCAGCCATTGTCCAGGCTCCAATATGAAGCTCGCGTCCGGCTTCGCCGACACGCCGGGGCTGATTCACGAGCATGTGTCGGTGAGCCTTGGCGCGGACGGCGCGCCGTGCAACAATAACCTCGATATGTTCGGAGAAATGCGGATGGCCGCCCTGATCCAGAAGCCGAAGCACGGGCCGACGGCGATGGATGCCCGGACCGTGTTCCGGATGGCGACAATCGGCGGAGCGAAAGCGGTCGGCCTGGAGGATGAAATCGGCAGTCTGGAAGTCGGGAAAAAAGCGGATCTGGCGATCCTCAATCTGAACAACTTTCATACGTTCCCTTCCTTTGACGTTGATCCGGTCTCGCGGATTGTGTATTCCGCAACCCGCTCCGATGTGGAGAGCACGATCATTAACGGCAAGGTCGTCATGGAACGCGGCGTAATGAAGACAATCGACAAGGATACGGTGCTGCGTGAGGCGGACGCTTCGATCAAGCGGCTGCTGGTCCGCTCACCGCTGGGTTAAATTTAGGCTTGCCGGATGATCTTCATCAGCTTCAGCTCCGTCCGCTCGGATGACGGCGTGTAGATGAGGCAGCGCAGATCGGCGCTGCCGTGCACCTGCATGGAGGTCAGCTCGAACAGCATTTTGCCCGCCTTCGCATGCCGGAACTCAATCAGCACATCAGGGGCGCTGTTCACAGTGCTTCTCTGCCACAGCCGGTCGAAATCCGGATACTGTCCGCTCATATGCCGCAGGAAGTCGCGATACCATTCATCCTCCACATACTGTCCGTAATACGTCCGGAAGATCGCGAGGAAGCCGGTTACGAAATCCTCCCAGTTCACCGCCAGCCGCTGAAGCTCCTTGCGGGCGAACAGAAGCTCGATCAGATTCCGGCCTTCCGCCGGGACCTGCACGAAATCGAGAAAGACATGCCTGGCCGCGTCGTTCCAACCGACAATCCGGGAGCGGCGGTCGATCACGATGGCCGGGGAGTATTTAAGTTCCCGGATGATCTTGAGCAGCGCCGGCCGGATTTCGGGCTGTTCCTCGGGCGGAGCCGGGGGGCTGACATGAGATTCCAGCGCGAGCGACTGGAGATACCGCCTCTCATCGGCAGTCAGCCGGAGTGCCCTTGCGATATTCTCCAGCACGGAAGATGACGCCTTAATGTCGCGACCCTGCTCCAGCCAGGTGTACCAGGTCGTGCTGACACCCGCTAGCTGGGCGACCTCCTCCCGCCGAAGACCCGGCGTTCTGCGCCTGCCTCCCTCGGGCAGCCCGACCGAACCCGGCGTGATTTTGGCTCGCTGGGTCTTCAGGAAGGCGGACAGCGCCTCCAGTCTGGCTTGATCGTTCATGATTTTTCCTCCTTAAGCTCGATTCCATTCTTTTGATTCCCTTAGTGCGATATCGTTAGTGCGATTCCATCCAGGTGTTATCCTAGCACTCATTATACTAGTTTAAACAACAACTTGTAATAGGATAACCTGCATGGCATGATAGCGATATTACATGAGCTGGAGGTCTGAATCGTGGAAAGAGTTGTCATTACAGGCATGGGAATCGTATCGCCGCTCGGAAGCGGCGTGGAGGAATTCTGGAATGGGCTGAAGGATGGGCGGTCGGGTATCCGCGAAATCGACGCCTTCGATACGTCGGCTTACAAGACCAAGTTCGCCGGAACGGTCCGGGGCTTCGATGCCGAAGCCCTGTTCGGAAGAAAGGAAGCGCGGCGCATGGACCGCTTCACACAGTTCGCTGTTGCAGCGGCTGATCAGGCATGGGCTGACGCCGGACTGCGGCAAGAGGCGCTGGACATGGAACAAGTCGGCGTCTATGTCGGCTCGGGCACCGGAGGCATCGGCACGCTGCTCGATCAGCACCGGGTACTGCTGGAGCGCGGGCCGGAACGGGTCAGTCCGACGCTGGTCCCGATGATGATCTCCAACATGGCCGCCGCGACGATCAGCATCCGCCTCGGAACACTGGGCCCGACGCTGTCGCCTGTTACCGCCTGTTCCATCGGGAACACAGCCATTGGCGAGGCCTTCCGGGTTATCCGCTCCGGGGAGGCGGATGTCATTCTGGCCGGCGGGGCGGAGGCGGCGGTCAACGAGATTTCCCTGGCCAGCTTCGGTAACGCACATGCCTTGTCCGCACGGAATGATGATATCCAAGGGGCCAGCCGGCCGTTCGACGCGAAGCGGGACGGGTTCGTCCTTGGCGAAGGCGCAGGCATTCTGGTGCTGGAGTCGCTATCGCACGCGAAGCGGCGGGATGCGAGAATCTACGCCGAGGTGATTGGCTACGGGGCGGGCTCCGACGCCTACCATATGGTTGCCACCCACCCGGAAGGGGAAGGCGCGTACCGGGCTATGAAGCAGGCGCTGCATTCCGCCGGGCTCGAACCCGGCGAGATCGATGTCATCAGCGCTCACGCCACCTCCACGGAGCTTGGCGACCGCTCCGAGACGAAGGCGATCAAGACGCTGTTCGGCGAGGATGCCTACCGCATCCCGGTGACGGCCAACAAGTCGATGACCGGGCATATGCTCGGGGCCGCCGGCGGGGCCGAAGCGATCGCTCTCGTCAAGAGCCTGGAAGCGGGGCTTATTCCGCCGACGATCAACCTTGAGCATCCCGACCCGGAATGCGATCTGGATTATGTGCCGAATGCCGCGCGGGAAGCCGATCTTGAAATCGGCATGTCCAATTCCTTCGGCTTCGGCGGACACAATGCCGTGGTCATTGTTCGCAAGTACCGGGAATAGCGGCGTATTCCCTGAGCCTCGCGGACCGCAACTCGCATCAGGCGATCGGGAGACACTAACCCTTAGAATGTAGGGGAAAGGAGGGACTTCGGTTTGTACGAATGGAACGAAATGGTCCAAATGATGGTAGACTGGGTGGAGGAACATCTGGATTCGAAGGCAACGCTGCAGGAAATGTCCGAACGGCTGGGCTATTCGCCTTACTACTGCACAAGGCAGTTTCACCTGCTCACGGGGATGACTTTGCGCGATTATGTGCGGCTCCGGCGCATCACACATGCTGCGCTGGAAGTCAGGGATACGGAGCTGCGCCTTCTCGACATCGCCGTGAAGTACGGCTATTCCTCGCAGGAAGCGTTTAGCCGGTCTTTTGTCAAAGCCTTCGGCATGACGCCCGCAGTGTACCGGGAATCCAGACGGCCGATTCCATTGTCGATCCGGGCCGAAGTCTTCTCTCCTTATCACTATGCGGTGAAGGAGCGTGTCTTCATGTCGGAGGTTAAGCTTCAAGAGGTAGAGGTTAAAATTGAGCGAATACCGGCCCATCAATTTATTGGGATCTGGGATGTCGAATCGGACAATTACGGCGACTTCTGGGCGAATGGTCATGACTGCGACGAGGTGAGCGGGCTGCTGGAGAGCATGTCCCATCACACGCTGCCCGGTCAGCTGGGGCAGACCGCCGGCTGGTTTTACCGGGAGGGGAGAAAAGGCTATCTGTACGGAATTCCGGTATCCGCGGATTACGCCGGTGATATTCCGGAAGGGATGGAATGCCGGCTTATCCCCGAGTCCGAGTACCTGGTCTTCTATTATCCTCCGTTTGATTATATGAAGGATAATGCTCCGGTCATGAGCGCTGTCGAGGGCAAAGCGTGGAGCTTCGATCCCGGCGAGCTGGACTATGTCTGGGATGAAGCCGGGGAGAAGCAGGACTACCAGCGGCACTTCCCTGAAGGTTACGGTTATGCCGTACTACGGCCGGTGAAGAGAGCGGAATAGGTATGTTCTGATCGAAAAAGGCTGCGCCGCAAGCAGTAAGCGCTTAGCCGCATCAAACAGTAACCGGCGACGCTGAACTACGAGGCGGTGAACGCCAAACGGCAAATGCTGAACTGCGGACGGCGAATAGCGAACTGCAGGGTGACGAGCGGCAAGCGGCGAACGCTGAAGCAGCGGGCAGCAAGTTGCAAGCCGCGAACACTCAGCAGCGGGCAGCTAGCATCGATCAACAAGCAGCAAGCGTTGGGCCTGGAGTATGAAGCATCCCTAACTCATGGGATGCTTTTTTCATGGCCAAAGTCAATAATAATGTTATGTATATTTCGGAAGCGGGAACCGTTCCGGCCTGAATTTCGTCTAATCCGGTGAGGTGAATGTATTGAATTTCGAAGATTTGAAGGATGCCGTTCAGATGGACGAGGAGATGCTTCGGGCCGTGATGGACCGCTACGGCGGCGATGTCTGGAATTACATTTACTACTTGACTTCGAGCCGCGAGCAGGCGGATGAGCTGGCGCAGGAGGTATTTGTGAAATGTTACTACCGCATTGAGACGTTCCGGGGAAGGTCCTCTTTTCAAACATGGCTGTTCTCCATCGCGCGGAATGCCGTATGCTCCTACCGGAAATCCCGTTTCTTCAGAAAAAGCCTGTGGGGAGACACCGCTGCGCTGCCGGACGGGAAGATCACGGTAAGTGCCGGCGGCGGGGCGGTCGTTGCGGCCTCGGCGGAAATGCAGTATTTCAGCAGCATGCATATCAATGAAATCTGGAATATGATCATGAGTCTGCCCGCCGGGTTCCGGGAAGTGCTTGTTCTCGATTTGAAATATGGCATGTCTACCCGGGAAATCGCCGAGCTTACGGGCTGGTCGCCCGGGACGGTCAAGTCCAGACTTCACCGCGCCCGCCGCAAAGTCCAACACATGCTGAAGGAGATGAGATAATGGACAGCAGACCGGAATGGTACGAACGGGCGGCAAAAGGCCCTTTTGAGAAGGGCGGATTTACGGCGGAGCATGCGGAGAATGTGCTGCGGACCATCCGCGAGGGCAAGCCCCGGAGAGCGCGGGAGCGCCTGGGAAGTCCTTATGTGAAGACAGCCGTTGCTGCATGTATTGCACTGACGGTTGCCGGACTGGGCTGGGCGGCGGCGGACGGTTCGCTCTTGAGCTACCGGGGAATGGGCAATGTGTTCTCCACAGCCTCTGGAGCGGTAAAGGAAGCGGACATGAAGAAGACGGCGGATAAGGCGCTGCAAGATCTGCTGGGAATTTCACTTCCGTTCGAAGGCGCCGAGCGTGTGAAGAATGAGAGGCTGATGCGGTATACATACCGCGAGGGGGACAACATCGCGTATTTCTGGATCAACACGGAAACCGGGGCAATGATGAAGGCGAAAGTGACAAGCTCGCTTAAACCTGATCAGAGTGTCCGCAAATTGAGCGATGGAGCGAGAGCGGTGATGGCGACTATGGGCTATAAAGGAGACTTTGCTTACTCTGCCTCGCGCAATGTCGATTACGATGCAGCCAAGGATGAGAAGATTGAGGTGAGGACTGTATTCAGAGCAGTCGATGCATGGGTTGAAATCATCAATGGAGACATTGAAATGATGAGCTTCGAGCCGGATGTCGGAACCCTGGATTCTGCAATAACGGAAGAGGGGATCAAGGCGCTGAAGTTCATGAACAAGAACCGGACAAATCTGACTGTGACGGGAGCCTATCGCTCCATTAATGGGACAATAGATTTGCTGACACTGCGCTTCGGAGGCGAGGCTTATGTTACGATGGACCCACGATCCCGAGTTATCTACGGGGTAACCGACACGGCACTGTTCGACGGGAAATCCGACTCCGCCAAGGTGCAGGCCGAACGGGACAAGAAGCTGCTGGAGGTCAGTGAACAGCAGATACGCTCGGCGACGGAAGGGCTTCTGCCTTCTACCTACAGCCCGAAACTAAAGGATTATCAGCTTAAGAAAAATCCGAAGGCTCCCGGAGTCGCCACATTCACACACTCCGGTTGGCCGGATATTGAGGTCTCCTACAATCTCTCGGGAAAGGTATGGAGATTTGAGATAAGCCCTGCGGTGGCGGAAAAGTAGGCATTGGGAATAGTGGCGTAGGTAAGAGTGATGGATGAAAGTGTAACTATGAGAGAGTGACTATAAGAGAGCAACTATAAGAGAGCAACTACAGAGCGGCCGGTTCAGCACGGACGAACGAAGGGCCGTCCCTAAGTCAAGCCATTGGGACGGCCCAGATGCCAAATGTATGTTAGGGGATTAGTTCAACAGTTCAATACAGCCAGCCCGTTAAGGTCTTGGAGAGACGAGAATTTTGACCTGATTTCTCTCTTTCAGCAGAGCCTCGAAGCCCTGCTCGATCACTTCGTCCAGCTTGATCTTCTTCGTCACAAGCTTGTCCGCCGGGAAATAGCCCTGTTCCATCAGGCTAAGAACGGCAGGGAATACGTGACGGTAGCCGATAATGCCTGTCATATTGCGCTCCTTCAGCACGATATTGTTCGGGGTGATCGGAGCGTCTTTTTCAAAAATACTGACGATCATCACCTGGCCGCCCAGTTTGGTAGAATTGATCGATTGCGACAGCACGGACGGAACGCCCGTTACCTCGTACGCGACATCGACACCGCCGTAAGTACGGTCATGCAGCTCCTTCACAACATCGCATTCTCTCGGGTCCAAGACGACGGCGCCAAGTTCTATCGCCTTCTGCTTGCGTTCCTCGGACAGCTCGATAACATAGACCTCGGCGGCGCCGGAGGCTCTCAATGCCTCGATGACCAGCAGCCCGATCGGTCCTGCGCCGAACACGGCGGCTTTGTCGCCGACCTTCAGCTGGCTTTGACGGACGGCATGAAGCGCGACAGCGGACGGCTCGACCAGAGCGCCCTGCTCGAAGGACAAGGAATCCGGAATTTTGAAAACCATATTAGCATTTACGGAAACGTATTCGGAAAAACCGCCCCCGCCTCCGGCCAGTCCGAGGAAGCCCATTTTGTCACAGAGATTATATTTGCCCTGTCTGCACGCCTCGCAAGTACCGCATGCAAAGATCGGCTCAACAACAACCCGGTCGCCGACCTTGAACTGGTTCACGTCTTCGCCGACTTCGACGATTTCCCCCGAGAATTCATGGCCCATAACGATTGGAGCGGCTTCCCCGGTCAACGGATGGGCTTTATCCTTCGGGATAAAGATCGGACCCGCCACATATTCGTGAAGATCGCTGCCGCAAATTCCGCACCATTCCACACGGATTTTGACCTTGCCGGGAAGGACCTCCGGCTCATCGATTGTCTCCACTCTCAAGTCTTTCACATTATGCCATCTCAATGCCTGCATCAAGTTCCATCTCCCTTAAAGCGAAATTTTTCAACACAGAACCGTAAACGTTTCCGGGATTAATAATTACATATCCTCAAGCAGATGTCAAACCCAAAGGCTGTTCGGAAATGGCTTCAGAAATTACTAAAGTTGTTATTCCTGGAGGATAAGGTATGATATCTTAGGATACAGAGAATCGAAATTCGCTAGACTTAAGGTTGGAAGGGAAATATTTGATGACCAACAGAAGCAAGATCACGATAGAGGATGTGGCCAAAAGAGCTTCGGTGAGCATCGCCACCGTATCCCGGGCCATCAACAATTCCGGGGAAATAAGCGCAGGGACGCGGGCCAGAATTCTTAAAATAATCGAGGAAATGGGGTTCTCCCCCAACAGGGCGGCTCAGAGCCTGAAGGTCCGGCAGACGAAACAGATTGCGCTGGTCGTTCCCGACATCCGCAATGCCATCATTCCGGATATTGCCTGGTCTGTCGAGCAGATGGCCAAGCAATATGGCTACCGGGTCATTCAGATCAACACATCCGGAAATCCGAGGACTGAACTCGAAACGGTCCGTGACATCAAGCAGCTGCATGTGGACGGGATGATCATCATGCCGCTGGCATATCCCAAAACATTAGCTGCGCTGATCAATAAATGTGCTGTGCCCATCTCCATTTTGAATTACGGGAAACGGCTGGTTGGTGAGATTAAAGCGGATATCGTCAGCTTGTCGGTGCTGGAGGGCAAGCTCGTTATGGAGCACTTGCAGGGGATCGGGAGGACGAGAATCGCTTATGCCGGCACATCCACGAAGCTGATCGAAGACCGGTATATCGCTTATGAAGAGTCCGTTGCCCATTATGATGAAAGTCTGGTCTATCTGGGGGATGAATTATCCACTCAGATGGGGGAGCGCGCCGCCGATTATTTCTATCATCTGGAGCGCAGGCCGGACGCCGTATATGCGGTCAATGACATGGTTGCGATCGGCATCGTCAACCGTTTCAAAAAATTGGGAATCCGTGTGCCCGGGGATATCGCCGTAGTCGGGATAGACAATAATCCCCTGACGGTCCTCACGGAGCCGCAGATCACTTCGGTCTCCATCATGGGAAGCGAGGCGGCGGGACTGGCTACTCAAATGCTGCTAAGACGGATACTGGAGAGTCCGGAGCGTGAATACGAGAAGGTGCAGCTTGAGCCCCGGCTCATTGTAAGGGAATCCAGTCTTTCAGTCATGCGGACGTAGTTCTCCGCTGCAGTGAATTTTTACAATATTACAATTAAGGAGTAAGAGGGATAGGCATGTATGGAAAAAAACCAAGGATCACCGGACCATTCTACGCCGTAACGGGTCTGCTTCTATTGAAGCTGCTGCTGCTGCGGTTTTTGTTCTTCGACCGGATCGCCTGGGAATGGGTGGCGGCAGATGCCGCGCCGGTGCTGTTGATTATGGGAATTCTGGCAATAGTGATGCCTTCCAGGGCAAAGACGGCGGCATTCTGGTGCTTCAGCCTGATTTTGTCGCTGATTCTGTTCGCCTCAAGCGTCTACTTCAACCATTTCGGATCGGTCCCTACCTATCTGGCCCTGCAAGAGCTTGATCAAGTGTTCCAGGTCAGGGACAGTGTGGGAACGACCGTGCAGATGGTCGATTACCTGTTCTTCGCGGATTTCCTCCTGTATGGGCTATGGATGATCGTACGCAAGCTTCGCCGCGGCGGCCGCAGCGACTATTCGTCCTGGTCCTATTATGGTCCGCGCGGTGGTTCTGCTGTCGGCTCCTATTCTGCCTATTCCTATTCCGCCGAATCCGGGCGGCTCCAGGTTAGAGCGGGGTTCGTTATTCCGCTTCTCTGCATTCTGGCAGGCGCTTCCTGGTCGGCACATACGATCCGCGCCTCGGCCGGAATTACGAATGAGCTGGTTCAGGCGGAAAGCGCGGGCTTTCTGAATTATGAAGTGGTGGCGGCAATCCGACAGCATCAGAACAGCAGTCTGGTCGGAACCGGGAATATTCAGGACACGATCGGCAAGCTGGAAGCGCTAGAAGCTTCTTATAATTACGGCGGACAGCGCACCGGCACGCCGGCGGCCGATTATTACGGAGCGATGAAGGGCAAGAATGTCATTGTCGTGCAGATGGAGGCCTTTCAGAACTTCCCGCTGTACAAATCGCTGAACGGGCAGGAGCTCACGCCTAACCTGAACAAGCTGGCGGACGAGGGGCTGTATTTCCCGCAGGTGTATCAGCAGA
>RCUS01000492.1_pt1 | contig 26043 bp, 17 predicted proteins | sample 2166221 | NCBI WGS metagenome assembly RCUS01 (sample SAMN09932758, study PRJNA488358) | compost metagenome | isolation source: compost soil in cyclohexanecarboxylic | place: Germany: Experimental Botanical Garden | reverse complement strand
ACTGGGCCAACTCGGCGCGCGGCTTCATGTTCGCCATCGGCTGCATCCAGTCGCAAAGCTGCCACACCAACAAATGCCCGACCGGCGTCGCCACTCAGGACACCTTGCGCCAGCGCGCATTGGTGGTGCCGGACAAGGCCCAACGCGTCTACAACTTCCACCGCAACACCCTCAAGGGCCTGGCCGAAATGCTCGCCGCCGCCGGCCTCGAACACCCGTCGCAGCTGTCGGCCAAGCACCTGGTACGGCGCATGTCAGCGACCGAGATCAAGCTGTTCTCGCAGCTACACGTATTCCTGAAACCGGGCGAATTGCTGACCGGCGAAGTGAATGGCGAGTTCTACTCGCGGATGTGGCAAATGGCGCGGGCGGACAGTTTTGAACCCAACGAAGTGGCCGCCGCCTGAATCGGACGGCCCCGGCATTGCGCTTCACCAGCGAAGCGATTTGATCGGGGCCGGCTCTTTGAAGACGATGAAACCGTAATCGCCAATCAGGTAAATCCGGTAGTACTGGCTCTCCACCAGCGGCGGGAAATGCTGATACCCCACCCGCGTCGCATTGCGCCGTTCCTTCTCCGCGACCACGTTGGTAATGCCCACCTTGGGCAGGTTTTCGGCCAGCATGTAAAAGTCGATGTTCAGCAGATAGTGCAACACCGGCATCTGCTTGAACGAGCCTGCTGCGCCTCGCAACCAGTGATCGGAATAGGTGATCGACATGTAAATGCGCTTGGCTTCGCGCAAGCCTTGATGGCTGCTGATGTCGCGCTCAAGGCTATTCAGTGCACTGGTGGCGAAGGTTTTCTGCACCAGCAGCACCCGGCCATAGGCGAACGACAGCGACAGCATCGCCAGCAGTGGCACCAGCAACAGCAGTGGCAGCCGCTCGTGCACAGACGCCAGCGCCAGATGGCTGAGATAAAACAGCAGCACCAGCAACACCGCAAACCCCATCAGCGTTCTGGCGCCTTCGTTGAAATCGCGAAAGAACAGCGCCACCCCTGATACCAACAACAGCAGCGCCGGTATGCTCAGAACGCACAGGAGGCCGATAAAAAGCCGCTTTGCCGCGCTCTCCTTATGCTGAGCGATGTTCATCCCCAGCCCGACCGCACCGGCCATGGCGCACAGCAGCAACCCGGCGAACACCCAGAAAAATCCGCCATGAAACAGCAGCACTATTTTTTCCATTACCCGGAGGATGTTGACGTCCAATTGCAGCAGGGGCTGCGCCGACCAGTTCAACAACAAAGCGCGGTTCTGCCCCAAGAACGGATAGGCAGTGACGCTGTAGATCAACCAGCCCAACACCACTTGGGCGAGCTTCCAGCCAATCAATTCGCCCCACTGCGGCCAAGGCATTCTGTCGTTGGCAGCCCTCAGCAACTCCAGGCAACACAACCCCAGAAATACGTTCAGGCTGATCTGATAAAGACCCAGTGCCAAAGCAATCAGAAACGAAGGCACCAGCCATTGCACACTGCGCCGGGAGTGACGAAAAGTGATCGCATAAATCACCGCGACCACGCTCAACGCCATCGGCGCGCCGTCATATTGATAGGACAGGTTTTGCAGGAAAAACGGGTTGTACCAGAGCGGCAACAGCACCAGGCAGCACGTAATGGTCGGTTGTCGAAAATAGTGAAAGGTCAGGCTGGTCAGCGCCGATGCCATCGCGAGCGTGGCGATCAGCAACGGCAAGGGAAAGATGTTCGGCGCTGCATTGCTGAAGGTCAGCGCGTTGTAGAACAGTTCGGTGAACAATCGCCCCTGCTCCGCCCACGCCATGCCGGCGGAGAGCGAGCGCCAGTTGTCATCGATGTAGGGATAGTCCGCGAGGATCAGCGGCAGCACATACACCAGCGTCGCCAACAGAAAAAACACCCAGACCTGCCGACGCCCGAGTTCCTTGATGAAAAAATCGCTGAAGCGCCCCATGTCAGCGCTCGCGCCGGTCTTTGCCGCCAACGATGTCTTTGACCACATAGCGCGGCCGATGCTTGGCTTCGATGTAGATCCGGCCGATGTACTCCCCGAGAATGCCGATGCCGATCAATTGCACGCCGCCGAGAAACAGAATGGCCGTCATCAGCGACGGGTAACCGGGCACGCTGTTGCCGTTGAGAATCTTGTCCAGCACCATGTACACCGCGTACAGCACGGCGAAGATCGACACAGCCCCACCGACGTAAGTCCATAGCCGCAAAGGCACGGTGCTGAACGAGGTCACGCCTTCCAGTGCCAGGTTCCACAGTTTCCAGACGTTGAATTTGCTATTACCCGCCACGCGCGGGGCGCGCTCGTATTCGACCACGACGGTGTTGAACCCGGCCCAGGACAACACGCCTTTCATGAACAGCTGATGCTCGGGCAGTGCACGAATCACATCGACCACCTTGCGATCCATGAGACGAAAATCGCCGACGTTTTCTTCGATACGGGTGTACGAAATTCGATTCAACAGGTGATAGAACAACGATGCGCTGTGGCGTTTCAGATAACTGTCGGAATGACGGTCCCGACGTTTCGCCAGCACCACGTCCGCGCCTTTTTGCCATTGCTCGATCAGCAACGGGATGACGCTGATCGGGTCCTGCAGGTCGACGTCCATCGGGATTACCGCGTCGCCGGTAGCATGTTCCAGGCCGGCGAACAGCGCGGGCTCCTTGCCGAAGTTGCGGGAAAAATTGATCAGCATGACCTGATCGTCTGCTTGCGCCAGGGCGGTGGCCTGTTCGGCCGTGCGGTCGGAACTGCCGTCGTTGATGAACACGATCTCCACCTCGGCATCGAGCTTCAACTCACGCCGCACAGCCTGGTAGAAAATGTCGATCGCCTGCTCTTCGTTGAACACCGGAACAATGAGCGAGATTTTCATGCGTCACGCTCGCGAAACACCACGTACTTGGAAAACAGGAAACCGAACACCAGACTCATCGCAGAAAACATCGCCACGGTGAGCAAACCATGTAACCGCCACAGGTCACCGGAATAGCCGACGCCAAAACTCAACGCCCCCATCGCAGCCATGAACATCAGATAGCCACCGACCGACATCCGGCTGTCAAAGGTGTAGAGCGCATTCATGTAGAAGGAAAACGAGGCTGCCACGCAGAACGCAGCCAGATTGCTCACAGCCTGACGCAACCCCGCTGCGACGCTGAGCAGGAAAAAAATCTGCCAGTGAATGAGGGTGTTGGCGACCCCGATCACTGTGTAGCTGGACAGCCCTCGCCACAAACGTCTCATGCTGACGATCCTTTGGTAGAACGTTGCACTTCCATGAGTATTTGAGCTTGTCTACTGTCAGAAATCGCAGGTTCGCGCGCCTTTCAGACCAGCGGTAACGACCTGAGGCACAGTCAGGAGACATTCCGAAATACCCCGACTTTGCAATTACTGGCGAATCAGTCCACCCTGCGCGCCGCCGATGAGCGGCATGTAATCTTTGTCGTCTTCGACTACTCCTTTGTTCAACACCCCGTTTACGAGCCTGCCGTCATGACGTTAGCGCGCGATCACCGGATCGACTTTTTTCGCGGTCTGGCACTGATCTTCATCTTCTGGGATCACGTGCCCCACAACCCTTTGGGTCAAATCACCCTGCGTAACTTCGGCTTCAGCGATGCCGCCGAAGTCTTCGTGTTCCTGGCCGGTTATGCGGCGGTGCTGGCCTACGGCAAAGTCCTGGCGCGGGAAGGATTTCTCATCGCCTGCGTGAAAATCCTGCGCCGCGCCTGGGTGCTGTATGTGGTGCACATCTTCCTGCTGGCGATGCTGATGGGCATCGTGTTCTTCGCCAACAGCCATGTGGAAACCCGCGATCTGGTCGAAGAAATGGGCATGCACCACTTCATCAGCGACCCGCAACAGGCCTTGATCGATGAACTGCTGCTGCGCTTCAAACCCAACCTGATGGACCCGCTGCCGCTGTACATCGTGCTGCTGGCGGGTTTGCCGCTGGTGCTGCCGATACTGGTGCGCAAGACCTGGGTGGTGGTGGCGATGTCGGTGGCGTTGTACCTGATGGTGCCGTTGGCCGGATGGAACCTCGCCGCGATCAAGGACGGCGTGTGGTACTTCAACCCGGTTGCCTGGCAGTTGCTGTTTGTCCTCGGCGGTGCCGCCGCGATTCACTCACAACGTCCGCGCCTGCCAGAGAGCCGTCCGTTGATCCGTCAGCCGTTGTTCATGACGGCGGCGGTGTACGTTGTGGTCGCCGGCGTGTTGACTGTGTTGTGGCGCTGGCCGCAGATTCACGACGCTCTGGTGCCGCCCGGCCTGAGCAACCTGATCTACCCGATCAGCAAGACCAACCTCTCGCCCGTTCGCCTGCTGCACTTTCTGGCGCTGGCTTATGTCACTGCGAAACTGCTTCCCGACACCGGTTGGACGCAGAATTGGCTGGCGCAGCAAAGCTGTCGCATGGGGCGTTTCTCGCTGGAGATTTTCTGCCTGGGTGTGTTGCTCGCACCGTTGGCGGACATGCTCAACGCCCTGACCGACGACGCCTTCGCCATGCAAATCTTCACGGCGCTGGTGGGCGCAGGGTTGATGGCGTTGCTGGGGGCGTGGCTGGAGTTCAACAAGCGTTTGAACCAGACAAGTAAAAGATCGCAGCCTTCGGCAGCTCCTACAGAAACAGACCGCATTTCCCTGTAGGAGCTGCCGCAGGCTGTGATCTTTTGATCTTCAAAATGCAAAAGCCCCGGCCAATTGACCGGGGCTTTTTCGTTTCAGGCGTTACGGTTTATTGAGCCGAACGCACCGCACCTTGCGAAACATTGGTCGGTTGCAGCTTGAACACATAGAACAACACCGTCAGCAGCACCAGGAATGCAGGGCCCACATACAGCGCCACGCGGGTGTCCGGGAAGTACGCCATCAAGCCGACCACCAGCACCAGGAACGCCAGCGCCAGATACGAACTGACCGGGTACAGCCACATACGGTATTTCAGGCCGGCACGTTCGCTGGCACTCAGGCCTTTGCGGAATTTCAGCTGGGCCAGCAGGATCATTACCCAGGTCCAGATCGCGCCGAAGGTGGCAATCGCCGTCACCCAGACGAAGACTTTTTCCGGCACCAGGTAGTTGAGCAATACACCCAGCAGCAACGCACCGATCGACAGCAACAACGCACGACGCGGCACGCCGTTGTTCGACGTCTTGGCGAAACCGGCCGGGGCCTGACCGTTCTGAGCCAGACTGTAGAGCATGCGCCCGGTGCTGAAGATGCCGCCGTTGCACGACGACAATGCGGCGGTGATCACCACGAAGTTGATGATGCCGGCAGCGGTCTTGATGCCCAGACGCTCGAAGGTCATCACGAACGGACTGCCCTGGGTGCCGATTTCGTTCCACGGGTAGATCGACAGGATCACGAACAACGCGCCCACATAGAACAGCAGAATCCGCCAGAACACCGAGCCGATCGCGTCGGGAATGGTTTTTTGCGGGTTCTTCGCTTCACCGGCAGTCAGGCCGATCATCTCAACGCCCAGATAGGCGAACATGACCATCTGCAGCGACATCAACACGCCTTGCACGCCGTTAGGCATGAAGCCGCCGTGCGCCCACAGGTTGGAAATCCCCAGCGCCACGCCGTCATTGCCGAAGCCGAAAGCGATGACGCCGATACCGCCGAACACCATCGCAATGATGGTGACGATCTTGATCAGGGCGAACCAGAATTCGAATTCACCGAAGGCCTTGACCGCGATCAGGTTGATCGAGCCCATGCTGACCAACGCCGCCAGCGCCCAGATCCAGCGCGGCACCTCGGGGAACCAGACACCCATGTACACCGCCACGGCGGTGATCTCCGCGACACACGTCACCAGCCACAGGAACCAATAGTTCCAGCCCGTGAGGAAGCCGGCCAGCGGGCCGAGATAGTCTTGGGCGTAACGGCTGAACGAACCGGCGACCGGGTTGTGCACGGCCATCTCACCGAGGGCGCGCATGATCACCAGGATCGCCAGACCACCGATGATGTAAGACAGCATGATCGCCGGGCCGGCCATTTCAATGGCCTTGGCCGAACCGAGAAACAGACCGACGCCGATACAGGCACCGAGCGCCATCAGGCGAATATGCCGTTCGCCGAGTTCGCGTTTGAGCGGACCGCCCTGAGCGGTGTCGCCGTGGGGCAGAGGATTGCCTACGGACATGGGGTACAACCTCGTCTTGTTATTGGATATGACCACCGAGTGGCGAAGCGTTGACCGATAAGCCATGGCTTGCCGTAACCGGGCCTGCCTCGTGGGCAGAACCGTCTCGCAGGATGGAAACCTGCAAGATCAGCGGGTGTGCAGTATAAAAAGCTGCCGCAAGCGGTTTTCACTCTATAAACCACAAAAATCAGGTGTAACTCGCGATTAAATCGGGACTTACGGAGAAGGATTGTCTGGGTTTTGTAGGATTTTTCGCTATTGGAGGCGGTGGCGAGTATTGCACGGTATTGGTGCAGCGTCATGCCTGCAGGTAGTTTGTATTTTGCCTTGCGACGGCTCTGTATCAGCATTCTCAGGCTCATCACCAATCACTGTAGGAGCTGTCGAGTGCAACGAGGCTGCGATCTTTTGACTTTGACTTTAAAGATCAAAAATCAAAAGATCGCAGCCTGCGGCAGCTCCTACATGGGGCGTGGTACAGCCATGAAATCAGGTCGGCTGTCAGGCCGCCATCGCCAGCAGGCTGGCTCCCACAGGGGGACGGGCGTACACCCACGCTCGTTACCACTCAACAGGCCGAGCGTTAGCTCGCCTGCCACTCAGCCTTTTTGGATCCTCACAATTTTTTCACCAACGCCAACCACCGACTAAGCTTCAGACAAGTCCGATCAATCTGCGTGAATGGATCAGTCGACTATGGGCGCTTTGTGGCAAACCGATTCGAGTAAAACCGTGGTTCCGAATGAAAGTGAGGATGAAGCGCCGTTACCTGAAAAACCCCGTCGTTCCAGACACGGATGGGGGGCGTTCTGGCTATTGCTGTTGATTATCGCGATTGTCGTGGGGCTGGCCGCCATGAGGGAGATGCGCACCTCGAAGTTCCAGGCCCGGGAAGTCAGCAAATACGCCGCGTCACTGAGCTATGAGCTCAAACCCGGCCCCAGCGATGCGATTCGCTATCCGGGGGAAGGTCCATTCGATCGGCGCCTGGGCTACAGCTCATTGGGTGAGTTCCTGCCGCGCCTGATCAAGCGCAATTTCATCGTTGAGGCGCAAACCCGCTTTTCTCCGGCGTTGCTGAAGTACAGCGACAAGGGCCTGTTCGTGCCTTATGCCGAGAAAATCCAGGCCGGGCTGTCGATCACCGACTGCCGCGCAGCGCCGCTGTACCAGTACCACTATCCGCAGCAGCTTTATTCAACCTTTGACTCGATCCCGCCGGTGGTGGTCAACAGCCTGCTGTTCATCGAAAACCGCTTCCTGCTCGACCCCAGGCAACCGCTGGCCAACCCGGCGGTGGACTGGCCGCGGTTCGGCATGGCGGCGTGGTCCCAGCTGGCGAAGATGTTGCACGTGCCCGGCCAATCCGCCGGTGGCAGTACCCTGGCCACGCAGTTGGAGAAGTACCGGCATTCCCCCGATGGCTTGACGGTCAATGGCGCGGAAAAGATTCGCCAGATGGTTTCCGCCACCGTACGCGCCTATCAGGCCGGGCCACAAACCCTCGAAATCCGGCAGAACGTGGTTCGTGACTACCTCAACAGCGTGCCGTTGTCAGCTGTACCGGGCCACGGTGAAGTGCACGGCATGGCTGAAGGGTTGCGCGTGTGGTACGGCTCCGACTTCAAACAGGCCAACGAAGCGCTGTCCAGCACCGCTACGGATCCAAAAACCATGGCGGAAAAAGGCCTGGCCCTGCGTGAAATGCTGTCGTTGATGATTGCCCAGCGCCGCCCGTCGCACTACCTGACCAAGGGTCACGATGAACTGGCCGACCTCACCGACAGCCATATACGCCTGCTGGCGCAAAACCATGTGATCGACGCCGAGTTCGCCGCCGCCGCCCTGGCCAGCAAAGTGACCTACCGCGACTGGGCCACCCAGCCGACCCTGCAACCGATCGAAACCAACAAGGGCATCAGCGTGGCGCGCAGCCGTCTGGCCGGCATGCTCAATCGTCCGTTGTATGACCTCGACCGCCTTGACCTCTCCGCCACCAGCACCCTGCAAGGCGAGTTGCAAAGCGAGGCCACCGAGTACCTGAAAAAACTCGCCGACCCTGAGTTTGCCACGCAAATCGGCCTGATCGGCGAACGCCTCCTGACCACCACCAGCACCACCCAGGTACGCTACAGCTTCACCTTGTTCGAACTGACCCCGGACGGCTCGCGGGTGCGGGTGCAGACCGACAGCACCGACCAGCCGTTCGACATCAACGAAGGCAGCAAACTGGAACTGGGCTCCACCGCGAAAATGCGCGTGCTGACCACCTACCTGCAAATCATCGCCGAGTTGCACGACAAATACGCCGGCATGGCCGTTGCGGAGCTGAAGAAAGTCGACGTGCCGGACCAGGATCGCCTGAGCCGCTGGGCGGTCGACTACCTGATCGAGAACAAGGACCGCGATCTGCAAAAAATGCTCGGCGCCGCCCTGGACCGCAAATACTCCGCCGGCCCCGGCGAGGCGTTTTTCACCGGGGGTGGCCTGCACACGTTCCACAACTTCCGCAAGGAAGACAACGGCCGGATACCGCCCCTGCGCGACGCCCTGCGCGAGTCGATCAACCTGCCGTTCATTCGCCTGATGCGTGACCTGGTGCGCTACACCACCTACTCCGGCCCCAACAGCAGTGCCGAACTGCTCAAGGACGACCGCGACCCGCGGCGCCAGGAATACCTGGCCGAATTCGCCGACCGCGAGGGCACTTCGTTCCTGCTCAAGTTCTGGAAGAAGTACAAGAACAAGGACACCCAGGACCGCCTCGACACCTTCCTCGACAGCATGCGCCCGACCCCGATCCGCATGGCCGCCGTGCACCGCTACCTGCTGCCGCAGGCCAGCCAGGAAAGCTTCAACGCCTTTGTGCGCTCGCACCTCAAGGGCGCCAAGCTCACGGAAAAGCTCACCGACGAACGTCTTGTGCGGCTCTACGAGGCCTACGGTCCAGGCTCCTACGACTTGCCGGACCAGGGTTTCATCGCCAAGGTCCACCCCCTGGACCTGTGGCTGATGGGCTACCTGCTCAATCACCCCGACGCCAAGTGGGGCGACATCGTCAAAGCCAGCCAGTTCGAGCGCCAGGAGGTCTACAGCTGGCTGTTCAAAAGCCGGCACAAGGGCGCCCGCGACAGTCGCATCCGCACCATGCTGGAGATCGAAGCCTTCCTCGACATCCACCAGCGCTGGCAGAAAGTCGGCTATCCGTTCGACCACCTGGTACCGTCGCTGGCCACCGCCATCGGCAGCTCCGGCGACCGTCCCGCAGCCCTGGCCGAATTGATCGGCACCATCCTCAACGATGGCGTGCGCATGCCGACCCTGCGTATCGACAGCCTGCATTTCGCCGCACATACACCCTATGAAACCCAACTGGTCAATGACCCCGACGTCGGCAAACGGGTGATGCCATCCGAAGTCGCCACGGCCATGCGCGAAGCCCTTTCGCAAGTGGTGGATGCCGGTACGGCCAAACGCGTGTCCGGCAGTTTCAAACTCGCCGACGGCAGCCCGCTGGCGATGGGCGGCAAGACCGGCACCGGTGACAACCGCATCGAAGCCGTCGGTTCGGGCGGGCGGATCCTGAGTTCCAAATCGCTCAACCGCACGGCCACGTTCGTGTTCTACATCGGCGATCACCATTTCGGCACGCTGACAGCGTTCGTGCCGGGCCGCTCGGCGGAGAACTTCACCTTCACCTCGGCGTTGCCGGTGCAGGTGCTCAAGGGCATGGCGCCGATTCTGACGCCGTATCTGCAACCGGGTACGCACACGATGTGCGAGCCAAACACGAGGACGGCTGTTCGTTGAGCGAGGTTCAACATTTTGGGCGCAATGGCGGTACATATGTATTTTTCACTCCCTGATTTTGTGAGCGTCATAGCGCCTCCCACACTTTTACCAACCAATTTTTGAGCTTTTTTCGCGCATGCCATTTGCCTAGTCTGGTCGCTCCATACTGATCAACGGACGATCATGCAATGCCCAATCTTCCCCAGGCGATCCAGGGATCTGCCCAGCCTTCAATTACCCCAGCCGATACCAGCATTCATTTCGAAATGGTCAACAAGGCCATTCCCGCGTGGCTGCGCAGCACCTCCATGGCCCGGGTCAGCGCCCTGAAAACCGTCAGGCTCAGCCTTCCTGACTGGCACAAAAACGCTTCCCCAGCCGATCACCGCAGCTTGAAAAATGCGGTCAAGCTCGGCTGGACCGCGCAAAACGATATCGATAAGGCGTTGCGTGGTTTGCAGGATGTGAAGGCCTTTGCCAAGCCGCTGTTGCAACAGGCATTGAAGGAGCGCTTCAGCGTTGAGGACGATGTCGAGGACACCTGGCTGCGCTTGTATGCACCGGTGAAATCACCGTGGTGGGTGCATGACTTCGGATCAGGCACTCGCAGCCGCACCCTCTCCTTGCTTGATGCGGCGCTGCATAATTTTTCCGACGGCGAGACCTTCAGCACCGACTCCGAATTCATTACCCGCCCCAATGCCGCCGGACACTTCGCAGTAAAAAGTCTCAAGCACAAAATCAGCATCGAGCAGTTCAAATCCCTGTGCAGGGAACTGGACCTCGGCGCCCGCTACGAAAAGCGTCTGAACGAGTATTTTCTTTCCACCAACAGCGTGGCCAACAACGTGTTGCGCCATAAAGTCATCCTCAGTCAGAAGAGCACGCTCAATGCAGCGGCACGCATGGCGCTGATGAAACAGGACATTGACCAGGACGCCTACGAGGTCGTGCAGGGCATGCTCGATGACCGCAGAAACCTGCATTGGCAGGGGCAACCCGTTGGCTATTACAACCTGTGCATGATGGATGCATCCCTGACCGGCGTTGTCCTGATCGCACCCGATGTCTCCACTGCCAATGCCCCTGTCCCGGTGATCGCGTACATCCCCCATGACCCGCAGCACCCGCTCAAACAATATGCGTCGCCGCTCGAATTCATGGCGCAACTGACGCGGCAGTTGCGCGATGGCTCGTCGCCCGAAAGCTACCAGCAGTTCTTCAGCCAGTTTGTCGACCAGCAACAACGCGGGCATTTTTTTGCGGGGTTGAATGAGCGCCTGAGCAAAGTCAAATGGCACCCCGCCGCGCCCGGCACCAACCTGCCGAGCTGGCGTGAAACGCCTGTGGACAATCCCAATCTGCAATTCGGTCTGTTGAAGGTTCAGGACGATCGCCAGACCAATTTCAACGGTGATCTGTGGGCCTATTTCTACCGACAGAAACTCAACAAGATTCTCAACGATGCCAAGGAAATCGCGATCTCCACCGAATACGCCGACCGCATGGCCCGCTGGGCCTGGTGGGACAATCTGGAGAAGATGCTTTCGGACATGCTCAACGCCGCGCTGCTGGTGGCAATACCGTTCGTACCAGGCCTGGGCACACTGATGCTGGCCTACACCGCGTATCAACTGACCGACGAGTTGGTTGAGGGCATTGTTGATCTGGCCGAAGGTCGCTTGGCCGAGGCTGGTGAGCAAGCCATTGGTGTGTTGGAGAGTGTTGTGCAGTTGGGGGCGTTCGCCGCTGGGGCGACACTGGGCAACGTTGCACGAACAAAACTCTCGCCGTTTTTCGAAGGGCTCAAACCCGTGCAAACGCCCGACGGTCGGACACGGCTGTGGAACCCCGACCTCACCCCCTATCAACAACCAGACCTGGCCTTGCCGACGCAACTCAAGCCCAATGGTGCGGGTATTTACCAGCATCAAGGCCAACAGATTCTGCGGATGGACGGCCAGCTGTTCGAATTGAAAGCAGACCCGGCAACCGGGCAATACCGAATCAACCATCCGCAGCGATCCAATGCCTATGCCCCGACCCTGCGGCACAACAGTCAGGGTGCCTGGGTCAGCGAGACGGAGAACCCGCGCAACTGGGAAGGCACGCCGCTGATGCGCCGAATCGGTCACACCACCGATGCTTTCAGTGACGAGCAACTGGAGCGGATTCGCTTGATCAGCGCCACTGAAGAAACCGCGCTGCGCAGGATGCATATGGAGAACGCGCCCCCGCCACCATTGCTGATCGATACCTTGCAGAACCTCGGTGCACCGGTGGCTCGCATTGCTCAGTCCGCCGATATCGCCTCGCTGTTCAGCGAATTCCCCGGGTTGCCTGAAGCCGTCGCGGAAAAAATCTACCATGGCGCCACAGCGTCCGAGCGCCAACAGATCGCACAAAACCAGCGCCTGCCGCTGCGCATGAAAACCCAGGCGCGCGAGCTTCTGTTCGAGACGCAAGCGGTCCGCGCCGCCCAGGGTTTGTACAACGATGCACTGATCAACGTCGACACCGAGCGCCTGGTGCTGGGCACCTTGCGCATCAACACCGACACCTTCGGCAGCCTGCGCATCGAGATCCGCCAGGGCACGTTCGATGGCGAACTGCGTTGCAGCGCCGGGCCTGAGAACGCCAGGCAAGTGCGGGTCATGATTCACGAACCCTCCGGGAAGTATCAGGTGCGCGATGCCGCAGGCCTGCCAATCCACGATGCTGACGGGTTCCTGCCCGCCCTGCTCCATGCCATGGGCCAGGAAGGGCAAAGTGCCTTGGGCTACCGGCCGGGTGATGGTGAGTTTTTCAGGGAATGGATCATCGCCAAGACCGCACCGCCAAGCGAGCGCCGTACGGTACTGGCCATGCCGCCCGTACGACCGGTCGCCGAGCATGAAACGATGCTGTTGGTTCGTGGTGGTGGCGTAAGCAGAGATGCAAGAACGCTGCATGAACGTATTCAGGATCTCCATCAGAATTTCAGTGAGCGTGAAGTCGATACGTTCGCCAATGCCCTGATAGAGCAAGGTCAGCCGTTGAGTGTCATTGAGCAGCAAGCACAGGACCTTCAGGAACTGCGGGAGATCCTCAATACCTGGGAATACCGGCAGCCGGATGAGCTGATACACCGAAGCGACGGATTTCGAGACGGTGGCGGACGGCGTATCTGTGAGGCTCTGATCGATTGTTTCGAACGAAACAATACGGATCTCGGCAATCGTACCGACCCGATGAGTTATTCCCTTGATCTATCCCCAAAGACGCTGCCACTGGACCTGGAAACCTGGTGGTCCAGACGCCCCGATCTGGAAAAGTTCCTACACAAAGTCACGGTACTGAAACTCGACAACGCGCGTTTTTCCGGCAAGGCGAACGGTTTATTGAGTGCCTTCCCCAACCTTCGCGAACTGAGCGCGAAAGGTTGCGAGCTGACACGCCTGCCGGAAAACATTGGCGCCATGCATCGGCTGGAGCGCCTGCGCCTGAGTGACAACGAGATCGTGCTGGACGTCCCCGCCGTCGAGCAATTGAAACACCTGATCTATCTGGAAATCCTGCGTCTGGATGAAAACCCTCTGGGCAGGGTGGTGGACATCTCCCGCATGCCGAGGCTGAAGGTCGTGGGACTGAGGGACACGGTGATAACGACCTGGCCCAAAGGCACGTTGAGTAAAACCAGGCCACGGGGATTTCTGCTGGACCTGCGAGACAATCCGATCAGCCTGATTCCCGAGGTGGTGCCCGGTTCGCCACAGGCCTGGGTGGTGGCACGTACCCGCCTGGATGTCGGCAACCTGTCGGAATCGAATCAGATGCGCTACCAGGAAGTCCGACGCTCGATGGCATTGCCCCCGGAACCCATCGTGCCCTCAAACAGTCAGGGTCAATGGGTCGTCAACTCCAACTACAGCGCGGATCTCTGGAACGATGTGCCCGGTTGGGGCGTCGACCGCGCCAATATCTGGTCGGAGCTGGGGGATGAACCCCGGGCCGTGCGCTTCATGACAGTCTTACTGGAATCCCGGGACTCGGCCGACTTCCGGGCCCGCGGTCAGCCGCAGGCGCAATTGCTGCAGCGAGTCTGGCGCATGCTCGATGCCGTGTACGTCGACAGCGACCTGCGGGAAAAACTGTTCACCATGGCCATCGCGCCCGTGGAGTGTGCCGACGCCGGTTCGCAACTGTTCAATCACATGGGCATCCAGGTACTCGCCTACGAAGCTCACGCGTACTCCACCGATCCGGCGCAGCTGGAGCAAAAACTGGTGACGCTGGCCAAAGGCGCGGCGCGGCTGGAGCAGGTGAATGACATTGCCCGGGCCGATGTCGCCAGTCGCGGCGGCAACCCTGATGAAGTCGAAGTCTATCTGGCTTATCAAACCGGACTGGCGCAACGCCTCGGCTTGCCCTGGCAATCAGAGCACATGCTTTTCCGTCACGTGTCCGGTGTGACTGACGCCATGATCGATCAAGCCTATGACACGGTATTGGCCTTGGGCGAAGGCGATGGGCTGGTCAACCGAATGCTTGAACAGGACTTTTGGGAAACCCATTTGCACGAGCGATACCCGACCCGCATGGAAAGCAATAAACGGCGCTATCAAGACCTGTCGGACCAACTGGAAACCCTGCGAACCACCCAACGCGAATGGGTAGAGTCGACTTCGGCTGCGCGTAAAGCCGAACTGCGAGAACAGCTCCAATCACTCATGAATGGTTTGCCCGCGCCGGACACCGTGGTTTTTGCCGATGAGCCGATCAGTGAAACCAGATACGACGGACTGCTGGTGGATCTCGGTGACCAAGAAAAAGAACTGGCCAGGCGCTTGACCCGAGCCGCCCTGCGCAAAGCGGGTCAATGACAACCTTCACGACATGACCCGCCAGCAGCCTGACGATTGGCCCAAACGTCAGGCTGCCTCATTTCAAGGCGCAGCGGCGGTAAAGATCAGCTGGACATTACCGAAGTACTGCCCCGGCTTGTAACCGCCGGCAGGCACTTTCGGCTGGATCTCCAGCGCAAAGCGCCCACCCGCCATGGCCTGATCTGCCGACACCACTTCCCGAGGTCGCGGGTCATGGCTCAACTCCCGACCATTGAAGCTGACGCGCAAGTAGATGTTCTGGTCGTCGCGCCCATTGGACAGGTAAGGCTCGGTTTCCAGCCGTGCCTCGATCGCACTGGTGTCGTGCCTGACGTCGAAGTTCTTGCGCAGACCCTCCAGCGATTTGGTGTGGATGTTCCAAGGCAAGACCTGTTCGCGATGTATCCAGTCCACTTCCGCCGGAATCACGTAAAACCCCAGCGTCGGTATGTCCACCGAGACCTCGAACCTGTGTTCTTCCCGCGCCGCGAACGCCAGGGTACTCACCAGCGCCATCACGCCACCGCACATGCCGATGGCTGATTGCTTGATCATGTCTGCTACCTGTCACGTCAAAAACAAAATCGCGAGCAAGCACATGCCACCCGCCCCTGCGCTGTTACTGGCTGGCAATGCGCAGCGCTTTTTTCGAGGCGCCCTCGACCAGATTGAAGCGGTACTCACGACCGGGTTTCTTTTCGATCTCGAAGGTTTTGCCCGCCAGGATGTGATGCTTGGTGACAGGCTCACATTCGGTTTCGTTCTTCAGCGAGCAGTTGCGAAACTCATCGATCAGCACCACGGTGTTGCCGTTGTTACGCACGCGGTAAACGCCGGCACTGTCATCGATCACGCTGTCGAAGCGGCTGTTTTTCGGGCGCACGAAGAACACCGTACCGAAACCGGTCATGACGTTGACGCCCGCCGACAGGTTCTCTTTGTAGGCGTCCCGTTCTTCGCTCGACACGGCGAACTCGTCTTCTTTCTCAGGCACCACAGGTACGAAGCGCACGCGAAAATATCGCTCGGTGTCGCGGTCCCCCATGTGCAACAGACGCGTGCCCTGCATGCCTTTGGCCGGCACGATCAGCCGTGCGGGGCTGGCCATCAAGCCATCCCGGCCACTGCCATCCGCTTGCGTCCTGACCGGTATTTCCTGGTGCCCGCCGTCAGCGTCGTAGACGATTTCGAGGATGTTGACCTTGACGAACGCCGTGCTGTCGCCGCTGTTGAACACGCGTTTGAGGTAGGTACTCTTCTCGCCGTCCAGATAGTCATACACCGTGCCGACGTTAATCTGCGGGCCGGCCGAAATAGCCAGGGAAAAACTGCTCAAACCCATCAATAGCAACACACGTTTCATACCCATAAACCTCTTCACATTGAACACAACGCAAGCGCTCGTCCCATCAGACTTCCGAATCCCAGATAACAACGACAACGCCGGAATACTTGCCGCCTATCCCTTCACCGGGGCGCAGCATGTTCGCCATCGAATGGGGCGGGACTTCGAAATGCAGCGTTCCCGGTGCTCGATCCACATAGAAGCCAGGTTTGAAATACAGCTCATTGCCCGCGCCGGTTTTCAGTCGCAAACGCCTCACAGGTTGGCCGGAAAGATCGGTGATGCCATTGGGCAGGCTGACACTGACGAACAGCTCGACTCGACGCTTCGTCTCTATGTCCTCCAGTGCACACTCGCCATTTACTCCAGGTCCGCAGCCCATAAGCATCTTGAAACGCGACGAGGCCGAGATATTGAAAGTCTGGTCGCGGAACAGGTTTACGGGCCGACGTCCGGACTGCAACCAGCCTTGCCAACCGCCCGCCGGGACCAGCTGGATTTTTTCACCACCGGGAGGGATTTCGACTTTGAGGGTGTGCTGAACATCCAGCACGAAATCCAGGGTCAGGTCCGAGTCGTTCGGAATCATGACATCGCCGAAGTCGAAGTCACCGTTAGGGCCAAGGCTATAACTCAAACTGCCGGTATAAAGCCCCGACGACATGGTTAGCGGGTTGGGTGTACGCAGTTCGTAGGCAAAATCCACATAGGTATAGGTCATGGCAGGAATTGGAAAATTGGCCACTTTCACGCAAGCGCGTTCATCGGGTGTTTTCCAGAAAAAAGCGTACGAATTCGAACTGAAAAAACCCATCCCAGTGGTTGAGCAAGGAGGTGCTGGATACACCCAGCCTGCGCCCTTCCAAAGCCGATCATGCCCTTCGCCTGCATTCGAGGCTCCGGTCAGATCGACGACGTTCTTACTCAAGACATAATTGGAACCAACGCCGGAAATACGCACCTCGACTGTCTCGACTTCCCCGGTATCCGCGTTGCGGACCGTCAATGAACGCCATGCCCCTGGCACTTTGAACATTGCACTGGCCCGCGGTCCGGCATCGGCTTCGATCGCCCTGTTCGACTCGACGCGAGTCATCAACCGGATACTGAAGGTATCGCTGTTGTCACAGATAGCCGGGTAGTACTCACAGTACCCGGTGGACGGTGTCTGATTGACGAACATATTGCGCTGCGGATTCGCCGAGTCGGGGCGGAACAACGCCCTGATTTCCTTATTCACCGCTTCGGCCGAAGGCGCCACAAACAGCGCCAGCACGCACAGCCATTGCGGCAGAAAAGTCTTGAGATTCACCATTCAACTGGCCTCCTGTCGAGTGAATGAGGCATCCGCCAACGTGTCCGGCGAGCAGCGCAAATCACCAATCATCAACACATTGTTTTCACTGCGATGCTTGTCGGTATCGAGCCGGAACTGGCAGAGCAACTGGTCGGCATAGCGCACTTGCAGGGTGGGCGAGCCGGCATGCATTTCCATCGAGAAAAACCCGTCGACCTCACTGACCCCACGACTGGCGTGATTGATCACATGGTGGCCCTTGAGCGGGCGACCTTGCGGGTCGAGCAAACGGCCCAGGACAGTGAGGGTTTTCATTACGCGGATCTTGCGGTACTCGACGCCACCCTTGTTCAGGTGATAGCGCGTGCGCGCCGGTTCGATGTTCGCCGCCGGAACGTCGTTGCCATGGAAGTCAAAACTCACCGAGCTGTTCCTGTAGGCTGTGAGCGGTATGAAATTGCGCCCCGGCCGCAACGCCGAGCTGCCGCCGCTGAAGTCGTCGGCGCGCAAGGCGATGCCGTCGATATCGGACTCGACGTCGACGATCATCCCCGCTCCGCGTCCCTGATGCTGGCTGGTCAAGGCCAGTTGCCGGGCGCCGACCACCAGCGTGCTGTCGAGGTTCAGGCCACCGGTAAAGTTGTCGTTGAACGACGACCTTTGGATGAAACCGTCGCCGTTGATCTCATCGGTCCGGAAGTTCGCCAGGCTCGACAGACCGACACCATAGGTATCGGTAAGCGCAGTCACCGAGACGCTTTGCAGTACGTGGTCCTGCAGGTCCTGGCGGAAACCGACGGACGCGTTGTTGTCACGACTGCCGTCACGTGCAGTGCGACTGCCGATGCTGCCGGAAATCTGCTGGCCCGGACGACCCAACGCCATGTTGACACTCAGGTCGACCCCTCGATTGCGCGCATCGCCGCTGCTGAAGCTGCCCGGACGATCAAACAGCGATAACCGCCAGTTGGCATCGCTGCCGAACAATACGGTGCGTTGCGTCCAGCCCAGATCCACGCCGACACCTTCAACGTTGCCTTCGCTGTGCGAGACCCGCGCATTGAGCGAACTCTTGCGGCTGATCCGATGGTTCAGCGACAGCGACGAATTGCTGGTCTCACCTGTGAACACGTTGCGTTGGCGCACGCGGGTGCCGTCGGGCAGAGTGTCATAGGTGTTGGTGGTGTCGAGCCAGCTGCGGTTGTGGCTCACCACCAGACTGCCGGAGCCATAGTTGTACAGCGCTTGCAGATCGGCGCCGGTGCCGTGGTCTTCGGTCTGATAAAGGTTGGCATACAGGCTGATGCTGTTGGCCAGGCTCCAGTCGATGGAGCTGCCGTACTGCAACGTATTGCGAACCTGGCGTGCGGACAGCCCTAGAATCACCCGTGGGTGCAGCAGATAATTGATCGCCGCGCCCGCCGTGGCATCGCCGCTGTCCTGCTGGTCCCAATTACTGAACAGTTTGCTTTCCTGTCCGGCGAACAGGTTGTAGCGCCAGCGCTCATCAAGGTTGCGCCAATTGTTCGGCTTGTAGATCAGTTCCTGGGTGGTCGAGGTGGTCTGGCCGTCTTCGATCAGGCGCACTTCCACTTCGTAAATGCCGCCGGGCAAGGGGCGTGTGTCGAGGGTCTGCAAACCCGCCGGCACCGATTGTGTATTGATCAACAGACCGTCGCGGTAGATTTCAACGGACCCCTGTCGATTGGCCGTCACGTAAATCGGGTAGACGCTGGGTTTCGGACTGTCGATTGCCAGGCTGTCGGAGCTGCCATACATCACACCCACGGCAGTGTCGGGGCTGGTGCCGAACGAGCGCGGCTGGCGCGTCAGGCCTTCGGCGTTCGGGGTGAAGTAACCCAGGCGGAAAAAACTGCCCTCCAGCTCACGCTGGGTAAAAAGCTCATGCACCGCGTGGTAGGTCTTGTCATCCGGCCCACCCAAGCGTGCCAGCTGCATGTTGAAGGTCTGGCTCCAGTTACCCAGGCTGCCGCTGGCTTCCAGGCCAAAGCGCCCGCCCAGATCCTGGTCCTGGCCACCGTTCAGATTGAGCTGGTTGCGCACCATCAGGCCGCTGCTGCCGCCCTCGGGTTGGTCGAAGTAACGCTTGGCTTCGCTGTCGCGCTCGGCATTTTCGGTGACGATCGACAGCAATGAATTTTCAAGGTTGTAATGCACCGCCAGCATTTGCTCGGGGCATTGACTTGTGCAGGTGCCCAGCATCACGCCGGGTTTCAGAATATCAGCCCAGGTTTCGCGCTCACTGGCGCCGAAGCGGCTTTCGCTGGTATCGGTAAATTCGAGCAGCGTCACACGGTCATCGCGTGACAGCACAATCATCGCTTCGCCGAGGGGTTGTTGATCGAGTTCAAGCCTGACCGCCAGCGGAACATCGAAAAAGTGCTCTTCGAATTCGGCCGGTAAACCCTTGGCCTGCGCCAGCAAACTTCGCGGCGTGTTATCAATGGACGTGGGCGCCGCAAATGCACTGCTACATAACAGCAGCGCAAGCGCCGCCGCGATGGGCGTCATCGGGAACATGAACGAGTACTCTATTTACAGGAATAGTCAGAGCACGGCCGACAAACTGAAAAGTCTGCCGACCGAATACGTTACTTGCAGAAAGTAAACGTTTTACCGTCGCAAGACTTGCTTAGACGGAAGGTTCAATGACCAGCATGACAACACCGGTGTAGTCGCCGGCATCAGGTTTGCCGCTGGTGGCCGCACTGATTTTGAACGGTGCACGGTAACGCGTGTTGGATTCAGCGTCTCCAACGACTTCCTGCGAAGTGGTATTCAACGTCTTGCCATTGAGCTCGACTTTTAAATCAATGGTTTTGCTGCCGGCAATCAGCTTTGGCACGCCTTCCAGACGTGCGTTGACCTTACCGGCGGTGTGAAGGACGTCAAAGTGCCCGTCGACGGTTTTCATCGCATCGATGCCTGGGTTGTAGCTCATGTCCTGGTCCTTGTTGACCAGATCGAAATCAACCGGCACCGCGTAGAAGTCGTCAGAGTTGACAGTTGCTTTCAAACTGATCGAGTGCCTGGCTTCAGTGGCGGCAAACGCCATCGAAGAACTCAGTGCCAGAACAGCCAGGGGAGCTGCGAACGCGATTTTCTTGAACATCTTTCAGTACCTGTTTTTTAAAAAGGATGAAGTGCTGAAAGTTCATGCTGAATAAAACTGTCACGAGCAGTTATTGACTCAGCTGAACTTTCAACGCCGAAAGATGATCGACCAAATAGTCTGGAAAGTAAGCAGGCAAGTTCCTCAAAGTGCGTAGCCAAAGTGCCTGAAGAACGGAAAGAAAAACACTGGAATATTGAAAAACCCCCTGTTCGGCTGTCAGATCAAGACTACACAAAGCCATTACATTGGCAATAAAGGCCGATAACGACACTGCAACTTCTGTAGGAGAGATATTACAAAGCCAATGAATTAAGGCGGAAATCTTACAATTAGAGAGTTAACACTAATTTCAACTTGTTCGCCCGTTTTAAAGGCCGGTTTCGGAGCCGCGAATGCGCCATTTCCAATGGCGGTTTCGCCTGGCGTGGCGACCAGCCGTTGGTCGGGGGATTTTGCAGAGGTCATAAGATATATCTTAAGTTGTATCTAAACACGACGAGAGAACGCAAAAATGAGAGACCATCATTCCCCCCACCGCGAGCACGGCGATGGCCGCGACGGCTTCGAAAAACGCCCCGGCCGCGAACGCGGTGGCCGCGGCCCACGGGTATTTGCCCCGGGCGACCTGAAATTGCTGCTGCTGGCGCTGATCGCCGAACAGCCCTGCCACGGCTACGACTTGATCCGCCAGATCGAAGGCATGTTCGACGGCGCTTACAGCCCCAGCCCCGGCGTGATCTACCCGACCCTGACGTTTCTGGAAGAGAGCGAAATGATCCTGGGCGATGCCGAAGGCGGCAAAAAGCGCTACAGCGTGACCGACGCCGGGCGCCAATCCCTGACCGAGCAGGCCGTCGCCCTTGAAGGCGTGCGAGTGCGCATCGATGTCAGCAAACGTTCGCTACGCGGCCATGATCGCCCGGCGGAAATCCACGAAGCGGTGCATAACTTGCGGCATGCCTTGCAACTGCACCATGGCCGTTGGAGCCCGGAAGAAATCCTGCGGGTGCGCGACTTACTCAACAACGCCGCCAAAGCCATTGTCGACGGCCCGACTGTTCAACCTGTCCAGGAGAAAGCGCATGACTGAAGTGATCACGCAAACCATCCACCGTGTCATGCACGAGATCAAGCGCCGTCGTCTGGAAGTGCTTCGCGTGGTCGACCTGACCCCGCGCATGCGCCGCATTACCCTGGGCGGCCCGGAGCTGGCCGGTTTTGTCAGCCTCGGCACGGACGATCACGTCAAGTTGCTGTTCCCGCAGAACGCGGCGGAACACGCGGCGCTGGAAACCCTCGAGCTCGGCGCGGGCAAGAACGACGGGCCGATGCCGGCCATGCGCGACTACACGCCACGCCGCTACGACCTGGAAACCCTGGAATTGGACATCGATTTTGTGCTGCACGGCGACGGCCCTGCCTCGACTTGGGCCGAGCAGGCCAAGCCCGGACAGTTCCTGCACATCGGCGGGCCAAGGGGTTCGATGATCGTGCCGGACATCTTCGACAGCTATCTGCTGATCGGCGACGAAACCGCCCTGCCCGCGATTGCCCGACGCCTGGAAGGCCTGGCAGCCAATCGCCGTGCGTTGGTGATCGTCGAAGTGGAAAACGGAAAGGAACAGCAAGAGCTGCACAGCGCTGCCGAGGTCAATGTGATCTGGGTGCTGCGTGAAGGTGGCAAGGATCATTTGCTCAGTACCGTACGGCAGATCCAGGTGCCCACTGGCAGCTTGTATGCGTGGGTCGCGACCGAGAGCAAAGTCTCGCGGCAGATTCGTCGGGTGTTGCTGGATGAGCATGGGCTGGACGATCAGTTCGTCAAAGCCGTTGGCTATTGGAAACTGGGGGACAGCGAAGAGGAATAACCGAGTGCCGTCGTAGCAGCTGGCGCAGCCTGCTGCTACAAAACTCAAACCGTGTTCACTGGCACTTGGCGCGCCAACGATCCAACCCGATCACCACTAACCCAATCACCACAAACCCCACCAGCACCCCCGCCGCATTGATGAACACTTGCGAGTAACCCAGCAAGTTCACATTCAGGAACCAATAGGGATAAGCGCTCAACAGATGCCCGCGCAGCATCGCGTAGGCGAAGTAGACACACGGATAGATCAGCCACAACGGCACATGTTTGAGGCGCAGCGTGCCTTTGGGTACACAGAACCACCAATACCCCAGAAACAGCAGCGGCATCACGTCGTGCAGGAGTTCATCGGCAACGAACTGCAAGCCTTCAGGACGAAACAGATGACGCAGTAACAGGTTGTACGCAACGCTGACCAACACAATGCTCACGGCAACACCGCTGCTCACCCACGGCTGCAGAAACCAGCGCCGCGCGGCTGATTCACGGCGGGTCGCAGCGCAGGTCAGTACCACGGCGACGAGCATATTGGTCAGGACGGTGAAGTAACTGAAGTAACTCATCAGCCCGCCCAACAGGCTGCCGCCGCTACTCCAGCGATAATAAAGTGTCAGGTACATCTGGATGCTCAAGGCCGTCCAACCGAGAACCGCTGCCAGGCAGATCAGACGCCGTCGCACATCAGCAGCAATCACCATTCAGAGCGGGCGCTTGGTGCGCATCAACTTCACGTACAAGCGTTCGACCTTCTCCCGCGCCCAAGGGGTTTTACGCAAAAACGTCAGGCTCGACTTGATGCTCGGGTCACTCTTGAAGCAGCGAATATCAATGCGCTCGGCCAGCCCCGACCATTCGTAGTGTTCAACCAGGGCATTGAGGATTTGCTCCAGTGTTACGCCGTGTAGCGGGTCGTGGTTCTGTTCGGTCATGCCGGGCCTTTCGCGATGTTGGAATGAGGAAGCCGCGCACCTTACGTTAAATGTAGGTGAAACGGAAAAGATCGCAGGCTGCGACATTTCGTGGACTGTTACCAAATCTGAAAAGATGCATGTCAGTAAAAGCTCTTTCTCTATTTGTAACAGAACATTATCCTTGCGCCCGTTCTAGCTGAAACGCTTCTGCACACTCGAATCACTTCTGCTGTTCCCGTTCATCCCCAGAAAAAGATCAAGAATTTCCTTTCTATGCCTGATTTTCCAATCTTAAAAGACAGCGCTGTCTCAATACCTGTTGCCTGCCGAAAAACACTGAATTTCATCGGTGGTTTCACTGTGCTGGGCTTGGCCAACTGCACGCTAGCCGCCCCGGCCTTCGATAGCGATTCCCCCTGGATGCTCGGCGACTGGAACGGCACTCGCACAGAACTTGCGGAAAAAGGCTACGACTTCAAAGTCGATTACACCGGCGAAATGGGCAGCAATCTGCACGGCGGCTATGACCACGACCGCACCGCGCGCTACAGCGACCAGTTTGCCCTTGGCACTCATCTGGACTTGCAGAAGATTCTCGGCTGGAGCGACGCCGAATTTCAGCTGACCATCACCGAACGCAGCGGCAACAACATCAGCAACGACCGCATCAACGACCCGCGTGTCGGCGGCTTCACCTCGGCCCAGGAAGTCTGGGGCCGCGGCCAGACCTGGCGCCTGACGCAGATGTGGTATCAGCAGAAGTTCTTCGATGAAAAGCTCGACATCAAGGTCGGCCGCTTCGGCGAAGGCGAAGACTTCAACAGCTTCCCCTGCGACTTCCAGAACCTGGCGTTCTGCGGTTCTCAGGTCGGTAACTGGGTCGGCGGCATCTGGTACAACTGGCCGGTCAGCCAATGGGCGATGCGGGTCAAGTATCACCTGACGCCGGAGCTGTACGCGCAGGTCGGCGTGTACGAGCAGAACCCGTCGAACCTTGATCGCGACAACGGCTTCAAACTCAGCGGCAGCGGCACCCAGGGCGCGATCCTGCCGGTGGAACTGGTGTGGACGCCCAAGCTCAACGGCCTGCCGGGCGAATACCGCGCCGGTTACTACTACAGCAACGCCACCGCCACCGACGCCTACAAGGACAGCAACGGCCAGCCCGCCGCCCTGAGTGGCGAGGCCTACCGCAGCGCGTCGAGCAAACACGGCGTGTGGCTCGGCATCCAGCAGCAAATCACCAGCATTGCCAGCGACCATTCGCGCGGCCTGAGCGTGTTCGCCAACGGCACGATGCACGACAAGAAAACCAACGCCATCGACAACTATGTCCAGGCCGGCGTCGTCTACAAAGGCCTGTTCGATGCCCGCGCCAAGGATGACATCGGCTTCGCCATGGCCCGTGTGCACGTCAACCCGGCTTATCGCAAGAATGCCGAGGCGACCAACCAAGCCCATGCGATTTTCGACTACGACGATCCATCGTTCCTGCCGCCGCAAGACACCGAATACAGCGCCGAACTCTATTACGGCGTGCACGTCACTAACTGGCTGACCGTGCGCCCGAACCTGCAATACATCCGTCATCCCGGTGGCGTGAACGAGGTCGATGACGCCTTGATCGGAGGCATCAAGATCCAGTCCTCGTTCTAAAAAACCCCAAAAAACTGTAGGAGCCGAGCTTGCTCGCGATGAGGCCGTCACAGTCAACATCAATGTTGCCTGACCCACCGCTATCGCGAGCAAGCTCGGCTCCTACAGAAATTGCATCAACCCAACAGCTTTCATCTGAACCATGCCCCCGCAATATCGTCATCTACAGTGAACGTGCGAGGGACTACTTGAAATGTCACGGAGAATCACACTATGAGCACTGATGGTGCCTTGAGTCGAAGCCGTCTGCTGCCGAGCCTGCTCGGCATTCTGCTTCTGCTAATGGGCCTGGCCATGCTGGCCGGGGGGATCAAGCTGAGCATGCTCGGCGGCTCGCTGTATTACCTGCTGGCCGGTATCGGCCTGGCACTGACCGGCGCGTTGTTGATCGCCGCTCGCCGCGCAGCGCTGGGCCTGTACGCACTGGTGCTGTTCGCCAGCACCGTGTGGGCATTGTGGGAAGTCGGCCTCGACTGGTGGCAACTGGTGCCGCGTCTGGCGATGCTGTTTGCGCTGGGCATCGTCATGCTGCTGCCGTGGTTCCGTCGTCCGCTGCTGCGTGATGGCGCCGCACCGATGGGCACCGGCGCACTGGGCGTGGCCGTGGTGCTCGCCGGCGTTACGGCACTGGCCAGCCAATTCACCAACCCAGGTGAAATCAAAGGTCAGCTGGACCGCGACAGTGTCGATGGCATGACCAACACCGCCCCGGCCATGCCGGACGGTGACTGGAATTCCTATGGCCGCAGCGCTCACGGTGACCGTTATTCGCCGCTGGCACAGATCACCCCGCAGAACGCGCACAAACTGGTTGAAGCCTGGAGCTACCGCACCGGTGACCTGCCAGGGCCGAACGATCCGGGCGAAACCACTGCCGAAAACACCCCGCTGAAAGTCAACGGCATGCTCTACGTCTGCACGCCGCACAGCCAGGTGATTGCCCTGGACCCGGACACCGGCAAGGAAATCTGGCGTTTCGATCCGAAGCTCTCCA
>RCUS01000491.1_pt1 | contig 26065 bp, 23 predicted proteins | sample 2166221 | NCBI WGS metagenome assembly RCUS01 (sample SAMN09932758, study PRJNA488358) | compost metagenome | isolation source: compost soil in cyclohexanecarboxylic | place: Germany: Experimental Botanical Garden | reverse complement strand
GAGGGAACAATTGCCCGTTCTGCTACATCCATAGTACACTCGATCAGAGAGCGAACAGACGCGCTTCGAGGCGGTCCGGCAAGGCAGCACGCGACGCCGCAGCGCCGCCATATCGATGGTGTGCCGGCGGCAGCTGACCGGCTTGCCTTGCCTTAACCCAGTCTGGCAACCGACGTCCCATCTTGGCGCGCCGGGAACCGGGCAACTTGATAATGCTCAATCGTGTATTCACAATCGCAAATCGATCCAGTCGTCAGTTTCCGCAACACCCAGGGTGAGGCGGTGCGCGGCACGATTTTCAACCTGCAGCGCAACTCGCTGGTCATGGAAATCTACAATCCCTACTCGATTGTGCAGGTCAGCGAGGTGCTCAACGAAGTGACGGTGCGCATGGGGGCGAAGAATGCCTATGTGGGCAAGGCGGTCGTCATCAGCAGCGTCAACACGGGTTTGACGGCGATCGTGTCCGTCACCCTGATCGACGAGTGGCGCGAATTGAGCGACGTGGTGGTGGTCAAGGGCGCCGTGGCGAAGGAGTCCAGCGCGTTTGTGGCGGGCTGGGGCGAGCGCTTCCGCATCCGCCGCGACTACCAGATTGTCGTCAATGAAATGCGCGCCTTTTTGTCGGAAGTGGCGCGCTGGGTCGAGCAGGTCGACTTGTCCGACTCGCTGCCCAAGGAAAATGGCCGCCTGCGCCCCGATATCTTCGATGAGCTGGCCCTGCCGCTGATGGAGCAAACCCAGCTGTACCTGCGCCAGCTGGAAGCGGAAGCCTCGCTGGTCGAGGAAGAGCGGGCGCCGGCCCACCGCGCGTTTGCCCAGGCGGCGCTGCACCCCTTGATCCTGCGCGCGCCCTTTGTTTTCCGCACCTTTACCAAGCCGCTGGGCTATGCGGGCGACTACCAGATGGTCAACCAGCTGCTCGACGATCCGCGCCAGGGACCGAGCACCTACTTTCAGATCGTCAATGCGGCCTTCCTGCAGGCGGCCGTGGCGACGGCGCACCGCAACCGCATCGATATCCTGACGGAATTTTTGGCCCGCAAGGCAGCCGCCGCCCGCGAGGCGGGGCGCGTCTTCAAGGTGCTCAACGTGGGCTGCGGCCCCGCCATCGAGGTGCAGCGTTTCCTGGAAACCTGCCCGGATGCCCAGTGGCTGGCCTTCGAGCTGGTCGACTTCAGCAGCGAAACGCTGGACTGGACGCGCGCGCGCCTGACGACGATCATGCAGCGTACGGGGCGCGTGGTGGAAATCGATTATGTGCATGACTCCGTGCACAACCTGCTCAAGCGGCGCCACGGTTCGGGCGCCACGGGCTTGCCCGGCAGCTTCGACGCTGTGTATTGCGCCGGCCTGTTCGACTACCTGTCCGACAAGGTGTGCGCGCGCCTGCTGCTGCACTTCGCGTCGCGCGTGGGGCCGGGCGGGCGCCTGCTCGTCACGAATGTGCACGCCGATAATCCGGGCAAGTTCGGCATGGAGCATTTGCTGGAATGGCATTTGATCTATCGCAATGAAGCCAGTTTGTCGGCCTTGTTGCCGGAACATGCCACCGATCACCTGGTCTACGTTGATGCCACCGGTGTCAATGTCTTTGCGGAAGTGAGCATTCCTTGATGGATAGTCCAGGCCTGCACGCCGGCTATACGGCCGTATTGCGCGATTTCCGCCTGGAGTTCAGCCGCGGCGGCGCCTACACGGGCATTGTCCTGATCCTGCTGGGCATGGGCCTCGATTCGGCCCTGTATCCGGACATGCAGTCGGCCTTCACCAGCGCGCGCGTGCTGGTGTCGGCGCTGATCTTCATTGTCGTGCTGGCCATGCGCACGCAGTGGGCGCAAGACCGCATCCAGGGCCTGACTTTCGTCTGGCTGATCCTGCCGCAAATCATGATCGCGTGGATGATCGCCGTCACCGAAGGCGCCACCTCGATCTATTACGTGGGCATGACCCTGGCGATCTATTCCTCGGGCATCGTGCTGGCGTTCGGCCTGTGGCAAAACATGGTCTTCGGCGCCATTTCCTGCCTGCTGTACGTGGCCGCCTGCGTCTGGCATGCGCATGGCTTCGACTTGCCGGGGACGTTTGTCGTCAATTGCCTGTTCCTCATCATGTCGGCCAGCATCAGCGCCGTGTTTACCTATTTCAACGAGCGCGCCCGCTTCATGCTGTTCCAGCTGAAGGCGGAAGTGGCGCAAAAGAATACGCAGCTGGAAGAAACGAATAAAAGCCTGGCCGATATCAAGGGACAGATGCTGCAGCAGGAGAAAATGGCCGCCATCGGTACCCTGGCCGCCGGCATGCTGCATGAGGTCAACAATCCCGTGAATTTCTGCATGATGGCCATCGAGGTGGCCATCGAAGACCCGGCCGCCAAGCAAAGCGCGCTGGTGAGCGAATGCCTGGCCGATGCCAAGCAGGGCATGCTGCGCGTCCAGCACATCGTCTCGGACTTGAAAACCTTTGCCTACCGCAAGAGCGGCAACCAGCTGGAAACGGGCCACTTCCAGTTCCGCAGCGCGCTCGACGCGGCCATCCGCCTGGTGGGCCACGAAACGAAGAATGTCGGCATCAGCCACGACTTGCCGGTCGATACCCTGGTGCGCGGCGACGAGGCGGCCATCGTCGGCGTGCTGATCAACCTGCTGGGCAATGCCGTGCTGTCCATGCGCAAGGGCAATGCGCCGCCGTTCGAGATCCGCATCACGGCCCACTGGCACGAGGAGCGCCTGCGCATCAGCGTGCGCGACAATGGCCCCGGCATCGCCCCGGAAAACCTGGCGCGCGTCTTCGAACCGTTCTTCACCACGCGCGAAGTGGGGCAGGGACTGGGACTGGGGCTGAGCATCAGCTATGGCGTGATCGAACGCCACGGCGGCACCCTGAGCGCCGAAAGCGTGCTCGGCGAGTGGGCCAGCATGAATTTCGATCTGCAGCGCTCGGACTGGGAGGGCCGCTAGATGGACAACGACAGCCGCGCCACCGTGCTGTACGTGGACGACGAGCCACTGGCCTGCAAGTATTTCGAGCGGGCCTTTGCCGCGCGCTACCGGGTGCTGACGGCGCCCAGCGTCGACACGGCCCTGGCCCTGCTGCAGGACGTGGCAGGCGAGGTCGACGTGCTCGTCACCGACTACCGCATGCCGGACCGCCTGGGCAGCGACTTGCTGCAGGAAGTGGTGCAGCGCTATCCGCACATCGTGTGCATGCTGGTCACGGCGTATGCGGACAAGGATGTGCTGCTGGAACTGCTGAATGGCGGCACCTTGTTCCGCCTGCTGGAAAAGCCGCTCGACATGGCCGCCATGCAGACGGCGCTGCAGCTGGCCGTGCAGGCGGGAAGGGAGCGCACGGCGCGGCGCCAGGGCCTGGTGGCGATGGAAGAATCGCTGGCCTTCCTGGCGCACGAATTGAATACGCCGCTGGCGGCCATCGCCAACTTTGCGCGCGGCATCGAGCGGCGCGCGCAAGGCACGGCCGAAGCGCAAGCGGAGATCGCGGAAGCGGCCGCCCTCATGCACGGCAATGCCCGCTACTGCCTGTCCGTGCTGGCCAGCTTCATCGATACCGTGCGCCTGGCCAGCAGCGGGCCAGGCATGCAGGATGGCCGCCGCGCCGGCAGCGCGCGCCAGCTGCTGGCGGCCTTGCTGGACAGCTATCCGCTGAGCGCGCAGCAGCGTGCCGCCATCCAGGTCGAGGTGCAGGAAGACTTTGCCATCGCCGAGTCGCCCAACTGCGTTTCGCTGATCGTCTCGTCCGTGCTGGGCAAGGCCCTGCGTTCGGTCGAAGAGCAGGCCGAGCCGGCGCTGACCATCAGCATCGGCGCCGGCACCATCAAGGTGCGCGACAATGGCGCCGGCATTGCCCCCGAGATTGTCGAACAGCTGCTGCTCGATCCCGTGAGCGCCGACAGTGGCGAAGGCAAGGGCTGGGGCATGGTCTTTTGCCGCCGCATGATGCAGTCGTTCGGCGGCAATCTGGACATCGCCAGCGAGTTTGGCAGTTCCACCACAGTGACCCTGAATTTTCCAGTACATATAAGGAACGAGCATGATTGACGCCAATCTGCGTTTACCGGCTCAGCGTGAGCCGGCGCAAGGCTTGCCGACGATACTCTATGTCGATGACGAGGCCAACGCCCTCAAATATTTCCAGCGCGCCATCGCGCCGCTGGCCGACGTGCTGACGGCCACCTCGGTCGAGGAAGGCAAGCGCATCCTCGACGAGCAGGCCGACCGCATCGCGGTGCTGGTCTCGGACCAGCGCATGCCGGGCGCGTATGGCAATGAGCTGCTGTCATACGCCTGGGACCGCCATCCGCACATCGTGCGCATACTCACCACCGCGTATTCCGAGCTGGAACATACGGTGGAAGCCGTCAACCAGGGGCAGATCCACCGCTACATCCAGAAGCCGTGGGATATCGCGGCGCTGCGCATGGAACTGAAACAGGCGCTGGAACTGGCGCGGCTGCGCAATGAACATGCGCAACTGCTGCGCGAAAAGCTGATGGTGCGCCAGCGGCAAGCCATCGCCAACCGCATCGGCACCCTGTACACGCTGTGCGCCAGCCTGGCCGGGCCGGAGCAGCAGCTGCCTGTGGAGGCGTACCTGTCGGCGGCCCTGACGGCCGGCGTCACGCCGCCCGAACCGGACTGGCTGCTGATGGATTATGCCGACCTGATCAGTTCGGAAGCATTCCGCAGCACGGCGTTTGCCGCTGCCGTGCGCCAGCAGCTCGAGAGCCTGGAACGCGACCATCCGGGGCGCGGCGTGGAACAGGCCGTCGACTTGCTGGTGCCCGTGTTTGGCGCGGCGCTGCTGAACCAGGGCGGCACGGCCCTGTTCCTCGATGGCCGCCTGCTGACGGAATTCCTGGAAACGCCGACCGCCACGCCCGTGTCCGCCATCCACTCGTTCTGGCTGGCCAGCCTGCTGTGGCTGGCGCGGCGCGGCTGGTCCTTGCAGCTGAGTAAATCCGAGCAAGGCTTGCAGGGCAAGCTGGTGCAGGCCGAACCTGGCCTCACGCCCGACCACCTGGCGGCCTGGATCGAACAGTTTTAAGGCGGGCAGCGAGCAGGACAGGCGCTGGCGGCACCTGACGGCGCCACGTTGTTGTCAGGGCGCCAGTTGCCAGGCATAGCTGCTGCGCGCCCATTGCTGCACGGGCGCGCCGTCCTGCCATGCGGGTGCGAAACGGCAGGCGCCGAGGGCGGCGCGGGCCGCCTCGTCCAGCTGCGGGTAGCCGCTGCTGCGTTCCAGCCGCGCTTCCAGCACCATGCCATCCGTGCCGATCAACAAGCCCAGGTAGGTCGTGCCCTGCGCGCCCTGCGCCTGGGCGGCGCGCGGGTAGTCCGGACGGCGGCAGTGGCGGATGTCCAGGGTGACGGCGCGCACGCCGGCGCTGCCGTTGACCAGCACGGGCACCGGCGCCGGCGTTGCCATGCTGACGGGCAGCGCCAGCCACACCTTGGCGGCCTTGCCACCGGTGCGGTATGGCTGGAAACGGCATGCCAGGGCCATCTCGCGCGCGGCCGCGTCGAGTACGGCGCTGCCGCTGCTGCGCTCCAGCTGCACTTGCCCGATGCTGCCATCTTCCTGCAACAGCAGGCGCAGCTGCGCCGTGCCCTGCAGCGGCGTGGGCGTGGCGGGCACGGCGATGGGCGGGCAGTGCGGTGGCGCCATGAGGGCGTCCGTTGCATGGGCAGGGCCGGCGGCGGCCAGCAGGGCGGCGGCCAGCAGGCGGCCCGGTGGGTTGATACGGATCAAGGCGCTTCCAGTGGTGGTACCAGCAAAGAAAACAGGGCCGTGCAGGCCCTGTCGGTGTGACGGCGGCTGGCGCCTAACGCTCGGCCGCAGCCTTCAGACTATTCAAGCCCTTTTCAAAGTCCTTGCCGATCATGCGGTCCATGCTGACGAAAACCGTCATGACCTTGCTGACGTAGGGGCTGGGGCCCGTCATGGTCCAGTTGACCTTGGTGCTGTCGCCTTCGGGCGTCATGGTGAAGGTGGTGGTGTTGTGGCTTTCGAACGGTTTCAGGAAATCCAGCTTGATGACGGTGCGTTCGGGCTGGGCCGCTTCCGTGATTTCCATGCGGCCGGCGCCCACCTTGTCATTGCCCGTCCAGGCGTACTGTGCGCCCAGGCCGCTGGCCGGACCGCTGAAGGTACGGCGCATGGCCGGGTCGAGCTTTTCCCACGGCGACCAGGCGGCCCAGTAGCGGAAGTCCGTGATCAGCCCGGCGATTTTCTCGGGCGGGGCCTTGATGGTGATTTCACGCTGGACACTGAAGGTGTCGGGCTTGGTGGTGGCATAGCCGAGGATGGCGGCGACGACGACAACGATCAGCAGCAGGGTTTTTTTGATCATATGCTCTCCAAATCTTGAATGGTCGATGCGAACGAATCGGGTCAATCTTAGCAGATATGTATGGCTGTGCGCGGCTACCTGGCCTTTATTTGCGCCGGCTCCGCGCAGGCCCGCATGCCTGCCCGTTTCCCCTGGCGCGCAGGGGCGCACGGCAGGATTGTGGTATGGGCTCCGCGTCCGCTAAAATGCTGGCCTGCAAAGATTTCAGAGAGAAATATGATTCAACGATCGATCGCCAGGCTGACCCTGGCGTGCGGCCTGCTGGCGTCCGCCTTTGCCGCGAACCTGGCGCATGCCGATGCCTGCCCATCCCATTACGTCGACGGCCGCAAGCCGGAAATCACCAACCCCAAGCTGGACGTGGCCACCAGGGAGCTGTGCTACAGCGTGTTTGGCGTCATGCATTCGGGGATCACGCGCACGCCGCTGTGGTCGGCCGAGCACTTGAAGGCGAGCAACCTGGAAGCGGCGCAGGATCTGTCGCGCGAAAACTCCTTCCATGCCGAGCGCAAGCTGCCGGCCGGCCAGCGCGCCGAGCTGGCCGATTACGCGCGCAGCGGTTTCGACCGTGGCCACATGGCGCCCAACGGCGACATGCCGGATCGCCAGAGCCAGCGCGACAGCTTTACGCTGGCCAACATGGTGCCGCAAGACGCGCGCAACAACCGCTACGTGTGGGCCGGCATCGAAGGCGCCGTGCGCAAGATGGCGAAGAAGGAGGGCGACCTGTACGTGATCACGGGACCGGCCTTCATCGGCGGCAACCTGCGCAAGGTGGGCCGCGTGATCGTGCCCAGCCATTTGTACAAGGCCGTGTACAGCCCGCGCCAGCGCGCCGGCGCCGCCTATTTCATTGAAAACACCGATACCAAGGCCTACGAGGTGCTGAGCATCGCGCAACTGGAAGACAGGATCGGCATCGATCTGTTACCGTCGCTGACGCGGCAGCAGAAGCTGCGCATGCTGAGCTTGCCGAAGGTAAATAGCAAGTCCAGGAAATAATCCGTCTCAAAGGAAACCGTATGTGCGCAAAAAAATTCGTCCCGTATGCCAATGAAAGCGATGTGCTGGAGATCGGCAACCTGACCATCGAAAACCGCGTCGACCGCATCAGCATCAGCGGCGACATCGACCTGACCCTCGACAAGCCGGGCCTGGCGCTGGCGAAGCAGCTGCAAAAGCTGCTGGCCGACGTGGTGGCGCAGCTGGAAAAGCGGCAGCTGCCGGACCAGCTGCCGCCGCCCGAAGTCACGTCGGTGGCCAATCCCTTCGAATAAGCGGGCAAGGCCGGCGCGCAGGTCTACTGTGCCGCTTCGGCGGCGCGATAGTAGCCCTGCCTGCTGATGTCTTCCGGCGCATTCGCCACCGTGTAGGCCGTCAGGGCGATGGCGATGGCGGAATATTGCTGCGCCGCGCTGAACGGCAGCACGTTCTCATAGGTGTCGCGTACCGTGTGGTGCACGCGCGCATAGTCGAAATCGCCAAGCATGCCAAAGCGCGGCGTCGGCACGCCGTTTACCGCGAAGACGGCGTCGTCGCTGCCGCTGCCCGCGCGCATGGCCTTGCCGGCATCGCGCGGCGTATCGTTGAGCGTGGTGGCGTAGCCAAACACGGGATGGACGCCATCCAGCGCCTGCTCGACGCGCCGGAATACCGGCTGCCACGCGGTGGGGATGGTGATGCCGCTGATGGCGCCGGGCCGGCCATCGCGGTTGAGCATCATGACGATATACTTCAATTCACCGGCATGCTGCTTGGCAAAGGCGAACGCCCCCTTGCGGCCCAGCTCCTCCGCACCGAACGCCACCATCACGATGCTGCGGCGCGGCCTCGCATTGGCCCTGGCCAGCAGGCGCATCGCTTCGAGCATGCTGGCCACGCCGGCGCCGTTGTCGGCGGCGCCCGTGCCGCCATCGTAGCTGTCCAGGTGGGCGCCGAGCAGCACGATTTCTTCCGGCTTGTCCGTGCCTGCAATGCGCGCCACGACATTGTGATAAGCCACGGGACCAGGATAAAACCAGTTGCGGATGTCAAACTCCAGCGTGACCGGCTCGCCGCTGGCCAGGCGCTGGCGGATGTCGGCGTATTGCGGCGCGGCCAGTTTGATGTCCGGCAGGCTCGGCAGTGATTCCCAGCTGGTGGGCGCGCCGCTGGCCGCGTACAGCGGTTCCTCGCCGGACTGGATGGTGCCCAGCGCGCCGGCCGCCAGCAGCAGGCGTGTGATGGCCCTGGGCTGGTGCACGAACTCGCCGTCGCGCCCGCCGCCGCTGTTCTCGCCGCCCACCAGCACCCACTTGTCCTTGAATTGCGCGGCGCGCTCCTGCGCCTCTTCCAGGGTGGCCGGCCCCAGGATCGCCAGACCCTGCTGCACGCCCCGGGTGCCGGCCGTGTAGGCGGGCGTGGCGATGCGCAGCGGCTGCGCCACGGGCGCCAGCATGCGCGCCGACCAGGGCCCCCGGTTAAATCCCAGCGGCATCTGGCCCGCTTCTTCCAGTCCGGCCTGCAGGCCCCATTGCTGCAGTTGCGTGCGCGTCCAGCGCGCCGCATGCGTGTAGGCATCGCTACCCGCCATGCGGCCGCCGAAACGGTTGCTCAGGATATCGAGCCAGTCCATGACGCGCGGCTCGCCCGTGCCCAGCGCCACGATGGCGCGCGCCGTCGCATCGGACGCTGGCGCTGGCGCGCCGGCGAGCGTGGCATGCCTGCCGGACAGCGCCGCCACGAAAGCGGGCAGGCGTCCCTGCCGGCGCGCCGCCACGGCCTGGTCCAATTTGCTTGAGCGGTAGCGCGCATCCTGGCGCAGCAAGGTGGCATAGCCGCGCAGCACGCCTTCCATGGCGGCCAGGCTGGTGGCGGCCACGTCGCCAGCCTGCTGCGGATGGGAGATCTGGAAGGCCATCGCGCTGGCCAGGTACTGGACGCCGGCAGCCTCGCGCATGGCGGCGGCGGGCGCGACATCGAGCCAGCTTTCCAGCGGACTGGGCGCCAGCACGATGTCGGGAATGGATTCTATCCACGCCGCAAGCCAGGCGCCATCGCGCCGCTGCACGCCCAGCGGGTCTTGCTGCGCCTCCAGCGCCATCTGCACGACGCGGGCGCGCTCGGCTGGCGTGGAAGGGCCGCGCGCCGCCTCGCTTGCCGCTGCCGCTGCCACGGCTGCGGGCGGCAAGGCAGGCGGGACATAGCGCGCCTTGAGGCGCGTGCCGCTGACCGGCTTGGGGTCGTTTTCATCGGTTTCGACCAGGCGCGTGCCGGCCAGCACGTCGCCGTGTGCCTGCAGGGTCCAGCGTATCGTCACGTCGGTGCTGCTGTCCTTGCCATTGCGGCCCGTGCTCACGCGCTTGCCGGCGTGGCGAAAGACGGTGCCGGCCGGCCCCGGCACTCCCTGTACCTGGCGCGGCGCCGTCAGCTGGCCCCGTTCGTCGAGCCAGGCGATGCTTGCCGTCAGGCGGCCGCCGTCGTCGCTGATGTCGAGCATGCCCTGGTCGATCAGGTCGACCGTCACGCCGTTATTGCTGGTGCTGCCGGTGGCGGTCTGGAAGCGCCAGTGGCCGGCCAGGGCCGGCGCCGGCGCGTTGGCGTGCACGGCGGAGGGCAGCGCGGTGGCGAGCACGCAGCAGGCATATATCAGGGGGTGGAACGAATGGAGGCGCGGCGCATGCATGGTTGTCCTTGTCATGGTTTTCCCCAGGGAGCGGGGAAACCAGTATGCGGAGAACCAGATTGTCTTGATGCTATTTTCCGACCAAGGCGAGGATAGGCGGCCTGAAGGCGTGGATAGCCGTGCTGAAATGCCGGGAAACCTCATCCGACAGCTTGCATCGGATGAGGTGGCGACTGCGCGTGTTACTTGGCGAACGCCTGCGCTGCTGGCGTGACCGTCACGGCCGATGCCGGGATGCCGAGTTTCATCGCGCCGATGACCTTGTCTTCATCGAGCAAGGCCTGCGGCTTGTTGCCGTCGTACTTGATGGGAGAAAACGCGTCGCTGACGAGCTTTTCCTTCAGGCCGGCCGCATCCTTGGCAACGATCACCACGGACAGGTTTTTCGCCGACAGGTGCTGCTTGATGGCCCGGTTGACGTCGGCTACCGTCAGCTTCGACAGGCCATCACGCATCAGCTTGGTGAACTCGGGCGTGCCATACCACTGCGAATCGAGCGCGTAGCCCAGCTGCTGGTTCTGCGTCGAGGTCATGACGAAGACATTCTTCATCAGATAGTCGCGCGTGGTGGCGAAGTCGTCCTGCGTCAGGCCATTGTCGACCAGCTTGCCCAGCTCCGTCAGGGCCACGCGCAGGGCGAAGTGCGCGTTGTCCGGCGCCACGGGGCGGATCCAGATCTCGAACAGCTGCGCCTTGCGGCCCAGGTTCGGATCCGGGAAGAACTGGTACATGCCGCGCGGGAAGGCTTCGATATACGCGTAGTCGCCATAGTTCATGCCGCGGATTTCACGGATGCGCTGGTACAGGTAGGAATTCGAGGCGCGATGCTCGCCCAGCCAGGTCTTTGCCAGCCACAGGGCGGGGAAGTCCGGGTGCGTGCGCGTCACCTCCAGAGGCAGGCCGAAGGAGATGGCCGTGGCGCGCGTGTTTTTCTCGATGATTTCCACTTCCAGGCCATTTGCCTTGCGGCCCACGGGTTTCACCGTGGCCGGCAAGCCGGGGCCGGCCGGCAAGCTGCCCAGCGCCTGCGTCAGCGAGGCCGTCATGGCGTCGGAGACGTCGCCGGAAATGCCTACCTTGACGGCGCCCTGCGCGTACGCGCTCTTCCAGAACTGCTTCACGTCGTCCAGGGTGATGGCGTCGATGCCGGCCACCGTGCCCAGCACGGGGTGGCCATACGGCGTGCCCGCGTACACATTCGTTTGCAAACGCTCCTTGGCGAATTCCTCTTCGTTGTTATCCTTCAGGTCCAGCAGCAGCGCGTTCTTTTGCGCATCCTTCAGGCGGCGGAAGTCGTCTTCGCGGAAGCCGGGCGAGAGCAGCAGCGGCAGGGCGATGGCATTGAACTGGGCCCAGTTATCCTTGTGGATGGAGCCCGTAAACGTCGTCATTTCCTTGTCCGTCTGCTGGCTGAAGCTGCCGGCCAGCGGGAACAGGGCCTGGTTGACTTCGTCGATCTTGCGCTCGGACGAGCCAGCAGAGGCCACCATCGAGGCCGTCAGCGCCGCCAGGCCTTCCTTGCCTTTCGGGTCTTGCGCGGAACCGGCCGTAAACAGCAGCTTGTAGCGGATCTGCGGCAGCGCGGACTTTTGCACCAGCACGTCGAATTTGGCCGTCGACGTGGCAGGCAGCAGGCTGGCCAGTTTCGGCGTGGTGGCAATGGCGGCGGCCATCGGCTGGTTCGACAGGGTGGTCACCACCAGGCCCTCGTCGGTCAGGTATTTGCGCGCGGCCGCCTGCAGGTCGGCCGGCGTGAGCGTGTCGATCAGGCGGTAGTACTCGTTGATGGTGGCGTAGGAGCGGTCGAAATGCACGAAGGACGCCAGGGTGCCGGCGATCTGCTCGGTGTTGTCCAGGGTGCGGATCAAGCCATATTTTTCCGCCGACTTGGCGTCCGCCAGGTCTTTTTCGCTCACTGGCGTGTCGCGCAGCTGGGCCACGGTTTTCAGGATCGCATCGCGCACATAGACGGCGTCATCGATGTTTTTCACGCGCGCGCCGATCACGGCCAGGGTCGGGTCGACCCGCTCCGGCGTCATGTCGAACAATTGATCGACCTTCTGCTCGTTCTGCACCAGGCGCTTGTACAGCGGCGAGGTGCGGCCGAACGACAGCGACAGCAAGGTTGCCAGGGCAGCCTGGTCCTTGTCCTTCACGGAGAAGGCGGGCGCATGGAAGCCGATGGCGACCCATGGCAGGGTCGGCGTAGGCCAGGCCACGTGCTTGTAGACGGGGCCGCGTGGCGCTGGCTCGACGGGCACGGCCGCCTGCTGCTTGCCGCGCTGCCAGGCGCTCCAGTATTTCTCCACCAGGGCGATGGCTTTTTGCGGCTCGACGTCGCCGGCGATGATGATGGTGGTGCGTTCCGGGCGGTACCAGCGGTCGAAGAAGATCTTCGAATATGCGTACTGGTTCGGCATGTCTTCGATGTCCTGGATGAAACCCATCGTCGTATGCTTGTAGGTATGCGTCGTGTAGGCACTGTCGCGCATCACCTCGAACAGTTTCGAGACGGGATTGGCGCTGTTCTTGTTGTATTCGCCCAGCACGGCGCGCGATTCCGTCTTGAACGCGTCTTCCGCATAGTCGAGGTGCTGGAAGCGGTCCGCTTCCACCTTCAGCACGGTTTCCAGGTCATCCTTGGCAAACGTCGTGTGGTAGTTGGTCAGGTCGTCGCTGGTGTAGGCGTTCTGGCGCGCGCCGGCCTTGGTGATGATTGCCTGGTATTTCTCGGGCGGATAGGCCTTGGTGCCACGGAACATCATGTGCTCGAAGAAATGCGCGAAGCCGGACTTGCCCGGCTCGACTTCATTGCGCGAACCCGTCTGCACGGGGATCTGCAGCGAAACGATATTCGGGAAACCGGTCGGCACGATGATGATCTTCAAGCCGTTGGCCAGGGTTTTTTCCGTGGCCTTGAACGGCAGCAGCTCGGCCTTGCTGGCGCTGGCGCTGTGGGCAGCGGCCGGTTTGACGGGCGCGGCGCCCAGGTTCGACGAGGCCATGGCCGACAGGGCCAGGGCGAACGCGGGTAATAAAGCGGGCATGATTCTTGACACGAGGGCTCCTTCTTTTTGGATGTTATGAAAGTGCAACACCGCAGCATAGAATATTCGCGGCGCCGTGCATAGGGGCAGGCGTTGTTGCGCGGAAGGACGCTCAGAAGTCGGGCCGCAGGATGCGCGCCGTCAGGTGGCTGAGGAAGTCGCGCCGGGTCGGCACAAACATGCGGAGGTACACGATGCCGTGCGCGCGGTCATGGTGGTAGATGACGCGGATCTCTGCGCACAGGCGTTGCCGCACATCCATGCCCACTTCGCGGGCGGCCTCGACAGGCAAGTCGCTGTCGGGAAAGGTTTTCAGGTCAGCCAGCAATTGCCGGAAGGCGGCGAGGAACTGCGCATGGGCTGCGGCCGTGTGGTGCGCCTTGAAGTCGCTGCGCAGCTCGTTGAAATCGGTTTGCGCGCTTTTCAGGACGACGATGCGCGCCATCTCAGGCCTGGTCGAGGCTGGACAGGAAGTCTGCTTCGGATATCACGTCGCCGCGCGCGATTTCCTGGTTGCCCATGGCGATCAGCTTCATGAACGCATGCTGTTCCTGCATCTGCCGCGCCTGCCGCTTGCCTTCCTGGTACGCGTGCATGGACAGCGCGACCATCTTCGCTTCGCCATTCTGCGTGATGATGATGGGTTCGTCCTGGCCAGCGTCAAAGCCGTTGACGATCTCGGTCGTATTCGCCTTGAGGTAGGAAATCGGCTTGATGCGTTCCTTGGGGGGCATGGCGGCTCCGCATGTGAATAAACTCTGTGAGGACTAAATTTACATCAAATTTGGTCGTGTTTCCTGATGCTGGTATTTGCTGCTTACGTCAGCGTCGTTTCCGGCAGGCTGATGCGGTTGCGGCCCAGGTGCTTGGCGCGGTACAGGGCGCAGTCGGCCGTGTGGATCAGCTGCCCCAGTTCCGTGCCGGCCCCGGGCAAGGCCGTGGCGGCGCCGATGCTGACGGTGACGCAGGCAGCATCGGCGCGCTTGCGCGGCAGTTGTAGCCGCTCCACGCGCTGGCGGATGCGCTCGGCAACGATGGCCGCGCCTTTCAGCGATTCGTTGGGCAGGATGACGGCGAACTCTTCGCCGCCGTAGCGGGCCACCAGGTCATTCGTGCGCATTTCGCTGGCCACGGCGCCGGCCACCTTGCGCAGGCACAGGTCGCCGCCCTGGTGGCCGTGGTTGTCGTTGTACTCCTTGAAATTGTCGACGTCGACCATCAGCAGCGACAGGGGCTGGCGCTGGCGCTGCGCGCGCTGCCACTCGGCAAGGATGGTGTCGTCGAAGCAGCGCCGGTTCGCCAGGCCAGTCAGGCCGTCGCGCGTGGCCAGCCGTTCCAGTTCCACGTGCGCGCGCTTTTCATCGGTCATGTCGCGCAAGGTTTCCACGACGGCGATCAGCTCGCCATTGTTGTCGCAGATGGGGCTGGCATCGACGGCCAGGTAGCGGCGCCGGCCCGTGCGCGGCATGTCGCACCAGTTCTCGGCGCACAGATTGCTGCCCGTGCTGCTGCGGTATTGCTGCTGTGCATACAGTGCGCGCAAGTCGCCGCCGCGCCCGGCCAGCAGCAGGTCGGCCAGGGTGGGGCGCGGCTGGGCATAGAAGCAGCGGCCAGGCTGCTGCGTGCCCAGCACTTCGGCGGCCGGCACGCCCGTCAGCTGCTCGCAGGCGCGGTTCCAGATCATCACCTTGCCCTGCACGTCGAGCACGAAAGTCGGCACGACCAGCAATTCCATCATCTTGACGGCGAATCCCTGGGCTTCGCCAACTGCTGCGCTGCTGGCTGCTGCGTGACTGTCCGGCATGTAGGCATCCTTGTGTAAGGGCGTGGAAAGGGTAGAGCGCCATGATGCAGGGCGGCTGGAGGAGGGTGTTGATATAGAGCAATATTTTCAGGATTGTGCCGGTGTTTCGCCATGGCTGGCGGGCAGCGGCAGGCAGATGCGCAGGGTGGTGCCGGCGCCGGTGCGGCTGTCGATGTGCAGGCTGCCACCGGCGGCTGCCACGCGCTCATGCATGCCGGACAGGCCGCAGCCCAGGCGTGGAGGTGAGCCGCTCAGGCCGATGCCATCGTCGCTGATGCGGCATTCCAGGGTGGCGCCGCTTTGCAGCAGGTGCAGCTGCACCTGCGTGGCGTGCGCATGGCGGGCGATGTTCGCCAGCGCTTCCTGCAGCACGTGGTACAGCAGGGGGCCATGCGCGCCACCGGCTGCGGCATCGAGGCGGTAGTCGCAGCCGCAGACCGTGCCCGTGGTGCGGCTGAAGTCGGCCAGCAAGCCGGCGCAGGCCGACTGCAGGCCGTTGTCGAGGGCCGGCGGGCGCAAGTCGTGGATGACGCAGCGCAGCGCCGCGATGCTCAGGTCGACATTGTGTGCGATCAGGGCCAGTTTCTGCGTCAGCAGCGGCGCCGCGTCGCGCGTGCTCGTCTGCAGCATGGACAGGTCGATCTTCAGGGTCAGCAGGTGCTGGCCCAGGTCGTCGTGGATGTCGCGTCCGATGCGCAGGCGTTCCTGCGCGCGCGCTTTCTGCTGAGCACCATCCAGGCGTGCGCATTCTGCCTGCGCGTGCAGCCGCTCCTGCGCCTGCTGGTGCAGGGCCAGGCGGTGCGCGCGCCACAGCAGCAGCAAGGCCAGGGCGCCCAGCAGCACGGCGCAGGCCGCCACCAGGTCGCAGGGCGTGCCAGACACACCCGGTGGTTCGGCGGCATGCCCCGCATGCAGGGAAAGGGCGGCGCCAGCGCCGAGGCAGCCTAGAATGCCCAGGCGCAGGGGCAGCCGTATGTTGCGTAGCATCATCCACTTGCTCCCAGATGTTTTTCAACAGGCAATGTCATTACTGAAAATATATTACCTTGAAGGTATTTATATTGTCTAAACGCAAAATCTATGCGGATAGCGCGTGGCGCGCGTGCCACTGTCGTTTTCTGGCGCGGCGGGCGATGGGGCGTGAGGGCGGCAGCCGCGGCATTTGCACGGAAAGTGTCGCGGCGGCATATAATAGAGGGTTGTCAATCGGCTTTGCGGCCACGGCCTGGTGTTTTGCGCCGTGCGCGTCCGCGTACATGCGCCCGCCATGCGCGATGGCGCCAGCCAGCTCTTAGGAAATACTGTGACTTATAGCATCAAAGAGATTTTTTACACCCTGCAGGGCGAAGGTGCGCACGCGGGCCGTCCGGCCGTGTTTTGCCGCTTTTCCGGCTGCAATCTGTGGACGGGCCGCGAAAGCGACCGCGCCACGGCCGTGTGCCAGTTCTGCGACACGGATTTCGTCGGCACCGATGGCGAACTGGGCGGCAAGTTCAAGACGCCGGCCGAACTGGCCGCGCTGATCGACAGCCTGTGGCCTGCCAGCTATCCGGCCAGCAAATACGTGGTGTTTACGGGCGGCGAACCGCTGCTGCAGCTCGATGCCGCGCTGATCGACGCCATGCACGCGGTGGGCTTTACCATCGCCATCGAAACCAACGGCACCTTGCCCGTGCCGCCAGGCGTGGACTGGATCTGCGTCAGCCCGAAGATGGGTTCCACCCTGGTGGTGCACAAGGGTAACGAAATCAAGGTGGTGATTCCCCAGTTCCAGCAAGACCTGGCCGCTTATGAACAGCTCGATTTCGAGAACTTCTTCGTGCAGGCGATGGATGGTCCATTGGCCGCGCACAACATGAAGCTGGCCATCGAGACTTGCAAAAGCAATCCGAAGTGGAAGCTGAGCCTGCAAACCCATAAACTCCTGCAAATACCTTAATAACACTTATGCTGACTATCACACGCAAGCTCGAATTCGACGCGGGCCACCGCATTCCCGACCACAAAAGCCAGTGCCGCAACCTGCACGGCCACCGCTACACGGTGGAAATCACCCTGGTCGGCAAGGTCATCGAAGCGGAAGGCAATTCCGACAATGGCATGATCATGGACTTTTCCGACGTGAAAACCCTGGCCAAGCAGCACCTGGTCGATGTCTGGGACCACGCCTTCCTCGTGTATGAAAAGGATACGGCCGTGCGCGATTTCCTGGCCAGCCTGCCCGACCATAAAACCGTCGTCATCGACCGCATCCCGACGGTGGAAAACCTGGCGCGCATCGCCTTCGAGATCCTCAAGGCGGCGTTTACCGACCATTTCGGCACCGGCCTGCACCTGCATAAACTGGTGCTGCATGAAACGCCGAATTGCTGGGCAGAAGTGACCGATGACTGAAATGCCTGACAGCGCCGCGCCTGCCGCGCCTGCCGCTGCTGTCGCGAGCGCGGCCGATGCGGCCTTCATGCGGCTGGCCCTGGAACAGGCCCGGCATGCGTGGGATCTGGGCGAAGTGCCTGTCGGCGCCGTTGTCGTCAAGGATGGCGTCGTCATTGCCGTGGGCTACAACCAGCCCATCGGCCGCCATGACCCCACGGCGCACGCGGAAGTCATGGCCTTGCGCGCGGCCGCCGACAAGCTGGGCAACTACCGGCTGCCCGGCTGCGAACTGTATGTGACCCTGGAACCGTGCGTGATGTGCTCGGGTGCCATGCTGCATGCGCGCCTGGCGCGCGTCGTGTATGGCGCGGGCGATCCGAAGACGGGCGCCTGCGGTTCCGTGCTGAACCTGTTCGAGCAGCCCGCCTTGAACCACCAGACGGCCATCGAAGGCGGCGTGCTGGCCGACGAGTGCGGCGCTTTCCTGCGGCGCTTCTTTGCCGAGCGCCGCCGTGCGCAGGCGGAAGCGCGCAAGCTGGCTCAGCCGCCGGCCTGAAGCATGGCAGGAGGGCCAGGAGGGCCCGCCGGGCAGGGTGGCGCGCAGCGCGCGCCCATTTCCTCTGCGTCGCGGCCGCCTTGCCGTGCTCCTTTGCCAGCCGCCAGGCTGGCATTTTTCATAATTGTTGCGAAATAACATCTGTCTAGACCACTTTGCCATTCTCAAATGAGAATGATTCGTGTTACAGTATTGTTTTCGCCAGCAAACTTCCCTTGCGTATCGTCATCGATCCGGGTTCAAGAGCCAGCCTTCACTCTTCCACCGGACCATCATGACTACAGTGCCTCTGCAGCGCTCCGCTGCACCCGTCGTATCCCCAGCCCACCTGCCTGTCCGCCGCCATAACCTGGTGCTGCGTGCCGCCTTGCTGGGCCTGTTCGCTGCGCCGTTGCTGCCGGTGCAAGCGCAAACGGCCGCCGTCAATGCGGGCACGGCCGCCCAGGAACCGGCCAAGCTGCCCGTCTTCCCGGAAATCGTCGTCAACGCCAAGCAGGATTACGAGCGCCGTGCCGGTACCCGGACGGTGATCCGCAGCGACGACCTGGAGCGCCGTGGCGTGACGGACATGGCCGGCATCGTGCGCTATCAGCCGCTGATCAGCACACCGATGGCGGCCTCGGGCGGCGGCAGCGTGTGGGATGGTTCGGGCAATACCGGCTACAACATCCGTGGCCTGGAAGGCAACCGGGTCAGCCTGGACGTGGATGGCATATCCCTGCCGGACGCCGCGCCGAAGCCGGACGGCACGACCCTGAACGCCTTCGGCACGGGCCGTGACTATTTTGATCCTGAAACCTTCCGCGAAGTGCGCATCGAGTCGGGCACCACCTCCGTCAGCGGCAGCAGCCCTGGCCTGGGCGGCGGCGTGGCCTTCATCACCAAGTCGCCCGAGGATTACCTGGGCGAAGGGCAAGACCATTACGTGGCGTATAAATACGGCCGCGCCACGGCCGACCGCAGCAATGCGCATACCCTGACGGGCGCCGCGAAGATCGGCGCCAAGCTGCAGGGCCTGGCCGTGTACGTGCACCGCGATGGCGAACAGCTCGACAGCCGCGGCACGGCGACCATCAACCCCGACGACTGGCATTCGAACGCCTTGCTGTCGAAGCTGGTGTGGGCCTTGCCTGGCGAACAGAAGCTGGACTTGACGGTCGACATGTTCGAGCGCAAGAACAAGCGCGATCTGCGCAACAAGGTCAGCACCTATTACCCGACCGGCGTGCAGCAGGACTCCACCACCAAGCGCACGCGCGTCAGCCTGGGCCACGATGTGGCACTCAAGGATTTCGCCCTGTTCGAGCGCCTGACGTCGAAAGTGTACCTGCAGAATGCGAAAATCGATGACAAGACGCAAGGCCGCTACACCTTCGGCAGCCCGTCCCAGCGTTCGATCGACACCAGCTTCAAGAATGACAGCATCGGCCTGACCTCGGAAGCGCTCAAGCAGCTCAACGCCGACAACGCGCTGCTGTACGGCGTGCAGCTGGAAGAAACCAAGTCGCGCCGCCCGTGGGTGGAGGACCGCACCATCATCGCCACGGGCGTGCACCAGATCACGCGCAAGAACCGCATGGCCGACATGGATACCACCAGGTTGGCCCTGTATGTACGCGATGACTACAGCTTCGAGCTGGGCGGCAAGAAGGCCGTGCTGACGCCGGGCCTGCGCGCCGACTACCGCAAGCTGGCGCCGAAAAACCTGCAGAACTATGTGATCGCCGTGCCCAACGCGGCCAAGGAAGTGCGCAAGGAAAGCGATACCTATTTCACGCCAAGCCTGAGCCTGTCCGTGGAAGTCTTGCCGCAAATGAATGCCTACGCCACGGTGACGCGCGGCACGCGCTTGCCGACGGCGGCCGAGCGCACCGGCACCTACGATTCCTTCAGCTACACGGGAGCGGGCACCGGTTATGCCGTGCTGGGCAATGCAAATTTGCGCAAGGAAACCAGCCAGGCTTATGAACTGGGCTTGAAAGGCGACATCGTCAAGGGCCTGAGCATGCACGCGTCCGTGTACCAGACGGAATACAAGAACATGATCGAGTATGTGGCGCAGGAAGACGATCCCGTCAATTTCCCCACCATCGTGCAGGGTCTGTTCCGTCCTGAAAATATCGGCGATGCGCGTACCTGGGGTGGCGAGCTGAGCTTGCATGCGGAGCTGGGCGCCTGGGCGCCGGCCATGCAGGGCTACCGCGTCGACCTGGCCACGGGCGTGGCCAAGGGCCGCTCCTTCAATACCGGGACGGGCCAGAGCGGCGGCCTGGCCTCGGTGGCGCCGGCAAAGACGGCGCTGACTTTCGGCTACGACCACAGCAACAAGCTGTTCGGCCTCGAACTGACGGCCTTGCATGCCGGCGAAAAACAGGCGCCGAACGACTTGCTGATGGGCACCACCGCGCCCCGCTTCAAGGTGCCGTCGTACACCATCTTTGACTTGTCGACCTACTGGAACGTGCACAAGAACGCGAAGCTCATCGTCGGCGTGTACAACCTGACGGACCGCAAGTACTGGGATTACGCCGCCTCGCGCAGCCTGGCCGCCGGCACCACGGCCGCCAGCCGCGCCGAGATCGAGCGCTACGCCAGGCCGGGCCGCAACGTCGCCGCCAGCCTCAGCATCAGCTATTGATTTTTACCGGGGAGGGGCGGCCGCCCCTCTTTTTTTCCATGTTTGATTGAATGGTCTATCTATGAAGTTATCCAAACTCGTTCTATCCCTGCTAGGCAGCCTGCTGATTGCAAACGCATATGCGGCCCCAGCCACTTTGGCGGAACGCTGGTCCACCCTGCGCACGGAACAGCCGAAACTGCAGATCCGCGACGCGGCGCGCGCGCTGGGTGTGTCGGAGGCACAATTGCTGGCAACCAATATCGGCAACGGCGTCACGCGCCTGCAGGCCGACGGCAACCAGCCGCGCGAAATCATGCGCGCCGCGCTGGACCTGGGCGTGGTGCAAGCCATCACGCGCAATGAAAACGGCGTCATTGAAACGACGGGCACGGCCAGCAAGTTCAAGCAGGCGGGCGACAAGTCGGAACAGGCCGATGCCAAGCAGGATCCGGAACAGGAAGCGCGCCAGCGCAATATCGCCGGCGGCTACCTGGGCGGCGCCATCGACTTGCGCTTCCACTTTGAAAACTGGAAATACGCATTTGCCGTGGTCCAGCCTGGCCGTGACGGCAAGCCGACGCGCAGCCTGCAATTTTTTGATGCCAACGGCACGGCCGTGCACAAGATCTACCTGCGCAACGAACCGGGCGTGGCCGTCTACGACAAGCTGGTGGCCGCCTTCCGCATGCCGCAGCAAAGCGCGGAATTGAACGTGCTGGCCGTGGCGCCGAAAGCGGCCGAGAAGCCGGATGCGGAGATCGACGTCAAGGAATTCCAGCTGGCATGGAAAGACATGACGGACGTGCACCAGTTTGCGCAAATCATGCGTGAATTCCACCTGTCGCGCGAACAGGCCCTGCGCCTGGCGCCGGCCGGCGTGGTCGAGCGCGTGACGCCGGAAGCGCTGCGCACCCTGCTGGAAAACGCGGCGAAGGACAAGGTCGCCATCATGGTGTTCCTGGGCAACGAAGGCTTGACGCAGATCTACAGCGGCAAGATCGAGAAAGCCATGGCTGCCGGCGGCTTCTTCAACGTGCTGGACCCGGACTTCAACCTGCACATCCGCGACACGGCACTGCGCAGCGGCTGGGTCGTCAAGCGCGGCGGCGTCACCTCGGTCGAGTTCTTCGACAAGGATGGCACGCAAGTGGTCTCCTTCTTCGGCGTGCGCGAGCGCGGCAAGCCGCAGCCGCAAGCGTGGGTGGATCTGGCCGACAGTCTGCCAAAGGCAAAATAAGGTTTTTTTGCAAGTTGATGAGTATCAGCACGTGACAGAACCATGGCGAGCGGCAGCGGATTGTTGCTGAGAAGCGCAAGCGTACTTCAGGTACGCTGAGCATCGCAGGGCGCAAGTGGCGACGCGCAGCAGGTTCTGTCATGTGCAAGCAGAGCAACACTTCAGCATGGGTGCCGCGTGCCGGTCTCATGTCTGAAGCACAATAGTGGTATGCTGATTCCAAGGCCGCAGCGATCGTGCCTGCGTGCTGGTTCCTGGAAGAGAGGCAATCATGGCAACCATCATGGCGAACGGCCTCAACATAGCCTATGAAAGCCACGGCGATCCCGATGACCCGTGCGTACTGCTGGTGATGGGCCTGGGCATGCAGCTGATCGCCTGGCCATCCGACTTCGTCGAAGGCATCGTCGAGCAGGGTTTTCGGGTTGTGCGTTTTGACAACCGCGACAGCGGCCTGTCGAGCAAGATGGCGCTGGCGGGCAAACCGTATTTGCCGCTGGCCTACGTGAAAAACCTGCTGGGCTGGCCCCTGAAAACCTCCTATACCCTCGATGACATGGCGCAAGACGCGCTGGGCTTGCTGGCAGCCCTGCGCATTACGCAGGCGCACGTCATTGGCGTGTCGATGGGCGGCATGATCGCGCAAGTGATGGCGGCGCGCGCGCCGCAGCAGGTGCTCAGCCTGACGTCCATCATGTCGAGCAGCGGCCGGCGCGGCTTGCCCGGCCCCACGCGCGCGGCGCGCAACGCTTTGTTGCAAAGACCGAAACGCAAGGCCAGCCGCGCCGAGCTGATGGCGCACATGGCCGCCACCGTGCGCGTCATCGGCAGTCCCGCTTATCCAGTCTCGGAACGGCTGCTGTACCAGCGCATCGAGGCGGCGCTGGAGCGGGGCAGTTGCCCGGAAGGCGTGGCGCGGCAAATGGTCGCCATCGCCGCCTCGGGCGAACGCACGGCCTTGCTGCCCAGCATCAGCTGTCCGGCGCTGGTGATCCATGGCGCGGCCGATCCCCTGATACCCGTTGCCTGCGGCATCGATACGGCAGCGCTGATACCGGGCGCGCGGCTGGAAGTGATCGAGGGCATGGGGCACGACATGCCGCCCCAGCTGATCGAGCGCCTGCTCGCCTTGATCGATGTGCATCTGCAAGGTAAGATGGCGCCCCAGATGCGCTCCCAGCCAGCTTGAAAGCAACTCGGGCGCGCCCACAACTTTTGAAGGCATGGGCATGTTGAAGACACCTGAGATTGGCATCGCCATCGTGGCGCCAGGCGGTTATGCGCCCGACGAGGCAGCTTTGCAGCGCGGCATCGCCCGCCTGCAGGCGCAAGGCGCCACCGTGCATAATTACTACGATCCCGCGCACAAATTCCAGCGTTTCGGCGGCACGGACGCAGGCCGCCTGGCGCAGCTGAACGCCGCGGCCGCCGACCCGGACGTGCAAGTGGTGCTTGCCTTGCGCGGCAGCTATGGCATCAGCCGCATTCTGCCCGAGATCGACTTTGCTGCCATGGCGGACAGCGGCAAACTGTTTGTCGGCTACAGCGACTTCACGGCTTTCCACATGGGCCTGATGGCGAAAACGGGCCGCGCCAGCTTTGCCGGGCCCATGGTCTGCGACGATTTCATCCGCGACGAGGCCGAGCAGTTCACCCTCGACCAGCTGTGGTCGTGCCTGGCCGGTCCCACGCACACCGTGACGGGCGTGGCCGCCGGCAACCCGCAAGTCGAGCTAAGCGGACAATTATGGGGCGGCAACCTGGCCATGCTGGTGCATCTGCTCGGTACGCCATATTTCCCCCAGATCGATGGCGGCATTTTATTCCTGGAAGACGTCAACGAACACCCGTACCGGGTCGAGCGCATGCTGCTGCAACTGCTGCACGCGGGAGTGCTGCAGCGCCAGCAGGCGGTGGTGCTCGGCGACTTTTCCGCCTACAAATTGAGTCCCATGGATAACGGCTACGATTTCGACGCCATGCTGGCCTATGTGCGCCAGCGCTTGCCCGTGCCGGTGCTGACGGGGCTGGAGTTTGGCCACATCCGCCGCCGGGTCACTCTGCCGTTCGGCGGCCAGGCGCGGCTGCGCTCGGATGCCAATGGCTTCCGCTTGCAGGTGGGCGACTATCCCACCCTGGCGCGGCCCTGAACGCTCGGGACGCCGCCGCCACCACGCCCGGCAGGCTGCTGCAGCTCGACGTGCTGCGCGGCATCGCCGTGTTTGGCATCCTGCTGGTGAATATCTGGGGCTTTGCCTGGGGCACCATCTCCTTGCGCTACGGCACCTTGCCGGCGCAGCCGCCCGTGCCCGACCAGCTGGGGATCTTCCTCGTGGCGGCACTGGCGCAGTTCAAGTTCTATCCCATCTTCGCTTATCTGTTTGGCGCCGGTTTCGCCCTGCAGACGCGTTCCCTGAAGCGCCAGCTGGGCAGCTGGGAGCAGGCGCAAACGGCATATCGCCGCCGCTTGCGCTGGCTGCTGGTGTTCGGCCTGCTGCACGGTTTCCTTGTCTGGAGCGGCGACGTGCTGACCTCGTATGCGGTCGCCGGCATGCTGATCCTGCCGCTGGCGGCAGCCAGGCTGAGCCGGGTGCGCAACCGCGCCTGGCTGGTGGCGGGCGGTTTTTTGCTGTTCATGTGCCTGCTCATTCCCGCCGGCCGGCAAGACGGCGCGCCGGACACGGCGCAAGAGCTGCAAAACTTTGCCGCCCGTTTTGCCATCTACACGCAAGGTAATGCGTGGGCCGTCGCCAGGCTGCGCGCCAACGATTTCCTCGTCTCGCTGCTGTACGCCACCGTCATGCTGCCGCATATTATCGTGCTGTTTTTGCTGGGCATCCTGTCCGTGCGCTTTGGCTGGCTCACGCGGCCGCAGCGCCACCGGCGCCTGTGGCGCTGGGTCTGTGGCGTGGGGCTGGGCGCGGGGCTGCCGTTCAACTTGCTGGCGGCGTGGGCCGTCACGGCGCAAGTTGTCGATCCGTATCAGCAGGTGTTCGATGCGGCGCTGTTCGAGGCCCTGCTGTTCGCCGGCGGCCCCGTGCTGGCGGCCGGCTATGTGGCGGCGCTGATGCTGGCCGGCCCCGTTGTGCTGCGCTGGCTGGCTGCCTGGCTGGCACCCGTGGGGCGCATGGCGCTGAGCAATTATCTGCTGCAATCGCTGCTCGGCACCTGGCTGCTGCAGGGCTCGGGCCTGGGCTGGGGCGCGGCTATACGCCCAGCCGAGATGCTGGGCCTGGCCGTGCTGGTCATGGCGGGGCAGGTGCTGCTGAGCCGCTACTGGCTGCGCTACTTTCGGCAAGGGCCCATGGAAGCGCTGTGGCGCCGGCTGGCGCGGCTGCCTTAGGGCTTGCGAGCAGGGCGCGCGTGCTGGAACAGGGGCCTAATCCGCGCCCCAGTCGAACGCAGCTTGCGCCGCAGGCGGTGAGGCTGCCCTGGGCTTGGCGGACGGCACCAGCGGGTTGTCGACGGCATGCCATTCGAACAGTTCCGCGTCGAGCAGGCAGGTGCGCGCCAGCTGCAGCGCCTGCTCGGGCGTCAAGGCTGGGTCGAGCCAGCGGTGCGCGTCTTCCCGGCTGACGGCCACGGGGCGGCGGTCGTGGATGTCGACCATGCCGCCCAGGCTGTCGGCCGTCACCAGCACGAAACCCGCTTCTTCACGGTTCAATTTGTAGGGGCCGAAATGCGCGAGCGCCAGCAAAAACAGCGGCGCGCGGTCGCGGCGGTGGATATGCCACGGCTGCTTCGCGCCTTTTTCACCCGTCCACTCATACCAGCCGGAAACGCAGACGATGCCGCGCCCCGTGCGCAGCAGCGGCTTCCAGTAGGCACCGGCAAGTTTTTCCAGGCGGGCATTGATAGCGATGGGAATTTTTTTCTTGCCGGCGGCGGGCGTGGCCGCGGTAGCCCAGGCGGGGCGGTAGCCCCAGAAGACGTCGTCGACGCGACGCACGCCATCGGCAATATGCAGCACGGGCCGGTACGTGCCGGGCGCCACGTTCAGGTGCGGCTCGGCCTCGCTGTCGAACACCGCGTCGGTCCAGCCGAAGGACGACGCCAGCACGCGCGCCGTGTCATTTTGATCGAATCGTCCACACATGGCGAAATCATACCCGAAGGTCGCGGCGCACGCGGTGCGGCAGCCACGTTTGCTGAGTGTGGTCAAACGTACAGACTGCTTGCGCGCGCCGGCGCACACTGGCCACAGTCAGATAGCAGTCAGATCCCTGGCGCTCTTTGCATCGGAGGAAATATGTCTTTTGAGAATCCCACCATCCACAAAGGTTTTACCATTAGCGCCACGGCCAGCCAGCGCCGCGACGGCCGCTGGGTTGGCTCTTTCATCAGCCTGAACCAGGCCTGCGGCGCGTATGCCGATACCTGCGACTACGATG
>RCUS01000488.1_pt1 | contig 26166 bp, 23 predicted proteins | sample 2166221 | NCBI WGS metagenome assembly RCUS01 (sample SAMN09932758, study PRJNA488358) | compost metagenome | isolation source: compost soil in cyclohexanecarboxylic | place: Germany: Experimental Botanical Garden | reverse complement strand
CCCGGTGTCTTGTCTTTAAAATCCAGCCTCCCGAGGTTGGAGAGACGGTCATTCGTGTCCCGGCTGGTCAAAATAATGGTTCCGCTTGTCATAAGTAACGCTCCTTTCCGAGTATCTGAAAATAAGAGAGAAAACGTTGAATCAAGGAGGTTGATGAACGAATCGAAATCGGTTTCGAAAATGGCGGTGAGACATCCCGAGGATGTCTTATTAAGTTTCGCCTTCACTTGTTGAACGCTGCTCTCACTTGTTGAATGCCGCCCTCAAATATGAGTATGCGGGTGAAAGGCTGATTAGCCCGCGGTCGCCGGCCAAATTTCTCCTTACAGGGACTTGCAGGAATCGCGGACGACCAGCTCCACAGGCAGCACGACCGCTTCCGGTGCGCGGACTGTCTCGATCGACTGGATCAGCATATCCGCTGCTCTCTTGCCGATGCTGGATATATCCTGACGGATCGTAGTCAAGGCCGGCGTTACCAGTCCGGCCGCTTCGATATCGTCGAAGCCGATGACGGACAGATCCTCCGGAACCTTCAGGCCCCGGTCCTGCGCGGCTTTGATGGCTCCGAGGGCGAGATTGTCACCTGCCGCCAGCACGGCGGTCGGCGGCTGATCCAGATCCAGCAGCAGGCTCATCGCCGCATAGCCGTCACGGGTGGAGAAATGCACTCCTCCTGTAACGATATAATCCTCCCTCTTCCCCAGCTTCAGCCTGCTGACAGCCATTTCGTAGCCAAGCCTCCGATGGCGTCCCGCAAACGTCACTTCCCCTCCGGATATATGGGCGATATGACGGTGGCCCAATTCATACAAATACTGAACGGCCAGAAAGCTGCCGTTGACGTTATCGGAGCAGACCGTTCCCGCCTTCCTTGATTCGTAATCCAGAATGACGCAGGGAAGCCCGCTGTCCACCAGCTCCTCCACCCCGGGGTCCAGGGCGTCCGCCAGCACAATTACGACGCCGTCAACACTTCTGAACCGGCAGTGCTCCAAATAGCTGCTGCTCTTCCCCCCGATGTTGTCGGAGATGAACATGAGGTCATAGCCCTGGGCTTCCGCCGCCCGCTTGAAGCTGTCGAGAACGCCGTTAAAGAACGGATGCCGGATGCCCATTCCGGAAAATTCATTGAACAGAATACCGATGGTCCAGGATTTCTTGGTCATCAGCGTCCGCGCGTGGGAATTGGGCAAATACCCCATTTCCTTCGCGGCGTCCAAAATTTTGTTCTTGGTCTTCTCGCTCACATCGCTATAGTGGTTGAACACCTTGGAGACGGTAGTCGGTGAATAGCCGGTTGCCTTGGCAATGTCGTAAATGGTAATCAAGCCTTGTCACCCCCTTTTCGAAATCTATTTCGTTCGAATGAAGTGTAACGGCTTCCATCTCAAAAGTCAATGATCAAAATGCCGAGACCGCGATTACACCAACAGCAAAAACACCGCCCGGCACGGGCCGCCCTCTGGCGGCCGCGCACCTGTTGGCGGCGTCTTGATCTTCGGACCTGCATGACAGGTCCCTGCCTATCAAATCGATGTCCTGCTTCCTCGCTATTCCGCGCTCTTCCCCGGTTTGTAGTACTTCTCCTTGAACTCGTCGAACGTGATATTATCCGTCTTGCCCGCCTCAAACGATTTATGGACATATTTCCAGTACGCGATCAGATCCGCATGTCTTCCCTGATAATCGTCCGGAATCTGGTACAGGGCCTGCACCGACTTCGCGTCATCCCCGTCCTGTCCGTAAATATTGTACTGGGCGAACAGATACATAGCCTTCAAATCTTCGTCCGGATTCGAAACAGCCTTCACCAGCGCGGCGATTGTCTCATAGTCCTCATCCTGCAGCGCCTTGTCGATCTTCGCCCACAGCTGCTTGTTGTCCTGGCCGCTCGTTCCCGAGGGCTTGGCGGACGGCTGGGCCTGCGGCTTCGCCGAAGCGGCTGGCGAAGGCGAAGGTTCCGGCGACGGCGAGGCGGGAACCGAAGGCGAGACCGGCGCGGCGGAAGCCGCCGGAGCATTGCCGGCGTCCGAAGGCGGCGCCGTTACAGCGGGCGCGGCCGAACCGGTCGCCTGCCGCGGAGCGATTGCTCCGCCGCCGCAGCCTGTGACGGCAAGGAGAAGAATGAGAACTGCCATGCTTTGTAGTTTTTTCATGTATGACCCCTGCTTTTTAATATATATAAGAATGGATAAGCGGTGTGCTTGTCCCGATTCTTCTTTTTACAGGAAAACACTCACCTAATAGTAACACTAAAAAACGGCAAAAAACAGCAAAAAACCGGCCCCGCGCGAAGAATCGCGCAGAGCCGGCCGCATGTCCCAAGGAGAGCTCTATCAGAACGCCAGTTCGACTGAACCATCCTCGTAAATATCGACCCGCTGGGCGCAGAGCAGCATGCCAAGTCCGTTGGCAAAGCCCTTTTCCTTAATATCCTGCTCCCGGCGCTCCCATCTCGGGCGGTCATGAATGATATCGTACAGATAATAGAACTCGTCTTCCGTCGCGGTCTTCATTTTCTCCACAAAGATAAAGTCCTCTCCGAACAGCGCGCTGAACCAGCCTGCCGCTTCTTCATGTGTCGAGAACTTGGGAAGGTCGGACTGAAACTGCTTGGACAGGAAATTCTGCTGCAGTCTGCCCTTCTTCTCGTAATAGCTGCTGAGTGTCTCCGCGTTAATCATTGCACATCGCCCCTTTTCTTGAATCGCCGGCTGCATCATACCAAAAATTTATGAAAATTTTATCGTATTTCAGAAAAAGGGGATATGACTTAGCGCATGTCTTCCGCCTTCCTTAGAAATGCCCGCACTGTCCCGATGTAGGCTTCCGGTTCCTCCAAATAGCCTGAATGGGAGCTGTTCTCCAAAATATGCAGCGAGGCTCCGGGAACCAGCGAACGGTAGTAGGCCGTCGACTCCGGCGATGCTTCATCGTAACGGCCGCACAGAAAGAGCGCCGGGAGGTCCAGCTCATGCAGCCTTGGCGTGCAATCATAGGTCTTCAGGCTGCCGGTCGGGGTGAACTCGGAAGGTCCCCACATCGCCATGTACACATCCCGGTTCGCTTTGGCGCGGCTTTCCGCCGCCAGGGGAGACGGCTGTTCCAGCCGGTTCACATGCCTGCGGTAATATTCCTTCATCGCGGCCTCGTATTCCTCCGAATCGGTCGTCCCATTCGCCTCATGATGACTGATAACCGCCTGCGTCTTCGCCGGCAACAGGGCCAGGAAGGCGTCGGCGTCCCGCTTCCACATCTCCGCGCTCAGGCAGGGGCTGGAGAAAATGACGCTGCGAACGCCGGGTAGCGCGCAATCCAGCAAGTAGGAAGCGGCCAGCATCGTTCCCCATGAATGTCCAAGCAGATGGACCTCATCCAGGCCAAGCTGCTGCCTGATGCAGGCAAGCTCTTCAGTGAACCGCTCGGTCGTCCAAAGCGAAGGCTCGTCCGGTCTCTCCGAATTACCCGATCCCAGCTGATCGTAGAACAGCACCGGCCGTTCATCGGCCAGCACATGTAGCTCCGATTTCAGCAGCAGATGCGACCCGCCGGGGCCCCCATGTATAACGATCAGCGGGACTCCGCCTTTCTCCTCTCCCATCAGACTGTACCAGACCTTTCCGCCCGGCACGCCGACATACCCTTCACGCTGTCTCATCCTGTATGCTCACCCGTTTCCTTTCTTGATTCACTCTGTCCCTATACTCTCTACCCAACTCGACACCACTCTACCCAATTCTACTCCAGCTTCAGTATGCTCTTCCAGGCGGCTTCAATCCGCTGCGCTCCCTCACGGGGAGACTCGCGTCCAAGCAGCATCGCGTTCAGATTCTTCGTGAAATCGCGGTACAGCTTGGAGCTCTCCGGTATCATGGGCTGGCTGCGCGCCAACGATAACGGCTCCTTGAAGCTCTGCAGCAAATACTCCGAGGCCAGCCTTGGGTCCTCGTACACATCGCTGCGGGTCGGCAGCGTCCGGAGCGAGAGGCTCTGCCTGGCCTGGACTTCTTCGCTCGTCAGGAAGGAGATCAGCTCGTAGCTCTCCTTCGGATGCTCGCTGTAACGGTTGATGACGAGACTGTGGCCGCCGATCGGTGAACCTTGTCCGGCTGGGCCTTTCGGAACAGGAGCGACGCCAAGATTATTCGGATCGGCGAATTCCTTGGTCTTCAGCAGATCGGCCACCGCCCAGGGGCCGTTGATAACCATCGCCGCCTTGCCCACGCCGAAGTCATGCATCATTGTGTCGTACCAGCCGTCGAAGCCGGCATAGGGCTGCGAAGCCCCCTCCGTCCGCAGCTCCCGCATAAAAGCGAAGGCCATCTGCGAGGCGGCCGAGGAGATTTCAATCTTCCGGTCCGCGGTTACCGTATCTCCTCCGAACGCCCATACGAAGGGAAGCGCAAAATAGGAGTCCTCGGTGACGTAAAGACCATACCGGTCCGGGCCGGACAGTGCTTGTGCCATAGTCTTCAGCTCATCCATCGTCTGCGGCGGATTATCATAACCCGCCTCCTTAAGCAGGGCTTTATTGTACATCAGCGCCGGAACCTCCATTACGGAGGGCAGACCATATACCTGTCCCTGATAGGTGACGGCGGACAGCGCGGTCGGCACGAATCGGGACAGCTCCCGGTCCGCCGCCAGCCGATCCAGCGGCATGATAATGTCGAGATCGGCATATTCGGGAATCCAGGTATTATCCGCGCGGAGCACATCAATGCTCTGTCCGCCCAGAATGGCGTTCTTGTACTCATTACTGGCAGATGAGAACGCTTTCTTAAAAAGGGTCACTCGGATATTGGGATGAGTGTTCTCGAACTCCGTGATCATCTGACGGAAGAAGAGCGATTCCGATTCCGAAGTCGTCGTCCAGAACACCAATTCCACGGGGTTGCCGGTATTTCCGCCGGCGCTGCAGGATGGCAGCAATAGGGCCGCCGCCAGAAGCGGCAGAGCAGCTTTAAGCTTCATATAGCAGGGCTTCCTTTCTTCATCGGCCTTAGACGAATCGGGCCGCTAAAGGCCCGGTCCGTAGACGACGGTCCGGTTCCGTCCGCCCGACTTGGCCTGATAGAGCGCCAGATCCGCCTGCTTCACCAGGTTGTCGGGGCTTGCCGCAAGCACGGCCGGCATGGCCGCGACTCCAAGGCTCAGCGTAATGAAGGAATCGGTCTTCGATCCTTCATGCGGAATGCGCTCCCCGGCAACGGCCTCCCGGAGCGACTCCGCGATGCCGGCGGCGTCTTCCAGCGTCCGGTCCGGCAGCAGCACGACAAACTCTTCGCCGCCGTAGCGGGCGGCGAAGCCCTGCCCCCGGATCTGCTCCAGCAGAATGCCCGCTACCCGTTTGAGGCAGGCATCCCCGGCCTGATGCCCGTACAGATCGTTGTAATCCTTGAAGTAATCGATATCCAGCAGGATCAGGGCCAGCAGGCGATTACCCGGGGACAGAAGCTCCCACTCCCGAACCAGCGTCTCGTCATAGCAGCGCCGGTTCGGCATCTCCGTGAGGCCGTCAAGCAGAGACAAATGGTACAGAAAATGATTGGAGTCGATGACAGACCGCAGCGACTCTTTCATCGTATTGAAGGATTCCGCCAGCTCGGCAAGCTCGTCTCCGCCTTTGAAGGACAGATCCGAAACATGCAGATTGCCGCCGGCCACCGCCTGCGCCGAGTTCTTGAGCAGCCGGATTCGGCGGGTAAGATGGCTCGACAGCACGATCGCAACGGCGATGGACAGCAAAACCGCAAGCGTAGTCAGCATGACATTGATGAACCGGATAATTTCTCCGTTGCGTTCAATCGTCGTCCTGTAGGTCTCCGTATCGGCCTTCTCCCGCACATAGAAGCTGTGCAAAGAGAAAGCGATAGGATCAAAGCTGTCCCTGGAGGAAATCTCGCGCGCTTCCTCAACGCGCCCCTCCTTCTTCATCTGGATGAGCTGATCGCTTTCCTTAATATACGACGCCCATTTCTGCTCAAAGCTCTTAATCTGGGAGCTGTCTTCCGTCTCCTGGATCATGGCGCTCAGACGGACCAGCTCGTCGCTGACGTATTGAACGCCGGAATCGAAGCTGGACTTGAATTCATCCTCCACATATATGGGCGCGATCAGATAGCGCGCCAGGTTGTCGTTCGCCGTTCTGGCAAACAGGTTCAGGCGCTGAACGCTCTCCATCCGCTGCTCCGACTCCAGAATGAAACGCGTCAGATTGACGTTGCGCTGTGACAGATAGGTGGAGACGGCAGCGGTAATCAGAAATAGCACGATGTTAATACTGAAACCAAGATATAGCTTGCTTCGAATGGATAATCTCATCGGTCAGCACCCCGGCTGCTTTCACAGTATGTTAGTTACTATATCGGTAGGACTTTAGTCGTAATGAAGCCGGAAGATGCTGTTTCACCTTATTTCCAAATCATTTAGGAACGGAGGATTACACGGAACGCAAATTTGTCATTAAGCCGGTGAATAGCAGGGCGTAGCTGAAGAGGCTGCCGTTGGTGACGGCAGCCTATTTTTCCAATTGCGTTATTTGCGAGCTGTGAGAATGAACTTCTCCAATGAACCTGTATCAGTAATACTCTCATTGCATACCTGGTTATCCAGACATACATAATGACCAAAGCGGGAGAGATTATCCGGCGATGCGCTGGCAGACTTGGTCTGCACCGAGAAGAACGCAAGCTCGTGATGCCGGTTGCAGAACAGGCAGTACCCTTTCTTGTTGGTCGGCGTAAGCCTTCCCTCGATGCCGATGAACTGTCCGCCGTACGAATATACGATGAACAATTTGTTCGTGGCAATATCCGTCCAGCCCAGATAAGTCACATACCGGAAGTCGATGGACGCCAGATCCGGAATTTTCAGCTTTTTATTTTTAGGGAATAGCTTCTGAATCTGCTTTAGCGTAATCGGCGGAAAAGGCTCCAGGTATGGTTCCAATGCGGCAAGATATCTCTGGAAATCATATGCGGACTCCAAGGCCGAAATTTGTTCCAGCATCCCCTTCTGATCCTCGGATAGACTGGGAAATGCTTCGACAATGTTCATTACGGCCCGATGCCTTACCGTCTCCAGAACGCCCCGGTCCGCGACGCTGCGCAGCGTTTTCTGAAGGAATTCCGCTTGCTTCTTAACCACGTTAAATTGTTGGTTTCTAATAAATGGTGTATTCATAGCTTCTCAGCCCCTTATTATTATTGAAAAAGACAATAAGGTGCAAAGCCCGTTATTAGAAACGATAAAATCAGTTTGGGCGATCGAATTCATTCCACCGCACCCCACGCAAAGTATCGCCCCAAATCAGGCTTTGCATGAGGACTTCCTAGCCCATGAGCAATTCGGTATTGCCAACGGTAAGACCCCCTATCACATCCAGATGGGAGAATTATAGCAAAAATGGTCACCGGCGACAATTGATCCGCAGCATGGTTCAACAAACCATACATACTCCTCTACACGCTTGCATTTACCGCCCCAGACCGTGCAGCTCCTTGAAATCCTCCGGGCTCATGCCGGTATGACGCTTAAAGACCGCGCAGAAATAGCTGGGATTCTCGTATCCGACCAGGCCGGCGATTTCGTAGATTTTCCGCCCGGCTTCGCTGAACATCAGCTTCTTGCTCCGGTTGATGCGCTCCTGGTTGATATACGCAAGCGGCCGCAGCTTCAGCGTCTTCTGAAAAAGCCTGCACAGGTACTGGGGCGAAACGCCTGCAATATCCGCCAGCTCGGCCAGCGGCAGGGGCCGCTCCAGATTCTCCGCGATATGCCGCAGGACAGGCCGGATGCGCTCCATTCCGTAATCCCGGTTCACCGGCGCGGGCAGAAGCTTCTTCAAATCCAGCAGCAGCTGGTACAGCAGCTTGGAGCATTCCGCTTCGAATTCGTCCTCTCCCTCTTCCATCGCAAGCATTTGCTGCAGCTCGTTCAGCAGGGAACCCCGCTTAAGATTGGCAGCCCCCGACTCGTTCACTCCCGCATACGCCAGCAGCTGCCGGGCTTCTCTGCCCTGAAACGACACCCAGGCGAGCTCCCAGCGGTCGCTGATCGGCGTATACCGGTGCGGAATTTCCGGAAACAGGAAAAAAACATCCCCGGGACCAACCGTCAGCTCCTTCTCCCCGATGATGAGTCTTCCCTGTCCGTTTAGCACCTGATGGAGCTGAAAATCGGGAAAGCCCGACGTCCGGACTGTCTCCGTCTGATGCTCCCAATATCCGGCCGTCGTCATATAGAGCGGCAGCAAGGACGTTTCATCCGACTTTCCGAAGATCATCTTGGACTCCATTTCCAGCTCCTCCTTAGTTTCATATTTTGATATTTCCAGCTAATATTCTTTATTTTCTAAGATATTATTCAATCATATAATGTTAATATTATACGATCTATTAGAGGGAGTTGCTACTATGCGCACCAAACTGGCTTACACGGCGCCGGCTAACGGCTACCCGGAATGGAACAACAATCCGGAGATTTTCCAATTGGGACGGCTTAAGGCTCATTCTTCCATGATGCCGTTCCCCGGCGTCCCGGAAGCGCTGGCCCGCGATGCAGCATCTTCGCCGTTCTACCGGTCCCTGAACGGAACCTGGAAGTTCGCCTTTGCGGAGACGCCGGAGCAGCGAATTCAATCCTTTTATGAAATGAATTACGACTCCAGCGGCTGGGGTGATATGCCCGTTCCCTCCCACTGGCAGCTTCAGGGGTATGATTACCCCCATTATACGAATGTCCGGTATCCCTGGGCGGAATCCGAACCGGACTTAAAGCCCCCTTATGCGCCAACCCGCTACAATCCGGTCGGCTCCTACATCCGCACGTTCAGTGTTCCAGACAACTGGAAGGGCCGTCCCGTATTCATCAGCTTCCAGGGCGTGGAGTCCGCCTTCTACGTCTGGGTGAACGGGGAGCTTGTCGGCTATGGCGAGGACACCTTCACCCCGTCGGAATTCGACCTCACGCCTTATCTGCGAGACGGCGAGAACAAGCTTGCGGTCGAAGTATACCGCTGGTGCGACGCCAGTTGGCTGGAGGATCAGGATTTCTGGCGGCTCAGCGGCATTTTCCGCGACGTGTACCTGTATTCGCCCCCTTCCGTTCATATTTCGGACTTCTTCGTCCGCACTGAACTGGATAGCGAATACCGGGATGCGGAGCTGCAGCTTGATGTTGAGCTGACGAACTATTGGGATGAGTCTGCACATTCCGTTACAGTGGAAGCGCAACTGTATGGCGCCGATGGCAGAGCCGTACTGGAGCGTCCGCTTACCGCGGCGGCTTCCCTCGCAGGTGAAGAGGACTTCAAATTCAAGCTTTCGGCCGAGATCAGGAGTCCGCTGAAATGGAGCGCCGAAGCGCCGAATCTGTATACGCTGGTGCTGACGCTGAAGGACCGCGAAGGCGGCGTCCTGGAAGCTGTCAGCTGCCGGACCGGATTCCGCAAGTTTGAGCTGAAGGACGGCCTGATGAAGATCAACGGCAAGCGGATTGTCTTCAAAGGCGTCAACCGCCATGAATTCTCGGCGGATACCGGCCGTGCTCTCGGCAAGGCGGAGATGATCCGGGATATCGAGCTTATGAAGTCCTTTAATGTGAATGCGGTCCGGACCTCGCATTATCCAAATCAGTCCATCTGGTATGAGCTCTGCGACGAATACGGACTCTATGTCATTGACGAGACCAACCTGGAGACGCACGGCTCCTGGAAATACGGACAGCAGGAGCTGAATGAATTCAACGTACCGGCAAGCCGGCCCGAATGGCTCGCCAATGTACTGGATCGCTGCAACTCGATGTTCCAGCGGGACAAGAACCATCCGTCCATTATCATCTGGTCGCTTGGCAACGAGTCGTTCGGGGGCGACAGCTTCATCGCCATGCATGACTTCCTGAAGGAAGCCGATCCGACAAGACTCGTCCACTATGAGGGCATCTATCATTACAGACCGTCCGAAGCGGCGAGCGATATCGAATCGACGATGTATATCAAGCCCCGCGAGGTAGAGGAATACGCGCGCAGCAATCCGAAGAAGCCTTACATTCTGTGCGAATACGCCCATGCCATGGGGAACTCCCTGGGCGGACTCCATCTGTATTGGGAGCTGTTCGACCGCTACGATATTTTGCAGGGCGCGTTCATCTGGGACTGGGTCGACCAGGCGATCCGGACGACAACTCCGGACGGGGTGGAGTATCTCGCTTACGGCGGAGACTTCGGCGAATCGCCGCATGACGGGGATTTCTGCGGCAATGGCCTGATTTTTGCCGACCGGACGATCTCGCCGAAGCTGTACGAAGTGAAGAAATGCTATCAGGATGTGCGATTCGAGGCGGCCGATCTGCGCGAAGGGCTCATCACCATCCGCAATCAGTATCTGTTCACCGATCTTGGCGTCTATGAGTTAGCCTGGAAGGTCGAGCATGACGGAACAACCGTTCAAAGCGGTACGCTGCAGATTACAGCAGCTCCCGGCGAAACGGCAGACGTGAAGATCCCATACACTACTGCGTTCGAGACGGATCAAGAAGCCGTATTGACGGTGTCCCTCGTGACAAAAGAGGATCAGGCATGGGCCGAAGCCGGGCATGAGGTTGCCTGGGAACAGTTTATTCTGTCTCCCCGTGTCCGCCGCGCGCTTTCCGCCTTTGCGGAAGGAACGGCCGAGACGATAAGCTCCAGCGATGAGCTCCTTATCGACTGCGGCAAGGCGGCTGTCCGCTTCAGCCAGGTCACCGGCGATCTGGTCTCCTATCAATGGGAGAACAGCGAGCTGCTTGCAGGTCCGGCAAGACCGAACTTCTGGAGAGCGATGACCGACAACGACTGCGGCAACAAGCTGCCGGAGCGCTCCGCCTTCTGGCGGTCCGCCCCATCGGAGCGTCGTCTGGCCGGCTTCAGCCAGCGCATGGAGGGCGGAACCGCTGTGGTTCAGGCGGATTACACATGGGAGAGCCATCCTTCCTGCACGCTGTCGCTGACCTACCGCATCGCTGCGGATGGAGCCATCGAAATCCGGCAGGCGCTGAACCCCGGAACCGGCCTTGCCCAGCTTCCGGAATTCGGTTACCTCTTCCCGCTTAAAGAGCAGCTGGACACGGTATCCTGGTACGGCAGAGGCCCGCATGAGAATTACTGGGACCGCCAGACCGGGGCGCGTCTTGGCTCCTACAGCGGCGCTGTCCGGGACCAGTTCGTCCCGTATCTGAAGCCGCAGGAATGCGGCAACAAGACGGACGTGCGCTTCGCCGAAATGTCGCAGAGCGCCGGCGGAGCCGGCCTGCGGTTCGAGGCGGATGTACCGTTCGAGCTGTGCGCCCTGCCGTGGTCGCCGCTGGAACTGGAAGCCCATGACCATGCCTACAAGCTGCCGACAAGCGACAAGACGGTTGTCAGAATCAATTACAAACAGATGGGCGTCGGCGGAGACGACAGCTGGGGAGCGCCGACCCATGAAGAATTCACCTTGCCGGCGAACCGGCCTTATCTGTTCACCTTCACGATCTCGCCGCGTCCTTAAGAAAGCAGGAAACGGGACGCAGCGTAAGAAAAGATAAGAAAGGCTCCTATCGAAGTCTCATCGAAGATGTTGCCGAATCCCTCTTTAGTGGTAATCTTTCTTGCAGGATCAGGATGCCTGTACTTTGAAGGCTTTACATTCTGATCTTATAAATAAACAGGGCTGTCACAGAGCGGTTCATTATCCGCCCGGAGACAGCCCTGTTTTTTTCTGAATACAGGCTTCGGCATGGGGCTATCCCCTAATCCTTCCCCTATACCTCGCTACCTTCCTTATACCTCGTTACTTCCCCTATACCTCATATCGTACGTTCTGGCCTTCCTCATCCACATATTCGATGACAGACCGATTGGCGGAGAGATTTACATTCAGGGTGCAGCGCAGATTCCCTTTGCTCCATTCGAGCCGGACTTCATCTTTGGCGGAGTCCAGCACCCGGAACTCCCCGTTAAAGGCCCCATACCCGTTACGGAACCGGATCAGCTGAAGCAGCCGCTGCACGGCCTTCTTCTCCAGCGATCGCTCGATCTCCTCCACGCTGAAGTTATGCCGGTTGATTTCCCGGCCTTCCCCCGTCTGCCGAACGCTGTCCATATCATTCTCGCCGGCCAGAAGCCCTACATAATACACCTGCGGAATGCCCGGCGTAAAGAACTGGATGGCCCGGGCCGCCAGATAAGCGTCGTCGTCGCAGTTCAGGACCGAGTAGAACGAGCAGCGGATCTGGTGGACATCGAACCCGTCTCTGTCTTTATGCTCATCGGATAGAATGAGGCTGAGGTTGGCGCCGCGCTCCACGCAAATATCGACCAGCTTCCGCGCCTCCTTCGTATCGATCAGATCATCGAGATCGGGCTTCACGGGGATGCCGTCATGGCAGTCCAGCATGGTGAACTGCTTCGCCGGACGCGTCCGCAAATAATCAAGCAGTGCTTCACTGTTCTTGTTCACCAGCGTATCGAGGATTCGGTAGGGCAGAATAAAGTCATAAATCCAGAATCCGTGCTCCGCCAGCTTGTATTGAATGCTGTAATGGGCATGAACCTCCGGAAGAAGCTCGATTTCAAGCGAGTCAGCCAGCTCCTTAATCCAGTCCAGGAATTCATAAATATCCGGTTCCACGAAGAAGCAGCTGGTACCGAGCTTTTTAATGACATAACCTACGGCATCCAGTCTGACAATCTTGACCTTGTTTCGCTTGAAATTCTCGAAGATCTCCTTCAGCAGGCTCTTGACCATCTCTGAATGAATATCGAGGTCGATCTGCTCGGACGGATCGGTCTTTCCGAAGGTGGTCCACACCTTCTCCTCTTCTCCGGTCTCCTTGATGGTGAAGGTGGAATACGGCAGGCTCCGCCGCAGAAACATTTTGGCGATGTCCTCCGGTACCGGCTTTCCGTCCTCCCATATTTTATCCAGCGTCAGAAACAGATCCGCATAAGGCGAACGTCTTCCTTGGTGCAGAAAATCCTGAAAATATGCCGACTGCCGCGAAATATGATTGACCATCAGGTCCAGCAAAACATCGTACTTTTCCCCAATAGCCTTGATCTCTTCCCATGTTCCGAAGCTTGGCTCGATCTCCAGATACGTAAGCGGAGCGAACCCTCTGTCTCCCGACGAAGGAAAGGGGGGAAGAATGTGCACACCGCCCTTGAAGATATCCGCAAAATACTGCTCCAGCACATGATTCAGCCGTTTTAAGTCCCCGCCCATCGAGTCGGGATACGTAATCAGCTGTACTTGGTTGTTGACCGCCATTTCCTGACCTCCTATATCCGATAACGTTGTTCAAATTCCTCAAGCTTCGGCAAATCGACGACTGCCCCCATATACTGCAGCTTATAGGCGCTTACCGCCATCCCGAACTTCAGCGCCCTGCGAATGGGATAACCTTTGACCAGCGCGGCATAAAAACCGGACCAGAACGCGTCTCCCGCGCCCGTCGTATCCGCCACATCCTTGGCCAGAGTGTCGAATTTCACCGTCTCCTTTCCGTTAGAGACCAGAGCGCCGTCCTTGCCCAGAGTGAGGATCACCAGCTTGACGCCAAGGTCCAGAAACTTCCGGAGCTGGTTCTCCGGCGTATCGGGCCCGAATAACCGCTGCGCATCGTCCTCCGACGGCTTGACGATATCTACGTGACGCAGGATGGATTTGACATAAAGGGCGCCGTCCTCCCCTTTCTCCCACAGCATCGGGTGGTAGTTGGGATCAAAGCAGATGAGCACTCCGTTACGCCCGGCATCCCGGATCACCTCTTCCATCGTCTGCCTCACAGGCTTTCTCGACAAGGGCCAGCAGGAAAAATGGATAATCTTCGTTCGCTCCAGCGCCTCCTTCAGCTCTGTCGTATACGCCAGCTGATAATCGGCCCCCCGGTAAAAGATCGGGATCGGCGTCGCGCGGCTCTTGGTGATCACCACCATGCTCGTCGACTCCTCCATCTGCTGGACACAGCGTGTATCTATCCCGGCCTCCTTCAAGTGCTCAATCAGGAAATGGCCGAGCCCGTCGGCTCCCACCGCCGAAGCGACAAGCGGACGGGCCCCGAGCTGCTTCACATTCATGGCGATATTGGAGGGCGACCCTCCAAAAAATTTACGGTACGTCCGGCTTTCAAACGAATCGCCGTATTCCTCGGAGATCATATCGACGAGCATCTCGCCGACGGTTAAAATATCCAGGTTTCTCTCTGGAAACTCCACTCTATCCTCAAATTCAAACACGGGTATACCCCCTACGGTTCTTCTTGGACTTTTCCTGTTATTTGATCGATCCCTGCATCACTCCCTGGATAATGTATTTCTGGGCGAAGAGATAGACGATCATGATGGGCAATATCGTTAAGACCAGGCCGGCCATCAAAGGTCCGTAATCAACGGAGTACGTACCGTAGAAGGAATATGTGGACAGCGGCAGCGTCCGGTTGCCGGGACTGATGAGCACAAGCGACGGCAGCAGATAATCGTTCCAAATCCACAGGACATTCAGGATTGAAATGGTCGCTGTGGTCGGGGCAAGCACCGGGAAGACAATCCGGAAAAAGGTCTGCGTGCGCGTGCAACCGTCGATTTGCGCGGCTTCCTCCAGCTCGGCGGGCACCCCTTTGACAAATCCATGATAGATAAAGACCGCGAGCGAGCAGCCGAACCCGAGATACATATAGATCAGCGACCATTTGTTGTCCAGCATGTTAAGGGAACCGTAAATCTTCACGAGCGGAATCATGATGGCCTGAAACGGGATGATCATGGAAGCGACCATCATCAGAAACGTGTACTGGCTGAATTTCGTGTTGTTCCGGACAAAATAATGCGCCGTCATGGCTGCGAACAGCGAGATGATCAGGACCGAGCACACGGTGATGATCAACGAGTTGAAAAAGGAACCGAAATAGTTCATATAGTCAAACGCTTTGCTGTAGTTCGCCAAATCGAACGATTGGGGAAGCCCCAGTGGATTGGACGTAATCGCGGTATTTTCCTTGAAAGAGTTAAGCAAGAGCAAGAGAAACGGAAACACAAAGAGAACCAGCAGCAGACTGAGAACCACCGTCTTAACCCATCCGGAGTAAGCTTTCGTACCTGCCATTAGGCCTCCACCTCCAACTTTTTGCTGAAATACACCTGGAGAAGCGTAATGACCGTGACGAGCAGGAACAGCACCAGCGCCTCGGCCTGGCCCAGACCGTAATCGCGGGATAAGAAAGCTTTGCCGTATACATGCATGGATACCATTTCGGTGCTCTTGAACGGTCCGCCTTTGGTCAGCGACAGGTTGACGTCATACACCATAAAGCCGCGCTGGAGCGTAAGGAAAATGCAGACGATAAAAGAAGGAACCATCAGCGGAAGAGTGATTCGGCCCAGCTTGGTCCAGCCGTTTGCCCCGTCGATGCTGGCCGCCTCGAGAATATCGTTCGGCACGCTCATAAGTCCTGCGATGTAGATAACCATCATATAGCCGGCATACTGCCATACGGTAACAAGAACCAGCGACCAGAACGCCTTGCCGGGCTCCGAGAGCCAGGAGGCTTCCAGGAATGGAATGCCGGTCTTCGTCCCGATATACACGAGCACCTGGGAAAAAATAAACTGCCAGATCAGACCGAGAACGATGCCGCCGACCAGATTGGGCACAAAGAAGCCGGCGCGGAAAATGTTCTGTCCCTTCATTCCCCGGGTTAATCCAAATGCCAGCAGAAACGCCACCGCATTCACCAAAATCACGGTAAACAACACGTATTTCAAAGTCAGACCGAAGGACTTCCAGAAGACGGCGTCCTTGAATACACCCAGATAATTGTCAAAGCCCACAAGCGACTGCGTAGTAGAAATGCCGTCCCAGTTCGTAAACGTCAGGTATAAACCGTAGAAGAAAGGCACGATCATGACGGTCAGGAAACAAAACAAGGTGGGGCCGGTAAACAGCAGGCCGCCGCGAAGCCGGCTCCACCTTCCCTTTTCTGTATTCATTGGGATCCCTCGCTATCCGTAAAATAAATACAATGGATAAGGCCCTGCGGCCTTATCCACCATGTCTGCCGCATTGCAGTAAGGTTACTTCAGATTCTTCCAGTAATCTCCGATTTCTTTCGCCAGGGCCGCGCGGTCGCCGGCTCCGCTCAGGTATTTCTGCATAGAGGCGCCGACAACAGACCAGTGGTCAGCCGGCATCAGGCTCATCGACGGTTCGGACTTGCCTCTGGCGATATAGTCCTGGATGGACTTGCCCAGCGGATCGGCCGCCGGAAGCGTAATGTTCTTGAAAGCCGGAATAATGCTGGCTTTGTTCACCAGGAAATCCTGGCCATTTTGTTCATACACAATCCAGTTGAGGAAGGCCTTGGCCGCCTCCTGCTGCTCCGGCGTGCTCTCTTCTTTATCGATTACGATGCGTTTGGAGACCGCCGAGGAGATTTCCTGGTTGCCGTAATCCGACGGATTGTTGCTAATCGGAACCGGCAGGAAGGCGTAAGCGCCACTGGTAGTATCAAAGCTTTGGATTTGCGGCCATGCCCAGTTGCCCTGGAACCAGAGCCCGACTTCGCCTTTGCCCAGCATTTCACCTCCGCGCTCGTAAGCGCCGGACAGCGGCGATTTCTGGTCGATGTTGTATTTCATCATGATGTCGAAGGTATCCATCAAGCCGTTAAAGACTTTGTTCTGGGCGAGGTCCACGCTTCCCGCTTTGAGTGATTCAATGAACTTGTCGACCTCGGCCATATCCTTGCTTTGGCCCGCATAGGCAAGAGGCAGGAAGTGCGCGCCAAGCGACCAGTCCATCGGAGAGATGATCAGGGCCTTCTTGCCGGATGCTTCAATCTGCTTGAACAGCTTCTCCAGGTCGTTGGTCGTCTGAACGGTGGACGGATCGAAGGTACCGCCTACCGCTTGATCCAGCACCTTCTTGTTATAAATGAAGCCATAGCCTTCAATCGAGAAAGGAAAGCCGTAATTTTTGCCGTCATAAGTAGTGTAGGAAGTCGCATTCTCTACCGCATCCGCATTCCATTTCTCGCCGCTCAGATCGAGAATACGGTCCTTGAATTTCTCAACGTCAGCTGTATCCAGCATCATCATGGTTGGCGGGTTTCCGGATGCATACAGCGTGGAAGCCTTTTCAAAAGGAGATGTGCCATTGGGTGCAGCCATGATTTCCAGCGTAATGTCCGGGTGGTCCTGATGGAATGTTTTGGCGGCCTCCTCCAGCTGGGTTTGTATTTCGCTCTTCGAGTTTAGCAGGGTGATCTTAACCTCTTTCGCAGAACCCTTGGCCGAGCTTTCAGCGCTGTCTCCGCTGTTGGCATTTCCGCCGCAACCGGCAAGAACGAGAGAGAGAGCTGCAGTGCAGGCAATTCCTTTGACCCATCTAGTCTTTTTCATGTACCTTCCTCCAACCTCAAAATGTAATCGTTTGCAACTTACAAACCGATTATATGTCAAACCTTTAGCATATGTCAATGGTTTGACATATCAAACCTTTAACATATTTTTTCGAAAAAAAACTCTCCGTTGTCATGTGGTCTCTCTTTCGACCAGCTCAACGGAAAGCACATTGTTAAAGCTCACTTGTTCTCCTTCGATTTGTCTGTGAAGAAGCCGAACCGCCTGATGGCCCAATTCATCGATCGGCTGCCGGATCGTCGTCAGTTCTGGTGTCAGCCAGCGCGCCGCCCCGACGTCGTCGTACCCAACGATACGCACGTCCTCCGGAACTCTTTTGCCGGCCCTAATGCATTCCTTAAGCGCATAGGCAGCCAGGATATCGCTTGTCGCAAAAATACCGTCGATGTCCGGATTGGATTCCAGCAGCGTATGCAGAAGTTCACTGTACAGCGATTCGTTGAACACGTTCATATCGGTCTGAACGACCAGATGGCCCACTCCCGCCCTGCCTACTACGTCCAGGAAAGCGTCGGTCCGCTGATTGGACAGCATCTTCAGATCCAGGTTGCCGCAAATGTGGGCGATCTTACGACAGCCTTTGGCCACAAGAAGCTCGGCTGCCAGTTGTCCTCCCCGGTAATTGTCCGAGCTGAGACAGGGGATCTCCTCGTCGATTTTCCGGTCAATCGTAACAATTGGAGAACGAAGATTCTGGTATTCTTCAATCTCAAGCGTATGGCTGCCCATAATGATTCCATCCACCCGGTTCCGCTTCAGCATTTCGATATAATCCCGTTCTTTGGAGGGATCCATTTGGGAATTGCAGAGCAGAACCTTATATCCTTCCATATCCGCGTAGTACTCCACCCGATCCGCCAGCTGGCTGAAAAAGGGATGCGAGACGTTGGGAATGATCAATCCCAGGATATTCGACTGCTTGCGAAGCAGGGAACGCGCAATTTCATTGGGCTGGTAGTTCAGTTCATTCATTGCCTGATACACCTTGCTGCGGGTCGTCTCGCTGATGTATCCCCTATTATTCATAACACGGGAGACGGTTGTTACCGATACCCCTGCTTTTAATGCCACATCATGAATGGTCGCCATCGTTCCACGCTACTTTCAACAGCATATGATTACTTGAATGATCTCCAATATATCTCATTATTTTACCGCTGTTTGCCTGCTGGCAGCAAGTGGGTCTGCCGTATTATACGGCAAACCGCAACTTATGCATCAAGCTGACATCTATCCCCTTGTAATTTGAAGAATGATACCAAAGCCAAGGGGAAGTGATATATACTTTTTTTACAGAGGAAAATTTCTGAGCAACATAGAGACTAACCGCAATATGCCTGGAGGTTCCATATGAATATTGAACTGAAAAGAGTCTATGAGCAGCCTCTTCCGGAAGATGGCCTTCGGATCATGATCGATCGGCTGTGGCCGAGGGGCGTTTCCAAGCAAGCAGCGGCTATTGACACCTGGATGAAGAATTTGGCGCCAAGTCCCGAGCTGCGCAAGTGGTTCTGCCACCAGCCGGAGCAATTTGAAGAGTTTCAATTGCTGTACATAAAGGAACTGGAAACAGACCCGGTGAAGCTGGAACTGGCCGAACAAATCCATAAGGCGGCGGAAGCCGGTAAAGTTACGCTGGTCTATGCCGCCAAGGACCCACAGTACAATCATGCAAACGTACTAAGCAAATGGCTGTCATCGTTTTGGGATGAAAATTAACCAACCAGGCGCAGGAAAACTTGTTTGACGACACAATGAAGCTGGAAGCGGACCCGGCATATCCGTCGTTCAAGGTGAGCAGCGATTCGGCATTGTTCAGCACCAACGTCAGAATCACAGATGGCAGAGGCAGCGGTCCCATGCTGTGATCCCCCGTTGTATACATCGAACCGCTGCGAAGGAGTGGCGCGGCAGAGACAGCCATCGTTACATGCGTTGCACGGCAGTTGAAGCGGTCACGCTGCATGACCCGATCCGCCAGCTGGCTGAAAAAGGGATGCGAGACGTTGGGAATGATCAATCCCAGGATATTCGACTGCTTGCGAAGCAGGGAACGCGCAATTTCATCGGGCTGGTAATTCATTTCATTCCAGTATAGACAGCTTCACATAGGTCCGTTGTATACTTGCCTGACATTCCTTCGAGCGCCGTATTCGTAAACGCAACTACACTAAGTTCCTCTTGTGGGTCAACAAACCAGGAATGACCGTAAGTCCCGCCCATCCGCCATGTTCCTATGGATTCCGGAGTATTTGCAGCAATGGGGTCCTTAAGCAATGTAAAGCCTAAACCAAATCCTCTCCCCGGCCAATACGGCATAATTAGGTCGCCGATTTGATTGGTTGTCATTTCATTAACCAGCGCTTCCGGAAGAATAGGGTATCCTCCACGGCGTAACGTTTCCAGCAGCTTAAGGAAATCACTTGCGCTGCCAACCATACCAGCCCCGCCAGAAGGATAAGCTGATTTATCGTTCATTCGATTGGGAGCAAGTCGGAATCCCGCTGTCCCCTCGATAAAAGGGACGGTATCTAAATCGAGCAAGCGGCGAGGTTCCCCGGGGCCATCAGCGTAAGCGGCGGTCAGCCTGTCCATGTCCACAACTGAAAAGGCAGTGTCTTTCATGCCTAGCGGCCGGGTAACGAGCATTTGGACAGCTTCATTTAGCGGCATCCCTGTGACCTTTTCTATCACTGCCCCCAACACGTCAGTTGCAATAGAATATCTCCACATTTCCCCTGGCACATAAAGAAGCGGAACCGAAGCGAGTCTTTGCAAATTTTCCTCAAGCGTAATCTGGGCCAGATCCATGCCGTCCGATACTCCGGCTAGTTCGTATGTTCCCTTGTCTTCTTGGAAGAACCGGTAAGTTAGTCCAGCGGTATGTGTAATCAAATGATGAACGGTAATGGATGCATAACCGCCAGTCGGCAGTTTAGGGCGAAATGCAGGCAGCCATTTTTCCACCGAATCACTAAGCTGTAATCTCCCTTGTGAAATTAAGACCAATGCAGCTGTTGAAACAATAGGCTTGGTTACCGAGGCGAACCTGAACAAAGCGTTTTCCTGCATCTTTCGCTGCTGCTCGCGGTCGGCATAGCCGGCAGCCCTGCTGTATACCAGAACTCCTCCTCTTGCAATCTGAACAACGGTACCTACAACTCTTTTTTCGGCAAGTGTACGGTCAATCACTTCGTTGACGCATGCATGCAAATCATTTTTTTCCATAATTCTCATTTAGCCCTCCCTCTCCTGTTGTTATTAACTTGATTATTTAAAGTGAGTGTGTTTATTATATAAATAATTCCAGAGGCATTACATAAGCGATTTAAGGTTAACTTATTCAATCAGAAGGATTATAAAGGTATTTATAATAAATATCTTTGAATTTATAAGGAGGGAATGTTGTGGACGAAATCGATCATCACATTCTGTTTCACCTGCAAAACCAGGCAAGATTATCCATGACCGACTTGGGGAAGCTGGTTGGCTTGTCTCAACCGGCCGTAACGGAACGCGTGAAACGAATGGAAGAAAAAGGGGTTATTGAAAAATACCGCACTGTGGTTTCCCCGCAAAAAGTGGGCAAGCAGTGCACAGCTTACATGCTTTTTCGGACGCGGGAATGCTATGCTTTCCTTGATTTTTGCCGTGAATCGCCTGAAGTGTCTGAATGTTATCGGATCAGCGGAGAGCACAACTATTTATTGAAAGTGATGACCGATTCAACGCTGGGACTGGAAGAGTTCGAAAATCGGTGTGATCCGTTCGGGACCTATACAACCCTAATTGTGATGTCTTCCCCTATCGCATATAAAGACCTTATTGAAAGCGCGAATTTACTGGCATAAAACATGTCCGGTATCGAATGAAAAATAAATAAAAAAAGGAATCCGGCAGATTGGGTTCCTTTTTGCGTTCCAAATATTATGGTGTATCTTTACTTTTTTCTAGGGAACCCGTGCTTTTGGGCCCACCCAGCTATTATCAGAGCGGGAAGCAGTAAGATGAACAAGGAAGCCGGAAGGTATTCCGCCCCGAACCACTCAAGAAGGATAGCGCCGATGATCCCTCCCCCGCCGATAGCCAGATTCCATACGGTAACAAGCATCGATTGGGCAATATCCGCGCCCTTGCCCCCTGCTTGAGCGATGGCTGTCTGCAGTAAGGTTGCCGCCCCTCCAAACGTAAGTCCCCATGCCGTCACGCCTAAAAGAATAACTGGAGGTTGACCGGCGCCAATCCCTATCGCTATGGAGGCCAACGCAAACACTGTGATGCTGACTAATACGAGCAGCCTCATGAAACGGTCGATGAACAACCCTACAATCCAAATGCCCAGGACCGAAGTTATACCGAAAATCATCAAAACCAAATCAACCCTGCCGGCAAGCGCTGTCCGGGCGAGATACGGAGAAATATAAGTGTATAGAATGTTATGAGCCAACACCCAAGTCAAGACAACGAATAGAATTGGCCTCACTCCAGGAATCAAGAAGACCTTATAAAGAGGAAGTTGATCATCCGAAGGTTCCCCTCCATAATCCGGCAGTTTCCAGAGCACCCAAACAATCAAGACTGCTGTCAGCATGGACACGGTTCCGAAAATCAAGCGCCAGCCCACAAGGTTTCCGAAAAAGGTACCAATCGGCACACCAAGCGCCAATGCCAAAGGTGTGCCAACCATGGCCACAGCCATCGCTCTTCCTTTCTGAGAATCAGGCACCATTCGACGCGCGTATCCAGCAGTCATCCCCCATAACACGCCGGCCGATACCCCTGCAAAGAAACGGGCTGCAAGGGTCAGCGCATACACGGAAGATACAGCGGTTATGGTGTTAAACAAAAGAAAACCGATAATACACACCAATAAAAGTGGACGGCGTCTCCATCCGCGGGTGGCGGCCGTTAACGGTATGGCAGCCGATAGTGACCCGACCGCATAAAGAGTGACGAACTGTCCGGCAAGAGCCTCCGTTATTCCAAGGTCTTCTGCCATGTACGGCAGCAAACCGGCCGGCAGGCTTTCAGTAAGTATACATATAAATCCAGCCATGGCTAATCCCAGCAGGCCAGTTAACGGTAACCGTCGCGAAACTTCAGCACTTTCACCAACTTTGGTAAGAACAGTTGTATTAGAGTTCATGAAGAAAAAGTCTCCTTTATCATGTGTTTGAAATGACTTACGGATAAGTTTATATAAATCATCCGTAATATTGCATACATGATTAAAGGGAATTGCGGCAATTTAGAATGATAGTGCAGTTATCTCCTTAATAATTCTTATAATTTTAAAGTCGGTGCTTATAGTAGTTCGTTCCGGTTCGCTTCGAGGCGACCTCCAGCATCCGGGCGGCCGAGGCCTGCGCTTCCCGGGCAAGCTGCTCTTCATCCGTGCCGACCAGCCTTCCGTCTTTGACGACGACCTTCCCTCCGACGATCGTCATGTCCACGGGCCGTCCGCTGCCGACTGCAGCCGGAAGCGCCGCATCGTCGAACAGCGCTCCCGCGAATTCGAGCCGCCCCGCGTCGATCATGAACAGGTCGGCAGCCTTGCCCGGCTCCAGTGAGCCGATGGCATCGTCCCAGCCGAGCACCCGGGAAGAGCCGACAGTGCCGACCCACAGGCTCTCCTCGGCCGATAGTCCGTTCAGGCCGGAGGTGAGACGGTGAAGCAGATACGCCTGGCGCACCTCCGCCAGCAGATTCGAGCCGTCGTTGGAGGCGGAGCCGTCAACGCCGAGCCCCAGCTTCACCCCGGCATTCAGCATTTGCCGGACTGGAAGCACGCCGGAGGACAGCTTCATGTTGCTGCTCGGGCAATGCGCGACACCGCAGCCGCAGGCTCCAAGCCGGTGAATCTCGTCGTGATTGAAGTAAATGCCGTGCGCATACCACACGTCATTGCCCGTCCATCCCGTCTTCTCCATATATTCCAGAGGCCGGAGTCCGAGCTTGTCGTAACAGAACTTCTCCTCATCCTGCGTCTCCGCCAGATGGGTATGCATGCGCACCCCGTAGCTGCGGGCCAGCTTGGCGGATTCACGCAGCAGGTCCTCGGAGACGGAGAACGGCGAGCAGGGCGCCACGCCAACACGAAGCATGGAGAACGGGGAAGCATCGTGATAGGTCTCGATGACCCGCTGCGTGTCCTTCAGAATAACATCGATCGGCTGGGTCACCTCATCGGGCGGAAGCCCTCCGGCCGACCTGCCCAAGTCCATGGAGCCCCGCGTCGGAAAGAAGCGGATGCCGAGCTCGCGCGCCGCCTGAATCTCCTCATCGATCAGCTCGCCGGTGACCCCGTTCGGGAAGCAGTAGAAATGATCCGACGCCGTCGTGCAGCCGTTCTTCAGCAGCTCGCCAAGCCCGACCTTGGCGCTTAAGTACACATCGCGCGGCTGCATATGTCTCCAGATGTCATACAGCGTGACCAGCCAGTCGAACAGCTCGCAGTCCTGGGCCCAGGGAATGTTGCGGGTAAAAGTCTGGTACAGATGATGATGCGTGTTGATCAGCCCCGGATAGACAATCTTGCCCGTCGCATCGATCACCGTATCCGCCGTTTCATAAGGCAGATCGTAACCGATCGCCTTGATTTCATGCCCCTCGGCATAGAGGCTGCCGCCGGGATAGCATGTGCGGCCTTCATCCATGGTTATGATGTTTCTGGCATTCCTGATTAGCAGAGTTCCCATTCTCTTCTCCTCCTTATTGGATAACGCAAATAGGACCACATAAAAAACCTAACCGGACGGACGCAATATCGTTCATATTGCGTTCGTAGTTAGGTTTTACGGATCCTAGTAGAGCCCCCGAACCGATTATCAGGGTTATACGAACTGCTGTTTAATTGGTTATTAGTATAATGCTTTCAATTTGAATGTCAATTGTTAAGAGGCGCTGTCGTCGAGAGCCCCAGCCCCTTCATTACATAGGGACGAACAATGTCTATAAGTAAATCGGTTCGATCATTTTCCCCAACAGTTAACCAATTACGCGCAGCGCCATAGATCGCTGAGGCTGTCATAGCTGAAATGATCTTTACATGATTGTGATCGGTGTTGTGACCTTTCAAAAGAATGCTTTCTATGGTTTGCTGAAGCATTTTCTTTATTTTTTCATCAACAAGCGTAGCCATCGACTTGGAATCCATCCTGCAGGTCTCATAAAAATCCACGATGTATTGATACGTCTGCAGGATCAGCTGATCGCATATTTCATCCGTAAACTCCTCTGCATTCGCCACCTGTTCAGGAATCATCTCATGAAAAGCCTGTTCTGTGACTTCGTCCAGCAAAGCATATTTATCTTCAAAGTGGGCATAAAAGGTGGCGCGGTTAATGGTAGCTTTCAGTGCGATATCCTTTATGGATATTGCCTCAAATTCTCTACTCCGCAACAAATCTCTGAATGCTTCTCTTATTAACTGCCGTGTACGCAAAACCCGTGGATCTTGCAGATTGACCATATCCCTATCCCCTTCTAAACATCAGATATCACAATATGTTGTCTATGCAACTTTCCAAGGAATCTGCCTGTTGAAACCATACAAATGCAGTACTATTATTTTACCAGACAGGTGTTGCTTAAACAATTTGTGACGAGTTTGCTGAAAGGAAGGAACAAAATGAACACAAAACAACATAGACTTTTAATATTTGGCGCCGGTGTGATTGGCAGTGTATACGCTCTCCGATTTGCCCAGTACGGACTGGACGTAACCATGCTGGCACGAGGAAAGAGATTGGAGGCGCTGAAAAGGAACGGACTGAAATACAACGATAATGGAGCGATAAGGCAAATATCGATCAAGACGATAGAGAAGCTTGATGACGATGATATGTATGATTTCATCTTTGTTCCAGTACGATTTGATCAGGCCGAATCTGCCCTGACTGCGATCAAGAATAATACGAGCAAAACCATTGTCACCTTGACCAACACCATTGGATATGACAGCTGGCTTGAAATCGTGGGTGACCGGTTGCTCCCGGGATTCCCAGGTGCGGGCGGAGACATCAAAGAGGATGTTCTATACGCCCAATTCGGTACCGAAAAGCATCAAGGAACCATTTTTGGAGAAATAAATGGACAGACCACCGAAAGAGTGAAAGAGCTTGCCCAAATATTTGAATCGGCGGATTTGCACTATGAGATCCAGAGAGACATTCAGTCATTCCATATTTCGCATACTGCGCTGGCTATCGTCAACAAGCATTACTATACGAATGACGGAATGGTGGATATAGAAACAGCAAGAAGTGTAGGCACTTTAAGCAAGGTCGCCGCAGATATTAAACAAAACATTCACCTGGTAGAGCAAGCCGGAATTCCAGTAATCCCGCCAGAGACGAAGGTCATGGGGGAATTGCCCGATAACGAACTTATTTCCAGTTACCAGCAGATGCTGAGCAATGAGTTTATTATTAATGTAAAGCTTGGAAACCATGCCGTCAGCCAAAGAGCAGAAATAATGTTATTAGATGAGATGTTTCATAAAAAGCTATCTAGCTCAAAAAAACAACGGTAGTCTAGGAGTTTATTTTCTCGTCCAATGCTACCGTTGTTTTTTATTGAGAGTCAGTCTAAAACTTTTTTTCGAAAGCTGCTGATTTTGTATTTCTAATACAGCGTAGGAACAGGTGGACATGAAACCGCGCGTATGAATCGCGGATCTATGCCATAGTAGTACCAGAATTGTCCGCTCCAGCGGTAACCTGAAA
>RCUS01000487.1_pt1 | contig 26177 bp, 20 predicted proteins | sample 2166221 | NCBI WGS metagenome assembly RCUS01 (sample SAMN09932758, study PRJNA488358) | compost metagenome | isolation source: compost soil in cyclohexanecarboxylic | place: Germany: Experimental Botanical Garden | reverse complement strand
GAGTGAAGTCACTATGTATATTCTCCAAGAAAGTCTTTTTTCCTTTGAGGAGCTTCAAAGAATCGAATCCAAAGAACGACTGCCTATCTTTTTCAGCGCACTCGACCTGCGACCTTACGCGAGAGAATTGAGAAGTCGCTCACCCCGAGGAGCGGATGGGCACTGCCGTCAAGGCATTCTTCGCGCGTTACTCGCGGCTCCCTTAGAGAACATCGATACGTTTAGGGGCCTAAAACGCAGGCTGGAGTTTGACCTTCGTTTCCGTTACCAATGTGGGCTTCGCTTGGATCGTCCTGCCCCTTCCATTTCTACGTTAAGCCGAGTCTTTGCCGGGTTGACTCACAAAGGCCTTGCCCAGCGGTTGTTTGAGGATCTTGTGGCTCAGTGTCAAGAGGCTGGAATTATTGACGGCACTCATATCGCCATCGACAGCGCAGCCATTGACGCCTACGAGAAAAAAGAACCCAAGCGAAAAAGCGAACTCACCGGCAATGCCAACTGGGGTGCAAAGTTTGACACCTTTGGCAACAAAGTCAAGTGGTTTGGCTATAAGTTGCATCTGGCCGTCGATGCCAAGAGTGAACTACCCATGGCGCTCAAGGTGACCCCTGCCCATGTGAACGACGGAGACGAAGGGCCTTCGCTTATGGCGCTGATCGCTGCGAAATCCAAAACGAAATTCTTTATGCTGGATGCGGGCTATGACCAAATGAAAAACTACGAGGCAGCCCGGAGCGCCAAGGCACAAGCCATTATTCCGCTGAATCCCCGAAATGAAAAGGAACCGCCAGCAGGGATCACACGAAAAGGCACGCCCTGTTGTTCGATGGGTTTTCCCATGACGTATTGGGGACACGAAAAGGCGCATTTGAAATTCCGTTGTCCGCATGCGACAGGTCAAGTGGATTGTCCTTTAGGCATGGCCGCTTGTTCGTCCTCCAATTATGGAATGGTGATCAAAATCAACAGTCAAACGGATCTCCGGCGCTATGCGTTACCGCATCGGGAAAGCCGAGGCTGGAAGGAGCTTTACCATAAACGAACCAGTGTGGAACGCTGCAATTCTCGAATGAAGACCTATTTAACCGCAAACCAGCACTATGTCTGGGGGATTCAAAAAGTGACAACCCACCAATATTTGAACGCGATTGTGATACTTGCCTCTGCACTCGCCATTGCGAAGCAACAAATTCACAACGCCGCTTAAAAACTTCAGCTTCACCAAAATTCTGCCCGTCTGCCTATTTATAGCTCAGCTCTCACAAAACTGGAATTTCGCTGTGGTCTGAACATGACTCTGAAACGAAGTAAGAATTATGCAAAATGCTCATTTAATAAAAAGAAAATTAGTGCCTATTCCATAACCTCAGTAAGCTCTCTTGACGTTTACACGATTTGCTTGTTCTATTTAACTTACATATTGTGGTTAACCTTGTGATCCGCGTTTTTGCAGGATCGGCTGCGGCCTGGTATCCAGCTTGTTCGGGCCTGGTCTGACGGTGATTCCCAGGGTCGTCTCATTGCCGGAAAGGGATTGGGGCGATCGTTTTTATTTTATAAATTTGTGAACATAACAGAATAAAATCTCAGTTCCCGTACAGTTTCTCTTGATATTCTGCATGAATAGAGTACTATAGGGATATAAGTTATAAAAACATGAATCATTTCATACATATTTTAAATAAATGGAGGAGAAACGAATGACGAGTTACCGGGATCAACTGATTGCGCATTACAAGTTCAACGACGTGAGCCAAACGGGCAAGGACAGCTCGAGGCAGGGGAGAGACGGAAAGGCTGCCGGCAGCAATCCGCCGGAGATCGGGGCCGTCGCTGGCAGACTGGCTGTCCTATTAAAGGGAGGACGGGGTGGTTCATCCTATCTTGAGCTGCCTGCTGATCTGCTGCAAAGTGTAAGCGATAACACGGGCGTATCGGTAACGGCCTGGATTAATCTGAACAGGGGAACGAGCGTGTGGGAGCGCCTCTTCGATTTCGGCAAGGGCGAACAAGGGCCCTATTTGTTCCTGACCCGCAATCTGCGCGGCACGCTGTCCTCCGGCGGGGATTTGACGGTGGACCCCGGCAGGGGCTTCCCGTCCGGCGAATGGCTGCATGTTGCGCTGTCGGTTACCGGCACGAAAGGCGGGACGCTCAGCAGCGCGGGTCCGGTTATTTACGTGAACGGAGAACTGATCGCCGACGGCTCGATCAGCCAGACCTCGAGCGGCAACTACGCCCAGCTTCGCCGCTGGTTCGCGACCTTTGAAGATCCGGACAGCTACAGCCGGAATTATCTGGGCCGCTCGCAGTACGGGGCCGATGACGATTTCGCCGGGGCGCTGTCGGACGTGCGCATCTATGCCGCGGGCTTATCCGAGGATGAAGTGATCGAAGTCATGTGCGACTCCTTGAGCGATGACGAGATTATCCAACTGGCCCGCGACAAGTACCTGACGTTCCCGGCGAATATCATAACCCGGGACGTGGCGCTGCCTCAGACGCTGATGGGCGGCAAGGTCAAAGCCGACTGGATTTCCAGCTATCCGGACGCGCTCTCTCACAGCGGGCAGGTACAGCCGATTGTTTCCGCTGCCGCAGTGACGCTTACGGCGATACTGACCCGGGGTTCCAGCTCTTTGGAGAAGAGCTTCGAGGTGTCGGTCGTTCCGCAGGACGTGCCGCCCTATACGCTGACCATCCACGGCAACAAGGAAATTGCCGATGTCAGCGAAGTCATGTACGGCTTGTTCTACGAAGACATCAACAACGCGGCGGACGGCGGCATCTATGCGGAGCTTGTGCAGAACCGCTCCTTCGAATCCTTCGCGTTCGACACGTATTCGCATGCATCGGGCGAATGCGGCTGCTCGACGGGCCGGACCCGCGATCCGCTGTTCGCCTGGTCCGGCGACACGGACAAGATGACGCCGCAATCCTCCAGCGGCTTAAATGAATTCTTCGGCGTGGATGATCCGGACGCGAACGCTTATTATGTCACGGTTGCGGATGGAGCGACCATCCGCAACCGGGGCTTCGCCGATACCAACGGACACTGCGCGATGTCGATCCGGGAAGGCGCCAGGTATGACTTTACCATATGGGCAAAGGCCGAGTCGGCGGGAAGCATTACGCTCCAGCTTCAGAGACCGGACGGCTCTCCCATCAGCGTTGCGGTTGCGCTCGAAGTCGAGGGCGGCGGCAAGTGGAAAAAATACGGCACAGACCGCACGCTCGTCCTTACCGGAACAAGCACCACGCTGGGCCAGCTTGCACTGACTTTTGCCGGAGACATCTCCATCGACATGGTTTCGCTCATGCCCCAGGAGGTATGGGGCGCGAGGAAGGAAGAACACTCGCTGTCGGCTCATGCCAACTATCTCAGCAATCCGAACTATCGTCTGCGTCCGGATCTCGTGAACGCTCTCGTCAATCTGCATCCGAAGTTTCTGCGCTTCCCGGGCGGCTGCATCTCCGAAGGCTCCTTCATCTGGGAGAATGTCTATGACTGGAAGGATTCCGTCGGACGCATCGAGCTCCGCAAGGAGAACTATAACGTCTGGGGCTACATGATGACGATGGGACTGGGGTATATGGAATACTTCCAGCTCGCCGAGGACCTGAGCGCCCTGCCGCTGCCCGTCATGGCCTGCGGAGTGCTGTGCCAGGCGCGTTCGGATTACGCCCATCCGGCCGGGGGCAGACTGCGGGATTATTACATCAAGAACTTTACGGACCTGATCGATTTCGCCATCAGCACTGATTTTCAAAATAATGAATGGGCGGCGCTGCGCAGGGAGATGGGGCATGGGGATCCCTTCAAGCTTCACTATCTCGGCGTGGGGAACGAGAACTGGGGCACCGAGTTTTTTGCCAATTTCGAGGTGTTCAAGACGGCGATTGACGCGTATATGGAGGAGCATTATCCCGGCTACGAGCTGCATATCATCTCAACTGTTGGCGCCCAGGCGGACGATGATGCCTATCAGCAGGGCTGGAAGTTCCTGAGCGGCGATCTGAAAGGATCGGCGAAGGTCGCTTTTGCGGACGGCCATGAGGTCATCGAAGAGACGGTAACCTGGTACGCCAAGCAGCCGAACTATATGGATACCATTGCAGATGAGCATTACTACCGCTCCAACGACTATCTGCTGTGCAATGCGGACCGATACAACTACTATTACCGGGCGTACAACGGGGACGGCAGCCTCAACTGGAAGGAGACCTCCAAAGTCTTCGTCGGAGAGTATGCATCTACGGACAAAAACACGCTCGCAGGCGCAGTGGCTGAAGCGGCATTAATGACCGGCTTTGAGAACAATGCCGACGTTGTCCGCCTGGCGGCCTACGCTCCGCTGTTCAACAAGGTGCTGACGGACGGCACCTACCGCTGGACCCCGGACTGCATCTGGTTCGATGATGAGACAGTATGGTTCACGCCGAACTACTATGTGCAGCAGCTCTACGCCAAGTACATTGGGCACACGGTGCTTGGAACATCCTTCTCCACTTACCGGCAGGGCCGGCAGACAGAGCTGAAGCCGCATGGCGGAATCGAGATTGCAACAGGCAGCGCGGAGGTGCTGGTGAAGCGCGTGACGGTCACTTCGAACAAGGATGGCGGTGTACTGCTCGATCAGCATTTTGCCGAGCCGTTGAGTCCGCTGTGGCAGACCATTCCCGGATCGGTCGGCTACACGGTCCAGGAAGGCGAAGGAATTGTGCTGAAAGCCCAGGATAACGGTCTGAACGGTCTGTATATCCTGAATGAGGACTGGTCGGATTACACCGTTACGGTGGTTTTGTCCAAAATAAGCGGTCAGGACGGCTTCACCATCGGCGCGGGCCTGACCGATATTGCCCCGGCGAACAAGGATGTGCTGGAGTATGCGGTCGGATACGGCGGCAACACCACAGGTGTGAAGGTGTTCAAGCAAGGCGTTGAGGCCTATACGCTCGGCGATTATTCCTCCAGCACTGCGGCGGGTAATCTTAGAGCGGCGTGTTACGAACCGCTTGCCGTGATGACGGACTATACAGTGACTGTCAATTACGGCGGTGAGACGGGCGACCGGCTGATCTGCTCCTACACGGACAGAGAGACGGAGAGCCGCGTTCTGGATTATAAGCTGGAAGCCTACAACCGGGAAGTCTTCCATTCGGTTACGAAGGATGACCGCCAAATCTACGTGAAGCTGGTGAATGCGGACGGGGTGGATAAGAGAACCGAGCTGATTCTGGAGACTCTGGACGTTCAGGCGGAGGCGGAGCTGATCACCTTAACCGGCGAGGCTTCACTGCTTAACGTGCCTAATGTGAACAAGAAGAACGACGAGAAGATTGTGCCGGTGAAACGTCCAATTACGCTCGGCGGATCTTCCGTGACTCTGGATCTGCCTGCTCATTCCGTACAAGTGCTGGTGCTCCAGCTGGCAAAATAGTGAGCTTCGGGCCTTCCTTAGCCGTCAATGATGACGGGCGGGAAGGCTTTTTTTCTGTTTTGCGCAGGGACCTCCGGTTATTCAGGGGTGAGGCATATCGAAGCGGACCGATACATGGCGTCTTCTGATACCGCTGATGGGATGGTTAAAATCCGCTGTTCAGGCGTATGTGTAACGTTTCATCACACGACCAGTCAGAAAGGGGCGAAAAAGTTCCCGATTTTATCCTCCAAGGACAAGAAAGCCCTAACGCTTTTGGTAAGAGGGCACATTGTCCGGTTTCTTCGTGCTGCGGTAACATAAGTTAAACTCATTGGCGACATGTTCATCCCCTGTAAAATCCGGGAGGGAACAGGTTGCAGGAGGAGACTATTTCCGAGAAGCATAGGAGGGCATCCTTATGGCACTTAAGCAGACATTGACTGTGCTTGACGCGCTTGATAGCGCTTTTGTAAATGGAGAAGCGGTGGGACGGCTGTTCGCCAGCTTCCCGGAGGTTTCCGTCAGCGTAACGACGGTGCAGGGCGATAAAGGAAGCACCGATTTTATCAAAATCATCATTCCGGGCACGAACGGTAAAAGCAAAGGCGGCAGCGCCCCCACCTTCGGCATTGTAGGCCGTCTTGGCGGCATCGGCGCACGCCCGAGCCGGATCGGCATCGTATCGGACGCCGACGGCGCAGTCGCGGCGGTCGCTTCCGCACTGAAGCTGGCGGATATGCAGGCCAAGGGAGATCGCCTTGCCGGCGATGTGATCGTCACGACGCATATTTGTCCGGATGCTCCGACGCAGCCGCATGAACCGGTTGATTTCATGGATTCTCCCGTCGATATTCTGGTGATGAACCGATATGAGATCGTACCGGAGATGGAGGCGATACTGTCGATTGATACGACCAAGGGCAACCGTGTCATCAATCATAAGGGCATTGCCATCTCCCCGACGGTGAAGGAAGGCTATATTCTTCGCGTCAGCGAGGATCTGCTGCGCATTATGGAGATGACGACCGGCATCCTGCCGGTGACGTTCCCGGTCACGATGCAGGATATTACGCCGTACGGCAATGACCTGTACCATATCAACTCCATCCTTCAACCGGCCGTGGCTACCGATGCACCGGTCGTAGGCGTAGCCGTTACGGCACAGTCAGCGGTTCCGGGCTGCGGCACCGGTGCCAGCCATGAGGTGGACATTGCAGCGGCAGTCCGTTTTGCCGTTGAGACGGCGAAGGAAGTAACGGCCGGCACCTGTGAGTTCTACTGCGCCGACGAATTCAAGCGCATCACATCGTTGTATGGGTCGATGAAAAAGCTTCAGACCTCCGGACAGGAATCGGCGGTCGGTTGATGATACGCACGGGACTGGAACCGGTCGCCGTTCTTGGCATGATCACCATCGGCCAGGCGCCGAGAAATGATGTCGCTCCCTATGTGCAGCGCCAGCTTGAAGGGCGGGCCAGACTTCACCAGGCGGGCGCGCTTGACGGGTGGAGCGCTGCGGAGATCGCGGACAAGCTCGCCCCGGTACCCGGCGGCTATACGCTGACCTCCAGGCTGGCGGATGGCAGCGCAGCTGTTGTTGCCCGGGATAAGGTACTTCCCCTGGTGCAGGAGAAGATCGACGCCATGGAGGCATCCGGCATCCGTCAGATTTTGCTGCTGTGCACCGGCGTCTTTCCGGGTCTTCGGACCGGCTCTTCCTTTCTGATCGAGCCGGACCGGATTCTGACCCCGTCCGTTGCCGCCCTTGCCGGCGGCCGGCGCCTCGGTGTCATCTGTCCGCTGGAAGAACAGGCGGACAGCCTCGGGGACAAGTTCGGCGGGCATGGCCTGTCGCCGGTGTTCGCTGCGGCATCGCCTTATACGGGGACGGCCGATCATTTCGAGCAGGCCGGACGAGCGATGCGGGACAAGGCGGATCTGCTGCTGCTGGACTGCATGGGCTATACGGAGCAGCACCGCGAACGGATTGCGCGGGCTTCAGGTCTGCCCGTTATTCTCTCCAATTCGCTGATGGGCAAGCTGGTATCCGAAATCATCGCTTATTAATGCGCGCTGAATCCACAGTCATGTGATCGCCGCCGGTGAGGTTGACGCGAACGACGCCGATCGATATCCTTGAATGACTAGTTACAGGAAAGCAGCATGGAGGTGCCACAATGAACGATATGATCACAGAAGCAAGCCGGAGGGTGCTTGCGGAATGCCTTGGGCTGCACCGGGGAGAATCGCTCCTCGTCGTCGCCGATGACAGCCGGAGGGCCTTAGGAGAATCGATGCGTGCGGCCGGAGCCCTCTTGGGCGCGGAAGCCGTCCTGGCGGTAATGGCGGAGCGCTCCCGCTCCGGCGAGGAACCGCCGGCAGCGGTGGCCGCCGCGATGGAGGCGGCGAATGCCGTTGTCTGCATCACCGAGCATTCGCTCACCCATACCGTCGCCCGGAAGAAAGCTGCGGCGGCGGGAGCCAGGGTAGCCACCATGCCGGGCGTAACGGAGGATATGTTCCTGAACGGCGCCATTACCGCCGATTACGCCAAGGTGAAGGCCTTGACGGAAGAGCTGACCGCCCGGCTCACCGAATGCCGGAGCATTCGCATTGAGAAGGAAGGGCACAGCCTCTCCTTCTCCGTGGAGGGCAGACCCGGAGTGCCAAGCACGGGGCTGTATCTGCTGCCGGGCGAGTCCGGGAACCTTCCGTCCGGCGAAGCCTATATCGCCCCGGTGGAAGGTACGGCTGAAGGCACGCTGCTCGCCGACGGCTCCGTCTCCGGCTACGGGCCGCTGGCTTCGCCGTTGACGCTCACGGTGGAGAAGGGGCGGCTTGCCGCCGCTTCCGGCGACGGAGCGGATGAGCTGCTCGCCATGCTTGGCGAGGGAGACGGACGCCTCCTGGGCGAGTTCGGCATCGGCACCAACGACAAGGCGCGCATTACCGGAGTTGTGCTGGAAGATGAGAAGGTGTTCGGCACCATCCATGTCGCCTTCGGCAGCAACCATACATTCGGCGGAGTAGTCTCGGCGGGCGTTCATATTGATATCGTCGTCCGGGAGCCGGACGTATATTTCGATGACGTTCTGGTGATGAAGGCGGGAAGACCCGTAGGCTTGGAATCTTAAGATATGAATGGAAAGGAGAGTTTGCCGTGCTGGGCATAATTCGAGTCATTACGCTACAGGACCCGGTGGATGCCGGCCTTCATGGCGAGCTGATCCGGCGCAAGTATGGACTGGAAGTGACGAGCGCCTGCATCCCCGATCAGCCGCAGGGTGTCTATGACGAGCGGACCGAGGCGATAGCCATCCCCAAAATCGTCAAGCTGGCCCAAGAGCTGGAGGAGATGGGCTGCCGCGCGATCGGAATCAGCTGCGCGGCGGACCCTGCGCTGGAAGAATGCCGGAGCGCGGTCAGCGTGCCTGTGCTCGGGGCAGGCTCCTGCGCGGCCCATCTCGGCCTTGCCGGAGCGGACCGGCTGGGTGTGCTGACCATCCTGGAGGAGACGCCTCCGCTTATCCGCTCCGTACTCGGCCCGGCCTATGTCGGGATGGAGCGGCCGGAGGGCGTGACCACGACGCTCGATCTGCGCACGCCTCAGGGCCGGGAGGCGGCCTTGAACTCGGCCGCCCGGCTGGCGGAGCGGGGAGCGGAAGGCATTGTGCTCGCTTGCACCGGCTTTGCGACGATCGGCTTCGCCGAAGAAGTGGAGCGGCGGCTCGGTCTCCGCGCCTTCGATCCGATTCTTGCGCTGGGAGCCGCGGCTTCTGTCATTCTTTAAGCAGCTCGGAGCACACAAGAACAAGCATCGAATAGATCATGAGCATGCGCTCGGGATACGCGGAACTGCGCGGACCTGAGCGCATTTTGGCATATACGGACATGGCCGGGGCTGGCTCGTCAGCTGGATTGTCAGCCGTTACCTGTTTTGGTTTCCTGCCATCTTTGGTAAACTAAAGGTTAAATTTTATTGGCCAGCGACATCTTGGGAGGGCGAGAACATGGAATATACCGGAATTACCATTCAAGAGGTTCTTGAAATTCCTATACTTCGCAACGCCTCGGTGCTTGCCGGAGGCCAGGGCTTGAACCGGGTCGTGCAGTTTATCGATATTATGGAAGTTCCCGATCTGAAAGGCTGGGTCAAGGAAGGGGTCCTCATGCTGACGACGGCTTACGCCATCCGGAACAATCCGTCCGAGCTGGCCGGGCTGATCCGCACCCTGCATCAGGGCGGCGGCGCAGCGCTTGCGATCAAGCCGGCCCGCTTCCTGAAGGGAATTCCCCAGGATGCGCTGGATGCGAGCAATGAGATCGGCCTTCCGCTAATTGAAGTGCCTTCCGAAATTCCATATACGGATATTACGCGGCCGATCATGGAGCGCGTGCTGGACCGCCAGGCGGCGCTGCTGCGGCGTTCGGAGGAGGTCTATCGCACGCTGACCGCCATGGTGCTCCAGAACAGCGGCATCCAGGCGGTTGCCGACAACATCGCAGGTCTGCTGGCCGCCCCCGTGGCGGTCATGGACAACGAAGGGGAGATCATTGTCTCCTCGCCCTCCGGTCATAGCTGGGATCTGTCCCGCGAACCGCTGGAGTGGAGCCTGAACCTCGACCGCCGCAATGTCGCCAAGCTGCTTGTGGAGAAACGCGAGCTGGATGAAATGGAGAAGGTCGCAATCGAACAGGCGCGGCTGGTGCTGGCTCTGGAGCTGATGCGGAGCAAGATTGTGACCGACACCGAGCTTCGGCTCCGGGGGAATTTCATCGATGAGCTGATGACGCTTCCTGTACCTCCCCGCCATGAGATCGAACAGCGGGGCCGCAAGCTGGGCATTAATGTGGAGCATCTGTGGGAAGTGGCTGTTATTGAGGGCGACTGGGGAGACAACGGGGAGCTTCTGGCCAGACGGCTGGAGGAAGAAGCGCGGGCAAGACGCGTCGCACCCCACGTCGAATTCCGCTCAAGCCGCGCTGTCCTCTTTTTGCCAAGCATGGAGATCAAGCGCATAGAGGACAGCCGCAACAAGGTCAAATCCTGGGCAGAGACGCTGGAGGAGTGGGCCGGGGACAAATCGCTCGGCTTCCCGCTTGGACGGATTGGGCTGGGAGGCCAAAAGCATCTGTGGGAAATTTACCAGAGCTATAACGAGGCGCGCAGGGCGCTGAACGTATCGGGGCTAATGGGCCAGGACAAGCCGGTGACCGGCTACGAGGAGGTAGAAATCTATGATCTGCTGGGGCAGGCCATGGAGCACGCCGACTTCGAGTCGCTGTTCAACCGCAAGCTGGGCAGACTGAAGCAGTATGACGAGGAGCATAACAGTGATTTGATGCGCACGTTCCTGTTCTATCTGGAGAGCCGGGGGAGTCTGATCGATACGGCGGCCCGGCTTTTTATCCACCGCAATTCTGTCAAATATCGGCTGGAGCGCATACGGGACATCACCGGGTTTGAGCTTGGCGACTCCCGGGAACAGCTGGTCTGTCACTTGTGCTTGATTTATTACTATATGCGGATGAATGCCGCGGACCAAGCCCGGTAAGGGCTTTTTTCTGTTATTTGGTTAAAAAAGAGAGTATTAAATTTTTATCTGTCATATAAACTGACATTGATGTGGTATATTCGTCCGCTGCAGCCAAACAAACCCCCGCTTTTTTAGTGGAGGAGGACGTAGTGACCTGCCCGTAATCTTTGTAAAATGAGCACAATTCAATAAAAAGCATCAAGGCGAGACACCTAACTTGACAAAAGAGTCCGCCGGTTGTGTATAAGGGGGTTGATCCATTGTTAGTGTATTCCATACGCAGGCTGGGACAAATGTTACCGGCGCTGATCGGCATAGTTCTGATCACGTTTATTCTGTCCCGCGTGCTTCCCGGAGATCCGGCCGTGATGCTTGCCGGCGAGCAGGCGACCCCGGAGGTTATTGAGAATATCAGGCAGGACATGGGGCTGGACAAGCCGCTGTATATTCAGTTCTTCGCCTATCTCGGCCAACTGGCTCATGGAGATCTCGGGAATGCGTACCATACGGGGCATCCGGTTGCCAGTGATTTCGCCTCGCGGTTTCCCGCCACAATCGAACTGACTCTGTTCAGCATTTTGATCGCCATTCTGGTGGCAATTCCCGTCGGAATCATCGCCGCTACCCGAAAAGAGTCGATCATCGACCATATTTCCAGAGTGTTCTCGCTGATCGGTGCCTGTGTTCCGATATTCTGGCTCGGCCTGATCTTCATTTACATCTTCTACTCCAAGCTCGGCTGGGCTCCTGCGCCGATGGGCCGCATCAGCGGCGATCTTAATCCTCCGACTCACATTACCGGGCTATATATTATCGACAGCCTGCTATCGGCGGACTGGGTAGCCCTGAAGAGCAGTCTGACTCACCTGCTGCTCCCGGCCATCTGCCTCAGCACGGGAACGATGGCCATCGTGGCCCGAATGACCCGTTCCAGTATGCTGGAAGTGATCGGCCAGGATTTCGTCCGCACCGCCAGAGCCAAGGGACTTCGGGAGTCGATCGTCATCTGCAGGCATGCGCTGATCAATGCGCTTATTCCGACCTTGACCGTCCTCGGCCTTCAGTTCGGCTATCTGCTCGGCGGCGCGGTGATTACCGAGACGATCTTCTCCTGGCCGGGAATCGGCGGTTACATCACGGATTCCATCCTCGCCGCCGATTATGCGCCTATTCAGGCCTTCACCTTGGTCAGCGCGGTTCTGTACAGTCTGATCAATCTGTCGGTCGATCTGATTTACGGTCTGATCGATCCCCGTATCCGCTATGAATAAAGACTATTCGACAGAAAAGGAGGGATCGCGTCCAATGACCGCCATGTCAACAACGGCAACGCCTTCCGCACCGCAGGCGGCGGCGCCTAAGCCGGCCGGCTTCATCCGGTTGCTGCTTCGGAACCGGCTCGCGGCGGTGGGCCTTGGCTTCATTGTACTGTGGACCATTGCCGCCGTCATCGCTCCCTGGGTCGCTCCTTATGACCCATACGTTCCCGACGTCGCCTCCAAGCTTCAGTCGCCAAGCGCCGCTCACCTGCTCGGAACCGACAACTTCGGCCGCGATATCCTGAGCCGGGTACTGTACGGAGCGCGAATCAGCATCTGGACCGGCTTGATCGCCGTGGGCATCTCATTTGTTATCGGCGTTCCGCTCGGCGGAATCGCTGCCTATTACGGCGGCCGGACGGAGACGATTATTATGCGTCTGCTCGACGTGCTGCTCTCCTTCCCTTCGCTGGTGCTCTCGATGGCGATTGCCGCATCCATCGGCGCGGGTCTCTCCAGCGCGATGATCGCGGTAGGCATCGTGGGCATCCCGGAGTTCGGCCGTCTGATGTACGGACAGACCGTCTCGCTTCGGGAAAAAGAGTATGTCGAAGCCGCCCGATCCATCGGCGTCAAGGACCGCGTCATTCTGCTTCGGCATATTCTGCCGAACGCGCTTGCTCCGCTGCTTGTGCAGGCGACGCTTGGAATGGGCTTTGCCATCCTGACAGCTTCCAGTCTCAGCTTCCTGGGTCTTGGCGTGAAGCCGCCAACCGCCGAATGGGGCGCAATGATCGCCGAGGGGCGGGAGTACATTATTTCGGGTGAATGGTGGCTGGTCACCTTCCCGGGGTTGTCCATCGCCACGGCGATCCTCGGATTTAATCTGCTGGGCGACGGTCTCCGCGACGTCCTCGATCCGCGGCTGCGCTCCGGCAGATAGAGAACGGGCGGGAGCGGCAGTTTCAAGCTGCTGACCCGCCGGATAAGGCATCGTGACGGTTATCCGAAATTCATTTAGATAAAGGGGAGTATGTAATGAAAAAGACGACCAAGTTCTGTACCCTGCTGCTGGTTCTGTGTCTTGTCCTGGCAGGCTGCGCCGCCAAGTCCAATCCTTCGGCCTCAAGCGGCTCGGAAGATGCGGGAAGCGCGTCGGCCAAGCCTTCCGCCGCAGCCGCTCCGTCCACGCTGACCGTTGCCTTCTCCGAAGGGGGAACGACGCTTGACCCTGCCGAAGCGAGTGACCTTACATCCGATACCTTTGTTATCGCGGCTTATGACCAGCTTGTCACCTACGGCGTCAAGACCGTCGACGGCGCCGATGTCGCGAACACGGATGAAATCAAGCCGATGCTGGCCGAGAGCTGGGAGGTATCGGATGACAATCTGACCTACACCTTCAAGCTCCGCCAAGGGGTCAAGTTCCAGAGCGGCAATTCGCTCACAGCCGACTCGGTCGTCTATACCTTTGACCGCGTGAAGAACTCCAACTCCGGCAGCTTCCTGTACGGCATGGCTGATATCAAGTCGGTAACCGCCAAGGACGCCTCGACTGTAGAAATCGTGTTGAACAAGCCGAACCATATGTTCATGCAGATTATCGCCCTGTACAACTTCTCCATCGTCGACGACGTTGCCCTGAAGGACAAGCCCGCCGATTATCTGAACACCAACACCGCAGGCTCTGGCCCGTTCACAGTGGAGAAATGGGACCCGGCGAGCGAAGCCGTCCTTACTGCCAATACCGATTACTGGCAGGGTGCGCCAAGTCTCAGCAAGGTTACGCTGAAGTTCACGAAGGAAGCCTCCAACCGCGTTCTGCTGCTGAATAAAGGCGATGTGGACATGGCCATCGAAATTCCGGCCAAGGATGTGGCCTCGCTCAAAGCGAACACCGATCTTACCGTCAAGTCGAATGCCAGTAACCGTATCCTGTACCTTGCGCTGAACAACAAGATCAAGCCTTTCGACAACGTCAAAGTCCGCCAGGCGATCTCTTATGCCATTCCTTATGATCAACTGATCAATGATGTCATGTACGGCCAGGCGAAGCAGATGAAGAGCTCCGTGGCCAGCAACACTCCGGGCTATACGGACAAAGGCTACACCTACGAGCATAATCTCGATAAGGCGAAGCAGCTGCTGCAAGAGGCTGGTTACGGGAATGGCTTCAGCTTCGATCTGACCTTGGGCTCAGGCTTCCAGGACTGGGAGGACGACGCAGTGCTGATCCAGGCCGAGCTTGCCAAAATCGGCGTCACCATGAACATCAACAAAGTAGCGCGCGCCCAGTTCCTTGAGATGCAGAAAGAGAAAAATCTGACCGCCTATATTTCGAAATGGACTTCGTTCGTCAACGATCCCGGCTATCATCTCGGATTCCTGATGTACAGCAAAGGCTCCTCGAACTACCACAATTACAGCAATGCCGAAGTCGACAAGCTGTGGGAGCAGGCAGGGGCTGAAGCCGATGCAGCGAAACGCACCGAGCTGTACCAGAAGGCCCAGGAGATCATTACGACGGAAGCGCCGTGGAGCTATCTCTACGAATATAACCGGATTGTCGGCATGAGCGCCAAGGTCAGCGGCTATATCTATTACCCGGACGAAGTCATCCGCTTCTACCCGCTGTCCAAGAAGTAATTCGCTGCAGCCCATACACCCACAAGGAGATGAAAGCCGGTTATGAACTGGACGCATAAAGTGCTTGAAGCCATAGAAGAGCGGCAGGACGAGCTGCTTGCGCTCTGCTCGAAGCTGATTCAATTTCCGACGGAGAATCCGCCGGGAGATTCGCGGGATATCAGTGCCTTCATCATCGATTATTTGGCGGAGGCTGGGATCGGGACGGAGGTTCATGCAGCTACCCCGGAAATGCTGAATCTGGTCTCGACTCTCAAGGGAACGGAAGACTCTTCCGGGAAGAAGCTGATCTACTGCGGTCATACGGATGTCGTGCCCGCAGGCGACCTCGACCGCTGGGATTTCGATCCGTTCTGCGGAGAGATCCGGGACGGATACATGCTGGGCCGTGGAGCCTCCGACATGAAGGGCGGGCTTGCCGGGCTGCTGTTCGCGGTATCTCTGCTGTCCAAGCTCGGAGTTCCGCTGAAAGGCGATTTGTCGCTGCTGGTCGTGCCGGATGAGGAGACCGGTGGGCATCTGGGCGTTCCCTGGGTGCTGGAGCGGGGACTCGTTGAAGGAACGGCCGCCGTTATCGCGGAGCCGTCAGGCCCGCTGAATCCGACGATCGGTCAGAAAGGCAGCTGCTGGTTCGAATTCACGGTCGAAGGCACGCCTGGACACGGCAGCCTGTCGCCGGTAGTTGGCGAGAGCGCCATTGTGAAGGCGGCGAAGGGCGTCGAGGCGCTTCAGCGCCTTTGGGATATCGAACCGAACATCCCGGAGGAAGTGAAAGAAATCATCGCCATTTCCCAACAGTATGCGAAGGAACGCGAGATCGACGGCCTGGCCTATCAGGTGTTCGATCATGTGACGGTGAATATCGGCACGATCCAGGGCGGAACGAAAGTTAATGTAGTGGCCGACCGCTGTACGGTTCAGGTAGATTCACGCGTGCCGTTCGGCGTCGATTACCGACAGGTAATGGAACGCGCCGGCTCGCTGCTGTTGGAGGCGGGAATCGAGACGGACATCAAGCCGTTCGGCTTCCAGGGCAATGCCAACTGGACCCCGCCGGAAGAGCCGGTCGTGAAGCATCTGGTGGATAGCATTTCCGAGGTCAGCGGACAGGAAGCGTACGGCGTCCTGCAGTGGGCGTCCAGCGATGCGCGCCATTTCCGCACTCACCGCATACCGGTGCTCCAGTACGGTCCAGCCGAACTGTCCACCATTCATTCTTTTAATGAAAAAGCGCCGGTCTGGCAAATTATCCAATGTGCCAAAGTCTATGCCCTGACTGCCCTGAAATATTTAGGCGTGCAGGAGGATTCGGCCGAAGCCTGACGGCGGTTCAATGCCCATACCAGACAAAGGAGGAGGAGGAGTCATGGCCCAACTGCTGGAAGTATCCGGACTGGTCACGGAATTCAAGACATCGGGTGGAGTCATCCGGGCGGTGGACGGCGTCAATCTCCGTGTACAGAAAGGAGAAACGCTCGGCATCGTCGGCGAATCGGGCTGCGGGAAGAGCATTACCTCGCTGTCCATCATGCAGCTGCTGCCCAAAAGAATCGGCCGAATCGCGGCCGGAACGGTATCCTTTGAAGGCAGGGACCTGCTGAAGGCCGGAAGCCGGGAGATGCGGGGAATCCGCGGCAACCGGATTGCGATGATCTTTCAGGAGCCGATGACTTCACTCAATCCCGTCTTCAAAATCGGCAAGCAGATTTCGGAGGCGGCCCGGCATCATTTGAAGATCGGCAAGAGGGAGGCCTGGCAGCGCTCGGTGGACATGCTGACCAAGGTCGGCATTCCCCGCCCCGAGAAGGTTGCGGGTCAGTATCCGCATCAGCTCTCCGGCGGCATGCGCCAGCGCGTCATGATTGCCATGGCGATGATCTGCCATCCCCGGCTGTTGATTGCCGATGAACCGACCACAGCGCTGGATGTGACGATCCAGGCTCAGATTCTGGAGCTCATGACCGAGCTGCAGGAGAAGGAAGGCACCGCCATTCTGATGATCACCCATGATCTGGGCGTCGTGGCTGAAATGTGCGACCGCGTTGTCATCATGTATGCCGGACAGATCGTCGAAGAAGCGGATGTCGCCACGCTGTTCGCCAGCCCGAAGCATCCTTATACACAGGGGCTGCTGGCATCGCTGCCGCAGCTCGCCGGAGACGCGAAACGGCTGCCGTCAATCCCCGGCCAGGTGCCGAACCCGCTTCACATGCCGCCGGGCTGCCGCTTCGCTCCGCGCTGTCCGCACCGCTTCAGCCGGTGCGACGAAGCCGAGCCGGCGCTGCTGGAAGATGAAGCCGGGCATTCCTGCCGGTGTTTCTTATACAGGAAGCAGGAGGTGTAATTCATGGACATGCTGCTGCAAGTTCGCGATTTGAAGAAGCATTATCCGATCCGCAAGGGCCTGTTCGGCAAGCAGGCCGGAGCGGTGAGGGCGGTGGACGGCGTCAACCTGTCCGTCTTCCGTGGAGAGACGCTGGCTGTTGTCGGTGAGTCGGGCTGCGGCAAGTCCACCACCGGGCGGGCCATTCTCCGGCTGATCGAGCCTACGGGCGGGGAAGTGCTGTTCGACGGCGCCGATCTGTCTTCGCTCGGCCCGGAGGAGCTGCGGAAGATGCGTCCGCAAATGCAGATGGTGTTCCAGGACCCTTACGCCTCCCTGGATCCTCGCTGGACGGTCCGGCAGACGCTGGAGGAGCCTTTCAAGACGCATATGCCGGAGATCGGCGGGAGCGAGCTGAAGAACCGCGTCTCCGAGCTGATGGAAGTGGTCGGCCTCTCTCCCTATCACGCGCACCGGTATCCTCATGAATTCTCCGGCGGCCAACGGCAGCGGATCGGCATCGCGCGGGCACTGGCCCTGAACCCCAAGTTCGTTGTCTGTGACGAACCAGTGTCCGCGCTTGATGTCTCGATCCAGGCTCAGGTGCTGAACCTGATGCAGGATCTGCAGGAGCGGTTCGGCCTGACCTATATGTTCATCTCGCATGATCTGTCCGTCGTCAAATTCATCAGCGACCGGGTGGCAGTCATGTATCTGGGCAAGGTGGTGGAGCTGGCGCCAACCAAGGAGTTGTTCGAACGGCCGCTGCATCCCTATACCAAGGCGCTGATGTCGGCGGTTCCGGTTCCCGAACCCGGACGCCGCAAGGAGCGTGTGGTCATCCGGGGAGACGTGCCGAGCCCCGAGAATCCGCCGCCGGGCTGCACCTTTCATACACGCTGCCCGCTCGCTTCCGATATATGCCGGCAGCAGGTGCCGGAGCTTCGGGAAGTCTCCCCGGGCGTACGGGCCGCCTGTCATTTCGTGTGACGGTATGTAGAAACGGGCAATAGGAGGAAGGGGGATTTTCCGGACAAGCCGCCGGGCATTAAATGAAGCTCCGGAGGCAATGCTCCGAAAAATTCCTATTGTTCTTCTCTATGAATTATGTTATATTATTTCTCGTGGCTGCATGATTAGTGCTCCTGCGAGCGGTCGTGGCGGAATTGGCAGACGCGCACGGTTCAGGTCCGTGTGGGCTAACCCCCCGTGGAGGTTCGAGTCCTCTCGACCGCATTCAAGTAATACCTTAAACCCTTCTTGATGATGAAGGGTTTTTGCTTTTTATGCATGTTTTTTATCCTTACGCAGGAAGGGAATGGAGGCGGCACCCGCATGCCGGGAAGCGTGCGCGCGCCGGAACCCGCTCCCTATATTGATTGATTGAGCAGAGGCACGCATGTCTGGATCGTGCGTCCGAGTGAGTCCTTCACCTCGGTCAATCTAACCTCTACCCCATAGGCTGCTTTCAGATTTTGTTCCGTCACCACATCCGCCGCTTCGCCGAAGAGAAAGCCTTGATTTGAAATCATAAGCGCGACTTTGGTTGAGCACAGGAATGCGTGGTCGGGGGAGTGGGAGGTCATCAGGATTCCCAGCCCCTTACGGGACAGCCTCTGAACTTCCTCCAATACACGTACTTGATTGCCAAAATCCAGATTGGCGGTGGGCTCGTCCATAATGAGCAGCTTGGGCTCCTGGGCGAGGGCTCTTGCGATCAGAACAAGCTGCCGTTCTCCCCCGCTGATCTGCGTATAGTCTTTGCCCGCCAGATGAGAAATGCGAAGATCATCCAGCATCCGCGCGGCCAGTTCCTTATCCTTGCTCGACGGAGAGGACAGCATTCCAATGTGGGCGGTTCTGCCCATCAGGACGACATCCAGCACTTTATAGGCAAAAGGCGGTGTATGGGCCTGAGGCACATAGCTGACACTTTTGGCGAGAACACGGGGCGGCAAGGAAGTCATGTTCTGCCCGTCCAGCAGGATTTCTCCCTGGATCAGCGGCAGGAAGCCCAGAATGCTCTTGAACAGGGTTGTCTTGCCCGCACCGTTCGGTCCGAGCAGACAGACCATATCTCCGGTCCGCACCGAAAAGGTAATATTCCGGACAATTTCCGTTCCATTATAGCCGCAGGTTGCATTCACGATATCGAGTTTCATCGAATCACTCTTTTCCGGAATCTAAATATGTTTAATTATAATTAAATATAATGATATAGAAATTAATATAATATGAACAATGTTTTACAGAGCGGCTGAAAGATCGGACTTTGCGTTAACCATGACGGACTTCGGAACCTGCAAATTCAATCAGAAAAGAAGTGAAGGCATTGATACAGCCAAATGCAAACGTGAAACAAGGATTCCTGGACAAATATTTCTCCGGCGAAGCGATCGATTACCGGCAGGTCATCGCGCTTTTTATTCCGGTTCTGATCGACCAGATCTTTGTAGTAGGGCTTAACCTGATCAATACGGCCATGATCAGCTCGGCGGGCGTTGCGGCAATCAGCGCGGTCAATATGATCGATTCGATTAATATTTTTCTGATCAGCGTGTTCATTGCAGTGTCGACCGGCGGTACTGTGGTGGTAGCTCAATATAAAGGCAGCGGCAACGATGCCATGGTCTCCAAGGCGACCGCCGGAACCGTGTCCTCCGTGTCCCTGCTCGCGTTCATCATCGGCTTGTTCGGCATAGTGTTTCATGGTCCGCTGCTGAATATTCTGTTCGGGGCGGCGGAGCCGGACGTCATGTCCAACGCTCGCGTATACCTGATCGGAAGCAGTATCTCTTACCTCGGCATTGCGGTTGTGGAGGCGGTCTGCGGCGCGATGCGGGGCATCGGCCGGACCCGGGCGTCGCTCGTGCTGTCGCTGATCATGAATCTGGTGTATGTAGCGCTTAACCTGGTCTTTATCAACCTGATGCATATGGGCATTCACGGCATGGTTCTTTCCATTAATATTGCCCGCTATTTGGCGGCCTTCTGTGCACTCTTCTATTTGCTCCGGATGGACAGCACCCTGCGGATCCAGCTCCGGGACATTATCGCCGTCAATCTGTCCATGCTCAAGCGGATCATGTTCATCGGGCTGCCGTTCGCCGCAGAGCAGATGTTCTTCAATGGAGGCAAAATCCTGACCCAAATCTTTATCGTCAGCATGGGCACATACGCCATTGCCATCAATGCGATAGCCGCCTCGTTTGCAGGGGTCATGCAGATTCCGGCCAATGCGCTGGCCATTACGATCATTACGGTAGTCGGCCAATGCATGGGACGGGGAGATGTCAAGGATGCGAAGAAGTTCGTCAAATCCTTTGTCGGGGTGTCCTCACTTTCCTTTGTGGTCATGGGGCTGCTCGTTCTTCCGTTCTTTCATCCAATTCTGTCCCTGTTCCACCCGCCCGCCGAAATTGTGGATGACATCTTCCTGATTGTGCTGATCAATACGATTGCGCAGGTTCCGCTCTGGTCCATCAGCTTCATCGTGCCTTCCGCACTCCGGGCGGCTGGGGACTCCAAGTTCACGTCGTTAGTCTCCATGCTGTCCATGTGGCTGTTCCGCATCGTGCTCGGCTACCTGCTCGGCATCGTGTTCAATATGGGGATTCTCGGCGTATGGCTCGCGATGGATTGTGAATGGGCGATCCGGGGCGGTATTTTCTTCAAACGGTTCCTTGGTCAAAAATGGTACAGACACCGCGTTATTTAAACGTTCGTATTTCAGCTAATATCCTATGAGAAGCTTCATTGCGCCGCCCGGCGGCAGCTCTTAAGATGGATAGATCAATCGTCTTAGGGAGGTGTCAGGGTGGCGCATATTATTTTCTATACCAAAACAGGATGCCGGGGAGGCATTCGGCAGAAAGAACTGCTCCAAAGCTTCGGGCATACGGTGGAGGAGCGTTCCCTGTTGGACGAGGCATGGACCCCGGAGACGCTGCTGCCTTATTTGGACGGGCTGGCTGTGGAGGAATGGTTCAATCCGAACGCTCCTGCCGTCAAGGAAGGCCGGGTGATTCCGGGAGCACTTTCGCCGGAGGAGACGCTCCTGCAGCTATGCGGCGATCCGATCCTGATCAAGCGTCCGCTGATGAATATCGAAGGGCGGCTCGTGGCCGGCTTTGACGCTGATCAGATCAAGTCGTCGGGACTAGGTGAGGTGCCCCAGGGCTATCAGACCGGCTGCCAGATGAACGATCAGGCCGGAGCTTGTTCTTCCTGATTCAACTTCAATGTAGACTTAAGGGCTGGCCGGAAGCATCCGGCTGGCCCTTTTGCTGAAATATAAAAATGTATAAGCTGCGCGCTTATCACTGCCTTCAATTTCTCGGTAAACGCATGGCGTCTAATGACGCCGTAAGGCGTTTATCCTTGCCTGGAGACAGGTCCTAATGTCAGCATAGCTGCCGCTCTTTCCAACGCTTTCTTGAACGGTCTTGGGTTTTGGATGCTCAGGCGATATAGTGTTGTTCATAACCAGGATGCAGGAAGGGGAGAAGAGACCATATGGCGAAGCGGGTAGCGCTCGGTAGCAGCGACGGAGAGTGGATCGATCAGCATTTCGGAAGCTGCGAGCAGTTTGTCGTGTACGACATTTCGGAGGAAGCAGAGTGGAAGCTCGTGGAGGTTCGCCAGACCGGGACAGACGGCTTCAGCGGCAGACACAGCGAGGAGCAGCTCAAGAAGCTGCTGGAGCTGGTGTCCGACTGCGGCCTTGTGCTGGTCAGCCGGATCGGCATGGGAGTGGGAGAGGAGCTGAAGGAGCGCGGCATCGCGTTCAGCACCGATTACATCTCCCTGAAGCATGCGCAGGATAAGCTGAAAGGAGCCTGATCCCCCGGGCGGCTGCGCCGCCAATGAATCAGGCTCTAATAAGATCGGCCCCCTTCCCGGATTCATATGGGAAGGGGGCCGATTTGGGTTCACTGTCTGCAGCCGGCGGCGGGCAGCCTCCGGCCTGCCGTTATATGTTCTGCCATTACATGTTCTGCTGTTATATGTTCTGCCGTTATATGTTCTGCTGTTTGTTATATGTTATATGACCCGGCTATTACATGCCCGGTTTGCTTCCCGCTGCCTGGGCCGGCAGGGCAGCCGCCGGAAGCAGCTCGCCGTACACGCCGAGCATCTCCTCTGCCACGCGTCCGACGTGGTAGTTCTCCAGGTTCGCGGCGGCGCGGGTCCGGTAGCGCTGGCGCAGCACATCGTCGCCAAGCAGCTTGCTGATCGCTCCGGCCAGCGACTTCGGCTCGCGGGGCGGCACGAGCAGCCCGGCCTCGCCGTGATCGAGCGCCTCGGGGATACCGTCTACGCCACTGGCGACGATGGCGCAGCCCGATTCCCGGGCTTCGATCAGCACAAGCCCGAACGGCTCCTTGTGCGAGGCGAGCACGAAGATCTCGGCCCCCTTCATCCAGCGGCGCGGATCGGGCTGAAAGCCCGCAAAGATAATGCGGCTTGCCGCGGGAGAGGCTGCGGCCCGCTCCTCGAACTTCGCCCGGTCCGGTCCATCGCCGACGATATACAGCCTGGCGTCGGGATGCTCCTGGGCCGTCAGGTTGAAGGCGTCGATCAGGTCGGCGATCCCTTTGCGCTCATACATGCCGGCTACAGTTACAATGGGCCGGCCCTCCAGCTGAACGGGGGCGGGGTCCGAATCGCGCGGACTGCCGATCGTTCCGTTCAGGATGACGCGCAGCTTGTCCCTCTGGACGCCCCGTCCTTCCATCGCTTGCGATACCGCTTGGCTCACCGCGATTACCCGGTCGCCCACCTTCATGAAGTCGGCGCTCTTCTGGAATTCGTTATGGACATGGGTCACGATCTTGTACTTGCGGAACCCCTTGAGGTAGCGGGCCAGCACCGCGCCCGTCATCATATGGGCATGGATGATGTCCGGCGAGAAATCGGCGACCATCTTCCGGAAATGAAAAACAGCCCGCATGATCTGAGCGGGCTTCCGTGTCTGGTCGAGGCGAAAATGGCGGATGCCATGCTTGGCCAGAAGATCCTCGTAATGGCCGCCAGCCGACATGACCGCCACCTGATGATTTCTTGACGCCTGCTCGCAAGCCAGGTCGACCATGACGTTGACAATGCCGTTGCCTGTCTCCTTGACATGATTGGCAATGTGAAGAATACGCATCAGGTTCTCCTCCTTTATACCGGATGTTTCTCGCTTTCGACGATGTACACGGGTTTCTGCTTCTTCTCCGTGCGGTGCAGCTCGTAGAGCTTGATTTCCTTCAGGAACTCATAGTACATCCAGAAGAAAGCGACGCTGAATCCGGCAACGCCTTTTGTTATCATTTTCCGGAAAAACAAGGTGTACACGAGCTTCGCCGGGGGTCTGAACAGCAGTCTCATCAGACTGAATGGGCGTCGTCTGTCGAAGTCCTTCCGGGCCTCCAGGTCGGTATACTTGTTAAAACGCTGCACATGGTCCTGGATGCTGCGGTAACCGTGGTGCCAGAGCACCCCCTCCAGAACGGGGACGCTGGACGAGTCGACATCTGGGCCTTCGTGCACAAGCACATCCTTCATCGCAACCTCGTCTTTTTTGTAGAGCCGTACGATATTTTCGCCTTTCGGCATCCATTTACCCATGAAGTCTCCGATCCGGTAAATGTTGTAGGCCTTGATGTCATCCTCCGGACGGGTCATCCAATCCTGAAGCGATTTCTGCAGCTCTGCGCTGACCTCTTCATCCGAATCGATAAAAAAGATCCAGTTGTTCCGGGCCCGGTCAGCCCCGAAGATGCGCTGCTTGGCGTAGCCCGGCCACGGGTTATGATAGACATCGCAGCCCAGCCGCTGCGCAATCGCAACCGTTCCATCCGTGCTTCCTCCATCGACGACGACAATTTCGTCCGCGAAAGGACGGCAGGACAGGATAGCCTGCTCGATTTTTTCCTCCTCATTCTGTGTGATGATGACGACGGACAATGGTTTGCAGTCAGTCAATGTTCGGTTCACCTCTTTGGTTCTTGGAATTTTTTGATACCCGAAAAACGTGTTTTAACTCTAGTTTAAAGCTTGAACGAGGCGGGGTATATACCTCCATAGTGCACCTTATTTACCCCCTAGGTATAGGATTTTGCTCCTGTATATCGGATTTTGGGCCTAATCACATAATTGTAACAATTTTCCTGAAAATATCACTATTTTCCTTGACGTGTAATTGACGGGATGAAAATCAAATATATATAATCCTATCAAGTAAGTTGGATATAAAACAGGGATGTCTGAGCGGATCGCCGCAGGCCGAATCTCCTTCCTTCCGGGAAGCGGGGCTCGGCCTTTTTGATATCGGATTTCGGGGCTGGGCTCTCCCGGATCATCCGTTAATGGCGGCGCCGCTTCCGCTGTTCCCGTCATTTGAAAGGAGTGGGCCGATGTCGAGCAATACGGTGTGGTCGCCAGGTTCGGATATTGATAGTTCGTCTAACAAGGATAATGAATCATCAATCATTTCGATCCGCAGACTTGGAAAGTCGTTTGAAACCGGGAGCGGGCGGAAGACGGTCTGTTACCAGGTGCTGAAGGATGTCGATCTGGAAATCAGGAGAGGTGAGTTCTTCATTCTTCTTGGGCCCAGCGGCTGCGGCAAATCGACGTTGCTGAACCTCATCGCCGGGTTCGAGAAGCAGACCGAGGGCGAGCTGCTCGTACACGGCCGGCCCATTGGCCGCCCGGAGAAGGAGCGGGCCATGGTGTTTCAGCATGCTGACGCTTCCCTGTTTCCCTGGCTGAACGTCAGGGAGAATATCGAATTCGGGCTTCGGATGCGCGGCATGAAGAAGAAGGAGCGGGCCGAAATCTCCGCCCGCTATATCGAACTGGCGGGGCTAAAGGGCCATGAGCGCAAATTCCCCCGCGAGCTGTCGGGAGGAATGAAGCAGCGGGTACAGATTGCCCGGGTGCTGGCGAACGAGCCGGATATTCTGCTGATGGATGAGCCGCTCGGCGCGCTGGACGCTTTTACCCGCAGAGTCATGCAGGAGGAACTGGTGAGGATCTGGGGCGAGACGAAGAAGACGATTCTGTTCGTCACCCATGATATTCAGGAGGCGGTGCTTCTCGGAGGCCGGATCGGAATTATGTCCATCGGCCCGGATTCCCGTGTATTTGAGATTATGGAGAACGGCCTTGACTATCCGCGCGATCTGACCTCGCGGGAATTCAATCTCATTCAGAAGAAGCTGCAGGGTATTTTTCAGGATGATCTCTATTTTCATCTGTAATTTTAAATCATTGTTGGACAGAAGGGAGGGCGCGCCAATGCGCTTTGTCCGAAAGGGTCTGAAGACGGGGATCTTCTCTTGGCTGCTGTTTCTGGTGTTATGGCAGCTGATCGCGATGAGATCGAATCCCGACTATTTTCCTACGCCGATCGAGACGGTTCGGGGAGCAGGCGAGCTGATTAGCGATAACTCGCTGCTGTCATATATCTTCATCAGCTTCAGACGGGTTGTGCTCGGCTGGGCGTTGGGGAGTCTGCTCGGCATACCGGCAGGTCTCCTCATCGGCCGTTTCAAATGGCTGCGCCAGCTGGTCGAGCCGTATCTGAACTTCTTCCGCTTCATTCCAGCGCTCGCGTTTATTACGCTGTTCATTCTCTGGTTCGGCATCGGGGAGCAGTCCAAAGTCATCCTGATTATGTATGCGACGCTGTTCATTGTCGTGCTGAACACAGCCGCAGGTGTGGTGAACGTCGACGATGACAAAATCCGTTCGGCCCGCTCGCTCGGGGCGTCGGAACGCCAGATTATGCTGCATGTGATCATTCCCGCTACCGTTCCGGCGTTCTTCACCGGCGTAAGGCTGGCGATGGGCAATTCTTTTATGGCCATTGTCGGCGCGGAAATGATCGCAGCCAATGAGGGCGTAGGCTATCTGATCTGGACCTCAAGACTGTATTCAAAGACGGACTGGATCTTCGTCGGCCTGCTGCTGCTGGGGCTGATGGGCTTTATCGGCG
>RCUS01000486.1_pt1 | contig 26214 bp, 21 predicted proteins | sample 2166221 | NCBI WGS metagenome assembly RCUS01 (sample SAMN09932758, study PRJNA488358) | compost metagenome | isolation source: compost soil in cyclohexanecarboxylic | place: Germany: Experimental Botanical Garden | reverse complement strand
GACCGAGCCGTTGCCGCCCGGCACGCCGTGGAAGATGGCGATGGCGGCCGCTTGGCGCCCGGCGCTGTTGCTGAAGCTGGTGGCCAGGCGCAAGGGACCGTGGTTGTCGAAGCGCTCTCCCATCAGCTTGCCATTGGCCGTGAACAGCAGTTGCGCATGCTTGTCCATGGTGGCGTAGACGCGGCGCGCGCGCAGCGCGTCGAGGAAGCTGTCGCGTGAAATGGGCGTGCCGGCGGCCGGGCCGGCCACCAGCACGGCCGTGCGGTTGCCATATGACGCGCCCCAGTTGGCGCAGTGATTGTCCTGGTTGCTGCTGAAGGCCACGTGGTAGCCGGCCGCCAGGGCCCGGTTGCAGGCCGCCTCGTAATTGCTGCGCCGGGTTTCCGTTTCCGCGTCGTTCGTGGAAAACGCGGACGTATTCATGACTTCGCACAGCACCATGGCCGCGTCGCCGTCCGGCGTGTAGCCGAGCGGCTGGCCGTTGACGAGAAACTGGCCCGTTTGGGCCGGATGGTTGAACTGCCCGATCCAGCCCCGTTCGCGCATCAGTGCGTACAGGCCCGCGTAATCGCCCTTCGGCGTCTCGATATCGGCCAGCAGTTCGCCCTGGGCATTTTTTTCCCAGCCCAGCAACTGCCCGCTATTGATGATATTCAGGTGGCCGCCCTTGTTGATGACGCCCCATTCCATGCCGTACAGGGCCAGGAAACCGGGATGGGCGGCAGTGTAAGCGGCCGCTTCAGCCAGCCCCGTCTGGTACAGCGCGATCGCTTCGGCAGGGGGGGCAGTGCTATTCGTGCCGTCCGAACCGTCGTACATATGGTTGTGCTCGGATGTCAGCAGGACGTCGAGCCCGTGTTCTTGCGCATACTTGTAGGCATCGATGGGGCCGTAGGGTGCCGTTTGCGGGTCTTGCGCGCCATGGCAGGCGTCGAGCGCCGCACCGCCGTCGCTGTGGCGCGTCTGGCTGTGCAGGTTGGCGTAGACGATGCGGTAGCCGGGCTGGCCTTCCAGGCCGGGCAGTTGTTGCAGGCCAGCCTGGAAGGCGGGTACCCTGGGCGCCGTGCTTGCGCTCCGCTGCACGTGGATGGGCCACTGCTGTTCCACCTGCGCTTCGTGCGGCGTGCCCGCATCGGCCACTGCCAGCAAGCGCAGTTCGTACAAGCCGTTCGGCGCCAGCACCCTCCGTTCGCGCGCATCGGCGTCGGCGCGGCCATCCCAGGGCAAGTTCACGCTCTTGCCGTCAGCCCCCACCTGTTCCGTGCCCGACCAGCGCCGCAGCACGGCGCCTTGCGGGCCGGGGCCCGATAGTGTCAAGGTCCAGCGCACGGCATGGCTGCGGCCTTCGTCGGGATAGGTGAGCCGCACGACAAATGTACGCGCCTGCGTGACCCGCTCACCGCGCGCGGCGTGAAAGGGCGCGACAACGGTGGCGTCAAGCTCGCTGTGTTCCTTGGTCTCTTGCGCGGCGACAGTGTTACTCCATGTCATCAGCAACAATCCCGCGCACGCACATGCCAGCCATGGCGGCCAAGGTGGCCTTAGGCGTCGTCGTTGCAGTGTCTTGACCATCGTGGCCTCCCGCTGCTGCTTCAGATGTGGTTTAGACAAGAAATGCCATCTGCTGGTTCCCGCATGCACCAGCAAGTGGCGTGCTTGCACCGTGATTGGCCATGATCTGGCGCAAAGCCAGTGCGAATGAGGCCACTTGCCCGTCAGACAAGCTGGCACGGCGCTTGCTAAACAGAAGGTACGGATCAACGGCGATCCCCTGAATAAACGCACAACGGTCCAACGACGGACCACCTGGACAACGGCGTCCGCCCTGGCTGATTTTTCATCGGCGGGGGCGGGCGCCGTTTTGTTTTATCAACGGGATACTTCGGGAACCAATCATGGCCAGCCAAAAAGCAACGCGCATCGCGCTCTTCTCCCTCGCCACGCCGCCCATGCGCGCATTCCACCTGACGTGGATGGCATTTTTCGTGTGTTTCTTCGCCTGGTTCGCCTGCGCGCCGCTGATGCCGGTCATCAAGGGCGAGTTTGGTCTTTCCTTGGCGCAAGTGGCCAATATCAATATCGCGGCCGTCGCCATCACCATCCTCGTGCGCCTGATCGTGGGGCCGCTATGCGACCGCTACGGCCCGCGCAAGACCTACACGGGCTTGCTGTTGCTGGGCGCCATCCCCGTGCTGGGCGTGGCCGCTTCGCAGAGCTATGAAAGCTTTCTGTTCTTCCGCCTGGGCATTGGCGCTGTCGGTGCCAGCTTTGTCATCACGCAATATCACACCTCCGTGATGTTCGCCCCGCGTGTCGTCGGCACGGCGAATGCGGCCGCCGCCGGCTGGGGCAATGCGGGCGGCGGCGCGGCGCAGGCGCTGATGCCGCTATTGCTGGGCGCCGTGCTGATGCTGGGCGTGTCCGAATCGATGGGCTGGCGCGTGGCCTTGCTGGTACCGGGCGTACTGATGCTGGTGATGGCGGCCCTCTACTGGCGCTATACCCAGGATTGCCCTGAAGGCAATTACTCGGACTTGCGCGCCGCCGGCACCGCCATCGAAGGTGGCAAGAAGGGGGGCTGGGACAGCTTCAAGGCGGCCAGTTCCAACTACCGCGTGTGGCTGCTGTTCGTCACCTACGGCGCCTGTTTCGGCATCGAGATTTTCATCCACAATATCGCCGCCGTGTACTACGTCGACCATTTCGGTCTGTCCCTGAAATCGGCCGGCCTGGCCGCCGGCAGCTTCGGCTTGCTGGCCCTGTTTGCCCGCGCCCTGGGCGGCTGGATGTCCGACAAGCTGGCGCTGCGCGGCAACCTGAACAGCCGCGTCACCCTGCTGTTCATGCTGATGATCGGCGAAGGCGTGGGCCTGCTGTGGTTTGCCAAGGTCGACAGCGTCACCTGGGCCGTCATCGCCATGCTGGTCTTCGGCCTGTTCACCCACATGGCCTGCGGCGCCACCTATGCGCTGGTGCCCTTCATCGACAGCCGCGCGCTGGGCGGCGTGGCCGGAATTATTGGCGCCGGCGGCAACGTGGGCGCCGTGGCGGCCGGTTTCCTGATGAAGGGCACGGGCGACATCCGCCAGACCCTGATCATCCTGAGCGTGCTGGTGGTGATTTCGGCCCTGTGCGCCATCGCCGTGCGTTTTACCCGCGAGGCGGCCGAACCAAGCATGGCCGCGGCCTGAGGAGACAGTAATGACTCACCCTTTGAACATCGTCGTCCTTGGCCATGGCATGGTCGGGCATAAATTCCTCGAACGGTTGGCGCTGGAGAACAATACGCGCCTGCGCGTCACCGTGCTGTGCGAAGAGCCGCGCCCCGCCTACGACAGGGTGCACCTGTCCGAATTTTTCAGCGGCAAATCGGCGGACGAGCTGTCGCTGGTGGCGCCCGGATTCTTCGACAAGGACAACCTGGTTCTAAAGCTCAACGCGCGCGCCGTGTCCATCGACCGGACGGCGAAAACCGTCACCGCCAGCACGGGCGACGTGCTGGCCTACGACAAGCTGGTGTTCGCCACCGGCTCGACGCCGTTCGTGCCGCCGCTGCCGGGCAAGGAGCGCGATGGCTGCTTCGTCTACCGCACCATCGAAGACCTGGAAGCCATGCTGGCCTGGGGTGGAAAGTCCAGAACGGGTGTGGTGATCGGCGGCGGACTGTTGGGCCTCGAATGCGCGAAAGCCTTGCGCGATTTGAAGCTGGACACCCACGTGGTGGAATTCGCGCCGCGCCTGATGGCCGTGCAGGTCGATGAAGGCGGCGCGCGCGTCCTGCGCCGCAAGATCGAGGAACTGGGCGTGACCGTGCACACGCAAAAAAACACGCTGGCCATCGTCGACGGTGAAGCGGCCACGCACCGCATGCAGTTCGCCGACGGCAGCCACCTGGAAGCGGACATGATCGTCTTTTCGGCCGGCATCCGTCCGCGCGACGAACTGGCACGCGCCTGCGGCCTGGAGGTGGGACCACGCGGCGGCATCGCCATCGACGACAGCTGCGTCACCTCCGACCCGGATATTTACGCGATCGGCGAATGCGCGCTGTGGGGCGGCCTGGTCTTCGGCCTGGTGGCGCCCGGCTACGAAATGGCCCGCATCGCGGCGCGCCATGTGCTGCAGGAAGAGGGTGAAGCATCGTTCAAGGGCGCCGACATGAGCACCAAGCTCAAACTCATGGGCGTGGACGTGGCCAGCCTGGGCGACCCGCATGGCAACGCGCCGGGCAGCCGTTCCTACCAGTTCATGGACGAGCGCAAGCAGATCTACAAGAAAATCGTCGTTTCCGATTGCGGCAAGTATTTGCTGGGCGGCGTGATGGTGGGCGACGCCAGCGAGTACGGCACCTTGCTGCAGATGATGCTCAATAAAATCGAGCTGCCGGAGTTCCCCGAGTTCCTCATCCTGCCGCAGGCCGATGGCCAGCAAAAGGCGGGCCTGGGCGTGGATGCGTTGCCCGAGTCGGCGCAGATCTGCTCGTGCAACGACGTCTCGAAAGGCGCGTTGTGCGCGGCCGTCGCCGATGGCGCCACGACCATCGGCGCCTTGAAGACCTGCACGAAAGCGGGCACGGCGTGCGGCGGCTGCGTGCCGCTGGTGACGCAGATCATGAAGGCGGAGATGCAGAAGCAGGGCCTGGCCGTGAATAATCACGTGTGCGAACACTTTGCCTACTCGCGCCAGGAATTGCACCACCTGGTGCGGGTTGGCAAAATCCGCAGCTTCGGCGCGCTGCTGGCGGCGCATGGCCAGGGTCTCGGTTGCGACGTGTGCAAGCCCGTGGCGGCGAATATCCTCGCCTCGTGCTGGAACGATTTCGTCCTCTCTCCCGTCCACGCCAGCCTGCAGGACAGCAACGACTACTTCCTTGGCAATATCCAGAAGGATGGCACGTACTCGGTGGTGCCGCGCATGCCGGGCGGCGAAGTGACGGCCGACGGCTTGATCGCCGTGGGCATGGTGGCGAAAAAATACGGTTTATATACAAAAATCACGGGCGGCCAGCGGGTCGACCTGTTCGGCGCGCGCGTGGACCAGTTGCCGGCCATCTGGGAAGAACTGATCGCGGCCGGCTTCGAGTCGGGCCACGCCTACGGAAAATCCTTGCGCACGGTGAAATCGTGCGTCGGTTCCACCTGGTGCCGCTACGGCGTGGCCGACAGCGTGGGCTTTGCGATTCAGCTGGAAAACCGCTACAAGGGCTTGCGCACGCCGCACAAGATCAAGTTCGGCGTCTCCGGCTGCACGCGCGAATGCGCCGAGGCGCAGGGCAAGGACATCGGCCTGATCGCCACGGAAAAGGGCTGGAATTTGTACGTGTGCGGCAATGGCGGCATGAAGCCGCGCCATGCGGAACTGATCGCCTCCGATCTCGATGAAGCGACCCTGGTGCGCTATGTCGACCGCTTCCTGATGTTTTACGTGCGCACGGCAGACCGCCTGCAGCGCACCAGCGTGTGGCGCGACAACCTGGAAGGGGGCCTCGATTACCTCAAGCGCGTCATCATCGACGACAGCCTGGGCATGGCGGCGGAACTGGAAGCGGACATGCAGCACGTGGTCGACACCTATGCCTGCGAATGGAAGGAAGCCGTGTCCAACCCCGCCGTGCGCCAGCGTTTCCGCCACTTCGTCAACAGCGAGAAGAACGATGAAAACGTGGTGTTCGTCGAAGAGCGGGGCCAGATCCGGCCTGCCACTGAAACTGAACGCCGCAGCCCCGTGATCCCCATCCTTGCCGTGGAGGCGTGAGCCATGAATGCGATGAATGAACTTTCCGGCGCCAGCGCCGACAACTGGGTGGCCATCTGCCCGCTGAACGATATCGTGCCCGACACGGGCGTGTGTGCATTGCTGGGTGGCCGCCACGTGGCCGTGTTTCGCGTCGGCGATGCCAGCCCAAAAGTCTTCGCCATCGACAATGTCGACCCGAACGCGGGTGCCTCCGTATTGTCGCGCGGCCTCGTGGGCAGCATCGGCGAGCGCATCGTCGTCGCCTCGCCCATCTACAAGCAGCACTTCGATCTGGCCAGCGGCGAATGCATCGAAGCGCCCGAACACTCGGTGGCCACCTGGCCCGCGCGCGTGTTTGCCGACATGGTGTGGGTGGCGCTGTGAGCACGCCGGGCAAGCCCAGTGCGCGTCCCTCGCTGGTGGTGGTCGGCAACGGCATGGCCGGCATGCGCACGGTCGAGGAACTCCTGAAACTGGCGCCGGACCTGTATGACATCACGGTGTTTGGCGCCGAACCGCATGGCAATTACAACCGCATCCTGCTGTCGCCAGTGCTGGCCGGCGAAAAGACGGTGGACGACATCATGCTGCACACGCGCGCCTGGTATGCGCAGCATGGCATCACGCTGCACGCGGGCGACCCGGTGGTGCGCATCGACCGCCAGGCGCGCACCGTGCAGGCGCAGTCGGGCATCACGGTTGCCTACGACCGGCTGCTGCTGGCCACGGGGTCGACGCCCTTCATCGTGCCCGTGCCGGGTCATGAACTGCCGGGCGTGATCGGCTTTCGCGATATCGCCGACGTCGATACCATGCTGCAGGCGGCGCGCCGGCACCGCCACGCGGTGGTCATCGGCGGCGGCTTGCTGGGGCTGGAAGCGGCCAATGGCTTGCAGCGCCAGGGCATGGATGTGACGGTGGTGCACATGAGCGGTTCGCTGATGAACCAGCAGCTGGACGCACCCGCCTCGATGCTGCTGAAAACGGCGCTGGAAGCGCGCGGCCTGCGGTTTTTGATGCACGCGCAGACGGAGGAAATCCTCGGCAGCGACCGCGTGCAGGGAGTTCGCTTTGCCGATAGCACGTCGATCCCCGCCGACCTGGTGGTGATGACGGCCGGCGTGCGCCCCAACATCGCGCTGGCGCAAGCGGCCGGCCTGCACTGTGAACGGGCCATCGTCGTCGACGACTGCCTGCAAAGCTACGATCCGCGCGTGTACGCCGTCGGCGAATGCGTGCAGCACCGGCGCGCCACCTTTGGCCTGGTGGCACCGATATGGGAGCAGGCGCGCGTGTGCGGCGCGCACCTGGCGGGCGCGGGCCACCGCCGCTACGTGCAGCAGGCCAGCGCGACGAAACTGAAAGTGACGGGCATCGACCTGTATTCGGCCGGCGACATCCTCGGCGGCGAAGGCAGCGAAGACCTGGTGCTGCGCGACCCGCGCCGCGGCATCTACAAGCGCCTGGTGGTGCAGGGCAACCGCCTGGTCGGCGCCGTGCTATATGGCGAGGTGCAGGACGGCCCCTGGTATTTCGACCTGATCCAGCAGCGCCGCGATATCGGCAAGCTGCGCTCTCATTTGCTGTTTGGCCAGGCGCTGTGCGCCCAGGCCGCCTGACAGCCACCAACAGGACACTTTCATGACTAGCTGCACACCCGTGAAAACCACTTGCCCGTATTGCGGCGTCGGCTGCGGCGTGGAAGCCACAACCTTGCCCGGTGGCGCCATCCGCATCGCCGGCGATGCCAGCCACCCGGCCAACCAGGGCAAGCTGTGCGTGAAAGGCTCGGCCCTGGGCGATACGCTGGGCCTCGACAAGCGGCTGCTGCAACCGCAGGTGCGCGTCGACGGCGTGCTGCAGCCGTCTTCCTGGGATGCGGCGCTGGAGCACGTGGCTGGCGGCCTGCGCGCCATCATTGATGCACACGGTCCCGACGCCGTGGCCCTGTATGTCTCGGGCCAGCTGCTGACGGAAGATTATTATGTCGCCAATAAATTCATGAAGGGCTATGTGGGCAGCGCGAATATCGACACCAATTCGCGCCTGTGCATGTCGTCGGCCGTGGCCGGCCACAAGCGCGCATTTGGCGAGGATATCGTGCCCGGCTGCTACGAAGACCTGGAACTGGCCGACATGATCGTGCTGGTCGGCTCGAACACGGCCTGGTGCCACCCCATCCTGTTCCAGCGCATCGCCCGCATCAAGGAAAGCCGGCCGGAAATGACACTGGTGGTGATCGACCCGCGCCGCACGGCCACTTGCGAACTGGCCGATATGCATTTGCCCGTGAAGCCGGGCACGGACGTGTGGCTGTTCAACGGCTTGTTGTGTCATCTGGCGAAAGAGGGCGTGATCGACGACGCCTTCGTCACGCAGCACAGTTCCGGGCTGGATGCGGCGCTGGCCGCCGCGCATGTCGATTGCGGCGATCCGCTGCAGGTGGCGAAAATCTGCAAGGTCGATCCGCACGCCTTGCTGGCGTTTTACCAGGCGTTCGCCGCCACGCGCAAGGTCGTGACGGCTTTTTCGCAGGGCGTGAACCAGTCGTCTGCCGGCACGGACAAGGTCAACAGCATCATCAACTGCCACCTGGCAACGGGGCGCATCGGCCAGCCGGGCATGGGACCGTTTTCGCTGACGGGCCAGCCCAACGCCATGGGCGGGCGCGAAGTGGGCGGCCTGGCCAACATGCTGGCGGCCCACCTGGAGCTGGATAATCCACTGCACCGCGATACCGTGCAAGCGTTCTGGGATGCGCCCCGCATCGCCAGCAAGCCAGGCTTGAAGGCGGTGGAGCTGTTCCAGGCCATCGAGGCGGGCAAGGTCAAGGCCGTGTGGATCATCGCCACCAATCCGCTGGTCAGCATGCCGGACGCCGACCAGGTGCGCCGCGCGCTCGATCAGTGCGAGCTGGTGGTGGTGTCGGACATCAGCGCGCAGTCGGACACGAATGCGCACGCGCACGTGCTGCTGCCAGCGCTGGGCTGGGGCGAGAAGGATGGCACGGTGACGAACTCGGAGCGGCGCATTTCGCGCCAGCGCGCGTTCCTGCCGGCGCCGGGCGAAGCGCGGGCCGACTGGCAAGTGCTGTGCGAGGTGGCCACGCGCATGGGCTATGCGGGCTTTGCATTCACCTCGCCGCACGCCATTTTCGATGAACACGCGCGCCTGTCCGCCTTCCGCAACGCGGCAGCCACAAAGCGCCTGTTCAATCTGTCGCACCTGGTGGCGCTGAACGGCGCGCAGTACGATGCCTTGCCGCCGCAGCAGTGGCCGCAGGGCCAGGCGCGCCTGTTCGGCAACGGCCGTTTCGCGCATGCGGACGGGCGCGCGCGTTTCACTCCCACGCCGCCGCGCGCGCCGCGCAACATGCCCGACGAAGACTATCCGCTGATCCTCAACACGGGCCGGGTGCGCGACCAGTGGCATACCATGACGCGCACGGGCAAGGCGGCAAAACTGTCGGGCCACGTCGCCGAAGCCTTCATCGACATCCACCCGCAGGACGCGCTGCTGTACAGCGTGCGCGAAGGCGAGCTGGCGCGCGTTTCCAGCGCCTGGGGCGCCATGGTGGCGCGGGTCGTGCATGGCGGCGGCATCGCGCGCGGCCAGGTCTTCGTGCCGATCCACTGGAGCGGCGCGAATGCGTCCGACGCGCGCGTGGGCGCCGTCGTCAACCCGGTGGTCGATCCCGTCTCGGGCGAACCGGAATTCAAGCACACGCCCGTGCGCATCGAGCAGTTCCGCGTGCACTGGCATGCATTTGTGCTCAGCCGCACGCCCTTGAACCTGGACGGCGTGGCGCACTGGACGCGCATCCAGGGCGAGCAGTTCCTGCGCTACGAGCTGGCTGGCCGCCAGCGCATCAGTGACCTGGGCGCCTGGGCGCGCGCGCTGCTGGGCGCCACGGACGACAACGCCGACTGGCTCGATTACGCGGACGCCAGCGCCGGCGTGTACCGCGCCGTGCACCTGGAAGACGGACGCATCGCGCAATGCGTGTATGTGTCGCCGCGGCCCGACCTGCCGTCGCGCAGCTGGCTGGCCGGCCTGTTCGCGCATGCGCAGCTTGATGCGGCGGACCGCGCCGGCGTGCTGCTGGGCCAGCCCATCGGCAAGGGCGCGGATGCCGGCCCCACCGTGTGCGCGTGCTTTGGCGTGGGACGCAACAGCATCTGCGCGGCCATCCGCGAGCAAGGCATGACGACAACGGCGCAGGTGACGGCCTGCCTCAAGGCGGGCGGCAATTGCGGCTCCTGCGTACCGGAGATACGACAGTTGCTGCTTGAGGCGCGCAGCGCGGCCTGATATTCTGTCCTTTCCCGCGCGGCTTTGCTATATTGCCAGCTCTATAAGGGAGAGGCAGTGTGATGACAGCAGCACAACACCCGACGCTCTGGCTGACGGGCTTGAGCGGCGCAGGCAAGACCAGTATCGCCCTGGCACTGGCGCAGACGCTGAAGGCGCAGGGAAGGGCCGTGACGGTGCTCGATGGCGACCAGTTGCGCCATGGCCTGAACCGCGACCTGGGTTTTACGCCGCAAGACCGGCATGAAAACATCCGCCGCACGGCCGAAGTGGCGCGCCTGATGAATGACGCGGGCCTGACTGTCATCGCCGCCTTCATTTCTCCGTACCGCGCCGACCGCGCCATGGCCGCGCAGGTCATCGGTGCCGGCCAATTCATCGAAATCCATGTCAGCACGCCTGTCGCCGTGTGCGAGGCGCGCGATGTCAAGGGCCTGTATGCCAAGGCGCGCGCGGGCCAGATCGCGCAATTTACGGGCGTATCGGCGCCGTATGAAGCGCCGCTGCATGCCGCCCTGACGCTCGATACGCAGGCGCTGGCACTCGAGGAGTCGGTCGAACGCATCTGCCAGTATCTGTGGCAAAGGCAGCAGCAGTGACGAGCTGGCGAAAACGGCTGCGCCGGCGCCTGCCCGCCAGCCTGAAGGCGCGCATGAGCGTGGTCGTCTTCCTGCTGGTGCTGGGCGCCGTCGCCTTGCTGGCGCTGGCCACCCTGGCCGTGGCCGAACGGGGCATGCGCGACGTCACGGGGCGCCAGCAATATGTGTCGCTGGCGAGCGCCGCCGTCTTCATCGACGAGGAACTCGATGCCAAGCGCAATGTGCTGCGCGTCGTCGCCGACAGCCTGGCGGCTGGCGGCGCGCACGATGATGCCAGCCTGCAGCGCTTCCTGGCCGCGCAAACGGTGCTGGCCAGCGAGTTTTATTCGGCCGGCGTGGTGGCGGCCGACGGCGTCCTGCTGGCCAGCGTGAGCCCGTTCAAGGCGCAGGCGGGGATGAGCCTGAAAGGCCGGCCGTATTTCGAGCAGACGCTGGCAACCAGGCGCTCCGTCATCTCCGCGCCGCTCAACGGCAGCATCTCGGGCATGCCCATCGTCGTCGTGACGCAGCCCGTCTTTGACGCGCACGGCGGCGTGCGCTATGTGCTGGCGGCCAGCGTGAACCTGCGCCAGCCCGATTTCCTGGGACGCCTGGACGCGCTCAAGCCGGGCAAGGGCGGCTATCTGTACATCATGACGAATGAGGGTGTCATCGTCGAGCATCCGGACAAGTCGCGCATCATGCAGCATATCGAGGCAAATGGTCCGATCAGCCTGCCCACGCGGCGCGCCATGCAGGGTTTCGAAGGCTGGATGGCGGGCACCACGGCGCAGGGCGTCGATGCGCTGTTCGCCTACCATCGCATCGCCGGCACGGGCTGGATACTGGCGTCCGTGTATCCGATGAACGCGGCGTTCGCGCCCTTGCATGCGATGCGCAGCAAGATCCTGCTGGCCGCCGTGCTGCTGGCGGGCCTGGCAGGCCTGGCCGGCTGGCGCGTGGTGCTGCGCCTGTTGCAGCCGCTCGAGCGACTGCGCCGGCAGGTGCACCAGATTCGCCGCCAGCGCCTGGGCATCGAAGCGCTGCAGATCGAACGGCGCGACGAGATCGGCGACTTGAGCCGCGACTTTTACTCGCTGGTGGCCGAGCGCGAAATCGCCGAGGCGCAGACGCGCGACAGCGAACGGCGCCTAAAGCTGCTGACGGACCACGTGCCCGTGGTGATCGTGTATATCGACCGCGAGCACCGCTACCAGTTCATCAACGCGACGTTTGAAAAATGGTTCGGCAGGTCGCGGCAGGAAAGCATGATGCAGTCGATCCGCGACGTGCTGGGCGAGGAAGCGTACCAGCTGCGCGAGGAGTACCTGCTGCGCGCCTTCGCGGGCGAGGAAGTCGAGTACGAATTTACCATCGAGGGCGAAGGGGGCGGCGCGCGGCGCGCCTTCCAGACCAGTTATGTGCCCGACGTGGACGAGAGCGGCGTGGTGGCCGGCGTGTATGGCCTGATCCATGAAATCACCAAGGTCAAGGCGGTGCACACGGCGCTGCAGTTTGCCGCCGCCACCGATATCCTGACGGGCATCGCCAACCGCCGCCGCTTCGACGAACAGCTGGCGCAGAGCATGCAGCGCACGCGCGCCACGCAGGCGCCGATGGCGCTGGCCTACCTCGACATCGACCGCTTCAAGGCCATCAATGACAGCCTGGGACACCATGCGGGCGACGAGGTACTCAAGGAGTTTGCCAGCCGCCTGGCACGCAGCGTGCGCGCCAGCGACCTGGTGGCGCGCCTGGCAGGCGATGAATTCGTGATCATTTTCGAGGGCGTGAAGAGCGCGGCCGAAGTGCGGCAGATCGGCGCCAAGATCATCGATGCCATCCGCGCGCCATTCGACCTGGCCAGCGGCGCGCTGCCCGTCACCACCAGCATCGGCATCGCCATTTTCCGCGCCGGCGAACTCACGCCGGCGCAGCTGCTGGACCTGGCCGACCAGGCCCTGTACCAGGCCAAGGGGCAGGGCCGCGATGGCGTGGCGCTGATCGAGGCGGCCACGCCGCAGTAGCCCTTACAGGCTGGCGGCCCACTGGTCGAGCTGCTGCGTGGTGGCGGTGACGCCGCCGCAGACGATGACCAGCACATTGCGGTACGGCGCCAGCTGCGGCACGTTGCCGTAGACGGCCGCCAGGGCCGCGCCGCACGCCGGCTCCACCACCAGGCGCTGGTCGCCGATGAAACGCTGGCAGGCGTCGACGGCGGCCTGGTCCGAGACCACCACGCTGTGCAGCAGGCGTGTCTGGCTGACGTGGAAAGCCTGGGCGCAGACCTGGCGCGCGGCCAGCGAGGTGGCGATGCTGCTCACGGCGGGCAGGGCCACATGTTCGCGCGCGGCGACGGCGGCCGCCAGCGAGGCGGCGCCCTGCGTTTCCACGGCGACCAGGGCCACGTCATCCCAGCCATTGCGCTGCAAGCCTTGCGCCACGCCGGCCAGCAAGCCGCCGCCGCCCACCGACAGCACCACGGCGTCCGGTTTCAGGCCCGCCTGCGCCACTTCGTCGATCATGCCCGCGTGGCCTTGCCACAGCAGCGGGTCGTCGAACGGGTGCAGAAACGCGTCTTGCGGCGTGAGCATCGACTGCGCCAGCGCGTTGGCTTCCTGCCAGGCGGCGCCATGCACGATGACTTCCGCGCCTTCCTGCGCGATCAGGGCCCTGGCCCTGGCGCTGGTGGTTTCCGGTACGACGACGATGACGGGGATGCCCAGCTGGCGGCCCGCATACGCGACGGCGATGCCGGCATTGCCGCCCGAGGAAGAGATGAAGCGGCTGGCGCCACGGCGCGCATATTCCTCGCACGCCAGGCCGATGCCGCGGATCTTGAAGGAGCCAGGCGGCTGCAAGGCTTCCAGCTTGAGCCAGATGGCGCGCTCGCTGTGCAGGCTCAGGGCGCGCGAGTTGAGCAGAGGGGTTTCGATGTGCAGGGCCATGCGTGTTCCATGTAGACAATCAGGCCAGTATCTTAGCCCGGATGACAGTCATGGCGGTGTCCCGCTGAGCATGAAAAATTTCCACACGACAATTTGCAAAGTTGATAAAATAAATTAAATTTTTTTCTACTTTAAAAAACAAAGGAAAAGTAATGGCAACTCGTATTGCAATGAAACACAAGGACACGGGCCTGATGAAAGACGGCTTTTACGGCTTTTCGTGGACCACGTTCTTCTTCGGCTTTTTCCCTGCCCTGTTCCGCGGCGATTTCATTACTTTTATCGGCGCCTTTGTCGTCACGGTAATCATCGGCCTGTTTACCGCCGGCTTCGGCATGTTCATCGTCGGCGTGGTGTGGGCCTTCCTGTACAACAAATACTACACGGGCAAGCTGCTGGAGCGCGGCTACGTGCTGGCAGGTTCGCCAAGCGAAAATGCAGAAGCTGCCGCTGCTATCGGCATCGCCCTGCCATCACCGACTGCCTGAGCCACCGGCTGGCGATTCCTCCAAGGGCGCTGCGGCGCCTTTTTTTATCGCCCGTCAGTTCAGCGGCGCGCTCTTGAGCTGATGTGCGCGCGCCACTTCCTTCATGGCTTCGAGCAAGTCGTCGCGCAGCTGGCGTGGCAGCTTGCCGAAGAATTCCTCGTCGTTCTGGTCGGCCATGCCGGCCAGTACGGGCACCAGGGCCTCGCCTTCGGTGGTCAGCTCGATCGAGTGCTGGCGGCGGTCGGCCAGCAGGATCGATTTGCTGACCATGCCCTTGCTTTCCAGGCGGTCGATGAGTTTCGAGACGGCGCCCTTGCTCATGCCGGCTACCTGCGCCAGCACGGTGGGCGAGGTGCAGCCGAGACGGAACATTTCGCGCAGCACCACCCATTCGGACACCGTCACGCCATTGGCTTCGGCCTTCTTCTGGAAGCTGTGAGAAACATGGTTGGAAACGAAACGCAGCCAGTAACCGAGATGTGCTTCCAGTTCGCTGACGTGAGCGCTGTTGGGATGGGAGGCTTGCGGCATGGCGGCCGCTTCAAAATTATGGCTCATTTCTTTTCCTTCACTGGGCGGCGCTGCCGGCATGGTTAAGGCCTTGGCGCTTGCTGTCGAGTGGTTTGTTGGGGAATAATCGTCTTGCGTGAGGTAGTTCTAACACTGTTTTCACTGGAAATCATTTAGCTGCAATGCGCCCGTCTTCGCGGTCTTCTTCATTCTATTGCTTTAAGTGCATAAAAAGCAATATCAGGCGAATAATCGTACTGCCGGAGAGGAAGATTAAAAAAATAACGCATGTTGCATCAATGGTAACAGCATTTCTGGTGAATAGATAAATATTTCATATCATTCAGTGTGCTTTCCCACATAAGGCGTCTTGCCCACGCGACAGCTGCCGTGCCACGCCGCCCCGGTGCGCCTCACGCCGCGACAAGCACCTTGACGCGCGCGTCGCGCAATACTTCGGCAAAGCGGGGCGGCGGCGGCGCATCTGTAAACAGGATGTCCACTTGCGCCAGGTCGGCCAGGCGTACCAGTGCCTTGCGGCCGAATTTATGCTGGTCGGCCACCAGCCACACTTCGCGCGACTGCTCGATGATCGCTTGCGCCACCTTCACTTCGCGCGCATCGAAGTCGCGCAGGCTGCCATCTTCGTCGATGCTGGAAATGCCGATGATGCCGATGTCGACCTTGAACTGGCGGATGAAGTCGATGGTGGCTTCGCCCACGATGCCGCGGTCGCGCCCGCGCACCACGCCGCCGGCCACGATCACTTCGCAGGCCGCGTTGTCGGCCAGGATGGCGGCCACGTTCAGGTTGTTCGTCACCACGTGCAAGCCCGTGTGGCGGCCCAGGGCGCGCGCCACTTCCTCGGTGGTCGTGCCGATATTGATCAGCAGTGAACAGCCGTGCGGCACTTGCGCGGCGACGGCGGCGGCGATGCGCCGCTTGGCCTCGCTGTTGAACACTTGCCGCTGGCTGTAGTCGATGTTTTCCACGGACGAGGGCAAGCCCACGCCGCCGTGGTAGCGGGCCAGCAGGCGCGCTGCCTCCATCTGCTTGACGTCGCGGCGCACGGTCTGCGGCGTCACTTCCAGCTGCTGGGCCAGCTCTTCGACGGACATGGTGACCTTCTGGCGCACCACTTCCAGCAGGCGGCGCTGGCGGGGATTCAAATTCATGGGCATGTCTCTTTTAAAATCATAAACGAACAGAAACGAACAAATAGTATTGAAAATATGTTGCTATGTTTTCGTATTCTGGCGTAACCTTATTCATATTGCATGCGTATCACATCAAACTTGATCTTAACGGCAGTTGCCGGCAGTGCCTAGTCTTTCCTGGCGCACCGGTACTTCACAGTGACGGAGTCCCGATGGCGGCAGCACTGCAGGACGAGGAAGCGGCAGGCGGCACGCTCGCATGCGACGTGCTGGTGGTGGGCGGCGGCATCAACGGCGCCGGCGTCGCGCGCGACGCGGCCGGGCGCGGCCTGTCCGTGGTGCTGTGCGAAAAGGATGACCTTGCCGCGCACACCTCGTCCGCCTCGACCAAGCTGATACACGGCGGCCTGCGCTACCTCGAATACTATGAGTTCGGCCTCGTGCGCAAGGCGCTGATCGAACGCGAAGTGCTGCTGCGCTCGGCACCGCACATCATGTGGCCGCTGCGCTTCGTCATGCCGCACGCCAAAGGCCAGCGTCCCGCCTGGCTGATACGCGCCGGCCTGTTTCTCTACGATATGCTGGCGCGGCGCGAACTCCTGCCCGCCTCCAGCGGCATCGACCTCGCGCGCCATGCGGCGGGCCAACCCTTAAAACCCGAGTTCAAGCGCGGCTTCGTGTATTCCGATGGCTGGGTCGACGATGCGCGCCTGGTGGTGCTCAATGCCATCGATGCGGCGGAGCACGGCGCGCGCATCCTGACGCGCACGCGCTGCACGGCCCTGGCGCGCGAAGGCGAGGGGGCGGGCGCTTCCTGGCTGGCCACCTTGCAAGCTGCCGACGGGAAGCAAACGGCCGTGCGCGCGCGCAGCGTCGTCAACGCGGCCGGGCCGTGGACGGCGCAATTCCTGCGCCAGGCGGCGCCCGCCGCGCCGCACCGGCATTTGCGCCTGATCAAGGGCAGCCATATCGTCGTCAAGCGCCTGTTCGCGCATGATCATGCCTACATTTTTCAGCATCCCGATGGCCGCATCGTGTTTGCCATTCCCTATGAGCACGATTTCACCCTGATCGGCACCACCGACCTCGATTACCAGGGCGACAGCGGCAAGGTGGAAATTGACGACGAGGAAATTCGTTACTTGTGCGAACTTTCCAGTTACTATTTCAGCAAGCCTGTCGATCCTGCCGACGTGGTCTGGACATATGCGGGCGTGCGCCCGCTGGTGGAAGATGCGGCGGCCGATGCCAAGGCCGTGACGCGCGATTACCGTTTCGAGCTGGAGCAGGATGGGGCGCCTTTGCTGAGCATTTTCGGCGGCAAGATCACCACGTTTCGCAAGCTGGCCGAGGAGGCGGTGGATGTGCTGGCACCGCTGTTGCAGCAGGGTGCAACGCGGGGCGCGTGGACGGCCAAGGCTTGCCTGCCTGGCGGCGACCTGTTCGGCAGTGCGCCGCAAAACCGCGCCGTGCGCGAATTCGGCCAGTTCGTGCAAGGCGTGCAGCGCCAATACGCGTGGCTGCCGGCGCCGCTGGTGGCCCGTTATGCGCGCGCGTATGGCACGCGCATCCACGTGCTGCTGGACGGGCGAACGGACGTGGCGGCCATGGGCGAGGAAATCGCCACCGGGCTGTACGCGGCGGAAGTCGATTATGTGCGGCGCCATGAATGGGCCGTCAGCGCGGCCGACATCCTGTGGCGGCGCTCGAAGCTGGGCCTGCACCTGCCGCGCGCGACGGCGGACACGCTCGATGCCTGGCTGGCGCGGCACCCGTTGTAGCCCGAGAAAAGATCGTGCTGGCGACCGCTTCCCGCAGAGGACGCGGCGAAGAATAAGAACACATCACTGGAGGAGAAGCGCGTGCAACTGGTACTGGACAAGATCAGCAGGAAGCAGGGGGCTGACGACTTTTTATATCCGATGTCGCTGGCCCTGGTGCCGGGCGCCATCAACGTCTTGCTGGGCACCACGCGTGCCGGCAAGACGACCCTGATGCGCGTGATGGCGGGCCTGGACAAGCCCAGCAGCGGCACGGTCACTGCCGATGGCGTGGACGTGACGGGCGTGCCCGTCAGCAAACGCAACCTGGCCATGGTGTACCAGCAATTCATCAACTATCCGGCCTTCACCGTCTACGACAATATCGCCTCGCCCTTGCGCCTGCGCAAGGTCCCCGAGGAACAGATCCGCAGCAAGGTGCAGGCGCTGGCCGAGCGCCTGCATATCACGCCGTACCTGCAGCGCACGCCGGGCGAACTGTCGGGCGGGCAGCAGCAGCGCACGGCGCTGGGGCGCGCGCTGATCAAGGATGCGTCATTGCTGCTGCTCGATGAACCGCTGGTCAACCTCGACTACAAATTGCGCGAGGAATTGCGCCGCGAATTGACGGAACTGTTTTCCAGTGGCAGCACGACTGTCGTGTACGCCACCACGGAACCGCTGGAAGCACTGCAGCTGGGCGGCCACGTTGCCGTGCTGCATGAAGGCCGCTTGCTGCAGCAGGGGCCGACCCTGGATGTCTTCAATGCGCCCAATTCCATCGCCGTGGCGCGCACCTTCAGCGATCCGCCCATCAACCTGATCGCCGCGCGCGTCGATGCGCACGGCGTGGCGCAGGCGGCGGACGGCCTGGCCATCCACTTGAGCGGCGCACAGCGCGCGCGCCTGGGCGGGCGGCAAGACGTGATCCTTGGCGTGCGTGCGCACAGCCTGCATCTGTCGCCCCAGTCCGATGGCGACGTGCCCATCGCCGCGCAGGTGGACCTGGCGGAAATCAGCGGCTCGGAAACCTATGTGCATGCGCGCCGTGGCGAGCTGGCGCTGGTGGCCCAGCTCGGTGGCGTGCACAACCTGGAAATCGGCAGCGCCTGCACCGTGTATTGCCAGCCGCATGCCTTGCTGATTTTCGGCGACGATGGCGCGCTCCTGTATGCGCCAGTGCACGCCACGGCAGGGGGAGCCTGACATGGCGCGCATTGAACTGCTCGACCTGGCCCACGCCTACAAACCGAACCCCACGGCACCGGCCGACTACGCGCTGCGGCCGATGAGCATGGCGTGGCATGACGGTGGCGCGTATGCCTTGCTGGGGCCGTCCGGCTGCGGCAAGACGACCTTGCTCAACATCATTTCCGGCCTGGTAAAACCGTCGCATGGCAAGGTGCTGTTCGACGGCAAGGATGTCACGCAACTGCCCACGGAAGCACGCAATATCGCGCAAGTGTTCCAGTTTCCCGTCATTTACGACACCATGACCGTGCATGATAATTTGGCGTTTCCACTGCGCAATCGCGGCTGGAAGGAGGCCGAAGTGCGCAAGCGCGTGCAGCAGGTGGCGCAGATGCTGGAATTGACGGGCGACCTGAAGCTGCGCGCCAGCGGCCTGTCCGTGGACGCGAAGCAAAAGATTTCGCTGGGACGCGGTCTCGTGCGTCCCGACGTGGCGGCCGTGCTGTTCGACGAACCGCTGACGGTGATCGATCCGCACCTGAAATGGCTGTTGCGCAGAAAGTTGAAGGAAATCCATCACGAACTGAAACTGTCGCTGATCTACGTCACGCACGACCAGGTGGAAGCCTTGACCTTCGCCGACCAGGTGGTCGTCATGACGCAGGGCGAAGTGGTGCAGACGGGCAGCGCGCAGGCGCTGTTCGAAGAACCCGAACACACGTTTGTCGGCTATTTCATCGGCAATCCGGGCATGAACCTGCTCGATTGCACGGTGGACGATGGCGGCGTGCGCGTGGCGGGGCAACTGCTGGCCGTGTCCGCTGCCGCCCGCGCGGCGCTGTCGGGTGCGCAAGGCAAAATCACGGTCGGCGTGCGGCCCGAATTCGTCGAATGCCTGGCGACGGGAGAGGGTGGCGAAGCGGATGCGGAAAATACCCTGGCCGCCACCGTCAGCGCCGTGCGCAACATGGGCACGCACTACCTGGCCGAGTTTCGCCTGGGCGGTGCCACCGTGGCGGCCAAGCTGCGCGCCATCGATGCCGTGGCGGGCGCGGATGTGCGGCTGCGCTTTCCCCAGCAACGCACCTTGTACTACGTCAACGATAAGCGGGTGGCATGATGATCAATAACGGTAAAACCGATAACAACCGCCGCGCCTGGCTGCTGATCTTGCCCGTGCTGCTGTGCGTGGCCTTTTCCGCCATCCTGCCGCTGATGACGGTGGTGAACTATTCCGTGCAGGATATTTTGAGCCCCACGCAAAAGGTGTTTGTCGGCACCGAGTGGTTCCGCATGGTCATGCTCGATGGCGACCTGCACAGCGCCTTGCTGCGCCAGCTGCTGTTTTCCGGTTCCGTGCTGGCGATCCAGATTCCGCTGGGCATCCTGATCGCCCTGTGCATGCCGGCCGATGGCTGGAAGGCGTCGCTGGCCCTGGTGCTGATCGCGCTGCCCCTCTTGATCCCTTGGAACGTGGTGGGTACCATCTGGCAAATCTTTGGCCGCGGCGACATCGGCCTGATGGGCTACACCCTGAACCAGCTGGGGTTGGACTACAACTACAACGGCAATTCGCTCGACGCGTGGCTGACGGTGATGGTGATGGATATCTGGCACTGGACGCCGCTGGTCGTGCTGCTGTGCTATGCGGGCTTGCGCGCCATTCCCGACGCGTATTACCAGGCGGCACGCATCGACGGCGCTTCGCGCCTGGCCGTGTTCCGCTACATTCAGCTGCCGAAACTGCGCAATGTCTTGATGATCGCCGTCTTGCTGCGCTTCATGGACAGTTTCATGATCTACACGGAGCCATTCGTGCTGACGGGCGGCGGTCCGGGCAATGCCACCACCTTTTTGTCGCAGTACCTGACGCAAAAGGCCGTAGGCCAGTTCGACCTGGGACCGGCCTCGGCCTTCTCCCTGATCTATTTCCTCATCATCCTGCTGTTCTGCTTTGTGCTGTACACGTGGATGCAGCGCGTCGGCACGGGAGACCAGAAATGATGAACCGCAAAATCAGTGGCGCCATCCTGATCGTCTTCCTGCTGGGTTCCTTGCTGCCCATCTACTGGATGCTCAATATGTCGCTCAAGACCAACGAGGAAATCGTCGGCGTGCTGAGCCTGTGGCCCGAGCAGCTGACGTTCGCCAACTACAAGACCATCTTTACGGACCCGTCGTGGTACAGCGGCTACATCAATTCCATGATCTACGTGGCGCTGAACATGGTCATGTCGGTCACGGTGGCCTTGCCGGCCGCGTATGCGTTCTCGCGCTACAACTTTGTCGGCGACAAGCATCTGTTCTTCTGGCTGCTGACCAACCGCATGACGCCGCCTGCCGTCTTCCTCGTGCCCTTCTTCCAGCTGTATTCGACTGTCGGCCTGATGGATACGCATCTGGCCGTGGCGCTGGCGCACATGGTCTTCAACGTGCCGCTGGCCGTATGGATACTGGAAGGCTTCATGTCCGGCGTGCCGAAGGAAATCGACGAGACGGCGTATATCGACGGCTACAGCTTTCCCCGTTTTTTCATCCGCATCTTCCTGCCAATGATCAAGTCGGGCGTGGGCGTGACGGCCTTCTTCTGCTTCATGTTCAGCTGGGTGGAATTGCTGCTGGCGCGCACCTTGACGTCCGTCAATGCCAAGCCGATCGCCGCCACCATGACGCGCACGGTATCGGCGGCCGGCATGGACTGGGGCGTGCTGGCGGCGGCCGGCGTGCTGACCATCGTGCCCGGCGCGCTGGTGATCTGGTTCGTGCGGCATTACATAGCCAAGGGTTTCGCGATGGGGAGGGTGTGACATGGAAAACAATACGGATAGCACAGCCAGCCTGTTCGGCTGGATGGCGTGGACGCCGGAAGTGGCCGTCTTTTTCATTTGCATCGGCCTGATGCTGGCCGGCATGACGATCTGGCAAATCCGCTCGCCCAGCATCGAGCGCAAGGGTTTCCTGCCGATGCCGACGACGCGCGGCGACCGCCTGTTCATCGGGTTGCTCACGGCGGCGTATGTAAATCTGGCGTGGGCGGGATTCACGGAAATGCAGCAGGCCATCGGGGCCGGCATCAGTTTTGTAGTGTTGTTGGTGGTAATGCGTTGGGGATAAGTCGTAGATGAGAACACTGGCCCGCTATCGCAGGCCAGATGACAACTAAAAAGGAGATTCACGATGAAATTGAAGTTCACGGTCTTCGCGGCTGCGGCCATGCTCGTGTCGAGTGCGGCCCTGGCTGACGCCAAGCAGGCGCAAACCTGGATCGACAAGGAATTCCAGCCATCCAGCCTGAGCAAGCAGCAACAGCTTGCTGAAATGCAGTGGTTCATTGATGCGGCCGCCAAGCTGAAGGCCAAGGGCATCAAGGAAATTTCTGTTGTCTCGGAAACCATCGACACCCATGTCTACGAATCGAAGACCCTGGCCAAGGCCTTCGAGGAAATCACGGGCATCAAGGTGCGCCACGACATCATCCAGGAAGGCGACGTGGTGGAAAAGCTGCAGACCTCCATGCAGTCGGGCAAGAGCATCTATGACGGCTGGATTTCCGATTCCGACCTGATCGGCACCCACTACCGCTACGGCGCCGTCGAGCCGCTGTCCGACTACATGGCCGCCAAGGGCAAGGAATTTACCAATCCTGGCCTGGACCTGAAGGACTTCATCGGCATCAGCTTTACCACGGCGCCCGATGGCAAGGTGTATCAGCTGCCCGACCAGCAATTCGCCAACCTGTACTGGTTCCGCGCCGACTGGTTCGCGCGCAAGGATTTGCAGGCCAAGTTCAAGGCCAAGTACGGCTACGAGCTGGGCGTGCCGCAAAACTGGTCCGCGTATGAAGACATCGCCGATTTCTTCACGAATGACGTGAAGGAACTGGACGGCAAGAAAGTCTATGGCCACATGGATTACGGCAAGAAAGATCCGTCGCTGGGATGGCGCTTCACCGATGCGTGGCTGTCGATGGCTGGCGCGGCCGACAAAGGCATTCCGAACGGCATGCCTGTCGATGAATGGGGCATCAGGGTGGCGGCCGACAAGTGCACGCCCGTTGGCGCCTCGATGTCGCGCGGCGGCGCCACCAATTCGCCGGCGGCCGTGTTTGCGCTGACGAAATATATCGACTGGATGAAGAAATACGCGCCGCCGCAGGCGAACGGCATGAATTTCTCGGAATCGGGTCCCGTGCCGGCGCAGGGTGAAATCGCCCAGCAGATTTTCTGGTACACGGCATTTACGGCCGGCATGACGAAACCCGGCTTGCCGGTGGTGAACAAGGACGGCACGCCAAAATGGCGCATGGCGCCGTCGCCGCACGGTCCGTACTGGAAAGAGGGCATGCAGAACGGCTACCAGGACGTGGGTTCCTGGTTCCTGTTCAAGTCCACGCCGGATGACCGCAAGGCCGCCGCCTGGCTGTACGCGCAATTCGTCACGTCGAAAACCGTGTCGCTGAAGAAATCGATTGTCGGCCTGACGTTTATCCGCGATTCCGACATCCGCCACGATTACTTCACGAAACATGCGAACGAATACGGCGGCTTGATCGAGTTCTACCGCAGCCCGGCCCGCGTGGCGTGGACGCCGACAGGCAACAACGTGCCCGACTATCCGAAGCTGGCCCAGCTGTGGTGGAAAAACGTGGCCACGGCCATCACGGCGGAAAAAACGCCACAAGCCGCCATGGACAACCTGGCCGAGGAAATGGACCAGGTCATGGCGCGGCTGCAGCGGGCCGGCATGAAGGCGTGCGCGCCCAAGCTCAATCCGAAGGTTGATCCGAATCAGTATCTGTCGGACCAGCACGCCCCATGGAAAAAGCTGGCGAATGAAAAGCCGAAGGGTGAAACGATTGCCTACGATAAATTATTGCAGGCTTGGAAGGAAGGCAAGGTGCGGTAGTCGTGTAAACTTCTGCCGCCGTTGTCCTGAGGCACGGAGCGCTATGGCTCCGTGCCTGTTTTTACCGAATCCCGCACCACCAGACCATGACCAAATACATACTTGCTTTAGATCAGGGCACCACCAGTTCGCGCGCCATCCTGTTCGACCATGCGGGCCGGCCGCACGCCAGCGCACAGCGCGAGTTCCGCCAGATTTTCCCCCAGCCGGGCTGGGTCGAGCATGACGCCGCTGAAATCTGGGCCTCGCAAGAGGGCGTGCTGCACCAGGTCTTGCGCGACAGCGGCGTGGCCGCAGCCGACGTGGCCGCCATCGGCGTCACCAACCAGCGCGAAACGACGGTGCTGTGGGACCGTGCCACGGGCGAACCCGTCGCCAACGCCATCGTCTGGCAAGACCGCCGCAATGCCGCCTTCTGCGAACAGCTGGTCGAGCAGGGCAAGGCGGAGCTGATCCAGCAAAAGACGGGCCTGGTACTGGACGCGTATTTTTCCGCCACCAAGCTCAAATGGCTGCTCGACAACGTGGCCGGCGCCCGCGCGCGCGCCGAACGGGGCGAGCTGGCCTTCGGCACCGTCGATAGCTGGCTGATCTACAAGATGAGCGGCGCCCACTTGACGGACACGAGCAACGCGGCGCGCACCATGCTGTTCAATATCCACACCCTGCAGTGGGACACGGATCTGCTGGCGCTGCTGGACATTCCCGCGTCCTTGCTGCCCGACGTCGTGCCATCGAGCGGCGTGGCCGCGCACACGCATGCGGCCTTGCTGGGCGTGTCCGTGCCCATTGCCGGGATCGCGGGCGACCAGCAGGCGGCCACCTTCGGCCAGGCCTGCTTGAAACCGGGCATGGCCAAGAATACCTACGGCACGGGCTGCTTCATGCTGATGAACGTCGGCAAGCGGCCCCTGCAGTCGAAAAACCGCCTGTTGATGACGGTGGGCTGGAGCCTGGGTGCCGCTGCCAATCAGACCGATTACTTGCTCGAAGGCAGCGCCTTTATCGCCGGCGCCGCCGTGCAATGGATGCGTGACGGTATCGGCATCATCCGCGATTCGTCGGAAGTGGAAGCGCTGGCCACCAGCGTGCCCGATTCGGGCGGCCTGGTCTTCGTGCCCGCGTTCGCTGGCCTCGGTGCGCCGTACTGGGACCCGTATGCGCGCGGCACCCTGATCGGCATCACGCGCGGCACGGGCAAGGCGCACATCGCGCGCGCGGCGCTGGAAGGCGTGGCCTACCAGAATGTCGACGTCCTGTCCGCCATGCAGGACGATGCGGGCATCGCGCTTTCCGAACTGCGCGTCGATGGCGGCGCGGCACGCAACGACATGCTGATGCAGTTCCAGGCCGACATATTAAATGTGCCCGTGGTGCGCCCCGTGGTGACGGAAACGACGGCCCTGGGCGCCGCCTACCTGGCGGGCCTGGCCGTGGGTTTCTGGGAATCGCAGGAAGAAATCGCCGCCCAATGGCAGGTGGGTCGCCGTTTCGAACCGGCCATGGCGGCCGACGAACGCTTGAGCCGGCTGCACAAGTGGCAGCGCGCCGTGGAACGCTCGCGCGACTGGAGCGAGTGACAGCTTACTGGCGTGCCACGGCTTTTAACAGGCGCGGCAGCAGCAGGGCCGCGCCGCTGGCGCACAGGGCGCTGGCGGCGTAGGCCAGGATCGGCGTGATCGACGGCGTGGCAAATGCCAGCGCGAAACTGCCGTACAGCACCACGCCGCACAGCGCACCGGCGCAGGCCGATGGCAGGCGGCCGATTGTTGCATTTCGGCGCTGCGCCACTGTGCCAAAGGCGGCGATGCATATGCCCAGCACCAGCGCGCCAAATAGATACAGGGTGGCAGCGGCGCCGATCGGCTCCGCATCGGTGGCGGCCATCGACGGTACGGCGCAGGCCGCTACCACGGCAAAACCGGCGGCAAACAACAGTGGTCTCATCTTCCTGCTTTCACATAGTAGACGGCATAGCCGACGGTTTCGCGCGGCACGGAATACAGGTCGCGCAGTTCGAAGTAGGGCGCGTGCACGTTGCCGCTGACGGCGATGCCGGCCCGTTTCAAGGCCAGCCGGAAGCGTGGGACGTGAAAATACTGCGTGGCCACCATGGCCGTCCGCCAGCCCTGCGCGCGCATCAGAATGGCCGCGTTGCGCGCCGTGGCTTCCGTGGTCCAGCCTTGATTGTCCTCGATGATGGCGCTGGCCGGCACGCCGCGTGACCGCAGGTAGCGCGCCATGGAAGCGGCCTCGTCGAACCCTTCCTTGCCCGTCGCCCCGCTGACGAGGATGCGCGGCGCCCTGTGTTCCCGGAATTGTTTCACAGCCGCGTCGAGCCGCGCCTGCAGGCGGGGGCTGGGCGTGCCGTCCGGCATGATGGTGTTGCCCGGCACGACGATGACGTCGGCGGGGGCTTCCTTGTCGTTGAGTCCTGCCAGCACCAGGGTGGCGGTGGCCAGCAGGAAAATCATTAGCGCCAGCAGGGCGCCTATTATCAATCTACGCATCGTCATGCATCCGGCAAGTTTTTTCGTGAGCGCGACTGTAGCAGATCGCGTGCCGGTTTGACTGTTCCCAAGCCGGCGCAAACGGCCTGCCTTCCGTGCTAAGCTTGGTGATCAGGCAAG
>RCUS01000481.1_pt1 | contig 26378 bp, 23 predicted proteins | sample 2166221 | NCBI WGS metagenome assembly RCUS01 (sample SAMN09932758, study PRJNA488358) | compost metagenome | isolation source: compost soil in cyclohexanecarboxylic | place: Germany: Experimental Botanical Garden | reverse complement strand
CGCGCCAGACCACCAACCAGATCCTCAAGGATTTGCAGGGGCAGGGGATTATCGGGCTGAGTTACGGGGAAATCGAGATCCTGGATGCTGCTCGTTTGCGGGAGCTGACCACAATCTGAAACTCGACGCGTCTCTTGTGGGAGCGAGCTTGCTCGCGATGACAGTGTGTCAGTCTCCAGGTGTGTCGACTGACAGTCCGCTATCGCGAGCAAGCTCGCTCCCACAGGGGGTCTGGGTGAATCAGAGATTTGTGGTCATCGAAAAAACTGTGGGAGCGAGCCTGCTCGCGATGAGGCCAGCCCAGACAACCTATTCACTGGATCTGTCAGCGCAACCCATCCCGAAACTGCCCCGGCGTCATCCCGGTCCAGCGCTTGAACGCGCGGCTGAAGCTGCTGGTATCGGCGAACCCCAGCAGATAACTGATCTCGCTCAACGAGCATTGCGGATCACGCAGGTGCAAAAGCGCCAGGTTCTCGCGGCTTTCGTTGAGCAGCGTATCGAACCGATAACCTTCGTCCGCCAGGTGCCGTTGCAGGCTGCGCAGGCTCAGGTGCAGGGCTTTGGCGATGTGTTCGGCGCTGGGTTCTCCTTCCGGCAATTGTTCTTCGATGGCATCACGAACCTTGCGCTCCCACGTCAGCGGCTTGAGCTGCGCCAGGGTGCGCTTGAGCACGGTTTCGTTGTGTTCGGCCAGTTCCGGGTTGGCATCGTCCAGGTGGCTGTCGAAGTCGACGAGGGCGAATTCCAGCCGGTCTTCGTCGGCACCGAAGTGCACCGGCGAGCGAAAGACTTTATGCCATTGGTGCGCGTCTGCCGGCTCCGGGCGGCGCAGGTAGGTCGCCAGTGGTGCGTAGTCGCGACCCAGGCGATTGCGGCAGGTGCGCACGTAAATCGCCATGAACGCATCGATGGCTTCGAAGGCCGGGGCGGGGTTACCGGCCGGGATTTTCAGGCTGAAACGGTAGCGATCCTCGACACGGGTCAGTTCCAATTCCAGGGCGTCACTGACCACCTGGTGATAACGCACGATGCGCTCGAACACTTCCCGCAGGCTGCCGCTGGCCACCAGCGCATAACCCAGCGCATGGAAGGTGGTCGGGCTGACGAAACGCGAAACCCGCAAACCGATCGCCGGGTCGCCGCTGGCCTGCACCGCCAGATTCCACAGGTGCGTGGTGCCCGACAGCGGATAGCGCGCGTTCGGGTCGTCCATCAGTTGCGGGTCGAGCCCCGCTTGCTGGCACAGGGCGGTGCTGTCGATGCCCAGGGCATCGAGTTGCTTGCGCAGGGCGCGGGTCCAGCTGGCGAGGGAGGTCGGTTCAGTCATGCTGATTGGCGCTTCCGGTCAACAGGTTGGCGTTCTCGGCTACCGCGTTGCGAGGGTTCGCAAGGCAGGATGCAACCATCAATAACCAGAGGATGGAAGCATGGACGGTACTTCTGCAAGTCCCCAGCGACTGAATGCAGCTCAGCGATCAGCACATATTCGCGAAGTGGTGCTGGCCAGAGGCGTCGAACTGCGCGAGCGTTACCCGATTCTCAAGCATCAGGACGCCATGGGCGCGGGCATCCTGGCCTTCGCGTTGGCCGGCATGATCGGTTCGGCGGCGCTCTACATGACCGGGCATATGGCGTGGTGGGTGTGTCTTTTGCTCAACGCGTTTTTCGCCTCGCTGACCCACGAGCTGGAGCACGACCTGATTCACAGCATGTACTTTCGCAAACAGCGGGTGCCGCACAACCTGATGATGGGCCTGGTGTGGCTGGCGCGGCCAAGTACGATCAATCCGTGGATTCGTCGTCACCTGCACCTCAATCACCACAAGGTTTCCGGCACGGAAACCGACATGGAAGAACGGGCGATCACCAATGGCGAGCCTTGGGGTTTTGCACGGTTTTTGATGGTTGGCGACAACATCATGTCGGCGTTCATTCGCATGCTTCGGGCGAAAACCTGGGCGCACAAATTCAGCATCATCAAACGTACTTTGAAGGTGTACGCACCTTTGGCGTTGATGCATTGGGGCGCGTGGTACGTGTTTCTCGGCTTCCATGCGGCGAACGGCATTGCGTACCTGATGGGCGCGCCAATCGAGTGGTCGGCGACCACCCTGTCGGTGATGCAGGTGATCGACATCGCTGCTGTGGTGATCATCGGCCCGAACGTGTTGCGCACTTTTTGCCTGCACTTCATCAGCTCGAACATGCACTACTACGGTGACGTCGAACTGGGCAACGTAATGCAGCAGACCCAGGTGCTGAACACCTGGTGGCTGTGGCCGTTACAAGCATTCTGCTTCAACTTCGGCAGTACCCACGGCATCCATCATTTTGTGGTGAAGGAACCGTTTTACATTCGCCAGTTGACCGCGCCGGTGGCGCATAAGGTGATGCGCGAGATGGGCGTGCGCTTCAATGATATCGGTACGTTCGGACGGGCCAACCGGTTTGAGCGCAAGGACGCGGTCGAACCGCAGCAGGTACGTGCCGCACAGGTCTAAGCCATGCATCCGGAAACTCAAGCTCAGTCGATAGTCATCAATTTGACCCAAAGAGACGTTAGGTTGTGACGCAAGCAGGGGAGTCGGCAGCGGGGTGGCTATATGCGATTAAGGCCTAATAAAGTAATTAAATATTCCTTTATTGGATAATCGTTTTAGCCAATCATCGGCTTCCAGTGTTGTTCAACAGCGCTGACAGAATTTGAGTTTTCCGGGGCCGTCTCCTTGGCAGGGTGCGGCCCCTTTTTTATGCCTGGCCAAACACAAAACCTGTAGGAGCTGCCGCAGGCTGCGATCTTCTGATCTTTTTAAAAGCCAGGATCAAAAGATCGCAACCTGCGGCAGCTCCTACAGGGTTATGCCATATGGGTCTTAATAAATAGCTTCTTATTCCTTAACGAATATAACTCTCCTCCCTATACTCGACCGGGAACAGACACGCAGCAGGAGAGCTCCCCCATGCGCAACGAATCAATTCGCTACCTGATTGTGCCGGGCTGGCAAGGATCGCCAGAAGATCATTGGCAAAGCCACTGGCAGAACAGCCTGCCGAACAGCGCACGGGTGGAGCAGGCCGACTGGCTGACGCCGCGTCGTGAAGACTGGGTCGCGGCGCTGGCCGAGGCGATTGCCGCGGATAGCACGCCGGTGATCCTGATCGCTCACAGCCTTGGTTGCATCACCGTCGCTCATTGGGCGGCGACCGCGCCGGTGCAGTTTTTGCGTCAGGTGCGCGGCGCGTTGCTGGTTGCCCCGGCGGACGTCGAGCGCCCGGCCTGCGCGCCGGCTCTGCGCAACTTCGCGCCGATTCCGACGGATCTGCTGCCGTTTCCGAGTCAGGTAGTCAGCTCCGACAACGACAGTGCGGTCAGCGCGCCGCGAGCTCTGGAGTTGGCGCGTCAGTGGGGCGCGGAAGCGGGGATCCTGGCAGGTGCGGGGCACATCAACGTGAAGTCCGGCCACCAGCGTTGGGAGCAGGGATTCGCCTATCTCTATCGCCTGCAAAACCGCATGGAACATAACGCCTTGCGCCGCGCTTGAACCTTTTGTTTTTTTAGAATCGCCCCCGTCTCCCGGCGGTTTTGGGCGGGAGTCTGCCATGAGTTTTGAAACCTTCGGTCAGCCATTGCTGACCTTTCCCGACGCTGAAAAAAGCCCCCTGAGCATCCGCGCCAAGGCGCTGGTGTTCGTCGATCCGCGTTCCCGGCAATTGCGCCAGGAGCTGGAGCAACTCGCAACCCGTGAGGTTTCGGTGCTGATCCGTGGTGAAACCGGCACCGGCAAGGAATTGCTGGCGCGGCACATCCATCGTGCCAGCGATCGCGGCGGGCTGTTCGTCTCAGTCAATTGCGGAGCGATCAGCCCGACTTACGCCGATGCGGAATTGTTCGGCTATGCGGCGGGCAGTTACAGCGGTTCAGCCAGCAGTCGTGCCGGGTGGTTCGGTTCGGCCAACGGCGGCACGTTGTACCTGGATGAGATCGGCGACTTGCCATTGCCGATCCAGATCAAACTGCTCGCCGCCCTGGAAAACCACGAAGTCACCCGTGTCGGCGCCCATCAGCCAAGTCCGGTGGACGTGCGTCTGGTCGCTGCCACCAGCATCGACCTGGCTCAGGCCGTCGCCGCCGGCAAATTCCATGAGCGGCTCTATCACTACCTCAGCGAAGGTCAGCTTGAGTTGCCGGCACTGCGTGAGCGGGTGGGCGACATCCTGTCGCTCGCCGAATACTTTCTCGGCATCTACAGCCAGCGCCTGGATCTGCCGGTGCCTTTGATCAGCGAAACCGCGCAACAAGTGCTGGAGCGACACACTTGGCCGGGCAATACCCGGGAGCTGGAAAACGTCATTCACTTTGCGCTGTTGGTCAGCACTGGCGAGGAGATTTTACCCGAGCATTTGAACCTGTCAGAGGCACCGATTTCGCTGGAAAAAATCGAGCAAGACATTGTTTATACGAGCAAAAATGGCACAGACGATGAGCGTTCGGCACTCAAGCGTTTGCTGGAAAGCCTGACGCAGACGCTCTAGTGCGCTATATGAACAAAATGGAATATGAAACTGAATAAACGTTATTGTCCGGGAATAAAAAATCCCGGTATTGTCCGCTTCACGCCAGCGATAGCACTTCACTGGCACTCTCATGTTCAAGCCGTCGCCACAAGCGACTGTGATTTTCGATAAGGACACTGCATGAAAAAGGTTCTGTTGTTCACCGCTCTGGCGGCTGCCCTGACCACGGGCCTTGCCCAGGCTGGCGAGAAACTGGTGGTTGCCGCGACCCCGGTTCCGCACGCTGAAATCCTTGAGCTGATCAAGCCAACCCTCGCCAAAGAAGGCGTGGACCTGGAAATCAAGGTTTTCACCGACTACGTACAGCCAAACGTACAGGTTGGCGAAAAGCGCCTGGATGCCAACTACTTCCAGACCAAGCCATACCTGGACAGCTTCAACGCTGGCAAATACAAGGATGACAAAGCCAAGTACCTGGTCACCGTGCAAGGCGTGCACGTTGAACCGTTCGGTGGCTACTCCAGCAAATACAAAACCCTGGCCGAGCTGCCTGACGGCGCGACCATCGCTATCCCGAACGAAGGCAGCAACAGCGGCCGTGCGTTGATCCTGCTGCAGAAGGCTGGCCTGATTGAACTGAAAGACCCGAAAAACGCTCTGGCGACCCCGAAAGACATCGCCAAGAACCCGCACAACTTCAAGTTCAAGGAACTCGAATCGGCCCTGTTGCCGCGTGTTCTGAAGGAAGTTGATCTGGACATGATCAACACCAACTACGCGCTGGAAGCCAAGTTGAACCCGACCAAGGACGCCCTGGTGATCGAAGGTGCCGATTCGCCTTACGTGAACTTCCTGGTGGCCCGTGAGGACAACAAGAACAGCGATGCCATCCAGAAACTGGCCAAAGCCCTGACCAGCCCGGAAGTCAAAGCATTCATCGAGAAGAAGTACAGCGGCGCAGTACTGCCAGCGTTCTAATTCACGAGGTAAACCCCTTCAAGGTTTCAAACGCCGACGGCTGATAGAGCGTCGGCGTTTTTTATTGCCCCGCAAAAGCAAAAGATCGCAGCCTTCGGCAGCTCCTACAAGGCGATGAGTACACCTGTAGGAGCTGCCGAAGGCTGCGATCTTTTCGCTTTACGGTTTCAGGCCACCCTGGCCTTCAACGCCCTGCGCAACGCCACCAGCAACTTGACGATGTCCTGCGGATTCATCGGCGGGGGCACTTTCACGTCTGCCATTTTTCTCTTCCTTGTGAGTGGTCGGCCGGGAGTCTGGCCAAAAGCGGTCCGTCCTTGGAGGGGCAATTCGAAAAAAAGATCCTTCCTACGGCGCAAAGGAAAATAGTCGTCTTCCGCATCCCCGGCAAACGGGTGACACAGGTTTTCGCTCGGGACTAGCAGTTCTGCTAGGTGTTTTCGCGTACTTGCGGGTGCAAGCTGAACGTATGAATACGAGGTTTGCCTGATGAGTTCGCAAAAAACAGCGCTGTGCCGCTATCGCTATGACGCCCTGGACCAACTTGTCGGACGTGAGCCTGCCGGCCAGGAAAAAACGCAGCGGTTTTACTGCCACGAGCATCTGGCGACCAAACTGGATGGTCAGGCCAGCCAGAGCGTGTTCCAGAGTGGTAAACAATTGCTGGCGGAGCAAAGACGCGAAGGCGATGACCTTGAGAGCCGCTTGCTGGCGACCGATCAGCAACGTTCGGTCTTGCAGCTCACTCATCAGGGCCGACCTGTTTGGCAGGCCTTTACGCCCTACGGCCATCGTCGGGTCGAAAGCGGTCGCGGCAGCCTTCCTGCTTTTAACGGCGAAGTGATGGACTCCGTCACCGGGCACTATTTGCTGGGCAATGGGCATCGGGCGTTCAACCCGGTGCTGATGCGTTTCAACAGCCCGGACAGCTTGAGCCCGTTTGGTCGGGGCGGGTTGAATCCGTATGCGTATTGCCTGGGTGATCCGGTAAATTTCAGTGATCCGACGGGAAGGTGGGCCGCTGCCGCTATTGCCCGAATCCTCACCAGTATCGGGGCTCTTTTCAATTCGGTTATCACGTTGAGGCCCGGTATACCTTTTCAGGTAGGACTGGATGCGCTTGAGAATGGAGCCGCATTCAGATTGCCCATGAGGCATACAGTGGGAGCCGCGTCCGCTGTTTTGGCAGGAGTGGCGGGTGTTGCCGGAGCCGTAGTTGGTGTGGGCAGCACAATTATTACTGCGATCAATCCCACCTCAACCTTGCTCGCACCAATGGCAAATACTGCTCTGGGATTAATGAGCGGATCAGTGGCTAGCAGATTCGGATCCTGGTGGGCGGCGCGCAATCCTGAGGTAATTCCAGCGTTGAAAAATCTGGTGGGTGGATCGTCTTCTCCAGCACGTCCGTCGGCATGGCCGAATGCGCGGGAAAGGTTTGAGACCGCCATTGTTATGGGGTCCTATTCTCCTACTGCGCCTCTGCCTTCACCCGTTACACCTCAGCCTTCCGCTCCACTCCAGACCCCGGTAGGCATTGGCTTTGAAGCTTTCAGCTATGAGGTGCGCAATCCGATTCGCCGTCGCAATAGTCGATAACGCGAAGTTTGGCGGGTGCTGGGCCAGTCCTTCCACTGCGACCGTCACGAAGCCATGATCTTTTGATCTGAAGCAGTTCTTTTTCAAGGAAATATCGATCAACGTGGCGAAGGCCAAACCCTGTTCTAAGCTCAGAGTCGTGTTGTCTCTGAAACACCAGAAAAGGCCAAGGAGTTTGCATGGCGGTTCCCGGATTGAAAGTGGTAATGGCCTTGAGCGTCATTGCGTTGCTGACCGCGTGCGAAGAGAAAAAACCGATTCCCGAATACCTGCCGCGGGTCTTCGTACAAGTCGTCAAACCGGCGGATTACGCGGCTACGGTCACGCTCACCGGGGATATCCAGGCGCGGGTACAGACCGAGCTGTCTTTCCGCGTCGGCGGCAAGATCATCCAGCGTTCGGTCGACGTCGGTGACCGGGTGACGGCCAAGCAGGTATTGGCCCGTCTCGATCCCAAGGATTTGCAGACCAATGTCGATTCGGCCCAGGCGCAAGTGGTCGCCCAGCAGGCACTGGTCAAACAGAACGCCGCGGCATTCGTGCGCCAGCAAAAACTCTTGCCCAAGGGCTATACCAGCCAGAGCGAGTACGACTCGGCCCAGGCTGCCTTGCGCAGCAGTCAGAGCGCGTTGAACGCTGCCCAGGCGCAGTTGGCCAACGCCAAGGATCAGTTGAGCTATACCGCGCTGATCGCCGATGCGCCGGGCATCATTACCGACCGTCAGGCGGAAGTCGGCCAGGTGGTGCAGGCGACGATGCCGATCTTCGGCCTGGCCCGCGACGGCGACCGGGATGCGGTGTTCAACGTCTATGAATCACTGTTGGCCGAGAAGCCGAAGGATCAAACCATTGTCCTCAGTCTGCTCGACAACCCGGCGATCAAAACCACCGGCACCGTGCGTGAAGTCACCCCGTCAGTGTCGGCGGAGTCAGGCACCGTACAGGTCAAGGTCGGCCTCAACAGCCTCCCCGAAGGCATGCAACTGGGCTCGGTGGTGAGCGCCACGGCAAAGGGATCGGGCAAGTCGGTCATCGAGTTGCCGTGGTCGGCGCTGACCAAAAATATCAGTGAACCCGCCGTCTGGATTGTCGACGACAAAGGGCAGGCCCAGTTGCATTCGGTCACGGTCGGCCGCTATCTGACGGGCAAGGTCATCATCAAAGACGGATTGAAGGGCGGGGAGAAAGTCATCGTCGCCGGTGGGCAATTGCTGCACCCCGGCATGGAAGTCGAAATCGCCGAAAATACTTACAAGGATCTGAGTTGGGGAGCCAAGCCATGAAGCCTTTATGGGCGTTGTCCATTGGGCTGGTGCTGAGCGCCTGTTCCAAAAGCGAGCCACCGCCAGAGCCGGTACGGCCGGTGCTATCGATCAAGATTCAGGCGCTGAACGAAGAGGATCTGGGGCGTTTCGCCGGCAGTATCCAGGCGCGCTACGAGAGCAATACCGGGTTCCGTGTGGGCGGGCGAATCGCCAGTCGTAACGTCAATGTCGGGACCGAGGTCGAGAAGGGCACGCTGCTCGCCACGCTCGATCCATCCGACCAGCAGAACCAACTGCGTTCGGCCGAGGGCGACCTGGCAAAAATCTATGCACAACTCATCAATGCGCAGGCGACCGCCCGCCGGCAGCAAGCTTTGTTCGATCGCGGGGTAGGCTCGCAGGCCCAGCTTGATTCGGCCAATACCGACCTTAAAACCACCCAGGCTTCTCTCGATCAGGCTCGCGCCGCAGTCGATCAAAGCAAGGACCAGCTGGGCTACACCGAGCTGCGTGCTGATCATAAAGCGGTGGTCACGGCGTGGAGCGCCGAGGCCGGGCAAGTGGTGACGGCCGGGCAGCAAGTGGTGACCCTGGCACAGCCGGACATCAAGGAAGCGGTGATCGACCTGCCCGATACCCTGGTCGACCAGCTGCCCAGCGACACCGTGTTCCTGGTCGCCGGGCAACTGGACCCGAGCACCAACACCACCGCGATCATCCGCGAGATCGAACCCCAGGCACAAAGCGCCACTCGCACTCGTCGCGCCCGCCTGACCCTGGCCGAAACCCCAGACGGCTTTCGCCTGGGCACGGCCATCAGCGTCACCCTGAGTTCGGCGGTCAAACCGCGGATCGAATTACCCGTCACCGCGTTGCAGGAGGTCGATGGCAAGCCACGCATCTGGGTCATTGATGCACAGAAAAAAACCGTCTCCCCGCGGAACGTCACTGTGATAAGCCGCACCAACAACATCGTAGTGCTGGACGACGGCGTGAGAAACGGTGAGCGGGTAGTCACTGCCGGTGTAAACAGTCTCAAACCAGGACAACCAGTGAAATTCGACGAGGACAGTCAATGAAAGGGCCTTTCAACCTCTCGGAATGGGCCCTCAAGCATCAGTCGTTCATCTGGTATCTGATGTTCGTCGCGTTGTTGATGGGTGTGTTCTCGTATTTCAACCTGGGGCGCGAAGAAGACCCTTCGTTCACCATCAAGACCATGGTGATCCAGAGCAAATGGCCGGGTGCGACGCAGGAGGAGACCCTCAAGCAGATCACTGACCGCATCGAGAAAAAACTCGAAGAGCTCGATTCTCTCGATTACGTGAAAAGCTACACGCGGCCCGGCGAATCGACGGTGTACGTGTACTTGCGCGATACCACCAAGGCCGGGGATATCCCGGAAATCTGGTATCAGGTGCGCAAGAAAATCAACGATATCCGTGGCCAGTTCCCCCAGGGCATGCAGGGGCCGGGGTTCAACGACGAGTTCGGTGACGTCTTCGGTTCGATCTATGCGTTCACCGCCGATGGCCTGACGATGCGTCAGTTGCGCGACTACGTGGAACAGGCCCGCATGGAAATTCGCGGTGTGCCGGGTTTGGGCAAGATCGAGATGGTCGGCCAGCAGGACGAAGTGCTGTACCTGAACATCTCCACACGCAAGCTCGCAGCGCTGGGCATCGATCAGCTCCAGGTGGTGCAGAGCCTGCAAACCCAGAACGCCGTGACCCCTGCGGGGGTCATCGAGGCCGGACCGGAGCGGATTTCGGTGCGCACCTCGGGGCAGTTCACGTCCGAGAAAGACCTGGCCGAGGTCAACCTCAAGCTCAACGACCGTTTCTATCGTCTGGCCGACATCGCCGAAATCAGTCGCGGCTACGTCGATCCGGCATCGCCGGAATTCCGCTTCAACGGCCAACCGGCCATCGGCCTGGCGATCGCCATGCAGAAGGGCGGCAACGTCCAGGCGTTCGGCAAGGCACTGCATGAACGCATCAACCAGCTGACCGCGGATTTGCCGGTGGGTGTCGGCGTGCACAACGTCTCCGACCAGGCCGTTGTGGTGGAAGAAGCCGTCGGCGGTTTTACCAGTGCGTTGTTCGAAGCGGTGGTGATCGTGCTGTTGGTCAGCTTCGTCAGCCTTGGCGTTCGCGCCGGACTGGTGGTGGCGTGCTCGATTCCGCTGGTGCTGGCGATGGTGTTTGTGTTCATGGAATACAGCGGCATCACCATGCAGCGGATCTCCCTCGGCGCGCTGATCATTGCCCTCGGCCTGCTGGTGGACGATGCGATGATCACCGTGGAAATGATGGTCACGCGCCTGGAAATGGGCGAGACCAAGGAACAGGCCGCGACCTTTGCCTACACATCCACAGCGTTCCCGATGCTCACCGGTACGCTGGTGACGGTGGCGGGGTTTGTGCCGATCGGTCTGAACGCGAGCTCGGCGGGTGAGTACACCTACACACTGTTTGCGGTGATTGCCTGTGCGATGCTGGTGTCGTGGGTGGTGGCGGTACTGTTTGCGCCGGTGATTGGTGTGCACATTCTCAGCACCAACGTGAAACCCCATGAGGGCGAGCCCGGACGCGTCGGCAAGGCCTTCAACGGCGGGTTGCTGTGGTGCATGCGTAATCGCTGGTGGGCCATCGGCATCACCGTGCTGTTGTTCGTGTTGTCGGTGGTCGGCATGCGCTTCGTGCAGAACCAGTTTTTCCCGTCCTCGGACCGGCCGGAAATTCTGGTCGACCTGAACCTGCCGCAGAACGCCTCGATCGCTGAAACGCGGCGGGCGGTCGATCTGCTCGAAGCCTCACTCAAGGGCGATCCGGACATCGTGCGCTGGAGTACCTACATCGGCCAGGGTGCGATCCGTTTCTACCTGCCGCTGGACCAACAACTGCAAAACCCGTTCTACGCGCAGTTGGTGATCGTCAGCAAAGGCCATACCCGTGAGGCCATGATGCAGAAGCTTCGCGAGCGCTTGCGCAACGACTTCGTTGGCATCGGCAGTTATGTCCAGGCACTGGAAATGGGCCCGCCGGTAGGGCGTCCGATCCAGTACCGGGTCAGCGGCAAGGACGTCGACCAGGTGCGCCGACATGCCATCGACCTGGCCACTGAGCTGGACAAGAACCCGCATGTGGGCGAGATCATCTACGACTGGAACGAACCGGGCAAAGTGCTGCGCATCGACATCGCCCAGGACAAGGCGCGGCAGTTGGGGCTGTCTTCCGAGGATGTGGCCAACCTGATGAACGGCATCGTCAGCGGCCAGTCGGTGACCCAGGTCGATGACGACATTTACCTGATCAACGTGGTCGGTCGCGCGGTGGATTCCGAACGCGGTACGCCGGAAACCCTGCAGAACCTGCAAATCGTCACGCCTAGCGGCACGTCGATTCCGCTGCTGGCGTTCGCCACGGTGCGCTACGAACTGGAGCAGCCGCTGGTGTGGCGTCGCGATCGCCTGCCGACCATCACCATCAAGGCGGCGATACGCGACGAGATCCAGCCGACGGACCTGGTGAAAATCCTCAAGCCGTCCATCGACGATTTCGCTGCCAAATTGCCGGCGGGCTACAAGGTCGCCACCGGTGGTACGGTGGAGGAAAGCGGTAAGGCCCAGGGACCGATTGCCAAGGTTGTGCCGCTGATGCTGTTCATGATGGCGACCTTCCTGATGATCCAGCTGCACAGCGTGCAGAAGCTGTTCCTGGTGGCCAGCGTTGCGCCGCTGGGGCTGATCGGCGTGGTGATCGCGCTGGTGCCTACCGGTACGCCGATGGGCTTCGTGGCGATCCTCGGGATCCTGGCGCTGATCGGTATCATCATTCGCAACTCGGTGATCCTGGTGACCCAGATCGAGGAATACGAGCTGAAGGGCTATGCACCGTGGGATGCAGTGGTGCAGGCCACCGAACATCGGCGCCGGCCGATCCTGCTGACCGCGGCGGCGGCGAGCATGGGGATGATCCCGATTGCCCGGGAAGTGTTCTGGGGGCCGATGGCCTACGCGATGATTGGCGGGATCATTGTCGCCACGCTGCTGACGCTGCTGTTTTTACCAGCGCTGTATGTGGCTTGGTACAAGATTCGCGAGCCGAAGCAGGAAGCTGGCTAACCCGATAGCAAAAGATCGCAGCCTGCGGCAGCTCCTACAAAAGCGGTGTGAAAACCGGTTCTATGTAGGAGCTGCCGCAGGCTGCGATCTTTTGATTTGTTCTTTAGTCAACGCGCCGCCAGACACTCGCCAACCAAGGCTGCTGCTCCCGCGGCAGCCCCGCTGGCCGATAATAATGCTCCAACTCCACAAACCCCGCTTCAGTCAGCAACTGCTGCCACGCCTGAAGATCGTGATACGCCCCATACCGCGGCCCGTTCCAGCCTTCCTGGTTCTCGCCCCGGGGATTGGAACTGAACAGCACACCACCCGGTTTCAGTGCCTCGCGCAATTGCGTCAACACCCGAGGTAACTCCTGGCGCGGGATGTGGAACAACACTGCGTTGGCAAAGATCCCGTCGAATCGCTCGGCCGGCAGATCGAGCTTCAGGAAGTCCTGCTGCCAGACCTCGCATCCACTGTCCTCTCGGGCCATCTGCGCAAATTTTTCCGAACCGTCCAGGCCGACTGCCTTGTGGCCCATGCGCGTGAAGGTCTGTAAATCGCGACCGGGACCGCAGCCGAAATCGAGAATGTCGAGCGGCGCCTCGCCCTGAATATGCCGCAGCAGCGCATCGATGTTCTGGCTGACATCGTGGTCGCGGGTGCCTTCGCGAAAACCTTCGGCCACTGAGTTGTAATGACCCAGGGTGGTTGCGGTGATCTGCTGGAGGTCGTCGGGGGGTTGTTTCATGGTTGGCTGCGCAGAAAAGGAGATGCGCGAACTATAAGCGCTTTCGCGCTTTAAAAGATCGCAGCCTTCGGCAGCTCCTACATTTGGAATGCGATCCCCTGTAGGAGCTGCCGAAGGCTGCGATCTTTTGATCTTCACTTACCGCTTGTTCAATCCCCGCGCCAGGCGATCTCCACCCAACTGGATCACCGCCACCAACGCCACCAGCAACACAATCACCGTCAACATGATCTGGCTGTCAAACCGCTGATAACCATATCGATACGCAATGTCCCCCAAGCCGCCGGCACCAATCGCCCCGGCCATGGCCGAAGAGTTGATCATCGTCACCAGCGTAATGGTGAACCCGCCAACAATCCCCGGCAGCGCTTCCGGCAACAGCACATGCCAGACGATGTGCTGGCGACGGCATCCCATGGCTTGCGCGGCTTCGATCAAGCCGTGATCGACTTCGCGCAAACTGACTTCGGCGATGCGCGCAAAGAACGGCGTAGCCGCGATGGTCAGCGGCACCACGGCCGCCCATACGCCGTACGTGGTGCCAACGATCAACCGGGTGAACGGAATCAACGCCACCATCAGAATCAGGAACGGGATAGAGCGGAACAGGTTCACGAACGCGCCCAGTGCGCGGTTCAGCGCCGGAGCTTCGTAGATGCCGCCCTTTGAGCTGGTAACCAGGATCACCGCCATCGGAATTCCCGCCAACAGTGCGATCAGCGACGACACGCCGACCATCAGAAACGTGTCGATGAAACCCTGTAGCAAGCGATCAAACCACATAGCCCAACACCTCCACCTGTTGTGCCCAATGGCTGGCGCGCTGACGCAACTCCTCGGCACTGACGGAGGAGCCGCTCACCGCCAGCAGCAGTTGCCCCAGAGCGTGGCCCTGAATGCGTTCCACGCCACCTTGCAGCAAGCGCACGCGGCCACCGAGGGCACTGAACAGCGCGGCGACGTCGGGTTCGTCATGGGCCCCACCAGTAAATTGCAGGCGCAATACCAGCGCGTCGTCCGAGGACTGCGGTTGAGGTTGCAAGCGGCTTTGCAGCTCTGGCGGCAAGGCATGTTGCAACGGTGCGAGCAGGGTCTTGCTGACCTCATGCTGTGGGTTGCCGAACACTTCCCACACCGGGCCTTGCTCAACGATGCGCCCATGTTCGAGCACCACGACGCGATCGCAGATTTCGCGGATCACCGCCATTTCGTGGGTGATCAAAATGATGGTCAGACCCAGGCGTTGATTGATCTCGCGCAACAGGCCGAGGATCGATTGCGTGGTCTCTGGGTCCAGCGCCGAAGTGGCTTCGTCGCAGAGCAGGATCGCCGGGTCGTGCACCAGCGCACGGGCAATGCCGACACGCTGTTTCTGCCCGCCGGACAACTGCGCTGGATAGGCTTTGTGCTTGCTTTGTAGGCCCACCAGTTCCAACAGCTCGCGGACTTTCTGCTCGCGTTGTTCCTTGGGCACGCCGGCGACTTTCAGCGGCAACTCGACGTTCTGCCAAACGGTCTTGGCCGACATCAGGTTGAAGTGCTGGAAGATCATGCCGATGCGTCGACGCAGCGCGACCAAGCGGTCCTCGTCGAACTCGCCAATGTCCACCTGATCGATCAGCACCCGACCCGAGGTCGGTTGTTCGAGGCGGTTGATGGTGCGGATCAGCGAGGATTTACCGGCGCCGCTGCGCCCGATGATGCCAAACACTTCACCGCGCTGGATCGCCAGGTCGATGCCTTGCAGGGCGGCCACCGGGCCTCGTTTACCTTCGTAGGTTTTGCCCAGGCCGACGAAGCGGACGTGGGCGTGATTCAGCTCAGGATGCAGTTCGGTTTGTTCGGCGTTTTGAGGCTCTGGAATTTCCAGTCGCCGTTGAATCGCGGCGGTCATGCTCAGCTCTCCCAACCGGCTTGATAGAGCTTGCCATGGGCTTTATCCAGTGCGGCGCGAACGGCGGGCGAGTGTTGGTAGATGTCGACGAATTTGATCAGGCGCGGGTCGGTTTTGCTCTTTGGCTGGATCACGAACTGGATCACGTACTCCTTGTGATCGAGGCCATCGAACAGCAGCGCGGAACCGGCATCGAAAGTCTTCGCCAGACGAATGTAGGCCGGGTAGCCCTGGACCAGATCGGCGTCGTCGTAGGCGCGCACCAGTTGCACCGCTTCAACCTGGAGGATCTTGATTTTCTTCGGGTTGGCGATGATGTCTTCTTCGGTGGCCTTGTAGCCGACACCCGGCTTGAGCTTGATCAAACCGGCCTTGGCCAGCAACTGCAGGCCGCGTCCGCTGTTGATTGGATCGTTGGCGATAGCGACGCTGGCGCCTTCTGGCAACTCATCGAAGCTTTTGTATTTTTTCGAGTAGAGGCCAACGTTGTTGATGATCCCCGGCGCGAACGGTACCAGGTCAAAACCGGAGGCAGCCTTGGCGTTTTCCAGGAACGGGATGTGCTGGAAGTAGTTCACGTCGATGTCACCGGCGGCAAGGCTGACGTTCGGCGCGATCCAGTCGGTGAACTCCACCAGCTCGACTTTCAGGCCTTGTTTGCCGGCTTCTTCGACGGCCGCTTCCAGCGGAATGGCGAAGGCGGCGGTGGTGCCGATTTTCAGTGGAGCGTCGGCGGCGAAGGTCACCGAGCTGAAGAGTCCGAGGGCCAGGGCCAGTGCTTTGACTGGGTGAGAGAGGTAGTTCTTTTTCATGATGGTTTTTCCAGTCAGTGCGTAAGATTTTTGGTGTTCGGGCGGGCCTCATCGCTGGCAAGCCAGCTTCCACAGTGTTCTCGGGTGTTCACACGACCCCTGTGGGAGCTGGCTTGCCAGCGATGCTGTTAGCGTCTAAACGCCGAGCCTGTGTGTTGCTCGGGCAAATGCGCTTCACGATGAAACAGCTTTTCCCGCAAGCTGCCGTCGTCATAAGCGGTCTTGTACGAGCCGCGCCGTTGCAGCTCCGGGATCACCAGATCGATGAAATCCACATAGCTTTCCGGCGTGACGATTCGCGTCAGGTTGAAGCCGTCGAGACCGGTTTCGGCGATCCACGATTCCAGCTCATCGGCCACTTGCCCCGGCGAGCCGACCACTGTGATGTAGCGTCCGCCGAGGGCGTGTTGTTCCAGCAATTTGCGCCGAGTCCAGTCGTTGTTTTGCAGGTTTTTGGTGGCGGACTGGATCGCGTTGCTCTTCACGTACTGGATCGGTTCGTCGATGGCGTATTCGGAAAAATCGATCCCGGTGGACGCTGAGAAATGCGCCACCCCGGCCTCGGCGCTGGCGTAGCTCAGGTACTCGGCGTGCTTGGCCCACGCCAGCTCTTCGGTGGCGCCGACGATCACGTTCAGGCCCATGAACACCTTGATGTCCTCGGGATTGCGGCCAGCTTCAACGGCGCTGGCGCGGACCTTGTCCACCTGAACCTTGGTCGATGCCTTGGTCTGGCCGCTGATGAACACGCACTCGGCATGCCGCCCGGCGAACAGCAAGCCGCGATCCGAACTGCCCGCCTGGAACAGCACGGGCGTACGTTGTGGCGACGGCTCACACAGGTGATAACCCTCGACCTGATAGAACTCGCCCTTGTGCTCGATCTTGTGCACTTTCTCCGGCTGCGCGTAGATCCGCTGCTGCGGATCGTTCAGCACCGCACCGTTTTCCCAACTGCCTTCCCAGAGTTTATAGAGCACCTGCAGGTATTCGTCGGCCTGGTCGTAACGCCGGTCGTGCTCGACCTGTTCGCTCAGGCCCATGGCTTTGGCGGCGCTGTCGAGGTAGCCGGTGACGATGTTCCAGCCCACTCGGCCACGGCTCAGATGATCCAGTGTCGACATGCGCCGGGCGAACAGGTACGGCGGTTCGTAGGTGAGGTTGGCGGTGAGGCCGAAGCCGAGGTTTTTGGTCACCGCTGCCATGGCCGAAACCAAAAGCAGCGGATCATTGACCGGCAGTTGGATCGACTCTTTGAGCGGCACGTCCACTGAGTGTTGGTAGACGTCGTAAACGCCAACGATGTCGGCGATGAACAACCCGTCGAACAGGCCGCGTTCGAGCAATTGCGCCAACTCGGTCCAGTACTCGATGGTTTTGTACTGGGTCGACGTGTCACGCGGGTGCGTCCACAGGCCGTGGTTGATGTGCCCGATGCAATTCATGTTGAACGCGTTGAGCAGGATTTTCTTTTTTGCGGCGCTCATCAAATGGTCCCCCGCAGTGGAGGATTTTCGTCGTTGAGGTAGTAATTGCCCACCGCGTGATACTTCCAGCGCACCGGGTCGTGCAGGGTGTGCACGCGGGCGTTGCGCCAATGGCGGTCGAGGCCATGTTCAATCAGGGTTGCCTGGCTGCCGGCCAGTTCGAACAGGGTGCTGCCGGCCGCGAGGGAGATTTCGGTGCTGATTGCGCGGGCTTCGGCGACGGCAATCGAGGCGGCGGCGACGGTCTCGGCTTGGGTGTCGGCCTGGGCCTTGTCGAGGAATTCACCGGCGCGTTCCAGCAGCGCTTCGGCGGCGTGCAGGCGGATGCTCAAGTGGCCGAAGCTCTTGAGGGTCAACGGATCTTCAATGGCTTTCTCATGTGTCGCGTCGATCCACGGCCGGGTCTTGGTGCGCACGAAGTGCAGCGCGTCTTCATAGGCCGCGCGGGCGATGCCGGTGTCGATGGCGGCATGGAGAATCTGCGCCAGCGGGCCGACCGGGGTCGGGCGCTCGAACGCACTCTGGAACGGGATCACGTCTTCGGCGGCGACATAGACATCTTCGAACACCACCGAACCGCTGCCAGTGGTGCGCTGGCCGAAGCCGCTCCAGTCGTCGATAACGGTCAGGCCTTTGCTGGTGCGCGGTACGAATACCAGTTGCTGCACGCCGTTTTCATCGATTACCGAGGTCGGGATGCGCTGAGCATAAATCGCGCCCGTGGCGTAGAACTTGCGACCGTTGATGCGATAGCCACTGCCGTCGCGGGTCAGGCGAGTGACGCGGTCGTGGGCGGTTTTGGTGCCGAGTTCGGCGAGTGCATTGCCGAAACGCTGACCGGCCAACACTTCGGCGTACAGGCGTTTCTTCTGCTCGGCGCTGCCGTTCACGCGCAGCACTTCCAGTGCATAGAAATGGTTCTGCGGGATCTGTCCGAGCGAGCCGTCAGCCTGACTGATCAGCGCTATGACCTTGGCCAGCGTGACGTTGGAAACGCCCGCGCCACCGTACTCTTTCGGCACGCTGATGCCCCACAGGCCAGAGCGGGAAAACACTTCCAGCTCCGGGTGTGGCAGTCGACGTTCACGGTCGCGCAGGGCGCTGTCGCGTTTGAAATCTTCGGCCAGATCGCTGGCGACAATCAGGGCTTGCTCATCGCTGGTTAAGACCGCGACGTGGTGAGAACTTGTCATGTGTTTCTCCAGAGGTCTGGTCGTCAGATCCAGGAATGGCGAGCCGGTAAGGTGCCGTTCAAGTGGTAGGCGCCCACGGCGTGATACTTCCAGCGCACCGGGTCGTGCAGGGTGTGCACGCGGGCGTTGCGCCAGTGGCGATCGAGGTTGAATTCGGCGAGGGTGGCGCGGCTGCCGGCCAGTTCGAAGAGTTTTTCGCTGGCCAGCAGCGAAATCTCGGTGGTCAGCACTTTGGCTTCGGCCACGGCGATCGAAGCGCGGGCAGCGGACTCGGCGGTGAGCGGCGCGGCGCTGACCTGATCGAGCACTTGCCCGGCCTTGCGCAGCAGGGCTTCGGCGGCGTGCAGTTCAATCTTCAGCTTGCCGATGTCGGCGATCACGTACAGGTCATCGCTGGCCCGTTCGACGTTGGCGTCGATCCATGGTCGCGCACGGGTTTTCACGAACGCGATGGCGTCATCGATGGCGCCCCGGGCGATGCCGGCGTCGATGGCGGCTTGAATCAGTTGCGAGACGGCGCCCTGGGTATTGGGCTTGTCGTTGATCTTCCAGTTGTCCACCACCAGTTCGGCGTCGACCCGCACGTTGTTCAGCAAAATCGTGCCGCTGGCGGTGGTGCGCTGACCGAAGCCGGACCAGTCATCGACGATCCGCAACCCCGGCGTGCCGCGACGCACGAAGGCCAGCACTTGCTTACCGTCGTCATTGAGCGCCTTGACCGCGACCCAGTGCGCGAACAGCGCGCCGGTGGAATAGAACTTCTGCCCGCTGAGGACAAAACCATCGCCGTCGGCGGTGATACGCGCCTTGAGTTCCAGGGTGTTTTTGGTGCCGCGTTCCGGCCCGGCATTACCGATGCGCCAGCCGTCGAGCACGCTTTTGAACAGCTGTTTTTTCTGCGCTTCAGTGGCGCTGCCCAGCACCAGATTGAGGATGCCGAACTGGTTCTGCGGGATCTGTCCAAGGGCCGGGTCTGCCGCGGAAATGATCGCGAACACTTCGGCCAGGGTGACGAACGAAACCTGTGGGCCTCCGTATTCGCGCGGGATGCCAATGCTACCCAGGCCGCTGCGGGTGAACTGTTCGATTTCCGACCACGGCAGCTTGCGCTGTTGGTCGCGTTTGGCCGCTTGCAGGCGGGCGGCTTGCGCCAGCTCATGGGCGGCCTTGATCGCTTGAGCGTCGTTGCGCAGGACTTGTGCGGGCAACAACAACGGGGCGATATCCAGATCACTCTGGACGATTGCATCTGCCAGACTGGACATCAGTGCCGCTCCTTGGCTGCACGCAATGCCCTGGCGATCTGCACTGGGGTGATTGTGTTCCGGACCATACCTACCTCACATCTTATGGAAGCGCCGCTTGTGGCAGCGCATGAAAACAAGGATGTCCGGTGGTCCGGTGTATATACCCTAAACGTGTATAAATATTTTATGAACTAACTTTTAGGAATATAGATAGAAGGGTGTTCTCGAGGGAGAGCGCAATCCCTGTGGCGAGGGGGCTTGCCCCCGTTCGACTGCGCAGCAGTCGCAAAACCTTTCTCCACGATTTATTTGAATGGACTCAATTGCAGGGTTTTGGGGGCGCTTCGCACCCCAACGGGGGCAAGCCCCCTCGCCACAGAAGCGGTGTTCATTGCCTGCGGGGTTCGGCGGCCTTGAGCACTTTTTTCGGGGGGACTTTCAGATAAGGATTGGCGCAACCGATTTTCAGCGTACGGGCTGGCGCCCAGCGGGAGTTGTTTCCCACCCGGTCGAGAATGCAGTACGTCACTTCCAGCCGCAGGTCTTCGCCGGCTTCGAGGATGATGGCCGGCGGTATCCAGACCTGAATCGGCTGACCCACATCGACGGCCTTGAGCCGTGGCAGATCCATGCGCACATCGCCCCAGCGCAGGGTGATTTCGTCGTCGACGGCCATGTTCAGGTACGGCTCGATGGTCAAGGGAACACCGCGCTTGACCTGGCTCGGATTGACCCCCTGACGGCGAATCGCCTCGGGAATGCTCACCGGTGCCAGGCACTGGTTTTCATCGCCGCACAGCGCGGAGGGTTGGCCGCCTGGGCAGTCGAGTTTGATCTGCACGTTTCGGCTGGCCGAAATCACCGGGTCTCGACCCACCTGCATGACCCGGTAGTGAATGCGCGAGGTCCCGTTGGCGACAAAACTTTCAGGCACCCGCAGCTGCACCGGTTGGCCGACATCGCTGGCCGTCAGCACGCGGGAGGCCACGTAGCAGTTGTCCCAGAACAGTTCGATCAGGTCACCTTCGTCCATGGCGGGGTAGGGCGCCATATCGATCAGCAGGTGCGCCGCGCAAGTGACGTTGATGCCGGTCTTGTTGGATTGCGCCAGGGTCGGGGCCACAAGCCCGGATTTGTTCGAGGTGCTTTTCATGAAGTCTCCTTGAAGTCTTGCAGCGAAGTCCGTTTCTGGGAATTCAAAAACTAAATATCGAACAGCAAAACCATTCATTACTTTTAATTGAAATAATGAGTTTTGGCGTGAAGAGTGATGTTGGTCGGAGACTAGATAAGAGTCAGGGGGAGCAAGTGTCAATGAGATTTATTAGTTGTGGGTGATGCGTGATGTTATTCAGAAAGTTCCTACGGCGCAAAGTAAGTAAACCATGCCGCTGCGTCGAATTTGTCCGCTGAAAGTGGCTGAAGCCGGGCGGCTCGGCGGGCGTTGTTGGCCAGGTGCTGCGAAAGGAACATGGTGGAGATAGGGGGGGTTAATTGTTGCGATGCATATATATGTACCGCGCGCGCGTACAAAATATGTATATGGAATAGATGGGTTTAGTTTGGTATTGATGAGGTGTTTTTTTTCGGGGGTGTCACTTCCGTCCATGGAAGATGACCATTGTTGAGCAGGGTTGTTAGTTGTGGGCGTTATTCAGAAACTTGCTGAGAAACTGTTTTGTCCGCTCCTCTTTCGGGTTGGCAAACAATGCCTTCGCTTCGCCTTGCTCGACGATCACACCCTTGTCGAAAAACACCACACGGTTGGCCACGTCCCGGGCAAAGCCCATTTCGTGGGTAACGATCACCATGGTGCGCTTCTCTTCGGCCAGGCCGCGGATGGTCGCCAATACCTCGCCCACCAGCTCCGGGTCGAGGGCCGAGGTCGGCTCATCGAACAGGATCACTTCCGGCTCCATCGCCAGCGCCCGGGCAATCGCCACGCGCTGTTGCTGGCCACCGGAGAGGCGACGCGGGTAAGCGTCCTCCTTGCCCGCCAGGCCGACCTTGGCCAAGAGCTTCTTACCCAGGGCAACGGCGTCGGCATGTGGGGTCTTCTTGACCACGATCGGGCCTTCGATGACGTTTTCCAGGGCGGTGCGATGGGGGAACAGGTTGAAGTTCTGGAACACGAAACCTACGTGCTGGCGCAAACGCCGCACCAGGCTCTGCTGCTGGTTCAGGGGACGGCTGGTATCGATCTCGATATCGCCGACCTTGATCCGGCCGCTGGTGGGTTCTTCCAGAAAATTCAGGCAGCGCAGGAAGGTGGTCTTGCCCGAACCGCTAGGGCCGATGATCGCGACCACCTCGCCTTCCTTGACCTCAAGATCGATGCCGTTGAGCACGACTTGACCCTTGAACTGCTTTGTCAGTTTTTCCACGACAATCATCGGGTCAGGACTCCTGGTCGTGCCGATTGACCCGCGCTTCCAACTGGTTCTGCAGGTGCGACAGCACCGTGGCCAGGACCCAGTAGATCAGTGCGGCGGCAAGATACATGGTGAAGATTTCGAAGGTACGGGCGGTGATCAGCTGTGCCTGGCGGAACAGTTCCGGCACCTGGATGGTGGCGGCCAGGGCGGTGTCCTTGACCAGCGAAATGAAGCTGTTGCCCAGTGGCGGCAATGCGGTGCGCATCGCCTGCGGCAGGATGGCCCGGCGCAGGGTCTGCGCGCGGGTCATGCCGATACTGGCAGCCGCTTCCCACTGGCCGCGCTCGATGGAGCTGATCGCGGCACGCAGGATTTCACAGGCGTAGGCGGCCATGTTCAGCGAGAAGCCGATCAGGGCCGCTGGCAGCGGATCCAGTTCCAGACCCAATTGCGGCAAGCCGTAATAGATCACGAACAGTTGCACCAGCAACGGCGTGCCGCGAAAGAACGACACGTAGATGCGGGCGATCCAGCTCACCAGTTTGAAGCGCGACAGGCGCATCAGCGCCAGACCGAACCCCATCACCAGGCCGAAGAACATCCCGCCCAGGCTGAGGATGACCGTGTAATACGCGCCCTTGAGCAGAAAGGGCGCGGAGTCCAGTGCGAGTTGAAAAGCTTCTTCCATTATTGAGTGACGTCAGCGTTGAAGTATTTTTCCGAGAGCTTTTTCAGGGTGCCGTCGGCGCGCAGTTTGTCAATTGCCTTGTTCACCGCAGCCAACAGTTCAGGCTCGCCTTTGCGCAGGGCAATACCGGCTTCCTGACGGGAGAACGCTTCACCGGCAGCGGTGGTGTCCTTGGCTTTCTTGGCATATTCCAGCGCGGCCAGACGGTCGATCAGGATGGCGTCGATACGGCCGACACGCAGATCCTGGAACTTGGTCGGATCGTCTTCGTAGGTGCGCACGTCTGCGGTTGGCACGTTGGCTTTGACCCACTGTTCGTAGTTGGTGCCCAGGCCCACGCCGACTTTCTTGCCACCCAGGTCGGCAGCGGACTTGATGTTCAGCTCGGCGGCCTTCTTGGTCAGCACCAGCGCCTGAATCCCGGAAACGGTGTACGGCTCGGAGAAGTCATACTTCTTCTTGCGCTCTTCGGAGATGGTCACCTGGTTGATCACTGCGTCCAGGCGCTTGGATTCCAGGGCCGCGAGGATGCCGTCCCATTTGGTCGGTTGCAGTTTGACCTTCACGCCCAGCTCTTTGGCCAGGGCTTCGGAGAACTCGACTTCGAAGCCGGTCAGTTTGCCGTCGGCGTCGACGAAGCTGAACGGTGGGTAGGTGCCTTCCAGGCCGACGTTGATCACGCCTTTGTCCTTGATTTGTTGCAGTTGCTCACCGGCAACCGCCTGGCCAATCAGGCCGGCGCTCAGTGCCAGGCCCAGCGAACCCACCAGCAGATTGCGACGTAGTGCGGAAAAATTCATGACAAGCCCCTGTGTTTTCTTATGGAAGACGCTTTAGGAAAGTTGGCAAATTCGGGAATTGGACGACTGCGATATCCTGCCCTAAAGCAGCGTATGCGTCTCGCTGCAAATTCGCCTGCGGCGTGACTATATGATGGCGTTATTAGATTAGAAAATAATAAATTCTGTTTTTGATATGCAATTGACGAATAAGCGATGGGTCTTGAAAAGATCGCAGCCTGCGGCAGCTCCTACAAGGATCGGCGAACTTCTGTAGGAGCTGCCGCAGGCTGCGATCTTTTGATCTTTATAGAAAGTCTTTGTAGGCAAACAACGCCGGCGCCCCACCGGTGTGCAGGAAGATGATCGGGCCGTCATCGAAGCGCTGCCGACCGATACCGTCCAGCAACCCCGCCATGGCCTTGCCAGTGTAGACCGGGTCAAGCAGCAGGCCTTCCTGACTCGCCAGCAGCTTCACCGCCGCCAGTGTCCCGGCATTCGGCTCGCCATAACGGGGCGCGAAATATTCGTCCCACAACTCGACTTTGAAGCTGTCCGGCAGGTTCACACCCAACAACTCGGCAGTGCGCTCGGCCAGGCCTTGTACCTTCGGCCGCTGATCTTCATCGCTGCGCGAAACCGTCACGCCGATCACCGGCAATTCCGGCAACGCTTCGCTCAACGCCAATGCCAAGCCGCTGTGGGTCCCGGCGCTGCCCGAGGCCAGGACCACGGCGGCGAAATTCAGGCCGGTATCCTTGATCTGTTCGGCCAGTTCCAGACCGGCCCGTACGTAACCCAAGGCGCCCAATGCATTGGAGCCACCGATCGGCACCAGATACGGTTTCTTGCCGTTATTGCGCAGGCGAGCGGCCAATGCCTGCAATTGTTCGTCGGCGTTGTCGAGGTTTTCCACCAGTTCGACCTTGGCATCGAACAGGTCGAGCAGCAGGCGGTTGCCGTTGCCGGTGTAATTGTTGTCGTCAGTGCCCAGAGGATTTTCCAGAAGGGCTACGCAGCCCAGCCCCAACTTTGCGGCAATGGCGGCTGTCTGGCGCACGTGGTTCGATTGCAGCGCCCCCGCCGTGATCAAGGTGTCGGCACCCTGGGCCAAGGCATCGGCGGCCAGGTATTCGAGTTTGCGCAGCTTGTTGCCGCCCATCGCCAGCGGCGTCAGGTCATCGCGCTTGACGTACAGGTCGCGGCCCAGCCAGGTCGACAGGCGTTCGAGTTTTTCCAGGGCGGTGGGCTGACCGAGCAGGTCGAGGCGGTTAAAGCGGGCAAGCTGTTGTTTGATCATGGGTCCGTACTGGCCGTGGAAGATCTCAGGACTATAGGCACGCCCCAAAGCCTGGGCAACCGCCAATCGCTTATAGCCAATCGAACTGAGCACAGCACTATTGGTTCTTAATTTGCCTCGCGACCCTTGCCGTAAAGTAATCGCCGTCAGTGCGGCCAGACAGTCCGGCCGCCCGTGAGGAGTTTTTACCGTGAGTGAGCGTTCCAGCCATTGGCAATTGCAGACCATCGTCAGTCAGCTGCGCACGGCACGTGACCAGTGGCGTGCACAAAACGGCCGCGCCAGCACCGAGCAGGGTGGTCGCGAGTTGCCGTCCCGGGCGGCAATGGCGGACATTCTCGAAGCCCTGTGCGGTGCGCTGTTCCCGATGCGTCTGGGGCCGGTGGATCTGCGCGAGGAGAGTGAAGACTTCTACGTCGGTCACACCCTTGATGTCGCGCTGAATGCGTTGCTGGCGCAAGCACGACTCGAACTGCGTTATGCCGCGCGCCACGGAGCCGAGGCCGAGACTGAGGTCGAAGCCAAGACTATCCAGATCATTCAGGATTTTGCCCTGGCCTTGCCGGGTCTGCGCAGCCTGTTGGATACGGATGTGTTGGCGGCCTATCACGGTGACCCGGCGGCGCGCAGCGTTGATGAAGTGCTGCTGTGCTATCCCGGCATTCTGGCGGTGATTCACCATCGTCTGGCCCATCATTTGTATCGCGCCGGGTTACCGTTGTTGGCGCGGATCAGTGCGGAAATCGCTCACTCGGCCACCGGTATCGACATTCACCCCGGCGCGCAGATCGGCCGCAGTTTCTTCATCGATCACGGGACCGGTGTGGTCATCGGCGAGACCGCGATCATCGGTGAGCGCGTGCGGATCTATCAGGCCGTGACCTTGGGCGCCAAGCGCTTCCCGGCGGACGAAGATGGCCAGTTGCAGAAGGGCCAGCCGCGCCATCCGATTGTCGAGGATGACGTGGTGATTTACGCCGGTGCGACGATTCTGGGTAGGATCACCATCGGCAAGGGCTCGACCATCGGCGGTAATGTCTGGCTGACCCGTAGCGTGCCGGCGGGCAGTAACCTGACTCAGGCGAACTTGCAGCTGGATGATGGGGCGCAGAAGTAAGGCCCGATAAACCGTTGCGCCAACTGTAGGAGCTGTAGGAGCTGTCGAATGAAACGAGGCTGCGATCTTTTCAAAGGCACTGCAAAAACCAAAGTCAAAAGATCGCAGCCTGCGGCAGCTCCTACAGAATTCCTCACCTCCCGCCGCGTCATGCCCCTCCTTGAGCTAGCGTAAAAGCACTACCGCCCCAGCCCTGCGATTAGTCCTTAGCACCCTATCCATGTTTAACTTGAACGTTCATTCAAGTTAAACCGGTGGTTCGCTGCC
>RCUS01000475.1_pt1 | contig 26623 bp, 21 predicted proteins | sample 2166221 | NCBI WGS metagenome assembly RCUS01 (sample SAMN09932758, study PRJNA488358) | compost metagenome | isolation source: compost soil in cyclohexanecarboxylic | place: Germany: Experimental Botanical Garden | reverse complement strand
GAGATCCGGGCGAAGGTGATGACACTGGGTGGCTACTCGGGGCATGCGGATCAGGTGCAGTTGGTGAGGTTTGCCATGAGCAGCAAAGCGCGGCGGGTGGTGCTGGTGCATGGTGAGGATCGGTCAAAGCATTCTCTTGCGCGCGCTTTGGTATCCGAATTTGGATCTGTGGGGCAGGCGACCAAAATTGCGGTTCCTTAGTGCATCATTTTGTCCACTGGTCGGTTCTGCAGGAACTAAACGGGTCGAGGTGTCTCTACAACCGATTGATATCTATGCTGGAGGTTGAGCAGGTTTGCAAAAGGCCTGCAGCGCTTCGGTGAGCTTGGGGAAACCTTGGCCCCATTGGTGGGGTTCCAGAGGGCATAGATCGCCAGTTAGGTTGGAGGAAGATCGAGGCAATGCAAAACAGATATGAAGGCCTGGGTGGCGGTGAGGTTAGTCTTTTTGAGTTGATTCAAGGGGCGTGGGGGCAGAAGGTGTGGATGGCTGCGGTGGCGATTTCCGTCATGGTTGCAGGCTTGGTGTATGTTCTGGTGGCCAAGCCGGTCTATGAGGCGAAGCTCTATGTGCAGCCACCCGCGCAGACGGATATCGCGCAATTGAACAATGGCAGGGGGGGGGAGACTGGCCTAGATGTCTGGCAGGTCAAGGATGTTTACGAGATCTTCTTGAGGAGCCTGCAGTCCGAAGCTGTGCGCAATCAGTTTTTTCGGACCGTGTACTTGCCGAGCCTTCCTGAGGGCAGGCGTAATAATTCTTGGGACTTGTTGTACGGCGACTATGCGCGTGATGTTAGCGTGGCAGTTGCCGCAAAGGACACGCCCAGCCGCTTCGTGATCAAGGTTGATGTCGGTAATCCTGAGCAAGCGGTGCAATGGGCCGCTCGATATGTGGAGTTGGCGGCTGCTCGAGCTAAGCAAGAGGTGCTCAAGAACAATCAGAGCGATATGCTAGTCAAGGCCGATAATATCAATCGGCAGATTGCGAGGGCGAGAGCTACTGCCCGGAAAGAACGTGAGGACACAATCGTTAGGCTGAAAGAGGCGTTGGTTGTGGCAAAAGCGATTGGGCTGAAGAAGCCGCCTCTGATCTCGGGCGCGCTATCTGCTGAGGTGTCTGCTGGCATGGCGGGGAGTCTGAGCTATATGCGCGGTAGTGACGCCCTGGAAACTGAGATCGCGAACCTTGAGGCTCGAACCTCCGACGATCCTTTCATCGGTGGCTTGAGGAGAATGCAGCAGTCAATGGAGCAGTACCGAACTCTGCAGGTTGGCGCCGATGTGATCTCTGTCTACCAACAGGATGGAGTCGTGGATCAGCCGGAGACGCCGATCAGGCCGAAAAAGCCTCTGGTACTGGTTTTGACGGCGCTGTTTGCCGTTGTTCTAGGTGGCTTCGTTGGAGTCGCGCGGGGTTATTGGTTGCGGATCCATCAGCGCTGAACGCTGGGCTTGCGTGTCTGAATGCCATTATGCGGGAAGGGCCTTTTGCTGGGGTGGGGAAAATGCGAGAATGGCTGCCCCACCGTACGACAGGGATAGCACTGATGGGTAAATGGCTGAGGCAGCCAATTCAGAGCGAAAACCATTCCTGTCCGGGTTGATTTACCTCTAGCAGACAGGCTTGTGACGTGACCAATTTATCGCATGGTACCCACCCGGCAGTTCAGGACGAATTCGATCTTTTCCGAGTATTCAAGGAGCTATGGCGTCGTCGAGCAATGGTAGTGGTCATAGCCTTGGCTGTCGCGTCACTAGGTGCTGTTTACGCTTTTCTGGCCAAGCCAGAATATGAGGTCAGAACTGTTTTGCGCCCTGCTGCATTGAATGATCTGGATGCCTTGAACCGCTCAGGGGTCTATACGCTGCCTCCAGGTGCGGCGCTCGTTCGTGTTGGTGCAGCATTGGACTCCTACGATAATCGACTTAGTTATTTTCGCTCCCAGCCAAAGTTGGTCGATGCTTACGCCGAGGATGGTGAAACTGCAGAGCAGGCGTTTTCTAGATTTAATGACTCTTTCAAACTCGTTCAGCCTGATCCGAAAAAGGCGGATCTTCTTTCGGCTTTCATTGGCTTGAATCTGAGATATGAAAAGGGTCTCGATGGGGCTTCCGTTCTTAATGAATTTGTATCGTTCGCGGTTGAGCGTGAACGAGTGCAACTCGCCGAAGATTTGAAGGGTATTATTTCGAATAGACTTCAAGAAATTGAATTGAAGATTCAAGCGGCAGTAGCGAAATATGATGCTGATAAAGAGAGTCGCATAGCCAAGCTTAACGAGAAAGACTCGATCAAACGTGCGCGTCTGCAGGATGAGCTCAAAGCGCTACGGGTAGAGTTGAAGCTTCGACGAGAAGCGCGCTTGGCTAGTCTCAACGAATCGATTTCCATCGCCCGGAATTTGGGTCTGAGGAAGCCCGCTACTCCTTCCTCAATGTCTGAAGAAGCAGCGGGTGCTGCCAATATCGTCCGAACTGAAGTCAATACACAACAGGTGCCGCTCTATTTCATGGGCTACGAAGTGCTGGAGGCAGAGCGCGATGCGCTGCGCAAGCGCTCGTCTGATGACTTTACCGAGCCACGCGTTGCGAAAATTCGTAAAGAACTGTTGATGCTCGCCTCCAATCGTGAAGTGGAAATGCTCTTGGCGCGTGAAAATGAAGTGCTTTTTCTTGAAGGCATCGAGGGCTTGCGGGCTGAGCGGGCTCGTTTGAATAGTATCAATACAGATCTAGGGCAGCTGCGTTTGGTGAACGTGGATCAATATGCCGCGACTCCATCGAGTCCCTTGAAACCCCGTAAAATTCTAATCATTGGTCTTTCACTTTTCGCAGGCTTGATATTGGGAGTCTTTGTAGCGCTCTTGAAGGGGCTGGTCAAAGCCCGGAAGCGTCACGCGGAGAGAGCCAAAATTGCAGGTGGCATCGGTCGGGAAGAGGCTCCGGCGTTGATTGTTGGGTAGTATCGTAGGCTAGGTGCAAAGTTAAAGATGCTGCCATGAAATTTGAGTTTTGCTCATGGTGATAGGTTTTTGGCTTTTGACTGTGCAGGTCAGAAGAGGTTTTTCTCAGCCTATTTGACTGTTCGGACGACAGGAAGCTGGGAAAGGCATCGGGCACACTGATTTGCCCTCGGTGTAGTCCCGGACCCTGTGCCAAACGCGTTAATGCTAGCGTGTATCATGCTTGGAGTTTGTAGTCGTGAGAACATTATGTGTGTTTGGTACCCGTCCCGAAGCGATCAAGATGGCGCCGCTGGCGCTGGCGCTTACGGCCGACTCCCGGTTTGAAGCCAAGGTGTGCGTGACTGGTCAGCACCGGGAAATGCTTGACCAGGTACTGGGGCTTTTCGGCATCGAGCCGGATTTCGATCTCAACATCATGAAGGCAGGTCAAGACCTGACGGATGTCACTGTTGCGATATTGCAAGGCCTGAAGGGGGTGTTCAAACAATTTCGTCCCGATGTCGTATTGGTTCATGGCGATACGGCGACCACCTTCGCTGCCACTCTGGCTGCTTATTACCAGCAAATTCCCGTTGCGCACGTGGAAGCGGGGTTACGTACAGGTAACCTTTACTCGCCCTGGCCTGAGGAGGCTAATCGCAAACTGACAGGGGCGCTCGCGAGGCTGCATTTCGCTCCCACTGAAACCTCAAGCGCCAACTTGCTGCGGGAGGGTGTAAGCGTTTCTGACATCGTAGTCACAGGGAATACAGTGATCGATGCGCTACTGGATGTGGTCGATCGGCTGCAAACCGATGACAAGCTGCGAGAAATCGCATCAGCCCCAACGGCTTTCCTGAATGCCGAGCGCAGAGTGGTACTAGTCACGGGGCACCGGCGAGAAAGTTTCGGCGATGGTTTCGAGCGTATTTGCCAAGCGCTTTCTCAGGTTGCCAAACGCTACCCTGACGTCGAGATAGTATATCCGGTCCACCTCAACCCCAATGTGCGCGAGCCTGTTAACCGATTATTGAGCGGGATCGCCAACGTGCACTTGATCGAACCGCTCGACTACTTGCCGTTTGTGCATTTGATGAGTCGTTCCTACATCATCCTCACGGACTCTGGGGGCATCCAGGAAGAAGCGCCCTCGCTCGGTAAACCCGTGCTGGTGATGCGCGACACCACTGAGCGGCCAGAGGCCGTGGGAGCAGGCACCGTGCGGTTAGTTGGTACCCAAGCAGAAGAGATTGTCGGTGCGCTCTGCCAGTTGCTCGATGACGAGCAGGCTTACCAAGCGATGAGCTACGCCCATAACCCTTACGGGGATGGCGCTGCCAGTCAGCGTATAATCGAAGCACTGCTCAAGCTGTAATTGGTAGCGTCGCTTCGTGTCAGCGTCGAAGCGACGTTGCGGACTATTAAAAGTGTCTGATTTATAAGGATTGACATGGCATTCGAAACTATTTCGGTAATCGGGCTCGGTTACATAGGGCTGCCGACCGCAGCGGTATTCGCTTCGCGGAAAAAGCGAGTGATCGGTGTCGATGTGAACCCGAAAGCTGTTGAAACGATTAATCAAGGTAAAATTCATATTGTAGAACCGGATCTGGACATGGTGGTTCATGCAGCGGTAACCGAAGGTTACCTGCGAGCCACCGCCGTACCCGAGGCGGCGGATGCTTTCCTGATTGCTGTGCCTACGCCTTTCAAGGCTCATTATCAGCCTGACCTAGAGTATATTGAGTCGGCGTGTCGGGGTATTGCACCTGTACTCAAATCGGGTGACTTGGTAATTCTTGAGTCCACCTCCCCTGTTGGTGCTACCGAGCAAATGTCGGCATGGTTGGCCGAGGCTCGCCCGGACCTTACGTTCCCGCAGACCCATGGTGAGGCATCTGACATTCGTATTGCGCATTGTCCTGAGCGCGTCTTGCCCGGTCATGTTCTGCGAGAGTTGGTTCAGAATGATCGGGTTATTGGCGGTATGACGCCAAAGTGCTCTGAGGCAGCGGCGGCGCTGTACCAGATTTTCGTCGAAGGCGAATGTGTCATCACGAATGCGCGTACCGCTGAAATGTGCAAACTGACCGAAAATAGTTTCCGCGATACCAATATTGCCTTTGCGAATGAGCTGTCGATGATTTGCGACGAACTGGGGATCAACGTATGGGAGTTGATTCGCCTTGCAAATCGCCACCCTAGGGTCAATATTCTGCAGCCTGGCCCTGGTGTTGGCGGCCATTGCATCGCTGTCGATCCGTGGTTCATCGTAAGTAAGACGCCTGAGCAGGCCCGTCTAATTCGTACTGCGCGCGAAGTCAACGATAGCAAACCGTTCTGGGTGCTTGATAAGGCAAAACTAGCGGTTGCCGAGTACCTACAGGCCAACACTGATAAAACCGCTAAAGACGTTACGATAGCTTGCCTGGGGCTGGCATTTAAGCCTGATATCGACGACCTCCGGGAGAGCCCTGCGGTTTCGATTGTTCAGCATATCCAAGGGGCTCATCCTGGTAGGGTCTTGGTAGTGGAACCCAACATCACCGCGTTACCATCAAGCTTGGCTGCCGGTCTCGAATTGGTCGATATCGAGGTCGCATTGCAGCAAGCCGATATACTGATTCTTCTGGTGGATCATAAGCAGTTCAAGAATATCAAGCGTGATCGTATTGAGACGCTCAAGGTGGTTGATACGCGTGGGGTGTGGTCAGCATGAAAATCCTTGTGACTGGGGGTGCAGGTTTTATCGGTTCTGCGGTGATTCGGCATATCATCGACCATACTGAACATAGCGTGTGCAACGTCGACAAGCTGACCTACGCCGGTAATCTGGAGTCGTTGGCCAGCGTCAGTAACAACGAGCGGTACTGCTTCCGGCACGTTGATATTTGTAATCGCGCAGCGGTGGCGAAGGTTTTTGATGAGTTCCGACCGGATGCACTAATGCATCTGGCTGCAGAGTCACACGTTGATCGTTCTATCGATGGGCCTGCTGCATTTATCGAAACCAACATAGTCGGCACGTACAATCTTTTGGAAGTTACGCGCGAGTACTGGGGCGGATTGGACGAGTCCAGCAAGTCGACGTTCCGTTTCCATCATATCTCTACCGATGAGGTATATGGTGACTTGCACGATACTTCTTCGTTGTTTACCGAGGCGACGCCTTACGCACCAAGCTCACCTTATTCAGCAAGTAAGGCGAGTTCCGATCACTTGGTGCGTGCCTGGAAGCGTACTTACGGTCTGCCCACGCTGATTACCAATTGCTCTAATAACTATGGTCCGTACCACTTCCCAGAAAAGCTGATACCGCTGATCATTCTTAATGCCCTTCAGGGTAAGCCGCTGCCAGTTTACGGTAAAGGTGATCAGGTCCGTGACTGGTTGTACGTTGAAGACCATGCCCGTGCATTGTATCAAGTGCTTACATTTGGCCAGGTAGGTGAGACCTATAATATTGGCGGGCACAACGAAAAGAAAAATATCGAGGTTGTGAAAACGCTTTGCTCTATCCTTGATGAGTTGAAGCCTTTGGCTGGCGTTAATACAGCGGCCAGTGCGGCGATGCGTGCATCGGGCTTACAGGGGAAGGCCTATGAAGAATTGATTACGCATGTCAAGGACCGACCTGGTCATGATCAGCGTTATGCAATCGACGCCTCGAAAATCGAGCGTGAACTCGGCTGGAAACCCAAGGAGACATTCGAGTCAGGTATACGCAAAACGGTCCAATGGTACTTGGATAACCCGTCATGGGTGGAGCACATCAAGAGCGGTGCTTATCAGTCTTGGCTCGAAAAACAATACGGCGACGGCTCGCAAGCATGAAGATCTTATTGTTGGGTAAGGACGGTCAGGTCGGCTGGGAGTTGAAGCGCTCATTGCAGTGCCTGGGGGAAGTGGTTGCGCTTGGTAGGCAAGGACAGGGCGCCTTGGTAGGTAACCTTACTGATTTGTCGGGTTTGGAGCGGACGCTTGAAGCAGTCAAGCCGGACTTTATCGTAAATGCCGCAGCCTATACTGCAGTGGATAAAGCAGAAGCCGACCAAGCGCTTGCATTTCGTATTAATGCCGAAGCTGTAGGGGTTTTGGCTGAGTACGCTGCGAGTAATGGCTGCTGGCTGATCCATTACTCTACCGATTACGTATTTTCGGGCGAGGGGCGTGCGCCCTGGGTAGAGCAAGACACGGTATCACCATTGAACGTTTATGGACGTAGCAAACTGGAGGGCGAGCGTGCTATCCAGCGTAGCGGCTGCCGTCACCTTATTTTCCGTACCAGTTGGGTGTACGGCACGCGCGGGAACAATTTTGCCAAGGTGATGTTACGTTTGGCCGCTGAAAGGCAGAAGCTTCAGGTAGTGAGCGACCAAGTAGGCGCACCCACAGGAGCAGAGCTGATTGCCGATGTCACCGCTCATGCACTCAAGGCCGCAGCGGCTGGTTCCATCGATGCTGGAATTTATCATCTCGCGGCGGGTGGGGAGGTGAGTTGGCATGGGTATGCCTGCCACGTTATCGAGACTGCGCGTGCTCTTGGTATGCAACTACAGGTAGAGACGGTAGAGGAAATTCCTAGCCGTGCTTATCCAACACCTGCCCAGCGACCACTCAATTCACGTATGGATACTAGTCGTGTGCAGGCTGCGCTCAAGATAAGGCTGCCCGAGTGGCAGGAAGGTGTTGATCGCATGCTGACCGAGATAAAGGGTTAATAAGATGAGTCGTAAAGGTATTATTCTCGCTGGTGGCTCGGGCACCCGGTTGCATCCGATCACTTTGGGTGTGTCGAAGCAATTGTTGCCTATCTACGATAAGCCCATGATTTATTATCCGTTGTCGGTATTGATGCTGGCGGGGATACGTGAAGTTCTTATCATCTCCACACCCACTGATCTCCCTAGCTTTCGCAATCTTTTGGGTAATGGGCATCAGTTTGGTATTTCTCTGAGTTATGCAGAGCAGCCATCCCCGGATGGGCTCGCGCAAGCATTTATTATTGGCCAGGAATTTATCGGCGATGATGACTGCTGTCTGATTCTGGGTGATAACATTTTCTATGGTCAGCACTTTTCCGAGCACCTGAAGCAAGCCGGATCGCGTAAGCATGGCGCCACTGTTTTTGGATACCATGTCTCTGACCCGGAACGCTTTGGGGTCGTTGAATTCAATACGGCTGGCCAAGCCATCAGCATTGAGGAGAAGCCGAGCGCGCCTAAATCGAATTACGCGGTGACCGGTTTGTACTTCTACGATAATCGTGTAGTTGAGGTTGCGAAGTCCATCAAGCCATCTGCCAGGGGCGAGCTGGAAATCACGGATATCAATCGTTTTTACCTTGAGGATCGCAGCTTGAGCGTCGAGATGCTTGGGCGCGGATTCGCATGGCTGGATACAGGCACTCATGCCTCTTTGCTGGAAGCAGGTCAGTTCGTCCATACCATCGAGCAACGCCAAGGTCTGAAAGTGGCCTGCCTGGAGGAGATTGCTTTCAATCAAGGATGGATCGGCGAGTCCGAATTGGCGGAGCAAGCTGCACGGCTGAAAAAAACGGATTACGGTCAATATCTGGCTTCGTTGATCGGGGGGGGGCAATAATGAAACTTACCAAAACTGCTATTCCGGAAGTCGTATTGGTCGAGCCAAGAGTCTTCGAAGACGAACGGGGTTACTTCTTCGAAAGTTACAATGACCGCGCCTTTCACTCTGCGCTTGCCAAGCTCGGGCTGGAAACACCTCGGCCATTTGTGCAGGACAACCATTCCTCTTCCAGTCGCGGTGTATTGAGAGGGCTACATTTTCAGACTGCGCCTTACGCGCAAGGAAAGTTGGTCCGGGTGGTAAAGGGTGCAGCGTTCGACGTTGCCGTTGACATTCGGCCGGACTCAAGCACTTATGGGCAATGGGTAGGGGTAGAGTTAAGCGCGAAAAATAGGAAAATGCTCTGGATTCCTGAGGGTTTCGCCCACGGATTTGTAGCATTAGAGGATGATACTCACTTTTTGTACAAGACCACTGATTATTACAACAAGGAAGCTGAAGCTTCCCTGATATGGAATGACCCCACGCTCGCTATCGATTGGCCTATCGAACTGCTTGGTGAACTCATTATCTCTGAGAAAGATGCCGAGGCTATGCCTTTTGACAAAATGTGCGCAAGGGTTTGTGCATTAAGTTAAGTGGGTAATAGTTAAAGTGAAAGAATGCTGATGAGATATAAATCCGATGCAGTGAATGCCTTGTCTCTTGTAGCGATTCAAGGGGCTAATGCATTGTTTCCATTGCTTGTTTTCCCATATTTGCTAGTTGTTTTAGGGAAAGATGCATTTGCCAACCTTGTCGTTGCCGAGGCTGTGGCTTTCTATGTGCTGACGATATGTCTCTACAGTTTTGATACCAGCGGAGTGCAGGCGATCATTGAGTCAAGGAAACACGGTGGCCTAGAGCGTGAGGCGGCATGTTTTTTCAATATGCTTGGCGCACGATTGGTGTTGTTCCTGGTCTCGGCTGTCGTATTGCTCAGCGTTAGTGCTTTAGTGTTTGGGGCAAAAGCGGAAGTTTTAGCTATCTGGCTGATTTTTGTCTTGGGGATGATATTGCAAAGCAATTTTTATTTCCAAGCGATCGAGCGTAATTTCGCTTTGGCTGCCTGTATTACCGTCTCGAGGTTCGGGGCGGTAGGCGCTATATATTTGTTGGTGCACGACGCCGCTGACTTGGTTACCGCGAGCGTGATTCTTGCTGGGAGTTTTTTGATATCTGGTGTTGTGGCATTTTTGATTGTAATGCACCATTTTGGAGCGGGGTCACTACGTTTTATTAGCCGGCGCGAGATTGCATTGAATCTCATTGATGGGCGCCATTTGTTTTTCGGAAATATTTCGGTGACGCTCTTCCGTGGGGCAAACGTTCTGATTTTGTCAGGTCTTTCAAATTCAGCTGCGGTGGCTACTTATGCGCTTGCAGAAAAAATAATTAAGAGTATTCAGGCGCTGGCACGGCCATTGAACCAAGTCTTTGCTCCTAAGGCGATCAAGGCTTGGTCGTTGCTCGATGAGAAGGAAAAAAAACCGGAAGTGGCACGGTCATTGATATGGCGGAGTACGCGTACGCAAGTCTTGATGATGCTAGTCATATTGCCACTTGCGGTGAGCGCAATATGGGTCGGTCATGAGTTTGGTTTTCTGCCAGGGTTGGACGGGGAGACAGTCGTGCTGATTGCATTGATGGCTCCAGCGGTCATGTTTGGTGTCGCTAATGCAATGTTCGGGGCGGTAGGCCTGAACTTGCTCAGTGCCCAATCTTATTTTGCGACTGCCGTGTTCGTTGTCGGCGCGTGCATCTTCGTACTATCGCTTGTGTTGTCGCATTTTTTCAACGCATTTGGTGCTGCCTCTGCGTTCGTGTTGGCGGAACTGTTCCTGTTAGTCGCATTTCTCAGGAAGTATAAAGGGAAAACTGATCGTGGATGAATTCTGGTTTTTCAAAGCGGTAAACCTGTTCATTGCGTCTCTTTTCTTGGTTGGCGCATGGTGTTCACGTAAGGGGGTGGGCGTATGGCTCAACCCGGCTTCAATTGTGTTCCTATTTTGGTTTCTTTACACGGCTCTCCCGCTTTTGGTTGCTTTTGAAGCGCCCGTTAATCCCTTGGTCGTGATTTATATATTGATATTCTGCGTGGCATTTTCATTGTCAGGGTTGATATTCCCTTGGTCGACAGCTTTCGCCTTGAATGATCGTAAACTTGGTGCTGAATTTTATTTTGATGGTGGGCTTTATTCGCTGGTGTTCTACCTCCTAGCGGTGTTTTCAGTAATCATGATTTTTATTGGGGTGCTCCAGCAGGGAATTTCTATTGATCAGGTGATTGAAAACCCAATATCGGCTGGTGGGGTGTATGCAGGGAAGCGTTACTCTGGGGAGATTGTTTCGAGTGTCTACGCTCAGCTAGGGCTTCAAGCTAGCTACTGTACAGCGATTTTAGGGGGGCTTATATACGGTTCTCGTTCGAAAGGGCGTCCGAGGAAAATCGTGTTGATTTTTTCATTTGTCCCGGCTTTGCTGGTTATGGCAATGCAGAGCGCGAAAGGATTATTTTTCTTTTCTATATTTTTGTTTTTTGGTGGCATTCTGGTTACCCGTATTTATAATAAAAATTATACCCTTATTGATTTGAAAAGCTTCCGTGTCTTGTTTATGTATGGGCTGTTGGTGCTGCCGGTGGTCATCGCGTCCTTCCTGTCGCGAGGGGTTTATCAACTCGATGATCTTGAAATGGTTTTGAACAAGCTTCGTTTTTACTTAGTTACCTACTCTTCGGTGCACTTGCCGGCATTTTCGGATTGGTTTTCCGAACGTTTTTTGGGGGAGTCCCTGATGCATTACAGGCAGGACTACCTGGCGGGTGGCTACTATACGTTCATGTCGTTCTTTCAGTTGGCTGGTGATGACCGAGAGCTGCCAATGGGTATATATGATGAATACTATGCCTATGGTGACTATGTCAAAGGCAACCTTTATACGGTTTTTCGTGGTTTGATTAACGATTTCGGTTTGGTGGGAAGTATATTTTTTGGCTTCGCTCTTGGCCTCGTGTGTAATCTGGGCTATTGGCGTTTGCTGTGTAAGTGTGAGAGTGCGCTCGCCGTTGTTTTCTTTATTTTCTTTGTTGCGTTCATGTACCAAACCTATATTGTAAGTTCCTTGACCTGGCTAACGCTACCATTCGTATTCGTAATTCAATGGCTTATGTTGTCCTGCTTGATGAAACTCAAGATTCGCTAGCGAGAAAGAGATGAAAATTTGTATCGTACCGGTTTGTTACAATGCTCATGAAGACGCTTTACGCTTCCTTGAGTCGGTAGAGAAAGCATTTTTGGCGTGCCCGGATCTTGAGTTGGATGTCATGTTGGCAGACAATTCGACGGTAGGTTTACCTTCAGCGATGTCCGAACGGCAATATGCGTTTACCTACCGCTATCTGAAAAATGACAATGTGGGCTACTTCCCAGCTTTCTATCGTGCGCTGTCTAGCTTGGTCGAGCCCATCACTTCTTTCGATTATGTCATGGTGTGCAATGTTGACTTGGTCTTGGCTGATGACTTTTTCGCCAAACTGGGGGAGCATGTGTTATCCGCGCGGACGGGGTTGATTGCGCCGGGGATTTATTCCGATAAAGATGGGCGTGATTTAAACCCCAAAATCATGCACCGGCCATCATCCACCAAATTTGAATTCATGCGAATGGTCTGTTCAAGTGCGGTACTTTTCAAATGGTATTCCGGTTTGTCACGCATGCGTGAAAAAGCCCGCTCACGCTCGCAAAAACATCAGTCGACACTAGTGCAAATCCCTCGCCCCTCGGCCCCCCAGAAAATGTATGGCGCCCATGGGTCTTTCATGATTTTCACAAAAAATTACTTTCAGCAGGGGGCGAGTGTCGATTACCCAAGATTCTTGTTTGGTGAAGAAGTCTTTGTCGCTGAACAATTGCGTATGTGTCAGTTGGAGATCGAGCATATTCCAAGTGTGCGTATATTCGATAAAGAGCACGCGTCGACATCGCAAGCTAATTTCAAGTTCATCTGCGGCGAGCATAAGAAGTCGTACGAATATCTTATCTCGAACTTCTTCACGGGTAAGGCCTAGTCATTGTTGAAGCGCCAAAAGTTTTTGGCGAAGTCTATCGTTTTAATTAAAACCGATTTTTGAATTTGAGGTTGCTATGAAGCAGATTCTTCAAGATATGGCCAAAGGCGGCACTAGCGTTACGCTAGCGCCTGCACCGCAGGTTTCGCGGGAACATGTGATCATCAACAGCAGCGTGTCGCTGATTTCGGCGGGTACGGAGCGAATGTTGGTCGGTTTCGGCAAAGCCTCCTACCTTGAAAAGGCGCGCCAGCAGCCCGAGAAAGTCCGCATGGTTCTGGAAAAGGTCAAAACCGATGGCCTTATGACGACTATCGAGGCGGTTCAATCCAAGCTGTCGCAACCTCTTCCACTGGGTTACTGCAACGTTGGCGTGGTCGCTGAAGTCGGCGCAGGCGTCGAGGGGTTGAAGGTCGGCGACCGGGTTGTGTCCAATGGCCCGCATGCGGATGTGGTCAAGGTGCCGAAGAACCTTTGCGCACGTATTCCAGATGCCGTGGATGATGAATCCGCTGCGTTCGTTGTTGTCGCCAGCATTGGTCTCCAAGGCATCCGCCTCGCTCAACCAAGCTTGGGTGAAGCTTTCGTGGTTACGGGTGTCGGCCTGATCGGTTTGCTGACTGTCCAGTTGCTGCGTGCTCAGGGTTGTCGTGTGCTTGCCATCGATTTCGATGACAGTAAACTCGAAATCGCTCGCCAATATGGCGCAGAGGTATGTAACCCAGGCAAGGGTGAAGACCCGATCGCGGCTGGGATGGCCTTCAGTCGTGGCCAAGGGGTCGATGGCGTGATCATCACCGCTTCGACAAAATCCTCCGACCCTGTGACGCAAGCAGCTCGGATGTGCCGTAAGCGTGGTCGTATCGTACTGGTGGGGGTTACCGGCCTTGAGCTCAACCGTGCCGATTTCTACGAGAAGGAACTGAGTTTCCAGGTGTCCTGCTCCTACGGACCTGGTCGCTATGATCCAAACTATGAAGAAAAAGGCCAGGACTACCCGCTCGGGTTTGTACGCTGGACCCAACAAAGAAACTTTGAAGCCGTGCTCGACATGTTGGCGAGTGGGCAGCTGAACGTCAAAGCGCTGGTCACTCATCGTTTTGCATTCGAGGAAGCTGCGGCTGCCTATGCCGCGTTGACCGAAGACAAATCGGGCCTTGGCATGCTGCTGCAATACACGTCCGCTGTTGCAGAGCGGGCAATCCGCCAGGTTCCTCTATCGGCTCCGGTAGCCTTGAATCCACAGAAGCCTGTGGTGGGCTTCATTGGTGCGGGTAACTATGCTTCGCGGGTTTTGATCCCGGCGTTCAAGGCAGCCGGTGCGCAGTTCCATACAATTGTCACTTCTGGTGGCATCAATAGTGTCGTCCATGGTGAAAAGGCAGGTTTCGTTCAAGCATCCACCGACCTGCAGGCCATGCTGCAAGACCCCGCCATCAACACAGTTGCTGTCGTGACTCGCCATGATAGCCATGCGCGGTTTGTTTCGCAGGCATTGCAGGCGGGCAAGCATGTTTTCGTAGAAAAACCTCTGGCCATCACGCTACCAGAACTGGAGGAGGTCAAAGCCGCTTATGACAGTGCCCATCAAAGGGGGAAAGGCCCGCAGCTGATGGTTGGTTTCAACCGCCGCTTTGCCCCCCAAGTGCAGAAGATGAAAAATTTGCTTGCCCCTGTGAAGGAGCCTAAAGCGTTGATCATGACCATGAACGCAGGCGCCATCCCAAGCGATCACTGGACCCAGGATATAGCGGTCGGTGGGGGGCGGATCATCGGCGAGGCCTGTCACTTCATCGACCTGATGCGTTTCCTGGTGGGCAGCCCTATTGTGTCCGTCCAGGCCCGTAGAATGGGCGATTCGCCAGCAGTGGCTGTATCCGAAGACAAGGCATCGATCATTCTGGGCTTCGAAGATGGCTCGTTTGGTACCATCCACTACCTGGCAAACGGCGCGGCGAGCTTCCCCAAGGAGCGGGTCGAAGTGTTCGCGGCCGGGCGTCTGTTGCAGCTGGACAACTTCCGCAAGCTGAAGGGCTATGGTTGGCCAGGCTTCAAGAAGCTTAACCTCTGGAAGCAGAACAAGGGCCAGTCCGAATGCGCTGCTGCGTTCCTTGCAGCTATAGATCAGGGCAAGGCGGCGCCTATTCCAAAGGATGAAATCTTCGAGGTGGCTCGCGTCAGTATCGAAGTTGCGCAGTTGTTGCGTGCGCAATGAGCCTGTTTTTCGTGAAGGCCAGGACTGCGCTGGCACTAGGCCCGGGCAACTTGTACCGGGCATTGAGCTACCGGCTGGGCGTGAAGACCGGGCTCAACCCTGTACGTCGGCTGACCGCGCAGAGCCCTTCGGGGCCGTTTTTCGCCCAGCCTTCGCGCCAGGTGCAGGACTTGCCAGCCTCCGGGCAATGGGCCAGCGAGGTTCGTTATTTCGGTTTTTGGCCCGTTGCGGTGGGAGAGTCGCCGCCGGATTGGCACCTGAATCCATTGACGGGCGTGCGTGTACCTAACCCTGAGAGGGAGTGGTGGCGCATCGCGGACTTCGATGTGGCCGTGGGTGACATCAAGTGCATTTGGGAGGCTTCCCGTTTCGATTGGGTCTTGGCTTTTGCGCAGCGCGCTTGTAACGGCGGCGATACGGTAATAGGACGTTTGAACCAATGGTTGGCGCACTGGTGCCAGCAAAACGCGCCTTACCATGGTCCCAATTGGAAGTGCGGACAGGAGGCTTCCATCCGCCTGCTGCACCTAGCCATGAGCGCGGTCATACTCGATCAGCATCGTCAACCTTTGTCAGGTTTGGTGGCGCTGGTGGGGTTGCACCTCAAGCGTATCGAGCCGACCATCAGTTACGCGATGGCCCAGGACAACAACCACGGGACGTCAGAGGCCGCCGCGCTGTACATTGGTGGTAGCTGGTTGATGAAAAACGGCCTCCCCGAGGGGGAGCGCTATTATCGGGCCGGTAAACGGTGGCTTGAGAACCGGGCTTGTCGGCTGATCGAGCGCGATGGAAGTTTCAGTCAGTATTCGGTCACTTATCACCGGGTGATGCTGGATACGTTCTCGATGGTCGAGGTCTGGCGGCGCAAGTTCGATTTGCCGGCGCTCTCTACGAGCTTCCAGGCCAAGGCCCGCGCAGCGGCCAGTTGGTTGTATGCTTTTGTCGACGAGTCGACGGGTGACGCTCCCAACATTGGGGCAAACGATGGCGCTCGTCTGCTGCCCCTGACCGATACAGGCTACCGAGATTTCCGTCCTTCGGTGCAGCTGGCCATGGCGTTGTTCGTCTCTCAGCGTGCCTACCGCGAGGCGGGTGCCTGGGATTTGCCGGCGCAATGGCTGGGCTTATCGGCCCCGGTAGCGGTTGCCGAACTTCCGGGCAGCCAGCAGTTCGACCAGGGCGGGTATGTCGTGTTGCGTGAGGGTGGCAGTAAAGCGGTGCTGCGCTATCCGCGTTTCCGTTTCCGCCCGGGGCAGGCCGATGCTCTGCACTTGGACCTATGGCACGATGGGCGCAACCTGTTGTGCGATGCCGGCAGCTTCAGCTACAACGTCGAAGCTGAATGGTTGAATTATTTCCCAGGCACAGCCAGCCACAATACCGTCCAGTTCGATGACCGGGACCAGATGCCACGGCTCAGTCGCTTCTTGTTTGGTGATTGGCTACGCACTTGCAACCTTGAACCGCTGGCCCGTGGCGACGGAGTCGTTACCTGCGCTGCGGGTTATCGGGATGGTAAGGGCGCCACGCATAATCGCCATGTCGTCCTTGGCGCTAATTCCCTGCAGGTACGCGATGATATTTCTGGTTTCACCGGCAAGGCGATCCTGCGTTGGCGGTTGCGCCCTGGTGATTGGGTGATGGATGGCAACGGGGTGAGCAATGGCACGCAGCGGCTATCGGTTGCGGCCAACGTCGCTATCGTACGTTGCGAACTGGTGGAGGGCTGGGAGTCCCGCTATTACCTTGAGAAAACGCGTTTACCAGTGCTTGAAGTCGAAGTGGCGACAGCTGGGGTCTTGATTACGGAGTATCACTGGTAACTATGAGAGTTCTCTATTTCCATCAACATTTTTCGACCCCGAAAGGCGCCACGGGTATTCGTTCGTATGAAATGGCGCGGCGCCTTATCAGCCAAGGCCACCAAGTGACCATGGTCTGCGGTAGCTATGGCGGCGGCAACACCGGGCTGACCGGGCCATTTCTATCCGGGAAGCGTGAAGGTAAGGTTGAGGGTATCGATGTTATCGAGTTCGACTTGGCCTACACCAACAGCGATGGCTTCCTCAAGCGAGCGATGAGCTTTGTCAAGTTCGCACTACGAAGCATAGGCGTGGCGCTGACCGCAAAATATGACTTGGTCTTCGCCACGACTACACCGCTTACCGCAGGTATTCCAGGGGTTTTCGCGCGTTGGCTGCGCAATAAGCCTTTTGTCTTCGAAGTGCGTGATCTTTGGCCTGAGCTGCCCAAGGCGATGGGCGTGATCACCAACCCTGCGGTGCTTTGGGGCATGTCGGTGCTGGAGTGGGTCAGCTATCGCTCCGCTCACCGGCTTATCGGTCTGTCGCCCGGCATCGTCGAAGGTATTGTTTCTTGTGGAGTCGCACCGTCAAAGGTGGCGATGATCCCCAATGGCTGCGATCTGGACATTTTTGATGCTAAGGCCCAGCCGTGGCGTCCGGAGGGAGTGGACAACAGCCAGCTCATGGCGGTTTTCGCCGGCACCCATGGTATCGCCAACAAGCTCGATGCGGTGCTCGATGCCGCAGCGCGGTTGAAAGCCCGGGGACGCGATGATATCCGCCTGGTACTGATTGGTCAGGGTAAGCTCAAGCCGCTACTGGTAAGCCGTGCCCAGGCCGAGGGGCTGGACAACGTCATCTTCCATGACCCGGTGAACAAAGAGCGACTGGCCGGGCTCATGGCTTCCGCCGACCTGGGGTTGCAGGTGCTGGCCAACGTACCGGCCTTCTATTTTGGCACCTCGCCGAACAAGTTTTTTGATTACATTGCCTCGGGGCTACCGGTGCTCAACAATTACCCTGGGTGGCTCGCCGAGATGATCGTCAGTGAGGACTGCGGTTTCGCCGTAGCTCCGGAGAACCCTGATGCCTTTGCTGATGCGTTGGAACAGGCTGCTTCTGATCGGGCTGAACTCAAGGCTAAAGGCGAACGAGGGCGTCAACTGGCGACACGCAGTTTCGATCGAAAACTGTTGGCTGGTCAGTTTGTCCAGTGGTTGGAGGGTGTGAAGTAATGTTGAAGCGTCTTTTCGACCTTATCGCCGCTGGAGCTGCCTTGCTTTTGCTGTCGCCAGTCATTGCTCTGGTGGCCTGGCAGGTGCGTAAGAAACTGGGCGCGCCGGTACTCTTCCGTCAGCAGCGTCCGGGGCGTGATGGCAAGCCTTTTGAGATGGTCAAGTTCCGTACCATGCGCGATGCAGTGGATGTTCACGGCAACGTGTTGCCGGACGCCCAGCGAATGACTCCCTTTGGCAGTTTCCTGCGTGCGTCCAGTCTGGATGAGCTGCCAGAACTGTGGAACGTGCTCAAGGGCGAGATGAGCCTGGTGGGGCCGCGTCCATTGCTGATGGAATACCTGCCGCTGTATTCGCCTGAACAATATCGTCGCCACGAAGTGCGCCCGGGCGTGACCGGATGGGCGCAGATCAACGGCCGGAATGCGTTGAGCTGGGAAGACAAATTCAAGCTCGACATTTGGTACGTGGAAAACCGCAGCTTCTGGTTGGACCTGAAGATTCTATTCCTCACGGTGAAGAAGGTCGTGAAAAAGGACGGTATCAGCGGCGCTGGCGAAGCGACGATGAGCAAGTTCACTGGTAATCGCCCATGAACCGTTTGGCCATCCTCGGTGCCAGTGGGCATGGCAAAGTGCTCGCTGATATCGCCGAACTGTGCGGTTGGCGGGAGGTAGTGTTTTACGACGATGCCTGGCCAGCTCGGCAATTGAACGGGCATTGGCCTGTTGTCGGTAACAGCGCTGCACTGCTTGGGCAGCTACCGAACGTCGATGGCGTGATCGTTGGTATCGGCAATAACAAGGTGCGCCATGACAAGCAGCAGCAGCTTACTGCAGCCGGGGCGCCAATTGTTTCACTGATTCATCCACAGGCAGTCATCAGCCGCCACAGTGTGATCGGTGTGGGAAGCGTGGTGATGGCAGGCGTAGTGGTCAACATCGATTCGCGTATCGGCCTGGGGGCCATTCTGAATACAGGGTGTAGCGTCGATCATGATAATCTGCTTGGCGATTTCGTTCACTTGAGCCCTGGTGCGCATCTGGCCGGTGGCGTGACTGTTGGTGACCTCAGTTGGGTCGGCATCGGCGCCTGCATCCGCCAGATGATTCAAATTGGATCTGGCGTGGTGATCGGCGCTGGTGCCGTAGTAGTCAAACCTGTAGCCGACGGCATCACTGCCGTGGGCGTTCCCGCACGTTCCTTGGCCAGCGCGGGCTGAGCATATTGCCGCCGCTGACCGAATAATGGACTTATTGCTATGCTGAATACCGCTTTTGCTCCTTGGCCGTCCTTCACTGAAGAGGAAGCCGATGCTGTTCGTGAAGTGATTCTTTCCAACAAGGTCAACTACTGGACCGGCCAGGAATGCCGGGAATTTGAGCGGGAATTCGCCAAGTGGGCGCAGTGCGAGCATGCCGTCGCTGTGGCCAATGGCACGGTTGCGCTCGACTTAGCACTCAAGGCACTGGGTATTGGAGCCGGCGATGAGGTCATCGTCACTTCTCGTACCTTCCTTGCCTCGGTTTCCTCGATAGTCAATGCGGGGGCAGTGCCGGTATTTGCCGATGTCGATGTCGACTCCCAGAACATTAGCGCTGAGACTATTCGCGCGGTGCTGAGTGAACGCACCCGGGCGGTGGTCTGCGTGCACTTGGCCGGCTGGCCGTGCGACATGGATCCTATCATGGCGCTGGCTGCGGAGTATGACCTCAAGGTCATTGAAGATTGCGCCCAGGCCCATGGCGCGCTGTACAAAGGCCGCTCGGTCGGTTCCATCGGCCATGTGGGGGCCTGGTCCTTCTGTCAAGACAAGATCATGACTACGGGGGGGGAGGGCGGTATGGTCACTACCAACGATAAAACATTGTGGTCGGCCATGTGGTCTTACAAGGATCACGGCAAGAGCTGGGAGGCGGTATACGAGCGTCAACATCCGCCTGGTTTCCGTTGGTTGCACGAAAGCTTCGGTACCAATTGGCGAATGCTGGAGGTACAAGGAAGCATCGGCCGAATTCAGCTGAGGCGTATGCCTCAATGGCATGAGTCGCGGTTGGCCAACGCTCGCCGTATCTGGGATTGCGCCAAAGCATTGCCGGGACTACGTGTTCCAGAAATCCCCCATGACATCGTGCATGCTGCGTATAAGTGCTATGTCTTCGTACAACCCGAACTGCTTGCCGAAGGGTGGAATCGGGACCGGATTCTCAACGAAATCAATGCAGTTGGCGTTCCTTGTTTTTCGGGCTCTTGTTCGGAGGTCTATCTTGAGAAAGCCTTCGACGGTACTTCTTGGCGTCCTGAGGAGTGCTTGCCAATGGCACGACAGCTTGGCGAGACAAGCCTGATGTTCCTGGTTCACCCAAACTTGAGCGACGCTGAGATTGCCAAGACATGCGATGTGTTGAGCAAGGTCATGCATAGCGCTGCTGGGTGAAATACTAGTAGGAGATCAGCGTATAATTGAGTGTTTCCCGCCCGGGCTCGCCTTCTCTTTTGGAGGGACCGCATCGCCTAGGTAGGGTGCATGTATGAAATGGAATAGGAAGGGATCTGGTTTGGTTCGGAGTAAGGAGAGTAAGCGGATGACGGATAGGCTGCGTACGGGGATGCTTTTGCTACCCCGGCGCTACAAACGCGCGCTCCAAGTTGTAACAGACGTGTTCTTGGTCTGGTTCGCACTGTGGCTAGCGTTTTTGGTCCGTCTAGGTATAGATGAAATCTATGATCCGTTGCGAACTCATTACTGGTTGTTTCTGGCAGCCCCGCTCATAGCCATACCTATTTTTATTCGATTTGGTATGTACCGTGCGGTTATGCGTTATTTCGGCAATGATGCACTGATAGCCATCGCCAAGGCTGTGTCATTGTCATCACTGATACTGTCATTGGTCGTTTATTGGCACAGTAATCATACAGCGATAGTTCCCCGTTCCATCGTGTTCAACTATTGGTGGTTGAGCTTGGTATTAATTGGGGGGCTACGCCTGACGATGCGTCAGTACTTTCTTGGAGACTGGTTCGCCGCTAGGCAGCATGTACCCTTCACCAATCGTGATAATGGTTTGCCGAAAGTGGCGATTTATGGGGCTGGGGCGGCAGGGAACCAGTTGGTGGCGGCATTGCGGATCGGGCGGGCGATGCGCCCGGTTGCGTTTATCGATGATGACGAGAGCGTAGCGGATCGAGTTATTTCCGGGCTTCAGGTGTTCCGCGGTCGGGATATCCAAAGAATGATCGACATTACGGGAGCTGAAGAAATCCTGCTGGCGATCCCTTCCGCAAGTCGGGGGCGTCGTCGCGAAATATTAGCGCTTCTTGAGCACTTCCCGTTGCATGTGCGTAGCGTTCCTGGGTTCATGGATTTGGCAAGTGGCCGTGTAAAGGTCGATGATATTCAAGAGGTGGATATCGCTGACTTGCTGGGGCGCGATGCGGTTCCTGCTCAGCGCGATCTGCTCGCGCGTTGTGTTACTGGTCAGGTCGTTCTGGTCACGGGCGCTGGTGGTTCGATTGGGGCTGAGCTTTGTCGGCAAATACTGGCGCTCGAACCCAAGGTTCTCCTGCTGTTCGAGCATAGCGAATTCAACCTCTACAAGATTCACGGTGAATTGGAACAGCGTATCAAGCGTGAATCGCTGCCAGTTATGCTGGTACCCTTCTTGGGCTCAATTCGCAATCAAAATCATCTGATTAATATTATGACGATGTGGGGTGTGAATACCGTCTACCATGCTGCGGCCTACAAACATGTGCCCATGGTAGAGCATAATATTGCTGAAGGCGTCCTGAATAATGTAATTGGCACTTTGAATACTGCCCAGGCAGCGCTGCAGGCGAACGTTGCTAACTTTGTATTGATTTCAACTGACAAGGCGGTGCGCCCAACCAACGTGATGGGTAGTACCAAGCGCTTGGCTGAGTTGGTTTTGCAGGCTTTAAGCAAGGAAGTTGCGCCAGTGCTTTTTGGTGATTCCAGTAATATTGCTCGAGTCAACAAAACCCGCTTCACTATGGTTCGTTTCGGAAACGTGCTTGGCTCTTCAGGGTCAGTTATCCCACTGTTTCATAAGCAGATCAAAGCAGGTGGGCCGCTGACCGTGACTCACCCAAAGATAACTCGATATTTTATGACCATTCCTGAGGCCGCGCAGCTTGTCATCCAGGCAGGCTCCATGGGGCAGGGTGGTGATGTATTTGTGTTAGATATGGGTGAGCCTGTAAAGATCGCTGCTTTGGCGGAAAAAATGATTCATCTATCGGGTCTGAGTGTCAGGTCTGAGACTAATCCCCATGGGGATATTACCATTGAGTTTACTGGGTTGCGTCCAGGTGAAAAATTATATGAAGAGCTGTTGATTGGGGATAATGTACTGCCGACGCAACACCCAATGATCATGTCGGCTAATGAAGATTTTTTGCCTTGGGAAAAGTTGGCGGACCGTTTGTCTTCGTTGCTGAAGGCTGTCGAGGATGAGGATTTTACACGTGTTCGTCAGTTACTTAGAGAGCTGGTAAGCGGTTACACACCTGAGGCCGAAATTGTAGATTGGGTCTATCAGCAGCGGCTCAAGGATATCTAGATTTTTGGACTTCAGTAGGTGGCGAGTTCAGAGTAATTTCTGAGTCGAACAAAAAGGGCTGTGTTACAGCCCTTTCCACTCTGCAAGCGGAGCACGAACCCTACGCTCCAGGATTCATCGTCGATGTGACCCGACACCAAAAGTTGAAAAAGCCTACCGTATCCAAGCTCGTCGACTTTCGTAAATCCATCTATGGCGGGGCCACGTTGCTCGAACTGGACATCAAAAAGGCTGTGTTCGACCCTGTACTTCTTGCCTTTCTCAACAATCCGCGTCTCTGGTTCAATCGACCTCATCAGGTATTGGCGCCACCCTATGTTGCATGAGCCGGTATAGGCCGAGACGTAACCCCGTCCACCAGTGGGTGGGTTTCATGAATCGGTTGCCTATAATCTCCGTCCCCGTCGAAATCTTTCACTAGCCGAAGCCGCGCCATGTACTTAACCCTGTCACGTCGAAGACTTCTTCAAATCGCCGGTACCACGGCCGCCTCGGTCGTGCTAACCGGTCCCAACGCACTAGCCGCTCCCGGCAAGTTACCCGCATCTACCGGCAAACTACCAGCACCTACCGGGATGCTGACCGATCTGCTGCCGCAAGCACTCAACACCAATGCTGGGCAGCGGCCCCGGTTTAGCTGGCAGGTACCAGACTTCGGCGAAGGTACGGTCCAGCGCTTCTACCAGCTTCAAGTGGCGTCCAGCCCCGGCGGCTTCGACAGCGGCAAGCTCATTTGGGACTCGGGGCTGCGAACCTCTGACTCCTCGGTCGCAGTACCGTACGAGGGGCCGGCACTGGAGCCCCGTACTGCATACTGGTGGCGCGTGTCGAGCTGGGGGGAGCAGGCGTCCGACTGGTCAGAGCCAACCCTGTTGGCCACTTCAGTTGAGGACCATTGGGAGGCCAAGCCGATCTGGTTGCCGACCGGGCCGGTGATGACTGACGGCACCCTCACCGTTCGCGTGAAAGTCACCTCCGTGGCTGCTGGGTTGCGGTTCCGGGCTGCGGATACCGCCAACAATTACATGTGGCTACTACGCGCTGGCAACCCTGGTGTTTTGCGTAAGCACATCTGTATAAACGGCGTACATACCAGTCTGGGCGACGTTAAGTTGCCGTGCGCCGTGACCTCGGACGAGTGGCTTGACGTCTCGATTACCATGGAGGGAAGCACGTTCATCACGGTTGTAAACGGCATTACGGTCGATACCATTACAGATACCAGGTACGCCTCGGGCAACATCGGGCTGCGCAGCGGCCTGAACGAATCCCAGATCTACGACCGAATTACGTTCACTGCCGCAGATGGAACAACGCTCCTGGACGACGACTTCACCTCCGACAAAGGTACTTTCGTAGGCGGCACACTTTCTGAGGGCATGCTGATCTTCCCCGCCGGGGCCTCCTCGCTCTCTTCTTACGGTTGGGATGACACTTGGGCGCTGTTGCGCCACGAATACGCTATAGATTCGACCAAGAGTGTGGCTGCAGCGGTCCTGTACGTTGCAGCCGGCTCCCCGGGCACTGGTCGTCAATACGTGGCCAAGGTTTGGTCGAACGGTTCAGTGGTCGGCTACGCGTCAGTGCGTTCGGGCACCGGGACGGCGTACCAGGCTTTCGACATCACTTCCACGCTAGAGGAGTCCAACGTCTTGGCCGCCCTGTGCTGGGCCAACGCAGGGCAGGACTTCCTGGCTCAGCTGGAGATAACGTACACCGACGGCAGCCGCGCGACCGTCGCTTCGGGTGACCACTGGAAGGGGAATCGTCAGACGGGGTTGCTGCCAGCGAGGGGCAGTGTAAGTGGAGGCGTCTATAGCGCTCCGCTAGAATACTGGGACCTCCGCCACGAGCCACTTGGCTGGACCCGGCCTGGCTTCGATGACAGCGGCTGGTTGGCGCCAGTTGTCTGTCCAGCGATCTTCCCGCTTGTCCCCGCCGCGATCGAGCCGGTGCGACTGCACGATATTATCCCGTTCTCTGTCACCAAGGTGGCTGACGGCCGTTGGCTGGTAGACCTTGGCCGGGAGATCGTCGGCGGGCTGGCCCTTGAGGTAGCCGGTACTGCGGGCGAAACTGTCGAAGTACGCCTGGGCGAGGAGTTGACCCCCGAAGGCTCGGTCAAGTACCAACTGCGTACTGGCAACACCTACCGCGAGATATGGACTCTGAGAGAAGGCAAGCAGCAGTTCGAGCACTGGGGATACCGGGGCTTTCGCTGGGCTGAGCTGCATACCTCGATAGATCTGTCTGCGGCGCTCATTAAGGGGCGTGCCTGGAGGCTTGACTGGGACAACTCCGAGGCATCCTTTAGCAGTTCCGATCCCGCACTCGACCGGGTATGGGAGCTTTGTCGCTACTCCATCGAGGCCACCCGCAACGACCTCTACGTCGATACCCCGACTCGAGAGCGTGCCCCATACGAGGGTGATGCGCTGATCAACCAGCTTTCGGAGTACGGTGTTCAGCGCTCCTATGCCCTGGCCCGTTGGTCGAACGACTACTTGGTACGCAAGGGCACCTGGCCTACCGAGTACCGGCTGATGGCCGCGCTGTCTGCATGGCAGGACTACCTGGCAACCGGTGACGACCGTCAACTGGCCAAGGACTTCGACCTGTTGGTCTCGAAGAACCTAACCTCATTCCAAGACTCGCGAGGCTTGGTCAAGAAGGTGCCCGGCAGAAGCAGCCAGGACCTGGGCGACCTTGTCGACTGGCCGGAGGCATGCCGTGACGGCTACGTGTTTACTAACGTCAACACCGTCGTTAATGCCTTCCAGTACGCAGCGTTCGACGCACTCGCCAAGTGCGCCGAGGTGCTGGGCAAGACGGCTGAGGCGAAGACCTTAAGGGGGCAAGCCAACACCCTCGGTGCCGCAATGCGCAACATCTTGCTTGATAGCGAGGGCGGCTTTTTCCTGGACGGGGAGGGCACCACCCACAGCACGCAGCACGCCACTGCCTTTCCGGTCGCCCTCGGTGTTGCGGACTTGCTGGACTCCGACGTACGTGCCCGGCTCGGCAACAATTTGGCCACCGGCGGGATGCGAGTGAGTGTGTACGGGGCGCAATTCCTGCTGGATGCTCTTTTCCGGCTTGGCCGGTCGGACGCGGCGCTCACGCTGCTCACCTCGACGAGCAGGAACTCGTGGATGCACATGTTGGAGTCGCTGAGGGCCACCATTGTCACCGAGGCTTGGGACCCGACGGTGAAGCCTAACATGACGCTGTCCCACGCTTGGGGCTCCGCTCCGGCCAACGTGATCCCCCGATACGTGCTCGGGGTCCAGGTGAGCTCCCCGGGTGCGTCGGAGTTCCTAATCCGCCCCAGGATTGGAGTGCTGACTGAGGTGATGGGGACAGTCCCGTCGATACGTGGAGCAGTGAAGGTGGCCGTACAGCGCTCAGGAGACTTCCATGTCACGCAGGTCACGGTGCCGCCAAATTCCCGGGCGGTGCTGGAGGTTGAGATCGGTACCGCAGACGCTTCTCGATACCGAGTGACGGGGCCGGGCAGCCTTCTGCCGGTCAAGGTGATATCGGACCTCACTGGAACAGTGCTGCGGATTGGACCTATGGGGTCCGGCATGACCAAGGTGGAGCGCACGCGGTCCTGATGACGGTAGCTGTGAGGGGAGGGGGGCAGCCTTGTTGTTTTGAAATGGTAGTTTGCGCCTTTTGTAGGGCGTTTTATCTGAACAGATAACAAGATGCTGTGACGCCTAATCCGGTCATGGCGGTCAAGGCTGCTGCCAAGATGGGGTGCATTGCTACGGTGGCCTGCGTATTATGGCGAGATGCCACGAAGAGCTAACCACGCGAAGCTGCTCGCAGCTGTTGCTGATTGGTGTGCTCGGCGCTGGAGATGCCGTCGTTGTAACTGGTGAGCCCGGCAGGCAATGCGCAGGGTGCCAGGCACTGGATGTAGGTATGGATTATCTGATGATCGGTCGCGGGATCGGTCAGACTGCGGCCCCAGCCAAAGCATTAGTCGCCGTCGGGGTAGAAATCCGCAACTGAGTCGGGAAAAGAGCTGCATTGCAGTTCTAGTTTCAGAAAAGGGCGATTTCCATCAGCTGCAGCATTTTTATAATTATATTCGCATAGGATATGTGATGAAGAACGCCGTTTGCCTGAGGACGCTAGATGTCGATTGATGTATCAATAGAGTCCCCGGTTC
>RCUS01000473.1_pt1 | contig 26704 bp, 26 predicted proteins | sample 2166221 | NCBI WGS metagenome assembly RCUS01 (sample SAMN09932758, study PRJNA488358) | compost metagenome | isolation source: compost soil in cyclohexanecarboxylic | place: Germany: Experimental Botanical Garden | reverse complement strand
TGAAGATGTTGTTTACCGAAAGAATCTCATCGGCATGGCTCATACGACCCTCTTTGTTTTTGTTATGACCAATAAATGACCGGCATCCATTCCATAGGACGGAAACAGTGCAGACGTGTCATTGGCAGGGTGCCCAGTTAAAAGTGAGCGAATCGAAACCGCATGATCTGTTGTGCGAACAGGGGTGTCGCCACCCCTGTGAGGTCGCGGCGCGCTTGGGCCGGTGCTGAAGGAATGACTGAACTGTAGACCTGCACTCCCCCGTGGAATAGAACGGGAGCGTCAATTTATGGTATGCCGGGGCGTCGGGGTCAGCCCTTCAAGGCCGCTTCGATTTTGCCGACATCGATCTTGCCCATGGTCAGCATGGCGTCGAATGCGCGCTTGGCGGCTGCCCGGTCGGGGTGACCGATGGCCTCGATGAGGATGCGCGGGCAGATCTGCCAGGACAGCCCCCACTTGTCCTTGCACCAACCACAGACACTTTCCTCGCCACCGTTACTGACGATGGCGTTCCACAGCCGGTCGGTCTCGGCCTGATCCTCGGTACTGACCTGGAACGAAAAGGCTTCGCTGTGCTTGAAGGCCGTGCCGCCATTGAGCCCCACGCAGGGAATGCCCATGACGGTGAACTCCACGGTGATCACATCGCCTGCCTTGCCCGAGGGGTAGTCACTCGGCGCCTGATGTACCGCCACCACCTTGCTGTCCGGAAACACACTGGCGTAGAAGTTCGCGGCCTGCTCGGCATCGTTGTCGTACCACAGACAAATCGTGTTCTTGGCTGTCATGGGGTTGCTCCATGAGCGAGTGGAAGAGCCTTGAGTCTAGCCTTGGCCAGCGGCCAGCCAGCGCCGGCTCGATGAAGGGGCCCGCCTGCGGTTCTCGGTGGCGGGACTTCAAACTCAGAAATGGACTACAAGCACGAGAGAAATATCCAGTGCCTGAGCATCTTCACATCTGCCTCTCCCAACCACCATCATGCCTGCCACACGTCACAGGCGACTCACATTCAGGGAGATCAGGGTTTTGTCGGACTATGAAGGAAAACTCAAACACCTCACCGCCGAGCAGATCGAGGCACTGTACAAGGCGTACATCGACGGCGAGAAAAATGCAGTGTTGATCGCGCGCTACGGTATCGCGGTGTCGCCCTCCTGCCTGATCAAGACCTTCCCTCCCGTGCCTTCCAAGGCGCTCTCCTGCCCCTACTGCATCGCCAGCCTGTACGAGCATCGAAAAGCCAAAGGGTCTTCTCGTTGGCAAGACAAGGCAGCCTTCTGCCGCTCTTGCGCACATCGCCACTACTATCCGGGGCGTTCCCGCCTGCAGCGGTTCTGCACCTGCCGCCCCTGCCAGGAGGCACGCGCGCAGGCCAGACAGGAGCAAGAGGCCGAACAACGCAGGAGAATCCACGCGCACTGGTCGCCGGACAAAAAACAACCGGTGGCGTTCGACAAGCTTTCGTTCCTGCGCAAGCTGCAATTGATGGCGCTGCTGGAGGTGCACATGGACACCCAGCGTGATCGCCTGAGCCCGCTGCAGGACTCAAGCGCTGACGCCCGCGTGACGCCCTCTTCGCGCATGGACTGCGCCCTGTTGCAGGCGCTGCATGATGACTCGATCCTGCTGGTCGACCCGCTATCGCAGCTGGATGCCTTCAGCGACGAGGCCATCCCCAAGGCCTGGCAGCAGAAGGTCGGCTGGATCGCCAATGTGAGCCTCGACGGCAGCCAGCGAGCGAGCCTGACGCTTGTGCATCGCACGCTCTACGACGAGCTCTCGGCTGGCCCCCAGCCACACTGGCGGGCACAGATCGTCGAAGCGTTGAGGCAGGTCTCGATCGAGGAGGTCAGCGCCTACCTGGAAGCCCGCTGCGCGGAGCACAACCTGCCTTTCGAGGCCCGCAAGAAAACCGCTGAAGTGACGGCAACCCTCATTGAAATGCTGCCCGTGCGCAGCCTCTGGTCACTGTGCAATACCGCCGTACGCGGGGCGCTGTCGTACATCGCGCGCAAAGAGGTCAGCAGGCTGCATGCCTCCAACAGCATCCCGGCAAACCTGCTGGCGATGGCCGGCCGTGCGGTCAGGGAGCAGTGGCAGTTCAGCCAATCCGCCTACGATCTCAGTGCACCCCGGTCAAGCTTCAGCCAAGTGCTTTATGGCCTGTTGTTGAACCAGGACGATCATGGCCTGCGACGCACGCTCAACGACTACATTGGCCTGCTCCGCGAACAAACGCCGCCGACTTCGACTGACCAGGCCGCACTGCATTGCGTGATGTGCGGCTCAGGCATGGTGCATGTGCAGAGCAAGCACCGGGAGATCATCATCAACTGCAAGGATTGCATGGCAAGGTCGCTGGTGACCTTGCCGGAAAGCGGGTCGCACTAAGCGAGCTGGCCACCTTGATCGCTGTCATTTCTGATAGGTGACAACATCCCGGCACCGCAAGACACTTCTGACATCGATCACTGACAAGCCCAGTGTATCGCTCAGGAGTCAAACGCGATGAACATGCCCAGGGTCATCCTCTTCGATCTGTACGGTACGCTGCTTGACTTCAACCAGAGGGCTTTCATCAAGAATCTGGCCCAGGCCCTGGATCTGACTGCCCGAGCCGTCGCGGTAAAACTCTTTGGCGACTATACCTGCCGGCCATTCGCCAGCGACGCTGACATGGTCAGCGACTTGCTGCTATCCCTGGGTGTCGAGGCTGACGAAGCAACTCACGCCCACTGCCTTTCAATTCTCGACGCGCACCTTGCAAAGGTCACCCTCATCGACGAGGCCCCGCAAGTACTGGCATTTCTCAAAGCCTGTGGATTCAGGATCGGCCTGGTTTCCAATGCGGCCAGTGCATTCAAATCGCCGGTAGAGCGCCTGGGTTTATCGTCGTACTTCGATTGCATGATCTATTCCTGCGATATCGGCAGTTGCAAGCCCGACCGTGCCACTTACCGTGCTGCACTGCAGCACTTCGACGCTCTCCCCGAAGCCTGCATGTTCATCGGGGACTCATGGCGCAATGACTACCTCGCCCCGCGCTCACTGGGCATGCAAGCTGTATGGATCGGCAAGACCGCCGACCCCAGCGTTCGGCACATCGAGCGTCTTGGCGATCTCGCCTGGTATTCACTGCAACAGCATCGGCTGCTGTTGAATCGTGGTGATACCCTGGTGTTCGATAATCAACATTACGTGCTGGAGCAACTCGATACTCTCCCCCATCCGTTGGCGGGAAAGTACAATATCGTCGCCAAAGGTATGTTGATCAGCAATGACCACCGGGCCTCACGCTCGGTGTATTTCAAACGTTTTTCCCTTGCCGGCTCAGCGTATCTGGAACAACTGGCCTACTCCATTTATCGCAGCCTGGATGCAACGCGCTGCATTGCCGAAGTCATCGATTGCGCCGAACCCGTGCTGATCACCTCCGAAATACTTGGCGCTCCCTGGCACCCCCGTGACGCCCCTTTGCTGGCAGAACAGATGGGTTTCCATCTGGCCTTGGCCTACATCCTTGCCCATACCGACATAAGACCAAGAAACCTGCTGGTGCAGTCGGATGAGCAAGGACTGCGGGTCGAACTTATCGACATGGAACACTGTTTCTTTGCCGCTGCGCTGGAAACGGATGACCTGGGGGATGTGCTACAGCCTGCCACGTTCGATGCCCTCAGCCACGAGGGTTACCTGTGCCGTATCAAGCACTCGCCCCTTGCCGTAGCGACCTTACGGCGTGTCGTCAGTCTGTTTACCCGAGACTACGACCACACGGCACGTAACCACTTCACACGCGGCTGGGTCCGTGGATTCGAGAACGCCAGAGAAATACGCATGACGATCGCTGACAGGCTCAGGCGAGCAGTGCGCGGCTCACCCTCTCCAATCATTGGCACCCGCGCTTATCGTCGCGCACTGATACCGATCGACATTGACTTGCTGTTGCTGCGCGCCAGCGAGAACCCGACCGAAAAACTCGATGAAATTCTCGACAGGCGCCCTGATACTTTCGACTACGAACACACGGTGACCATGGGCGATACCAACGCCATGGGCAACTGCTACTTCCTGAAGTACTTCGAACTTCAGGGGCATGTACGAGAGCTGTGGCTAACGCAACATGTCGCGCGTTATGAGCAGGTCCTGGACCGTTACATTCTGAGTACGCGTTCTGCACACTGCGACTATAGAGTGCCGTTCTTTCTTTACGACACCGTCATCGTCAAGCTGTACTGCACTGAGCTTCAACGCGTTTCAGTCACGCTGCATTTTGAATTCTATTGCAAAGGCAGTGATCGGCTCCACGCCACCGGCGAGCAGAAGGTAGTGTGCAAAGACAAAGCAAGAAAAACCTGCAGGATGCCACCTGAACTCATGACGGCATTCACTCAGCTTGCAAGGCGCTGACCTTTCCTGAGGTTTTTCCTGCAACATCTTGCAGACATTTCCGATATTAGGCAGTGAACCAGCCTACAAAAATGCGGTCTTTCGCTGACGGTCAACTCACCGACCGGTTCATCGGCCCAGTCACCGGGCCTATTTCTGTCCTGTTTCAGCGAAGACCCAACATGTCCGAATCCCGCCCCGCTTCCTCTATCCGCCCTGTCCTGCATGGCAGCCTGCTCGCCGCGCTGTTCGCCCTCGCGGCGCCGGTGCATGCCGAAGAGCCGGCCAGCGATACGCGCTGGGTCAGTGACAGCCTGAGCACCTACGTGCGCAGCGGCCCGACTGATGGCCACCGCATCGTCGGCAACCTCAAGTCGGGGCAGAAGCTGACGTTGGTGGGCAGCCAGGGCAACTACAGCCAGGTGCGTGGGCAAAGTGGCGACCTGGTGTGGATTCTCAGCAGCGACCTGCAGTCGGTGCCCGGCCAGAGCGAACGTCTGCCGCAGCTCGACGCCCAGGTGGCGGAACTGTCCGGGCAGCTCAAGACCATCGACGACAGCTGGAAGACCCGTGTCCAGGGCATGCAGGAAACCCTCGATTCGCGCAAGCAACTGATCGATGAACTGCAAGCGCGCAACCAGGCACTGAATGAACAGCTCGACCAGTCTCAGTCAGACCTGCGCGACACCCAGGCCCGTCTTGGCGATGAGAACAAACAAGTAATGATGCGCTACATGGTGTACGGCGCCAGCATTGCCGGCGCTGGCCTGTTGCTGGGCCTGATCATGCCGGCGCTGACTCGCGGTCGGAAGAAGAACGACCGCTGGTTCTGACGCCTATTTTGCCTGGTTGGTGATACCGAACGGGACGTGAACCGAGGGCGCCACCGTGCTGGTGCCCTTGAGATGACCCGACTGGTCATCGAAGAAGATATGCGGCTTGAGCACTCGCAACACGCGACGCTTCTCGATACCGCCGAGGAAGAATGCGTCATTGGCCATCACCCCCCAGCTCTTCAGCGTATTGAGTGCCCGTTCATGTGACGGTGCATTGCGCGCGGTGACGATCGATACCCGCAAGCGGTTCTCGTAGCCCGGATGGTCGATCTTGTGCTGCTCCTCCGCCGCCTGGATCCGGGCAATGCGCACGAAGAACTCTTTCAGCGGGCCAGGGTGATGCGGCTCAGCCACGTTCTTCACTTCATGGGCATGAAAGCCCACCAGGCCGTCGCGCTGCATCACCGTTTCCGACTCATCACCCGCCAGCACGCCATCGAAGTCGAAGGCGATTCGCAGGCCATCGTCGCGCTCATCGTCGTCGAACTGCGAATCGAGTACTTGCCCGGCCGGGTGGCCGGCCTTGATCGCCGCGTCCACGTGCGCCTTGTCGGCGGACAGGAACAGCGCGATGTTCAGTGCCGGGATGTACTCATAGGGCGAGCGGCCCTGCATGAAGATCGCCCGGGTCATGTTCAGGCCATAGTGCTCGATGGTCTTCATCACCCGCAGGCCGGTGTCGGGGTCGTTCTGCGACAGCAGCACGACCTCCACCAGCGGGTCTTCGGGGTCGCTGCGCAGGTCATTGAGCGCCAGCAGGCGCTTGATGAACGGGTAGGCGATGCCCTTGCCCAACGGTACATGCAGGTGTTGCTCCTGGTACTTGCGGTACTGCGCCTCGCCGTCGCGACGGAACACCGCATCGGACTCACTCAGGTCGAACACCGCACTGGACGCCACACCAATGACCAAGCGGTCATCCACTTCATACGCCATGGCGCTCTACTCCTTGTCCTGGAGTGCGCCGTCCAGGCGCTTGCTCCAGTCTTCGACCTGGCGCTGTTGCACACGCCGCTCCAGGGTCTTGCGCCAGGACGGTACCAGTGGCAATGCCAGGCATTCGTGCAGCAGTTCGGGCTCCAGACGCTTGTCGAACAGCACCGCCGACAGCCGGGCGACGGACCACTCGGGGTACTGGCGTTCGACCACCTGCAATGTGTCACCGGCTTGCACCTGCCCCGCTTCGAGCACCCGGTAATACCAGCCGGTACGTCCGCTCTGCTGGACCCGCAGGGCCATCTGCGCGACATCGAAACGGTCGTTGAGCTTCCAGCACGGCATACGTCCCTGGGACACTTCCAGCAACGCCGTGCCCACGCGGATGCGGTCGCCCAGACAGACATCCGCCTCGCGCCAACCGACGCTGCTGAAGTTCTCGCCGAATGCGCCTGGCTTGCTCAGCAGCGGGTGCTCTCCCAGCTCCGCTTGCCACGTCGGATAGTGCTCGCGCGGGTAATGGTGAATGGCTTTTTCGATACCGCCGTGGACCCGGAGGTCACCCTGCTCGTCGCCCTCGACGCCCAGCAACGTCACCTCAAGCACGCCTGCGCGAGGCTGCTTGTCGATGCCGCTGCGTGAGCCTGGGCGGGTAAAGGGTTGGGCGGTGCCCGTGAGCAGGTAATCGAGGACCGGGCTGGCCGAAGACATCGGGATTGTCTCGTGATAGCAGAATGTTCTGAGCTTACACGAGCAATCGGATAATGGGTGAGTGAGCGTCTGTACCGGCCCTTTCACGGCAGGCGGTCGCGACCGGGCCGGAACGCTCAGCCCAGCGGTCGTGCGAGGTGGGTAAACAGAAAGTCGATGAACACCCGTACCCGCAGTGGCATGTGCCGGGTATGGGGGTAGATCAGCATGAACGGGCGTGACGTGCCGCCGAACGCGCCGAGCACCTCCACCAGCTCGCCGCTGTCCAGCGCATCCTGCACCGTGAAGCGGTAGGCCTGCATCAGCCCGGCACCGTGGCGCACCAGGGTCGCAGTGGCGAGAAAGTCGCCCTGGCAGGTGAACGCGCCATCGGTGTCGAGCAGCACATCGCGGCCCTCCCGACGAAAACTCCACGGCGGCCGACGGCCGCTGCTGGGCAGTTCGAACTGAATGCACTGGTGTTGCTGCAAGTCCTCCAGCAGCAGGGGCGTACCGGCCTGGGCCAGATACTCGGGGGTCGCCACTACCACCAGCTCGGCGTCCTCCAGACGGCGCGCTACCAGGCGCGAATCGCCAGGTTCGCGGCCTCGGATAGCCAGATCGAAGTGCTCTTCGGCAAAGTCGACATTACGGTTGCTGACATGCACATCCACCTGCACCTTCGGATAGCGCTGGCGAAAACCTGGCAACAGCGGCAACAAGCGATGATGGGCATACGGTGTGGGCGCACTGATGCGCAGTTTTCCGCTGGGTTCGATCTGCCCTCCGGTCACCTGGCGCTCAGCCTCGACCAGTTGCCCCAGCGCCTGACGGCAATGCTGGTAGTAGGCCTGGCCCGCCTCCGACAGGCGCATCTGCCGTGTGGTGCGCACGAACAACCGCACACCCAGGCGCTCCTCCAGGCGCGCGACAGTGCGGCTCACCGCTGCTGGGGTAACTCCAGCCTCGGTGGCAGCAGCCGTGAAGCTGCCGCTGTCGGCGGCCAGGCAGAACAGTTCCAGGCTGCCCAATTGCAGGTCATCGAAATGGCGGGTCATGACGGCTCGATTGATTACATGGTGTATCGATTGAAATGCGCTGCGGCTCATTTTTCAAGTGCGGCTTGCGGCCTACAGTGGCTCCCACACCGAGCCGCTGGCTCACTGACCCGGAGAATGCAGCCATGAACCCACCCAGAACCGTCATCATCACAGGCGCCTCCAGTGGCCTGGGCTTTGCCCTCGCCGAAGCGTTCCTTGAACGCGGCGACAATGTCGTCGGCAACGCCCGCAGCCAGTCGCGCCTGGATGACGCGGCCAGCCGCCTGGGCAACCCCGACCGTTTTGTCGGCGTGGCCGGCGACATCGCCCAGGCCGCTACCGCGCAGCGGCTGATAGCGGCCGCCATGGAGGCCTTTGGCGGCGTGGACATCCTGGTCAACAATGCCGGGATCTTCATTGCCAAACCCGTTACCGAATACACCGAGGCCGACGTCGACGCCCTGGTCGGCACCAACCTCAAAGGCTTCTTCTATCCCGCCCAAGCGGCAGCGCGGGTGATGGCCGCGCAAGGTCACGGGCAGATCATCGCCATCACCGCCTCCATCGCCCTGCAGCCAGACACCCGCGTGCCCGCCCTGCTCCCGGTGCTGGTCAAGGGCGGTCTGAACCAGGCGGTCAAAGGGCTGGCACTGGAACTGGCGGCCAGTGGCGTCCAGGTCAATGCCGTGGCGCCGGGGATCATCGACACGCCGCTGCACAACGGCAATGTGCAAGGGCTTGGCGCGCTGTCGCCCAGCGGCCGCACCGGCACGCCACAGGATGTGGTGGACGCGGTGTTGTACCTGACCGCTGCGCGTTTCGTCAGCGGCGTGATCCTCGCCGTGGATGGCGGCAGCACCGCCGGTACATGGCACTGAATACAGGAGCACAAGCATGCCTTATGTCCATATCCGCGTGACCGATGAAGGCGTAACCGCCGAGCACAAGCGCCAGTTGATCGAAGGGACCACCCGGCTGCTGCAGCAGGTGCTGGGCAAACCGCCCGCCAGCACTTTCGTGGTGATAGAAGAAGTACCGACCGATAACTGGGGCGTTGGCGGGGAGACGGTCACGGCGGTGCGTCAGCGCGAGCGGGGCTGATCGAACGCTGCAACGGCCGAGGCCGGTCGCTCACCCCTGCCCCGGCGGGCACTGCGTTGTCCCCGGCCGCGCCGTGGCCCGTACCGCCTCGGCCAGCTGGCGCAGGTTGGCCTGGTGGGCGTTGACCAGGCTGGCAATGCTGTTGTCCGCCGCCGTCTGCACCCCGGTGCGGCAGGTCAACTCGGCTTCACCCGGCCGTTTCAGCCGCCACACCGCCTGCAGCGCCGCGTAGCGCCCCGGCACCGTGTCGAAACGCTGCACATCGACGCGCACCAGCGTCTTGGGCCCTGCCGCGGGGCCGCCGAGCAAGTCCTGCAAGGCACTCTGGAATTCATCCACCAGGTTGGCGCCCCACCACTCGGTTTCGAGAATGGCCAACCCGCTGCTGCCCTGGCGAACGACCAACTGCGGCCGATCGACCTGGGGCGGCAGGCTGACTCGGGACACCTGGATGGCCTGGCCGCCGCTGCGGGCCGGCTCGCTCGGCACCAGGGTGTGGTAGTTGTTGGGCGCGCTGCTGCACCCCCAGACCCAGATCAGCAGGCTTGCCCCACAGACATTGCGCAGTCGATGCATCAGCTAGTACTCCTCTAGGCGCCCTCAGGGTCGCAGATCTTCCGCCCCAGCCGCCTTCGGACGGCCACGGATCAGCGATTCGGGGTGTCGGCCCAGGTAATCGGACAGATCACGCAACGACCGCGACATGCGCTCAAGCTCATCCAGTGTTTCACCCAGCCGCTCGCGCTGCGGCGAGTCCTCGGCGATGGTCGAGTTCGCCGTGCGCAGCGTCTTGTGGACTTCGTCGAGCGTCACCTTGACATCGGGCAGCGTCTGCCCGTTGAACTGCTTGAGGCTCGCCCGCAGTTCGCGCAGGCTGCCATCGAGGTTGCTGGCGATACTCTCCAGCGGCAGCTTGGCAATCCGCTCGACCACCCGCTGCAGTTGCTCCTGCAACTGTTCAAGGCTGCCTGGCAGCGTGGGAATGACGATGGGATCGGCCGTCTTGTCGAAGGCGATTTTCGGTGCATCCGGGTAGAAGTCCAGGGAGATGAACATCTGCCCGGTGATCAGGTTGCCACTGCGGGCCTGCGCGCGCAGGCCGTGCTCGACGAAGGTGCCGATCAGGCGACGAGCGCCGTCCATATCGCCTGGGGTGTGTTGAAACACGGCGAGCATCTTGCGGTGGACCGGCCCCAGGCGCTGCGGATAGATGACCGCGTCGACCACCACCGGGAAGCTCTGTCGTTGTTCGTCGTAGTCCAGCTTGATCGATGTCACCCGGCCAAACTCGACCCCTTTGAACTCGACCGGCGCGCCCACCGACAAACCCCGCATGGCCTGATCGAAGCGCAGTTGCAGGTACTGCGCCTGGCCGTTGGGCGGCGCCAGGGCAGATTCTCGATCGGCGAACAGTTGGAACCGCGCCTGGTCCTCGGCGGGCGCGGCATCCGGCGCGAAGTCCGGCGAGCCGAAGGCCAGCCCGCCCACCAGGATGGATGACAACGACTCGGTATCGACCTTGAGGCCATTGGCGCCAATCTGCATGTCAATGCCGCTGGCATTCCAGAAACGTGTGTCGTGGGTAACGAAGGCGTCATAGGGCGACTGCACGAACACGTCGATCTGTACGCCCTTGCCATCTTCCTTCAAGCCATAGGACACCACCTCGCCGACCGGGATCTTGCGGTAGTAGATCGTCGAGCCGATATCGAGCGAGCCCAGGTCGCTGGCCGTCAGGCTAAAACGCTTGCCCTTCACGTCATAGGTGATCGGCGGCGGCAGTTCCAGGCCGGTGAAAGTCTTTTCCGGCACCTTCGAGCCTCCGGAATCCGCGCCGATGAAGCTGCCCGAAAGCAAGGTGTCGACGCCAGAAACGCCCCCGGCACCGATGCGCGGACGAACCACCCAGAAGCGCGCCCCGCGCGTCGCGAACGACCGCGCATCGCTGGACAACTGCACCTTGGCAACCACGCTTTTCCTGTCATCGGCAAGGTCCACCGTGGTCACTTCACCGATCACCACACTGCGGTACTTGACCTGGGTCTTGTGCGCGACCAGGCCTTCACCGGTGTGGAAAGAGATCGAGATCAGCGGGCCTTGCTGCATCCAGTTGCGCACCACCAATGAAGCGCCGACCAGGACCGCCAGGATGGGCACGATCCAGACCAGTGATACGTTCCAGCGCCGGGTTCGAACCTGTGCCTGCCCCGGTGCTGCTCGCTTGTCAGTCTCCTGCACCATCAGTGCGGTCTCCGTCGTTGGAATGGCGATCCCAGATCAGCCGTGGATCGAAGCTCATCGCTGAAAACATGGTCAGCACCACGACCATGCCGAAAAACAGGATGCCCACCCGCGGCTCGATGGTGCCCAGCCCCCGAAGCTGGACCAGGGCCGCTACCAGCGCGACCACCATCACGTCGAGCATGGACCAGTAGCCGATCAGCTCGACCACGCGGTAGAGCTGCGAGCGCTGCCGTCGTGCCCAGCTGGAGCCGCGTTGAGAGGTATACAGCAGCAAGCCGAGCGAGAAGAACTTGATCGCCGGCACACCCACGCTGGCTATGAAGATGATCAGGGCGATATCCCAGGCACCGGCTTCCCAGAACTCCAGCACACCGCCACCGATCGTGCTGTCACTGCCACTGCCGAGCATTTCGGTACGCATCACCGGCAGCAGATTGGCCGGTATGTAGAACACCAGGGCCGCCAGCAGAAACGCCCAGCCTCGATTGATGGCATTGGCCTTGCGCCGGTGGATCGCGGCGCCGCACTGATCACAGGTATGCGCATCGGTGCTCAGGTCGCATGCCTTGCCACAGCCGTGGCACAGGCACAGGCCCAGCTCGTCGGCGCGCGCAGGCCGGCTCATACCTGCTCCCACAGGTCGCGGATGTCGCGCCCGGCGATATAGATGATGAGCATGCTCAGCGCGGCCAAGGCCAACAAGCCGATGCCCGGTATGACATCGAGCAGTCCCGCCAGCTTGATCACCGCCACCATCGCGCCCAGCAGGCACACCTCCAGCATGCTCCACGGGCGCACGCTCTCCAGGCAACGCATGCACTGGGCGAATCCGGGAGCACGCTGGCCCGCCAGGGCGAAGCTCAGCAACCAGCACAACAGGCCAATCTGCAGGACAGGCGCGAAGATGATCGCCAGGGCCATGACCAGCGCGATGAAGGTGATACTGCCGTGGCTGAGTATCAGCACCGAGTCCCATAAGGTCGCGGAGTTCGACAGGCCCTGCATGCCGATGGTCATGACCGGGTACGCATTGGCGAAAATCAGCAGGATCCCGCCGGTAATGCTCAGCGCCAGGCGCTGCTGAATGGTTAGTGAGCTGCTGCGATAGAGCACCCCGCCACAACACGGGCAGAGTGCACGCTGATGTTCACCGAGCGGCGCACGGTGATACACCCCGTCACAGTACTCGCAGATGATCACATCGCTGGTCTGAGTCATGGTCTTTCTCAGCGGATAGGCTTGCCCGGACACAACGCCAGCTTCGCGCCTGGCGGCTATGACGTTTCATGCCAACAAAGCCTAGTCGGGAATGCGCAGTGCAGTGGGCGATTATCCTGCCCGCTGGGCGCGGCAGAGGATCGATTACGGGGCTATGCTGTCTTACGGTATTTTTTCCTTTGGAGAGACGCCATGCGTACGTTCCCGTGGGGCTGCCTGTTGCTTTTGCTCGGCGCGGCAACCGCCGCCCAGGCGCAATCGGTCGTGCCGCTCAAAGGCCAGAGCAGCCAACAGATGCAGCTGGACATCAACGATTGCAATAGCGTCGCGACCAATGCTGCCAACAGCACCGCGACGTCGAGCCCGCATGTGGGCGGTCGTGTGCGCGGCGCCGCAGCCGGTGCGGCGGCGGGCGCGGTGGGTGCGCAGGTACGCGGCAATCAGCATGACGAGCTGTATGACCGGGTCGGTGACGACGCCAAGGAAGAGTACCGGCAGAATCGTGCCGGTGAAGTGGCGGCAGCCGGTGCCGCAGTCGGCGGCATGCGCCAGCGCCAGGACCGCCGCCAGGATCGCCGCTCCCAGGACGAAGCACAGACTTCGGCCCATGCCAGCGCGTACAGCGGGTGCCTGCAGGGGCGCGGGTATCAGCTCAATCCCTGAGCCACCAGCCGTTGCTGCATGAGGGCGGCGCCTTGCAGCGCGATGCCGAAGTGATCAGACGGGTTAGTAACCCATCGGGTCATCTTCGCTGCTACTGCCTGACCAATCCGCCCGCTAGAAACACAGTGTGTTTGAGCCTGCAATCGCGCCCGTTCACTGGCTCCAGGCATTCACCACCACGCGCGTGGCATCGGCGATGAGCTCATTGCGCCACGGCGCCTTCGGATCGTCCCCACGGGTGTAGACGGCGAGAATCCAGGGCGCCCGCCCCGTCGGCCAGATGATGCCGACATCATTGGCTACGCCATAGTCGCCCGAGCCGGTCTTGTCGCCTGCCGCCCACCCCGCTGGCAAGGCGGCGCGGATCCGCGCATCACCCGTGGTGTTGCCCTTGAGCCAATCCTGCAGGCGCTGCCGGGCTGGCACAGGCAAGCCGTCAGTCAGCAGCAGGCGCTGCAGGGTGACGCCCATGGCCAACGGAGTGCTGGTATCCCGCACATCATCGGGAAATGCGCTGTTCAGCTCCGGCTCGATGCGGTCGAGGCGAAAGGCCGGATCGCCGAGGCTGCGCGCGTACGCCGTAAGCCCGGCGGGTCCGCCGAGCAGCTCCAGCAAGAGGTTCGCAGCCGTGTTGTCGCTGTATTGCAAGGCGGCCGCACACAGTTCGGCGACGCTCATGCCGGCACCGACGTGCTTCTCGGTCACCGGCGAGTAGACCACCAACTGCTTGGCCGTGTAGGCAATGCGCCGTTCCAGCAGATCGGCTTGCGCCTGCTGTTCGTGAAGGATCGCGCCAGCCAGCACGACCTTGAACGTGCTGCACAGCGCGAAGCGCTGCTCGGCGCGGTACGCCATGCGCTGGCCGCTACCGGTGTCGAGCGCCCACAACCCAAGCGTGTAGCCCGAAGCCTGCTCCAGACGCTTGAAATGCGTGCTCACCGGGTCGGATGCCCAGCTTGCGCTAGCAATCAGTGCCGAGCCACCAAGGGCTCCCTGGATCAGGCGACGGCGACTCAGTGTCGGTGTCGGTGTCATCGGAAATTCCTCATGGCCATTGGCGAAGGGGGCGACACTAGTGGGTTTTGCCTGCCAAGCCAACGCCCAGGCTTTCTCAATACGTGGGGTCGCTCCAAGCGCCAGGCTTGCCAGTCAGCTCGACTGCACGATGATCTGGCTCTGCAGATCCCTGACCATCGTCTCGATCGCCGGCTTCATCGCGGCGAAGTCTTCAGGCGTGCAGACCACATTCGGGCGGCTGAAGGTAAAGCGGCGCTCGATGATCACTGCATTGCCGTCCTGCTTGTAACTGGCGCTGTACTCCACGTTGGCGTCCTTCACACGCACCTTCTTGGGCAGCGCCAGCACGTTCACTTCTGGCGGGAACTCGAACCGCGCCTTCTCCACGGTGTCGCTGGAAATGCACACGAAGCCCTGGCTGCGCTCTTTCTCCATGGCGAAGCTGTAGACATTCTGCGAGATGCCGCCCGCCAGGCTGCTCAACGCGATGACCCCGACAGGCCCCGGCAGGTTGACGAGGTTTTCCGTATGGCCGTCAACGCTGCTGCTGAAGTTGCCGTCCGAGGTCGCCGGGCCGACCTGGAACGTGCCGCTGCCACGCTGCCCGTAGGCCGCCAGTACTTGCTGGACCAGCAGGTCACGGTCGGCCGGTTTCATCGCTTTGACGCTGTAGCGGCTGAACTCGCTGGCCCACCCCTTCACCTGGTTGACACTCTTGAAATCCGCAGCACCCGTGCCCTTGATCCGGAACGACAAGTCGTTGGAGATCTTGTTCATCTGCATGGCAGGGGTTTGCCCGAACTCGCCCGTCGCGGTCAGCAGCACGCGCTTGTTCAGCGTGGCCAATGGCAGGTAGCCGGCCGCGATCGAGGCGTCGGTGGAGTCGAGGTAAAGATCGAGGCTGGGCACATAGGTCAGCACATGATTCAACACGCCCAGGGTGGGCACCTTGGGAAATGCATAGGCATTGCCCAGGTTGATCAACGCCGGGGAGCTGCTGATGCCCACCGCGCTCAACAGCGCCTCGAGCAGGGCAACATGGTCCTTGCAGTCGCCGTAACGGTTGTCCAGCACGGTCTGCGCCGCATGCGGCACGACCCCGCCCGCCCCCACATACACCGCCACATAGCGAATGTTCTCACGCACCCAGTCGCTCAGCGTCAGGGCTTTTTCCCGTGCGGTCGGCAGGTGCGCGGTCAGGCGCTGCGCCAGCGCCTTGATGTCGGGCGTGACCTCGACCTTGGCGCGCGCCTGGTAGGCCTGGGCGAAGTCCTTGAAGTCGGCGAACGTCGACACCGCCAGGTACTGACCGTAGTCCAGATACGAAACCGCCCCCGCCTCGATCCGCGCCCGGTCCGCCGGGACGTAGTCCCAGCGATACACCTTGCGCCCCGGCTGCGCCTTCGCCATGGAGGCCTTGAAGCCCCGCGCATCGGCGTGCAGCGGCATGTCTGCGGGCAGGTCATAGGTGAGCGAGAACTGCTCGACCGGGTGGAATTGCGGCACGGTGATGTCTTCGAACTGCCCTGGGAACAACGGTGAGAGGCGATGACGCTGATAACGCAGCACCAGCCGATCACCGACAGCGACCTCGGGGAAGATCACCACTTTGTTCACCGAATCCTGGAACATGGGCGCCTGCGCAGAAGCATGCTCCTGCTGCTCCTTGATGTGCGCGGGGTCGACCGGGACCCTGCGACCATCAGGCTTGTGCGTGAACGCTTCAAGCACGTCGAGCGTTTCCATCGAGCGGTTGTAGCTCAGCGCTTGCTGGGCTTTGGCCTGGATCGCGCGTTCTTCGTTGATCAGCAATACGCTGTCGACTTCCACATGGAACGTCCCATCGGCCTGGACCACGAAGGTCTGGCGGGTCTTTTCCAGCGTGGCGGAGTGGTCTGTTCCATCGGTGAACGCGTGGGCCAGGCCCGACCACAGCGCGGCAATCGACAGAACGCCGGCGAGCAGGGATGAAGCGAGGTTTGACTGTCTAAGCATGGAGATCCTTCTCAATCGACCATTGTTGCAATGAATCGCCAATGATACTCATTGGCGTCTGCAAATGCATGGCTAAATGATCTCACCGCCGCCGGGCATGCTATCTCTTCAAACCGGGCTGACTCTGTACGCACACCGCCGCGCGTGCGCGAGGATATGCTCAACCCGCTCCACCCGCGCCTGCAGCACCTGCTCGAAGATCGCCAGTTCCGCTCGGCAGAAACCCTGGCACGCGGTTGCCGCGGCACAGATCGGGCAGTGGTTTTCGATCAGCAGCAAGGTGCCGTCGTCCTGCTCCTGGTACTCGGCCATGTAGCCTTCGCGCGAGCGCAGTTGCGCCAGGCGTGCAACGCGCGCCTTCAGGTCAGGCTCGTTGCTCAGTTCACGCAGGTACAGCGCGCGGCTTTTCTGCTCGCGCATGTCGATCAAGCGGTCGATGGCCTGCTCGCCAAAGGCCTCGCGCACCGTATCGAGCAACTGGATGGTCAACTCGGAGTGGGTGTCCGGGAAGCGCTCATGGCCGGCCTCGGTCAGTTTCCAGAACTGACTGGGGCGCCCCACCCCCTTGGCCTGCGAGTACGCCTCCACCCACCCCGATGCGGCCAGTTTGCCGAACTGCTGGCGGGCGGCTTCGGCCGTCATGCCCAGCACCTGCCCGGCATCGGCTGCTTGCTGCGGCCCACGGGTCTTGAGCAGGTGCAACAGACGATCGGCCGTTGATGAAAATCCGTCGGAGTTTTCCAAGTGTTTGCTTGACAAACTAATCATGCCTCTCAGATATTAAAAGCAATTGCTTGTTTTATTAATGTAACGCGCCCGCCTGCCGCTGGCAACGCTGCGCAAAAATGGGCCTGGGGGTTTTATGTCGGCACACCAAGGGAGCTGGGGAGATCTATTTTCCGGCAGTAATCTGGCACGCTCGGTCGCCTTGTCAGGCGGCGTCGCGCTGCACGCGATCAACATCTATATCGCCACCACCGTATTGCCCTCCGTGGTCAAGGACATCGGCGGCCTGGACCTGTACGCCTGGAACACCACAGTGTTCGTGGTCGCGTCCATTCTGGGCTCGGCATTGACGGCGAAGGTTCTGGCCGCTACGGGTTCGCGTGGTGCGTACGCCGTAGCCGCGCTGTTGTTCATCACCGGTAGCCTGGTCTGCGCCCTGGCCCCGAGCACGCCGGTAATGCTGGTAGGCCGTGCCCTGCAAGGCTTGGGCGGCGGATTTCTGTTCGCCCTGTGTTACGCGATGATCTACGACGTGTTCGACGAACGCCTGTGGCCAAGGGCCATGGCGCTGATCTCCGGGATGTGGGGCGTAGCGACCTTGTTCGGCCCGGCTATTGGCGGGGTGTTCGCACAGATGGACGCCTGGCGCGCCGCCTTCGGCATGCTGGTACCGGTGACGCTGCTCTATGTGTGGCTGGTCTGGCGGGTGCTGCCTGCGCGCAGCCGGGACAGTACGGCAGTCACCAGCAAGCTGCCGGTGGCGCAGTTGCTGCTGCTGACTGTCGCGGTACTGGCCGTCAGTGTCGGCAGCGCGTCCCCCGATCCACGCTGGAACATCGCGGGTGTGGTGCTGGCCTTGGTGTCGATGGTCGTGCTGGTGCAGCGGGAGAACACCTGCGAGCCCCGTCTGCTGCCAAAAGATGCGCTGCGCCTGAACTCTCCCTTACTGGCCCTGTACATCACCATCGGCCTGCTGGTCATCGGCATGACCAGTGAAACATTCGTGCCGTACTTCCTGCAAACCCTGCACGGCCAGACGCCGCTGCTGTCCGGTTACCTGGCTGCGCTGATGGCGGCTGGCTGGACGGTATCGGAGGTCTGGAGTTCGGGCCTGAAACCCATCGGCATTCGCCGCGCGGTCATCAGCGGCCCGGCGCTGGTCCTGGCCGGCATGCTGGTGCTGGCCTGCAGCACGCCACTGCAGGCCTCAGCAGACTGGACGGTACTGGCCGTCATCGGCCTTGGGCTTACGCTGGTGGGCTTCGGCATCGGCCTGGGCTGGCCGCATCTGCTCACGCGGGTGCTGCAAGTCGCGCCACGTGAAGATCAGGACGCCGCCGCGACATCGATCACCACGGTGCAACTGTTTGCCACCGCACTGGGCTCGGCGCTGGCCGGCATGATCGCCAACCTGGGTGGGCTGAATGTACCCGGTGGTATCGAAGGCACCTCCAGCGCCGCCTGGTGGCTGTTCAGCCTGCTGGCTGTCGCACCGTTGCTGGCGATGTTCAGCGCCGTGCGCGTCGCAGCCGCCCTGCGCAATGCACAAGGCAGCTAGATACGTGGGCGGGTTGCCGCTTAGGCCGGCAACCCTGCCTTGGCGCGCTCAGCCGCGCTGCGATAGACGCTGCACAGTTCTTCGGACTTCTTCTCGCTGATTGCCTTTGCCGCCAGCAGCCCCTGCGCGAAGCCTATGCCCTGCCCTTTGGCGGAGGCCAGTTGCTCGCGGTCGGACGCTTCGGCGATATCGCCCAGATAGAGCGCCGCCGAGTTCTCGTAGCGCGTGGGCAGATCGAGCACCTCCAAGTCCTTGAGGGCAATGGTGAATTGAGCGGCAGCGGCACCGCCCAGGCTTAAATGCTCGTACTGAAGCAGGCTCAGACGGTTGGTGGCAGACATGGACGAATCTCCGTTTCCTTGTAGGGGCCGCGTCCGCAGGCTGCATCGCTTCTACGAGGCTCGGTAATGCGGACGAGGATAATAGGTGGAGGTTATCAGAACGTAGCCCAGAAAGGGCCATCTACCCCATAAACAAAAGCCCCTGATAGGTCGTTTCATGGACGACCCGCGACGGTATCGGAATAGGTAGGGGTGTTTCCCACGCAGGATAATCGCATCAGCACGTCGTATTTGCGTCAGCGCAGGTCGAGGTGTGATCCAAGCGACTGTCTTCACCGCAGGAAACACCCACCGAGGCCGTCATCGAAACTCGGTAGCCCACAAAACAACAAGCCTGGTTCGTCCAGGTAAGCCACCAAGGGGCGTCATCATTCATGGCAAAGGAACACATCACCGAAACGCTCGATCTCGGCGTGACGGACCCCTCGAAAACCGCGGAGGCCCGTCAGGACCGCCGTTTCGAGGGCAAGATCGACTGGATCGTGTTTGGCATCACCAGTATTTTCGCGATCGCATTCGTCATCTGGGGCTTCGTCAACCAGGCCAGTCTGGCTACCAGTGCCTCCACGGCGCAGTCCTGGGTCATTCTCAACTTCGGCTGGTTCTTCGTCCTCACTTCGACTTTGTTCGTCATGTTCGTGCTGTGGCTGGCCGCCAGCCGTTACGGCAAGATCCCGCTCGGGCGTGACGGCGAAGCCCCCGAGTTTCGGACCGTTTCCTGGGTGGCCATGATGTTCAGCGCCGGCATGGGCATCGGCCTGATGTTCTTCGGCGTCGCCGAGCCCCTGTCGCACTACGTGACGCCCCCTCCCGGCTCGGTCGCCGGGCAGTCCAGCGAAGCGATGCAAGTGGCCATGGCCACTACACTGTTCCACTGGACCCTGCACCCCTGGGCCATGTACGCCATCGTTGGCCTGGTGATTGCCTACGGCACCTACCGCCGCGGGCGCTCGCAACTGATCTCCGCCGCCTTCCGGCCGTTGATCGGCAAGCACGCCAACGGCCCGATCGGGCGGCTGATCGACATGATGGCGATCTTCGCTACCTTGTTCGGCTCCGCCGCATCGCTCGGCCTCGGCGCCCTGCAGATCGCCGGCGGCCTTGAATACAACGGCTGGATCGAACACCCCGGGAAGATCTTCTACATCGCGATCATCACCCTGCTGACCATCGCCTTCGTCACCTCGGCGGTGTCCGGCGTCGGCAAAGGCATCCAGTGGCTGTCCAACACCAACATGGTGCTGGCGCTGGTGCTGGCCTTGTTCGTGTTCCTGGTCGGCCCGACCTTGCTGATGCTCAACCTGCTGCCGACCTCTATCGGCATCTACTTCAAGATGCTGCCCGAGATGATGGCCCGCACCAATGCCAGTGGTGGCGCGCAGATGAACAGCTGGCTGGCCGGCTGGACGGTGTTCTACTGGGCCTGGTGGATCTCCTGGACGCCGTTCGTCGGCATGTTCATCGCACGCATCAGCCGGGGGCGCACCATTCGCCAGTTCGTCAGCGGTGTACTGCTGGTGCCGAGCCTGGTCAGCCTGGTCTGGTTCACCATTTTCGGCGGTGCCGGCATCGATGCCCTGCGCGAGGGCAGCTTCCAGCTCATCGACGGCGCGGTGAACAGCAACCACGCGTTGTACCAGTTGCTCGCCAGTTATCCGCTGGCCTCGGTGACCTCGGTGCTGGTGATGATCCTGGTGGGCATCTTCTTCGTCTCCGGGGCCGATGCCGCGTCGCTGGTGATGGGCACGCTGTCCGAGCATGGCACTACCACGCCTTCACGCCGCACGGTGATTTTCTGGGGTGCGCTGACCGGGACGGTGGCGGCGATCATGCTCGCCATCGGTGACCCGCGAAACCCGGGCGAGGCGCTGACTGGCCTGCAGAACCTGACGATTGTCGTCGCCTTGCCGTTCGTGCTGGTGATGGTCCTGCTGTGCCTGGCGCTGTACCGCGACTTGCGCAAGGACCCGATGATGCTGCGTCACCTGCGCGGCACCGAGCTGATCGAAAAGGCCGTGTTGTATGGCGCGGTCAAGCACGGCGAGGAGTTCTACATCGTCGTGCAGGAGAAGAAGTCCTCGGTCAAGCAGGCCCAGTCCGATGTCGAGGTTTCCAGCTCCTGACCCTGCCCTGCGCGCACGCCGGCTGACCATCCATCAGCTGGCGCCCGCGCAGGGAGCAAGCCACTAGACTTGATGGGGGGGACGACATCAACGCACCTCGAAGCAGGAGATCTGTGATGAACAGAACAGCTTGGTTGGCGTTGGTAGCGGCTGGGGCAATTTCAGGTTGCGCGAACCGAACCGAGATTGTCGATGTCCCCCTCGCGGCTACCCCGCTCAATGCAATGCATATCGCCCACGCCACGCTCAGCCCGGTGGGCGAGCAGACCAGCATCTGGCTCACCGTGGGCGGAGTACCCCACGACATGGCCGTGCCCAGCCGTCTCGACACTGCGATCTATGCCGGCTCGTGCCAGCAGCTGAGCGCGCAGCCCGCCTACACCACGCAGCAAGCCAACAGCGTCGATCAGCCCTCGCTGGCCCCCCGCACCCAGCACTGGGCCCAGGCGCCGGTGGCCCTGAGCACGCTGTCCAAGGGTGACTATGCGCTGCTGGTGCGCACCAGCCCGGCCGATGGCAGCCGCCCGCTGTTCTGCGGCGACATCGGTTCAGGCCAGGGATAACCCGAACCTGTTGAAGTTTCCGTGGCCAGCGATGCGTCACTGGTCACGGTTCGCTCAGACGGCTGTTCCTCTCCATCCTGGAGAATAGTGGCACAATGCCTTATTCTAGCAACCCCTCTAAACCGGGTATTACAGCTCACCAAGAGGGAATTCACCCATGGATCAGGTAGGACAACACCTTGCAAACTCTGATGTATCTGCTCTTCCTCGGCGCTGCTTTCCTAGCGTACAAGCGTCGCACTACCCTCTGGACCGCCTGCGCGGCAGCCCTGTTTACCGCGGCCTTCAATTACCAGGAATGGGATAATTCCTGGATATGGCCGGCCCTGGTCGTCGGCCTGATCGTCCTCACCGCAAAAAGCGTGGCAAGCAGCGTACGTGCGCAAATCCAGGCCGACACGAAAGAAGCCGTCTCGTTCACCATCGGCGAAATCATCAGCAACAGCAATGACACGCTGGTCACCACCAGCGTGAGCGTTGGCCGTGACGCCTTTGGCGACGCCAAGGCAACCACCTCCCACGACTACCATTCTTCCCACACCACCTGGATCAAAGACCTGATGACCGGGAAGGAAGCCAAGATCGGCGGCGACGGCCACCTGGAAGCACGCAGCGGCCATGTGGTCGGTTTCGCGCGCTACAAAGGCCGCACGATGATGGACATCAACTACACCACCGAGAAAGTGTTCGCCATGAAGGGGCCAAACGTGGCCATCAACGCAGCGATCATCATCCTTGGCGGGCTGTTGCTTGGCTGGGTGCTCTATCCGGTCATGCTGCTGTGCACCCTCCTGGCCTCGCGCTGGCCGAATACCTGGAGCCCAAAGGGCGGCGGCGCGATCACGCCCGGTTTCGCAGGCTCGGCCTTGCACGACAAGCTGTACATCGTGGGTGGTTTCCTGTGCTATGGCCTCGCCTTCCTGACCGTTGTGGGCGGCCATGGCGCAGCGTCGTCGTTCATCCTCGCGGGGTTGCTGCTGGTGGTCGGCGTAGTCGTACTGCCTGTCTACTGCCTGATCAAACTGCGCGACCGCCATGCGCAGTTGATGATCTACTGCGAGCAGCAGCTCGATCGCCTGCTGAGCGAAGCCAAGGCACGCTCCGCAGCCCGCGCCCAGCACGTTGAGCAAGGCGCACCCGCCGCCGTCTGAATCACACTGACCTTGTCGTCAGAACGGCAAGGTCAGCTTGATCCAGTAGGCATCGCCCTGCGCCCGGTTGCGCACCTCGGTTTCCTTCGACCACTTGGCGGTGACGAACCAGCCATTGTCACCGCTGTACTTGATCGAAGGGCCGATGGCGAAGCTGCGGCCTTTGTTGTTTTCGATGCGTTCACCGTCCTGGTGATCGTCCGTGGTCTGCCGGTAGTAGTAGCCACCCACCCCCGCCACCCAGCCATTGCCCAGGCCCCAGCCCAGCGCGTAATCGACGTGGAACTCCTGGCCGGAGCGGTAATCGGTGTCCGGGTTGCGGCGGTTGAAGTCGTACATCACCTTGGCGTCGAGGTTCAGCCCGTCGGGGTCGACGTAGGTCATGGCGTACACCGGCTCGAATACCCAATAGTTGCGCCCGGGATTGGCCAGGTCGTCGCGGTCGTAACGGCCGGTCGGCGCGATCATGTCGAACGCCAGGATGCTGTGGAACTTGTCGCTGTGATGAAAGCCCAGCGCCGGGCCGAAAATCACGTCGCCCAGCCCCCGGTTGTGCTGTGACCGGCCATTGACGCTGACTTTCAGGTCCACCAGCGGAACGATGGCATGCAGCGCCAGGCTGCCGCCCAGCACCGTCTGCTCACTGACCCAGATCAGCCGTGGGACGATGGCGTTGGCACGAACGCGAAAATCCACCGGCAACTTGCTGCCGTCATTGCCACGCAGGTTGTCAGCCTCGTAGTGGTTGACGAACAACTGCCCGTAGAAACCCGGCGGCGGCATGGCACCGGACATGTAGTTTTCCGCACCGAGCGGGTAGGACGTACCGCCCCCCTCGGTGGCCTGGGACAGATTGGCAGCGCCGAACAGCGTGGTGCAGACAGCAAGGCGGAGCAGGTTCGCAAGGGTCGGATTCATCGGGTCAACCTTTGTTGTTGTTATCGGTCGGGTGCAGGCCGGCACCCCGCGTTGGCGAGGGACCGGGCAAAGATCGGTCAGATGCGCTTGAACAAAGCCGAGCGCTGGCTTTCAGCCGTACCGTCGGCGGCGCTGTAGAAGCGCTCCATGAAGATGTCGCGCTCGAACAGGCGGCCTTGCATCAGGCAGGAGATCGCGGCGTCGATCATCACGGGCGGGCCGCACAGGTAGGCCTTGTGGCCGCTGAAGCGCCCATCGAAATGGCGCCGGGCCGCGTCGTGGACATAACCGCGCAAGCCCTGCCACTCGGCATCTTCGGCAGCCTGGCTGAGCACCGGCACGTAGTTGAAGTTGCCATGGCGAGCGGCGAGGTCTTCGAACAGCGCGCGGTTGTACAGCTCGGCGCGGGTGCGCGCCCCCTGGAACAAGGTGATGGTGCGCGTGTCACCTTGCGCCAGCAGGTCGAGGATCATCGACTGCGGACTGGACAGCCCTGACCCGCCGGCGATGAAGATCAGGTCGCCCGGCTGCGAGCTGCGCACGAAGAACTGCCCGTAGGGGCCAGACAGTTGCAGTGCATCGCCGACCTTCAGCTGACGATGGATATGCCCGGTGGCCACACCGCCCTCGACCAGGCGGACATGCAGCTCGACCTGGTCGGGACGGTCCGGCGGGTTGGCCAGCGAAAACGCCCGAGTACCGTCGATACCCGGCAGTTGCAGGTTGACGTACTGACCAGCCTGGAACGCCATCGGCCGGTCGAGCCTGAGGTGGACACCGAGGATGGTCGGTGACAACTGCACCAGCTCGCTGACTTGGGCGTGGTAGTCCTGCACCGGAAAGCCGGCGAAGTCGGGGTCGACGTCGATGTCGGCCTCGATCACCAGATCGCTCTGTGGAATGGCGCAGCAGGCCAGGACCTTGCCCTCTTCCCGCTCCATGTCCATGAGGGCAAACGACGAAGCCGCCCCCAGGTCGACCTCACCCTCCAGCACCTGGCACTTGCAGGTGGCGCAGGTGCCGTGGCCGCAGGCGAACGGTAGCCATACACCCTGGCGCAGCGCGGCCTGGAGGATGGTCTGGCCCTCCTCGACCTCGATCTGCTCGCCGGTGGGTTCGATGGTGACTTGATAGCTCATGCTGGCGATCCTCAGTTACGGCTGCCGCCCAGGCCTTCGAGGCCGGGGGTGTGCAGGTGCAGCAGGCTCTTATGGCCGATGCCGTTGGCGGCCAGGCCGAGGGCCGGATCGGGGTTGAACAGTTGCTCGTCGAGGCGCCAGCGCACTGCGGAAAAATCGACCTGCGCGGCGTCGGGGTGCAGCGCGATGGCCGGCTTGACCACCTGCTCGATGAACACCCCGAACGGTTGCGCCGGGTCCACCGGCAAGGTGAAGGGTGCGCAGAACAGCAGGTGGTTCTCCCAGCACAGGTAGACCAGTTGGGCACCGTGGAAATTGGCCTGGATATCCAGGGGCTGGGCGGTGTAACTGCCGATGGCGATCACGGACATGACGAAGATCCTCTTGTTGTTGTGGGGGCCGGGGCGCGGCGAAACGCCCCGACGGTTCAGCCGGTCTTGCGCTCGGCGCCCTGCAGTGCCTGCCAGCGCTGCTGCTCGGGAGAGCCCTGGTACTCGAAGTTGTCCTGGCCGGGGGCGATGTTGTAGTAGTCGCGCACCACGGCCTCGACGTCGCCGCCACCGCAGTTGCCTTGCAGGATCTGGTGCACCGGCAGCCAGGCCTGCAGGTACTTTTCCGGCTCATGGGCGAAGATGTCGCAGCAGCCGTCGGAGCAGAAGTGATAGCGCTCGCCTTCATGCACCAGGCTGCGGTGGCTCAGTTGCGTGGGGTCATCGGGCTCGGTGAAGGCCAGCGGAATCTGGCAGATCTGGCACAGCATCGGCAGCGTCGGGTTGTAGAAGCGCTCGCCCCGCGCCTGCAGCTCGCGCCAGTGTTCATAGCGCGGCCGGTAGTAACGGTCGAAGGTGTTCGGGTACTTGGCCGACAGCCAGTCCAGTTCTTCGTCGGTGGGGATCCAGGTATGGAAGTTGGTGGCCTGGCTGTACTGGTAGAAGATCGACCAGGCCTGGTGGGTGATGTGCTCCTTGCCGATGGTGCTCTGCTCGACGTACTTCGGCGGGCGGATGCCGTAGCGCTCCAGGTCCTTGAACAGTGCGCCTCCGGCCTGTTCGAAGTACACCTCCCAGGCCTCGGCCCAGGACATCACTTTGTTCGGCAGCATGTAGTCCATCATCATCCCGACCAGGGTCAGCAAGCGGTAGCCGCGCCAGAACCACTTGTCGATCCAGCGCTGGACGATGGGCACGTTGTCTTCGTGCTGTTCGAGCAGGAACTTGATCACCTCCAGGCCCAGGGTCATGTGCCGGGCCTCGTCGGACTGCGCCGAGAAACCGAAAGTCACGGTGGCCATGTCACCGTTGAACGCCGCACCCGACATGAACGGCACGAACAGCAGGTTGGTCAGCACGTACTCGAACGAGAACGAGATGGCCGTGAGGAATTCGAACGGGCCGGCGGTCCGGGCATCCTCGAAGAATGACTTGGGCACCGAGAGGAACCACACCCGGTCATGCATGTGGGCGAAGTCGTGCAGGCCGTTGAAGTGCTTGTTGTAGTGGCTCATCGCGTGGACCTGGGTCTGCACGTGACGCAACTCGTCGATGGCCTGCATCTGGCAGGCCACGCGCGCGCCGGCACCGCCGAAATGCCGGCCGACACGGGCGAAGCCCTGGTAGGCTTGGTACTCCAACGGCGTGACGCCACTCAAGAACAGCTTCAGGGCGTTGACATAGCGGGCGTCGGAGATGTTCTGGTGGCCATTGTTCTGGGCAAAGGCATCGAAGATCGCGTAGAGCTTCTTTTCTTTCTCGGCCTGGTATTTCCAGTAGGCATCCATGGTCAGGCGGAACGGGTCTTCCCACTTGTCCCAGTCGGTGATCTTGATGCCTTCGAAGCGCTCGTACGGGTAGATGTCTTCCTTGCTCTGGTAGCTCGGCTCCCAGCCCAGGTCGCGGGTCAGGCAGCGGTACTTGTCTTTCTGGTTCAGGCGTTTGGCGGCCATGCTGGCTCTCCGAATTGTTGTCGTTGTACGGATCAGTTCCAGTGCAGGGCGAAGCTGTCTTCGTCTTCCTCGACGTTGCCGCCAAGGGTGATCACGTCGATCAGAATTTCC